>Ga0156278_1143_pt2 | contig 29501 bp, 32 predicted proteins | sample RifCSPlowO2_12_FD_107927 | JGI IMG/M metagenome (GOLD analysis project Ga0156278, IMG submission 107927) | Acidobacteria bacterium RIFCSPLOWO2_12_FULL_65_11
CGCTGAGCGTCAGCGACCTGCCGGAGTCGTTGGCCAAGATCATCGAGCCGCTGAAGATTGGAGAGGCGACGCCGGTGGTGCGCACGACGCGGGGCTACCAACTGTTCAAGCTTGAAGCCTCGACGCCCAACGAAACCATGACCTTCGATCGGGCGCGCGAACGAATCAGCGAGCGCGTCTTCACGGACAAACGGAAGGAAGAGCTCCAGAAGTATTTGGAGAAGCTGCGGGCGCAGGCCATCATCGAGTGGAAGAATGCGGACGTGAAGAAGGCCTTTGACGAAGGGTTGAGTAAGATGTAGTGTCCGGCTTTGGCAGTAAGATGTAGCAGTAAGATGTAGTGTCCGGCTTTAGCCGGACCCGCAAGGGCGACCAACCACGACACCCCCCAGCCCCCAGCCCCCGGACACCAGCCACCAGCTGCAGTGGTACGCCATCTGGACGCGCTCGCGGCACGAGCAGGTCGTGCGCGAGCAGCTCGATAAAAAGGGCATCGACGCATTTCTGCCGACCATCACGCGCTGGAGCCGGTGGAAGGATCGCAAGAAGAAGATCGACTGGCCGCTGTTTCCGGGCTACTGCTTTGCGCGGTTCGATCCCGGTAATGCGCTCCCCATCTTGAAGTGCGCCGGTGTGGTGAACATCGTGTCCTTCGAAGGGAAGCCCGCGCCGATTCCAGAGTACGAGCTCGACAGCATCCGGGTACTGGTCGCGAGCGAGCTGCAGTACGATCCCTGTCCGATGATTCACGAGGGGATGATGGTCGAAGTTGTTCACGGGCCGCTCGGCGGCGTCATCGGGCGCCTGCTGCGGAAAGACGCGCCGAAGGCCCGGCTCGTCCTCTCGGTCGATCTCATCGGCCAGGCCGTGTCGGTTGAAGTTGACGCGGCGGACGTGAAGCCCTATTGAGGACTGAGGCCCTATTGAGGACTGAAGCCCTATTGATGTAGTGTCCGGCTTCAGCCGGACTTGGGTACCTGCCCGAATTGGTCTGCGTGCCTGCCGACAAAAGTCATCCACGACGAAACCTTCCCGCTTGGCTTAAGATCGTCGTTGCACGTTGAGGAAAAATCGGTTACAAGAGCGTCGCTGGCGCCGTGATGTGGTGCTACACTCCCACGAAGATACACATCACATTCAGCCGATAATACAGCGCGTCACGAAACAGCCCTTGGTCCACGCGAGGAAGCAGAGAGACCGATGTCGTCGTGACGATCTGCGGCCTTGGATGCGTGCTCTGCTGGATCCACTGCAGCAACGTATCTTGAGCCGTGAGGCTCAGGTCGGCGGCGTGCTGCAGGACGAGGGTGCCGGTTTCGTCGGTGGGCACTGCGAACTGCCGGCTCGAGCACCACACGACTGGTGGCTGGAGCGAGGGCAGGAGGGACTGGACGAGTCGCGACGTGTCGGACTCCGTTCCGACGAGGAGGATGTTCGGACGCGCGCCGAGTAACGCACGCCAGTCTTCGGCCGATATTCCGAGGTTCGACGATTTCGGAGTCAAGGGTTGGCGCTTCGGTGCTCAGGTGAACTCCGATTATCCGTGCAGCGTGGCACGTGTCAAGGAAACTCTGACTCTTCACCTTGCGTTTTTCGAGCCGCGGTATGGCGATGCTGAAGCGTGTCCTCTTAGTTGAGCCGGATCAGGCGGCGGCGGGACCGCTCTACGAAGCCATGCGGAGCGTCGCCGAGGTGCACCTGCATGCTCAATTCGAAACGGCACGCACCCACCTCCTCACGATGCCTTTTGATTTCGTCATTACCAACCTTCGTCTGAAGGCCTTTAACGGCCTGCATCTGGTTCATCTCGCCGCCGCTGCCGAACTGCCGGCGCGCGCCATCGTCTACACCAGCGAGTACGACCCGGCGCTGGCAAAAGAGATTCAACGAGCCGGCGCGTTCTACGAGACCAAAGATGCCCTGATGCACGCCATCGCGGTGTACCTTCAGAGTGCGCTTCCTTCCCAAGACCGTCGAAATCCCTGCGTCCGAGATCGCCGGAACGACGTTCGGAGTGGACGGCGCTGTTGGGATCCGGCGAATCTCCAGCCTTCACCGGCCGCGTAGCGAGCGGGACAACCACCTGCTGCCGCGAACCGTGTCGACGCCGCGGGAAACCGCGTCTGCGGCGATCTGTCGGCGGCATGCCGCAGGTCCTTGACCTGCGGCGGATTTCGGCGCCTCCGACGCGGTTTCCCGTCTATCGCTTGCGTCGCGCCGCTCCAACGGTTCGCGTCCGCAGCTGGTTGTCCGGCTCAGTTGTAGTGTCCGGCTTCAGCCGGACCTTCGGTCTGACGGCGTAGAGTGCCGCGCCGATCGTCGCGCCGAAGGTATCCGCCAGCCAGTCGTTGAGGTCCGTGCTTCGCAATGGCACGAATGCCTGGTGCCATTCGTCGGTCGCGCCGTACCCGCTCGCGAGCAGCAGGGCAGTGAGCGCGGCCGCCAGCCAGCCCAGGCCTTCACCCGTCAGCGCGCGACAAAAGAGAACCGCGAGACCGGCGTACTCCGCCAGATGCAGCAGCTTGTCCCAGACATGCTCGGTCACTTCAGGCATCGGGCTCGATTCGGACGAGAACTGGAAGATGAGGACCATGTACAAGAGCGGCGGCAGCCACAGCGAGACGCGGCGCATACGGTAGGATATTACGTGAACCAGCGCCTGCGGCCATGCGAGCCAGTGAGTGCTAGCGCCTGCGGCCATGCCGAACCGAGGACAAGTAAATCCGAGGTGAGGCATCAGCGTCAGTTCGCGCTGGGGGTGGGGCCCCAGCGCCAGTGATTTATGAGAATCGGAGCAGTTGACCTCCCTTCACCCTTCGCCGTAGCGCCGATGGCGGGCATGACCGACACCGCCTTTCGTCGTCTCGTCAAACGCCACGGCGGCTGCGGCCTGGTGGTCACCGAGATGGTGAGCTCGGAGGGGCTCGTCCGCGGCATCGACCGGACGCTCGAGTTCGCCGAGTATACGGAAGAAGAGCGGCCGATCGCGATTCAGATCTTCGGCGGCGATCCAGAAAAGATGGCCGCCGCTGCCCAGATTGTCGAGGGCATGGGCGCCGACATCGTCGACGTGAACATGGGGTGTCCGGTGCCGAAGATCGCCAGCCACAACGCCGGCTGCAGCCTGATGCGCGAGCCCGAGCACGCCGCGGGCGTGATTGCGGCGATGGTCAAGGCGGTGAAGATTCCGGTGACCGTGAAGATGCGGGCCGGGTGGAACGACGCCGAGCGAAATGCGCCGGCGCTGGCCAAGATGGTTGAGGAGGCCGGCGCCTCCGCGATTGCCGTGCACGGTCGAACGGCGGCGCAAAGCTACAGCGGGTCGGCCGACTGGGATCTCGTCAGCGAGGTTGCGGACGGAGTGACGATTCCGGTGTTCGGGAGTGGCGACTGCGTGGAACCCGAGCAGGTTGTTGCACGCCTTCGGTCGGGTGTTGCCGGTGTGCTGGTAGGCCGGGGCGTGCTTCGCAACCCGTGGATTCTCGCGCAGGCCGAAGAATTGGCCGCAGGGCGTACGCCGCGGGCCGTATCACTCGAAGATCGCGGCCGGTTCCTCTTCGATTACATCGAGCTGCTCCAGCACGAGCGCGTCCGCGACCCCGAGGGCTTTCGCCACCTCGCACCCTGCACCGCGCACCCTGCCTGCACCGCGCACCCTGCCTGCACCGCGCACCCTGCACCGTGCACCCTGCACTCTGCACCCAGTTCTCACGATAAATGGATCGTCAACAAGATCCGCGCGCTGGGATCCTGGTACACCAAGGGACTGGAAAACGGCTCACGCCTCCGCACCGCCATCAACAGCGCCGGGGCGCTCTCTGAGCTGCAGGACGTGGTCGCCGGCTTCTTTTTTGCGACCGATAATCAGCCCAATGAACTGCCCGATATGGCACACGAGAGATCGCCCGATACTTCTAGACAGATGTCCCGATACTTCTAGACAGATGTAGTGTCCGGCTTTAGCCGGACGTCTTTCCGGCATGAAACTCGCTCTCCTGGCTGCGTCCCTCGTTGCCACGTTGGCCTGCGGCAGCGCAGCCGAGCCGGCCCGCGCCCGCATCGCGCCCGAGTACGACACCAAGACCGGCAAGCTGCAATTACTGAAGTACGACTCGAACGGAAACGGGACGGTCGACACCTGGAGCTACATGGACGGCGTCCGCATCCTGCGCATCGAGATCGATGCGGACGAAGACGGCAAGCTCGATCGATGGGAGCACTACGGCGCCGACCAGAAGCTCGAAAAGGTCGGCTTATCGCCCAGCGGTGACGGCAAGGCGACGCGCACCGAGTGGCACGAGCAAGACGTCCTCGTGCGCGCCGAAGAAGACACCGACGAAGACGGCCGCACGGATAAGTGGGAGACCTACGAGAACGGTCGTCTCACCGCGGTAGCCTTCGACACCCTGCACCGGGGCACGCCCGATCGCCGGCTGATCTACGGTCCGGATGGCTCCGTGCGCGTCGAGGTCGATGCCGCCGGCGACGGCCGCTTCGTAGCTTCCGGGGTCTCGAGCCGCCCCGCCCCGCGTCGATGAGAACTTCCTCGTTCCTACTCGCGGGCCTGCTGGTCCTTATCACCCAAACGGCTGGAGCGCAGACGACGACGCCCGATGGCGGGCCCGATCCGTCGATGGTGCGGGTTCGCCTCGGCCCCTTGTGGATGAATCCGACGCTCGCGCTCACCAACCTCGGCATGGACGACAACATCTTCAACGAGCCGGCCGACGCGCCGCCGAAGAGGGATCTGACCCTCACGCTTTCGCCGCAGACCGATCTATGGCTGCGCATGGGCCGGACATGGCTCAGCGGCAACCTCAGACAAGACATCGTCTGGTACAAGGATCACGCGAGCGAGCGCTCGGGGAATACCAGTTATGGGGTTGGCTGGCGCGTGCCGCTCAACCGTCTCGCGTTTGGGACGTCGGCCGGCTGGGCGAGCACGCGCGAGCGGCTTGGGGTCGAGATTGACACGCGGCCGCGGCGCGACGAGACGAAGTACGGCGCCACGGTTGAGATCCGCGCCCTGTCGAGGACGTTTATCGGGGTCAACGGAAGCTGGACGAGAACCGAATTCGAGACCAACGAGTTTTTTCTGGGCAGCAACCTCCACGACGAGCTGACGAGAGAGGGCATTGTGGCCGGGCTGGCCCTTCGCCATCAATTGACGCCGCTGACGAGCCTCACCTTCAGCGCCTCGCGCGCGGAAGATCGCTTCGAGTTCTCTCCCGTTCGCGACAGCAACTCGATGATCTATTCCGCAAGCATCACGTTCGATGCCTCCGCGCTCATCAGGGGCACGGCGAGCGTCGGGTATCGAGATTTTGCTCCGCGGTTCTCAACGGTTCCCGGCTACAAGGGAATGACGACGGCCGTCGATCTGTCGTACACGCTGTTTGGCGCCACGCGGTTTGGCGGGCAGGTCACCCGCGACGTGCAGTACTCGTACGACGTCAACCAGCCGTACTACCTTGCGACCGGCGTCAACGCGTCGGTCGCGCAGCAGATCTTCGGGCCCATCGACGCTATTGGACGGATCGGCTGGCAGCGCCTGGACTACGAGGATCGGGCCGGCGCCTCGGTGGCCGTGCCAGGCAGAAGCGACTACGTTCACACGGCCGGCGGGGGAGTCGGCTACCGCATGGGGAGCACGGGGAACATGAGGATTGGCTTCAACATCGACAGACAAACACGCACGTCAGACATGCCCGGCCGTCAATATGAGGGATTGCGGTACGGCACGTCGATTACGTACGGGACGTAGGCATTTCGAAACGGCTCAGTAACCTGCCACATTGAATTTTGCGCGATGACTATGAGGATCATAAGGGGCAGATCGACCTGTTGATCGCCCGACAGATGGCACAAGATCAGCGGTGAAGTTCCTGCCGAGCGGTTCCTAGATCGCGGTGAGTCCGATTGACAGGATGAGCAACGACTCCTCCTGATTCTCGAAGCGCTCAATGCGCGGGCGTTCGCGCCGGAGCAAATCCGCAATGGCCACCGTTCCAGCGTTGCCGACGTCGAGCCAGATGATTTTTGGTGGAGCCCCCTCGAGGTAACTGCGGTCGCGGAAGTCGGTATCCTTCGACACGACGACGTGGCCGTGCGTACGGGCATGATCCCAGATCCGGCTATCCTCTGCGGCGAGGAGGCCGATGCCTCTGACGTGGGCACAGTCGGGGAAGTCATGGGCAAGGATGCCCACGAGCTTGTGACTCAGGTTCGCGTCGAACAGGAGCTTCACGCGACCGAGTTGGCCAAACGACGCTCGCGGGCGGCAGCAAAAGCCAGGGCAGCCCGAATGTCTTCGCGCGTAAGGTCAGGGAAATCGCTCAGGACCTGGTCTTCGGTCATCCCGCCGGCGAGGTATTCCAGCACGTCGTACACCGTGATACGGGTTCCCTTGATGCAGGGCTTCCCGCTTCGAACGGCCGGATTCACCGAGATGCGTTCTTGCCACGCCATGGCGCGATTCTACCTCCATGGCCCCACGGCCGTCACCGATATCAGAGGACAACCGAAAAGCCGAGCGAAGAAGCGCGCATGAGCGGCGGCGCGCGACGTCGAGCGGTTCCTGGCCGACAGGTGGGCCGCGAGCTCTGGGGGATTGAGGTGAAGGCCTCGCGTCACGCCGATGCGCGCGATCTGAAGGGGCTGGAGGCGTTCGCGGCGCGCGCGCGCAAGGTCACGCGGCAGATCGTCGTGTTCCTCGGCACCCGCCGGCAGCGCATTGGCAAAGTCGAGGCGCTACCCCTGGAAGAGTTCCTCGCCGAGCTAGTGCGGAAGGACGTCGGCGAGCGGCACCGTCACAACAGGGTCCACCGTGCGAAGGACGCCGTCTCTGGCCTCCCGGCTGCCGTCGAGCGTGTGGACAAACGCCCGAGGCCCCTTGGGATTGACGACCCAGACGCACCGAATGCCAAGGCGCAGATAGTCGTCGACCTTCTCCTGCAGATCGCTGGCACGGTCGTCCGGGGAAAGGACTTCGACCACGAGGAACGGAGGCTCCGTGACGATGCGCCCGGCCGGCCGGGGTCCGGCGACGAGGCACACATCGGGGACGCGGAATCGGGTCGGACTCACCTGCACGCGCACCGCGACGGCCGACCAGAATTGCGGATAGCGGGCACGGAAGAACGTGACGAAGCCGGTTTGGCACTCGGCATGGTCGATCTCGCCCCCATGACGCTCCACGACCCGTCCGTCGACGTACTCGCGGTCGCCGTCCTGGAAACTGGTGCCGAGGTACTCCTGGACCGACAACAGCGTGGCGGGCTCCATGACGTGCATGCTACACCTCTGGCCAGCCCCACGAGCGACTCCCGACTCCAGGCAGCCTCCATGGCCGTTCAGCTCCACACGCAGGACACCGGCGCCGCAAACATCCGGTCACCGAAGGGGACCATGTGCTCTCCATCGAAGAGGACGAGCCCCGAGCCGCAAGGCGTCACGTGTGGCATCCGCCAGCTTCCGCAGCCCTTTGAAATCGCTCGCGGTGACAGTGGCCGCCGCCTTGACCTCGATGCCGACCAGCTCTGAGCGGTCGTGTTCGATGACGATGTCCACTTCGTCCTGATTCTTGTCCCGATAGTGCGAGAGCGAGCAGGGTTCGTCGAGCCACGTGCTTTGCTTGAGGATTTCGGAGAAGACGAAGGTCTCCAGCAGGAGGCCGAAGAGCGCCCGATCGCGCGCGATTCGCTCGGCGGTGAGGCCCAGGAGGGCGGCGAGGAGGCCCGGGTCGAGGAAGTGCACCTTGGGCGTCTTGATCAGCCGTTTGAGCCGATTCCGGAACCAGGGCTCGACACGCTGAATGAGGAACAGCTGCTCGAGTGCGCCGGCTTCACGAAGGACCAGGCGTAAGATCACCGAGGTGTCGACGCACGCCGTCACCGGCGACGCCGGTCATTGACGAGAACGGTGAGTCTCGGACGCCGCGCGGGCGCCCCATCGCCACAGCGCCTCGACGGGCGCCGCGAAGAGGCGAGGCCCGAAGGGAATGACCTCAGATCCCGCGTAGAGGACCAGGCCGCGGTGAAACCGCCGTCCGGTGGCCTCTTCGAGGGCACGCAGGCCCCGGAAGTCGCTGGCGGTCACGCTGGCTGCGCTTTTCACCTCGATGCCGACGAGCGGGCCTGACCGGCGCTCGAGCACGAGATCCACTTCGTCTCCCGCATGACTCCTGAAGTGGTACAGCGCAGGCGCGGTGGCGCTCCATCCCACCTGTTTCAGGATCTCCATCGTCACAAAGCTCTCGAGGAGACCGCCGAAGGTCGTGCGGTCGCTGCGGACGCGCGCCGCGTCGAGTCCCATGAGGTGCGCGGCAAGGCCGCTGTCCACGAGCAGGACCTTGGGCGTCTTGACCAGCCGCTTCCCGAGATTGACATGCCAGGGCGCGAGCGTGCGCACGAGAAAGACGGCTTCAAGGAGGGCGAAATACCGCTTGAGCGTCGACGGGGCCAGCCCGGCGCTTCGCACCAGTTCGGCGTGGTTGAGGAGCGCCATCGGCCGGGCGGCAATGAGGGCGAGCAGACGCGGCAGCTCGGCGAGTCCTTCGATGCGCGCGAGATCCCGGACGTCGCGCGACAAGAGCGTGGTGAGATAGGCCTCGAACCAGGCACCGCGCCGCTCGGCCGACGCCATCGCCACGGCCTCGGGGAATCCGCCGCCGAGCACCCGATCGATGAGGGACGGGCCTGTCGTGGACGACTCGAGCGTGGGAGGCGCCGCACCGAACGCCGCATCGATGAAGCCTTCCATGACGCCGGCGATCTCCCCTTGGGAAAACGGCCAGAGCGTGGCGATCTCCATCCGGCCGACGAGCGCCGCCGAGAGATCGGGCAGCATGAGCACGTTGGCCGATCCCGTGAGCAGGAAGCGGCCCGGCCGGCGCTCGCGGTCCACCGCGGCCTTGATGGCCACAAAGAGCTCCGGCACGCGCTGCACTTCGTCGAGCACCGCGCGCCGCCCGAGGCCCGCCAGAAACCCGGCTGGATCCCCGCGGGCGGCGGCCATGGCCGTCAGGTCGTCAAAGGTCACGTACTGCCTGACGGGTGTGGCGCCGGCGAGGGCGCGGGTCAGGGTGGTTTTCCCCACCTGTCGGGCGCCGTGGAGCAGCACGACCGGGCGATCGGCCAGCGCCCGGCGCACGCGGGCGGCGAGGTGGCGGGGAATCATGGCGACATGCTACGTCCCGGATGGTTGAAAATCAACCATCAAGTGGTTGAATATCAACCACGCCGGGCTCCCTCAATAGCCGAGGCCGATCGGTCGTGTTTAGGAGATATGGGCTGATACGGTCCACACCGTAGGGTAGAAAGTGCTATGATTATGGCCATGAAAACGGTCTCCATACAGGACCTCAAGGCGAGGCTCTCGGCGATTGTCGCCCAAGCCGAGGCCGGCGACACGATTGTCATCACCCGTCACCACGCGCCGGTCGCTCAGGTGAGCCCGGCGCGGATGCCGGACGTCCATCGAGGGGGGCAAGTGGGAGCTGGCCGGATCAGGCCGGTGCTCAAGCGAGGCACGAAGGGGCGGTACCTGGCGATCCTGTCCGAGGACCGGGAGAATCGTTGAGCGCTGGCGCGGCCGAGCGGCCACGACGCCGGCGCCTGTACCTCGATACGTCGGCCTATCTCTGCATCCTGCTGGGAGAGGACGGGTCGGCGCGGCTCTCTGCCGCCACGGAGGGGGCCGAATTGCTCTCGAGCGTCCTGTTGATCCTCGAAAGTCGGAGGAACCTGGCGCGACTCGCGCGAGAAGGCGCGTTACGCGCGGAACAGTATCGGCTGTGCATCGACCGCGTGGAGCGGGATGCCAGTCTCTTCGTCCTGCGCGACCTGACCCTGGACCTCTGCCAGTCCAACGTCCTGCCCGCCGTGATCACCCCGCGATCGCTCGACCTCGTGCACCTTCGAACGGCCCTGTGGTTTCATGCCGCTGAACGAATTGACCGATTCGTCACCATGGATGACCCCCAGGAACAGGCGGCCAAGGAACTCGGCCTGCCCATCTGACGTCGTCACGGAAGCACGTCGGCGAGCGGCACCGTCACGACCGGGTCCACGGTGCGAAGGACGCCGTCTCTGGCCTCCCGGCTGCCGTCGAGCGTGTGAACGTACGCGCGAGGGCCCTTGGGATTGACGACCCAGACGTACCGGACGCCGAAACTCAGATAGTCGTCGACCTTCTCCTGCAGATCGCTGGCACGGTCGTCTGGGGAAAGGACTTCGACCACGAGGAACGGCGGCGCCGTGATGATGCGGCCGGCCGGTCGGGGGCCGGTGACGAGGCACACATCGGGGACGCGGAATCGAGTAGGTGTCACCTGTACGCGTACCTCGATGGCTGACCAATACTTGGCGTACCGGGTGCCGAAGAACCTGACAAAGCCGGTTTGCCACTCCGCATGCTCGATCTCACCCACGTAGCGCGCCACGACCCGTCCGTCGACATACTCGCGGTCGCCGTCCTGGAAACTGGTGCCCAGATAATCCTGGACCGACAGCTGCGTGGCGGGCTTCATGCCCTGCATGCTACACCTTGCCATCCTCTCCGGCCAGTCCCCACCAGCCTAGTCTCAATCCTCGGCCAGCAGGAGAGAGGAACCTGACCCATGAATGTTTCACCGACCCCGGAGCTCGATCGGTTCGTCCAGGACAAGGTCGAGAGCGGCCTCTATAACAACGCGAGTGAGGTCGTCCGCGATGGCCTCAGGCTCCTCAAGGAGCACGACGAGGTCCGGCTCAAGTGGCGAGAGCAGATCGAGCGCGGCTGGCTCCAGGCGCAGGCGGGCCCACTCGTCGATGGCCCCACGGCAGTCACCGAGATCAGAGGACAACTGAAAAGCCGAGCGAAGAAGCGCGCGTGAGCGGCGGCTACTACCTGAGTCCAGAAGCGCGGGCCAATCTTGATGAGATTTGCGCCTTTGTTGCCGACGACAGCGTCGACGCGGCTCTTCGCGTCCTCGATGCACTCGAGGACGCGTTCGAACAGCTTGCAGCCATGCCGGAGATCGGTCATCGCCGGCAGGACCTGACCCACGACCAGTGAAGTGCTGGAGCGTCTATACGTACCTCGTCGTGTACGATCCCGCCAGTTCCCTCTCAGGATCGTTGCGGTAGTCCACGGCGCGCGCGACGTCGAGCGGTTCCTGGCCGAACTGCCCGGGTGAGGAGACTGAGCCTAAATAGCTAAAATATCCACGAGACGACTGGTCTGGGGGTAAGCCATGAAGACTGTGGCCACAACGAAGGCGAAGAACCGGCTGGGCGTGATCCTCGACGCTGCTCAACGGGAACCGATCGTGATTCAACGGCAGGACCGGGACATCGCGGTCGTCCTGTCGATGGCCGAATACGAACGGCTTCGGGCCGGGAACATCCAGGCGTTCCTCGACCTCAGGAACGAGGTCGCCACGCAAGCGGCCGCAAGCGGGCTGACGGAGGAACGGCTGACCGGGCTGCTGGCCCGCGATGACGCGTGAGCGCAGCGTCCTCGACACACCCGTCTTTATCAGGAGTCTGCTTTCAACCACCGGCGATGGTGACCTCCTGGACCTGCACCCGTTCCGTGGAATCGCGATCGTGGCGCCCGCCGCGTACGTCGCACGCAGCGAATAGTCTGTTATGAAGGTGAAACAGGCGGTGTTTCTGGATCGCGACGGCACGCTCATCGAGGATGTGGGATACGTCGGCCGCATCGATCAGGTGACGGTCTACCCGAAGCCTGGGCGCGGCCTGATCGATCGCGCCGTTCGCGATCTCGGCATCGATCCGGCGCGCTCGTCCGTCGTCGGCGACAAGTGGATTGATGTGGCGCTCGCGCGGGCCATAGGGGCGCGCGCCGTGCTGGTGCGGACGGGCTATGGGGCGAACGAGGAGACGCGGCCGCAGCCGAATCTCGCGGCCGACACCATTGTCGACAATCTGGCAGCCGCTGCCGCGTGGATTCTGCGCTAAGCAGGAAGGTACGTCGATGCCTACCTCCGTGAGGAAGTGCAGGCCGAGGACGAGCGCGGGCTGCTCCTGGTGGTGATCACCCCGTGATCGCCCTTCCTCGCGCATCTTCGAACGGCTCTGTGATTTCATGCCGCCGAACCGATTGACCGATTTGTCACCATGGATGAGCCTCAGGAGCAGGCGGCTAAGGAACTCGGCCTGCCCACCTGACGGCCCCACGGTACGCGTCTGTCCGTCGGCCACGAGCTCTGGCGGATTGAGGTCAAGGCCTCGCGTCACGTCGACGCGCGCGACCTGAAGGGGCTCGAGGCGTTCGCGGCGCGCGCGCGCAAGGTCACGCGGCGGATTGTCGTGTTCCTCGGGACGCGCCGCCAGCGTATCGGCAAGGTCGAGGTGCTGCCTCTTGAGGAGTTTCTGGCCGAGCTACCCGGATAGCGAACCGCCCGTCCGGCGTTATGAGGGATTGAGGTACGGAACGTCGATCACTTACGGGATGTAAGGCGTCGCCAGGCCCCCTCCAGCGTGCGCTTCGGATTGAGCGCCATGTCCAGCAGCCTCAGGGCCGTCACTCGGACGGGCGTGTCGTCGTCGACGGCGCCACAATTGGAACGCGACGGAACCGTCGTCGCGCCCCCGCCACAAGCACCTGGCGCTCGGCTCCGCTGACGCAGAGCCACCAATCCGCCGCTAGCGCCAGCAGTAAACAGACCCCAACCTGCGCAAAAAAGACCGTAAGCGTTGTGGCCGGCCACAGTCGCTCAACGACATACGTTCCGAGTGCAAAGGGCAAAGCGGCCAGCCAGGGCCGAATCCAGATGGTCTTGATGTAGGAGGCTACAGCTATACCGAGCGCCCACCGGGCGTACCACGGCCAGAAGAAGATGCTGGAGACAATGGAGGGTATCGTCGTGCCCCACGCCACTCCGACAATGCCCATCGTGGGCAGCAGCGCGATGCTCAACGCGAGGTTGGTGCCAGCTTCGATCAGCATGGCCGGCACCATCGGCCTGTGCTTGCCCACTCCGATCATGATGCCGCCGACGGCGTGAGCGCCGGCGTGGAAGAGCAGCGGCAGGGCCAGAATCGTCAGGACTTGACCTGACGGCCCAGCGTAGGACGGTCCCATCCACAGGCCGATGAATGAACTGCCGCGAATCAGGAACGTCAGGGCAACCGGAAGGAGGATCATCATCGAGTATCTGGCACTCATCAGGAGAAGCCGTGTCACCTGCTCATGTTCTCCGGCGCCGTCGAACGAGCTGGCCATCGGCGAGGTGGTGTACGACACGCTGCTCGTCAGCATCCGCGCGTACATGACCAGGCTGCTCCCGATGGAAAAAAAGGTGAGGAGGTCTATGGGAAGGAACGTGGCAATGACGAGCGCGTCGGTGAAGTAAATGAGCGTGCCGCTGACGTGAATGAGGAACACGAGGCTGCTGAATGTGAAGATCAGCCGGATGTGTTCTCGGCTGACTGTTCGGATCTCGACACGCAGCGCTGGATACAGCCGGCGGCTGAGGACCATCAGCCAGATGCCCCGGCCAACGGACGCCACAAACTGAATTGCAGCCATCGCCACGAGGCCCTGCCCGGCGAGCAGCGCGACGACCGTTGCCCCCGTCCGGACAACGCCCGTGGCGACATCCGCCACGTTGAGCAGGTCGAGTCGCTGGAGGGCCGCGACGACTCCTGCATAGGCCCCGGTAACCAGCGAGACCCCGACATTCATCCCCACGAGCACGAGCACGATTCGAGCCGTGTGGCGGTCCGCCTCGGGAATCTCGAATCCGGAGACGGCGACGAGCGCCAGGCCCAGCGAGACGAGCGTCGCGAAGGCTCCCATCACGCCGAAGATCTGAATCGATGAGGACAGCGTGCGCGAGGCGGCCTCGTCATCGCGGCGGGCCGCGAACTTGGCAACGTACCGGGTGACCGCTCCACGCACGCCGAGATCGAGCAGGCTCAGGTACCCAGCGATGGAGGCCACCAGCATCCAGACGCCGTAAGCCGAGTCGCCCAGGACGCCGACAACGAAAGGCGTAACGAAGAAGGCGAGCGACAGGGAGATGGCCTGGCCGCCCCAGTTGGACAGAACGTTCAGAACGGCCCGTCCAACCGATGGGTGGCTGGTCACTGGGGCGAACCAGAGCTGGGACGGCTGAAGCGGCGCATCGAGCCGAGGATCGGATAAGGTCGCCCTGTGATGTGCCGAACGAGAAAGCCGAGCTCCTGGCTTAACGCGGCGCGAAGCCACACCATTCGCCTGGCCACCAGGGTCAGTGCGCGCGCCTTCTGTGCCACGGCGATCGGGGCTCTCAGGATCAGCATCGCGTTCTCGTAAGAAAGCCGCCAGTGGTAGAGGACCAACCTCCCCTGGAGGCCGTAGTGCTCCAGTAGCTGCGCGGCGGACAGGCGGCTGGCCGCCTCGTCGTGAAACCGCCGAAAAATCAGGTGCTCGGGGATTTCGAAGAACTTGCCATGAAGGACCAGCTCGGCAAGAAAGCACACGTCGGAGCTGAGGAAGGATCCGAACAGCCGCGTGCGCCGCAGCGCATCGATACGCATGATGCCGTACTGTGCGTTGCAGTAGCCAAGGGTGTCCCACAGTTTCCGCAGGCGATCGAACGGTTCATCCTCCACCAAGTGCAGGCCAGAATCCTCCTGTGCCAGTGGCTTCCCATTGGCGTCGATGAAGCGTGTCTTCGAATGCACGAGGACAAGCGTCGGATCCTCCGCGATGACCGCGAAACACCTTTCAAGCAGATCGCGTGCGATGAGGTCGTCGGCCGACGCCCATTTGAAAAACTGCGCCGTCGCGTGATCGACCAGCAGGTTGAAGTTCCTGGTGACCCCCATGTTCGACGGCTGGCGAAGATATCGAATCCGGTGGTCCCTCGACGCATTGGCCTGGCAAATGCTCTCGGTGCCGTCCGTTGACGCGTTGTCCGAGATGATCAGCTCGAAGTCGCTGAACGATTGCGCCAGAACGGAGTCGATGGCGAGCTGAAGGTAGCGCTCTCCGTTGTAGACGGGAAGCCCGATGCTGACTCGCGGGTGCATGGGACACCTATCGTGACGACTTGGGAAGATGAGCTCGTTGCGCGCGCCCGAGGAGCCGCCGTGCCATCATGTTCAACGCGCTCGTCAACACGAAGCCCACGAAGGATCCCTCTCCATTGGTTCGGGCGGCGGGGGCGGTCGCCGGTGCGCGTGTGAGCCAGATCTCGCGCCAGAACGGGTAGATGGCGCGCCGGCAGGGTCCATGGTACCGACTCGTGCAGACGACGCCGTCCAAGATGATGCAGTCGCGCTTCATGGGAATCATCCTGCCGGTCGGCTCGTCGATGATGCGGGTGACTCTCTTCAGCACCTGGTACGTGCCGCCGCAGTACATCAGCATCTCGCGGTCGAAGGACAGGCCGCGATTGTGTCCCTCGGCGTCGAGGGTCTGGAAGATCTCGTCCCTGGTCCGTACCTGCACGAATTCGCCAGGTCGCAGGTCGAGCGCGGCGGTCGGTGTTGTTGTCCCCGATCCCCCGAGCGGGGGATACTGCGTGCCGCCCCGCCCCTGCTGGAAGGTATTGAATCGTTCCACGAGAGTGGCCCGTACAGCCTCGTGCCACCGGACGTTGCCGCAGCGGACGTCCTGCCAGTACGAGTGCTTCTGGCCCGCTGCTCGCGGTGACGTGTAGTCCAGGGCTTCGGTGGCCTGGCAGCGGTAGCGAAGCTCGCCGGTCCCCATCTCGTCCGACGCTCTCGTCGACGTGAAGATGCTCCGCGCGTCCGCGGATACGATGGCCGCCTGGACCGACGAGTCGGGGTCGCCCGACTCGGGTTGCCGCGTGTCCGCCCCGCCCCGCTTCAGCCAGGCTTCCTTCCAATAGATGAGGCACGCCGCCTCGCAGCCGTCGTGAGAGGCGCCGTCGCAGCGAACGTCCTCAAGGTGGACCGCGTCGGTCATCGTCCGAAGCCCCTTGCGCTCGACACGATCGCAGGTGCTGTCCGCCCGGCCCGCCACGCGGAAGCGCCGCCCGATGAAGGGCAGCATTTCGGGCATGAACGGCAGGGCTTCAAACCGCGCCCGGTCGTCAAGCGTTGCGAGAATCTCGTCGAGGCTGCGCACTTCCACGAGCTCACCGCGGCGCAGGTTGAGGACCGAACGCATGAGCTAGCTCTCCGCTCTCACGACGCCGGATCGGACCGAAATATTGTCGTCTCCGTCCGCAGCTCGTGCTCGACCGGCAAATCAGCGGCGCGGTGTGGCGGATGGTCTCGAAACGTAAACTTATCCTACATGATGTTACCCTGCGTTAACGCCTCGAGTGTTCTGGCCGGCTCCTTGCCGTCATGGCCACGATTCCACGCGCCAACGAGTCGCTGCATCGCGCTTGTTGCAGGCAGCGCCCACACCTGGGCCAACGGAGATGATCAGTACTCGACACACCAAGGCGCGCCGCTGACATGGCGACACAGTAAGTAGACTAATATCTGCGGCACTGGCGAATTTATTTTTCATGTGGTTTCTTTGTCCGGTCCTTCTATCTGATTTGATTCGAGCGATTTGCCGTCTTTCCTCCATGCCGGCGTGGCATTGTTCCTGCTAAACTTTCGCATGTTTATGGCGGTCAATGCTCTGAGGACTCTGACGAAGTTGTCTACGCGTTTTCCTTTCTCTCGCCGGCCTACACCGCCTTAATCAAGCAGAACGGAAGTGTCGTCGCGGAACTCGCTCGGTCCGATGTGTCCTCGTACTTCAACCAAAGCGGCAGTACGTCTATACATTCATTGACGAATGCCGGCAGCACCATCGCGATGGGTATGGATGGCATGTTCTACGTGATGCCATGCGGTACGCCTGCTTACACGTTGGGCTCGCTCAACCCTCCCTTGTCGTCGGTGGTGTCGGGCACGATGAACGAAAATGGGGTGGTGGCGTTCTACGCCACGCGTCGGATGCTCGGTGTGCCGAAGGTCGGCATCTACCGGGGAAGCGGCGCACCGCTGGCGCCGCCTGCTCGCCGTACTGCCCGAGCGCCGCAGCGTGTTGATCCTCGACGACACCGGCTTTCCGAAACAGGGCACGGACTCGGTGGGCGTGGCCCGGCAATACTCGGGCGCGCTCGGCAAGATTTTGAACTGCCAAGTGGCGGTCGCCGCGGCGCTGTATTTGCCCGAGGCGTGGCTGACGCCCGAGCGGCGGCAGCAGGCGCGCATTCCGTCCCGGGTGCTCGGCGTGTCGGCGACCACGACCTGCTGGATTGGCCCGCCCCGTGGCAGCAGCCCGCGCTACACGCGAGACGTACCCGCCGCAGAGATCGGCGCGATCAGTGCCGGCCGCCGGGCGGCGGCGCAACCGGTGCGCGCCTGGCGGCGGGCTCGCCACGGGATTGATGCCTGCAGCGGACGGGCCGGATTGCTGCTACTGTCTCAGAGAGGATTCGTGATCAAGAACAGTTCGGCGGTCACTGGGTCGCCCGACCGCCTGCTGCGGCAGGGCGACTCGGTCAACATCAAACCCAAAGTGCTGATCATGCTCGCAGCGGATCTGGTCAGCGGTCCCGGAAAGGGGTTGCTTCAATTCCTGAAACACGCGCCGCAATCGTTCGAATATGTCCTCTGCAACTTTGATGTGAAGAGCAGGCCGGCGCACTTCGTTCAGGAGGCGCGACGGAACAACCTGAATCTGCTGCTCCTGAATCAGCGCTCAGCCATCGACGCGAGCATGATATTTCAGGCAAGACGAATCGTGCTGGAGCACGGAATTAATGTGATCGAGACACATGGCCACAAATCGAATGTGATCGGCTATTTTCTTCGCGCACTTTGCCGAAAGCCCTGGATTGCCTTCGGGCACGGGTACATCGACGGGAACTGGAAAATCCAGCTGTACAATCGAATCGACCGTGCGGTCGTTCGGCAGGCGGATCGGATTGTCGCGGTCTCCGACTCAATGGCGGAGCTGTTCGTGAGGCACGGAGTGCGCCGGGAAAAGATTCGAGTGGTCCACAACGCAATTGAAGCCGAAGCCGTCACACCCAGCGCGTCGGCCTCTGACGTCCGGCGTCAACACGGCATCGACCCCACTGACAAGGTCGTAGGCGTTATCGGACGGCTCAATCCCGAAAAGGGGCAGCGGACTTTCCTCGAGGCCATGGAGACGACCGTTCGCAGTTGCCCGGAGGTGAAGGCCTTGCTCATTGGAGACGGTCAGGACCGGGCGATGCTGGAACGGTACTGCCAGGAGCGCGGGTTGACCGGCCAAGTTGTTTTCACCGGATATCAGAAGGACGTCGCCAAGTACTATCAGATTTTGGACTTGCTGGTGTTACCGTCGCGCAGCGAGGGCCTGCCGAACGCCGTTCTGGAGGCGATGTCTTTCGGGATCCCGATCCTTGCCACGAACGTCGGCGGCGTTCCGGAGATCATCAGGGATGACAACGGTGTTCTGGTTCCGCCAGACGATTCGAGCGTTCTTGCAGAACGGATGATTGAGCTGCTGCGGAACGAATCGCTTCGCCGAAGGATCGGAGCAAAGGGACAGCAGAGCCTTCACCCACGGTTCGATCCCGCTCGCCGGGTCCGCGATATCCTGGATCTGTACGATGAGGTGCTGCGATCGGCCGTCGTGAAGGGCGGGCTTCGCCGACATGCGTGATGTGTCGTCGAAGCTGTCGATCATGCAGTTGGTCCATTCCCTCCGCATTGGTGGCTCCGAGAAAGTGGCTCTCGACATTTCCTCGTATCTCGACCGCGCGCAGTTCGATCCAAGCGTCTGCGCGATGGACTTGGATGGCGAACTTGCGCACGAACTGGATAGCAGGAACATCCGGCATCATGTGTTCTATCGGAGAGGCCTCGAGCCAGGCGTATCCGTGCGACTCTATCGGTACCTTCGACAACACCACGTCGACGTGGTCCACACTCACCATTTCGCGCAGCTGTTCTACGCTGCGCTGCCGGCGCGACTGGCCGGCGCACGAATCATTCACACGGAGCACGAATTTTTTACGTACAAGACTAGCGCGCTCGGCCGGGCGTTGCTCCGGCCGCTATCGCTTTTCTGTGAGCGAGTAACCGTCGTCGGTCCCGAGGTTGCCGACTACTTCCTCAATACAATCGGGATTCCTAAGCGGCGCCTCAAGATTGTGCTGAACGGTGTCGATGTCGAGACATTCAACTACGATCGCAAGGCGGCGCGAGAGGAGCTGGGCCTGCGCTCTCAAGAGATCGTCATTGGGACTATCGGCCGGCTCGAACCGGAGAAGAGCCAAACGACCCTCCTGGACGTCTTCCAGCACGTTGCCGCGCAGCATCCGCACGCACGGTTGATGATTGCCGGTGATGGTCAGCTGGCCGATGAGCTGAAATCGTACGCCGGACGCCTTGGCGTCATGGATCGGACGCTGTTTCTTGGCTACAGGCGAGACGTGCCGAGATTGCTCGCGGCGATGGACATCTTCGTCCTGACGTCGATTCGCGAAGGCCTGCCGATTTCGCTGATCGAAGCCATGGCGGCCCGGAGGCCAGTCGTCGCCTCCAACGTCGGGAGTGTCACAGACCTGGTTCGGGACGGTTGCAGCGGTCTCGTGGTCACGGCCGGTGACACGAACGCCTTTATCGGTGCCGTTGAAAGCCTGGTGTCCTCACCGGAGCTCAGGCAGCGTATGGGCAACGCGGGGCGCGAGACAGTCGAGGCGTCGTACAGCCTTTCAGCGATAGTCCGTGAGTATGAAGAGCTGTATCGAACGGCGGTGAGCAAACGACATGTGCGGCATTAGCGGCGTCGCGACGTTCAGAGATGAAGGCATCCCGAAGGACGCGATTCGGCGACTGACCGATGCCCTCAGACACCGCGGCCCGGACGACGAGGGGTTCTTCGAGGAGCGGCGTGGGCGGGCGGCGCTTGGTCATCGGCGTCTGAGCATCATCGATCTGGCGTCCGGACATCAGCCAGTCTACAACGAAGATCGCAGTGTGGCGATTGTCTTCAACGGGGAGATCTACAACTACCTCGAATTGCGGACTGGGCTCGAGAAGAAGGGGCATTTCTTCTCGACCCACTCAGACACCGAAGCCATCGTCCACCTCTACGAGGAGTTCGGACCTGATTGCGTGCACCGCTTGCGGGGCATGTTCGCATTTGCCATCTGGGACGACCGCCGCAGCGAGCTGTTCCTCGCAAGGGACAGGGTCGGGAAGAAGCCGACCTACTACGCCCTCGTTGGCGGAACTCTGTACTTCGCATCTGAGATACAGGCGCTCTATCAGGTTCTGGAGATTCCGAGACAACTCGACTACGAAGCGATCGATCTCTACTTGACGTACAGCTGCATCCCAAGTCCCCACTCGATCTATAAGAGCATCCGAAAGCTGCCTCCCGCTCACCACCTGGTCTTCAGCGCGGGAGGTGTGGCCCTGACTCGATACTGGCGGCCCGAGTATCAGCCCAAGACGACCCTGAGCTATGAAGACGCAAGAAGCGAACTGAACCGCATTCTGACCGATGCGGTCAAGCTGAGGCTCATCAGCGACGTCCCGCTGGGAGCCTTTCTCAGCGGCGGCGTCGACTCGAGCGCGATTGTTGCCGTCATGAGCCGTCTCTCGGATCGGCCCGTGAAGACATTTTCGATCGGGTTCCCCGATCAGGACTACAACGAGCTGCCCTACGCGCGCCAGGTCGCACGGCAGTACCACACAGAGCATCACGAATTCGTCGTCGAGCCGGACAAGCTCGACATCCTCTCCGATGTCGTCAGGCACTACGGTGAGCCGTACGGCGATTCGTCGGCCATACCCACCTGGCATCTGTCTCGATTGACGAGGCAACACGTCACGGTTGCGCTGAACGGAGACGGCGGGGATGAGCTGTTTGGGGGCTATCCTTGGTATCGCGTCATCCACGACTTCCACAGAGCCGCCAATCCCTTGGTTCGCAGGCTGGCGCGCGCGTTAGGTCCGGTGCGCGGGGCCCTGCCCCGCCGGGTCCGGCGGGCAGTCGAGCTCTTCGGCTATGACGACGCCCGGCGATTTCAATCCCTCAGGAGCTACATCGAGGCAGACGATCGTGCGCGTCTGTTCCACGACGATTTCCGACGGCAGCTGGCCGTCGGCGCGGAGGCTTATCTCTGCAGCCTGTACGACAAGTCCTTGGCCAGCGACTACGACCGATCGTTTCGGACCGATTTCCTGTCGTACCTGCCTGAAGACCTGCTCGTCAAGGTCGACCGGGCATCGATGGCGCACGGCTTGGAATGCCGGTCACCGTTCCTCGATCAGGAGCTGGTCGAATTCTCCTGCCGCCTGCCACCGGACTGGAAGATCGACGGCGCCCGCTCAAAGCGGATTCTGAAGGAAACGGTCGCGGATTGGTTTCCGAAGGGATTCGTCGATCGCCGCAAGATGGGATTCTCGGTGCCGATAGGAAACTGGTTCAGGGGAGAGCTGAAGACGTTCATCCGGGACAAGCTGATGAACGGTCCGCTTCTCAGGATCCCTCTGGTGCAGGCGGGCGGCCTCGAGAACCTGCTGGGCGAGCACTTCAGAGGGGTACGAAATCACGAGACGCAGATTTGGAATCTGCTCATGCTCAGTCTCTGGTTCGAGGAATTCGGCGCTGAACCTTGACGCGGTTTTCACGACGCCGGGTCTGACCGGGGGGCCGCCGCTTCCGTCAGCAGCTCGTGCTCTGCCAGCAAGTCGGCGGCCTGCCTGACGGTCTCGAAACGCAACCCGGACCGCTCCGCAATATCGAGCAAGCTGTGGCGTCCATCTGACAGATTCAACACCCACAAGAGCGCGGTTTCCATGGCGTGGACATCGCCGTGTCCCCCCGCGCTCCGGTACAAACCTCTGCGCCCGAGCTGAGGCTCGCACTTGGGATTCCGGTTGACGTAGACGCCATTGCCTTCGAGGACCTCGACTATCTCAAGGCATGTGATCAGCGAATGCGACAGTTTCGCTGGATCCATAAAGCTGAGGTTGTCGGCCGACGTGTGGTATTCGGGGAAACAGCCGTGCGGCGTGCGCGACAGCACGCCGACCGGCAAATCGAATCCCGGCGAGCAGTACTGGCGCTCGTCGTACCCGTAAGGCGAAAAATCCTGGATCTCGTGTTCGTCGCCCGAACGCCCCAGTACGTGAACCGCCGCTCGATCGATTTCCCCCAAACCTCGCCGGCTTCGCTTGTACGTCGGCTTGCCGCGATCTCCCAGGCACGAAAGCACCAGGCCGTTCCGGATCCGCGCGGCTGTCTGTTCGTGGAGCGCGAGCCAGGTAATGGCGCCGATCGTCCCGGGGATGAACAGGAAGCGATACGTGTAGCGGCGCGACGCGCGGGTGAGCAGCTTCGCAAGCGTCACGGCGGTCGAGACGCCAGAAAGGTTGTCGTTGCAGAGCGAGGGATGGCACGCATGACAAGAAAAGAGGATCTCGTCGGCTTCGCGTCCTGGAAGGACGCACTCGCCGAGCGTCAGGTGACCCTCGGCCAGCGACGAATCAATGCAGACGTCGTACTCGTCCTCCACGAGCGCCTGAAGCTGGCGATGGCTCAAGCAGAATCCCCACGTCTCTCTGTAGTACGAAGTCTTGTAAGGGATCCAATCGGGCCGCTCCGGGATCGAGAAGAGGTGCGGCCGCAGCTCGGCGAGTGTCATGCGCCGCCGAACGGGCATGCTGTACTGGACGACATGTAGATTTGACGCATTGAAATCAACCACGCGCACGCCATCGCGGTCCTTGACGTAGGCGTCCTGTACGTTCCATTCCTTCGGGACGATCCAGTCGAAGGCCTGCGTCCCGCTCGGGACCTCGCGCGTCTCAAGGTCGATCTCTTGGCCAATGAGCCCCAGTGTGTCCCTCAAGCCCTTGCCGGTGATGCTTCGGCAGATCGGATACAGCCGGCGGATTCGATCGTAGAGTTCGGCGCCGATGGCCTGGGTGTTCAGATCTCGACGCAGCGATGCGATGCTTACGACTCCGTTCATGACGTCCATGCTCATCCGGCGATGCCCGCGACCGGGTGGCGAAAATCCGGATAGGTCTCGTCCCGAGCCAGCATGACGCGACGGTCGATCTGAGGCCAGGCTATGCCAAAGGCCGGGTCGTTCCAGCGGACCCCGCGGGCGCACTCTGGGTGATAGAACTCCGACATTTGGTACAGGACCTCGGTGTCGGGGTCAAGCGTCTGGAGCCCGTGCGCAAAGCCGCGGGGGATGTAGAGCATGCGCCTGTTGGCGGACGAGAGGATGACCGCGTAGTGGCGGGCGAGGGTCGGGGAATCGGGCCGGAGATCGACAATCACGTCGAAGATCGAGCCGTTCGTGCAGCGGATGAGCTTGGCCTCTTCGTGCGGCGCGATCTGGTAGTGCAGGCCTCGAAGCGTGCCTGCTTCTTCGTTGAACGACACGCTGCACTGCGCGAGTCGGGTCTCCAGGCCGTGCGCGGCGAATTCCCTCTCGCACCAGGTCCGCGCGAAAAAGCCGCGCTCGTCGCCGTGCGGATCCACGTCGATGACAAAGGCGCCCGCTAACGGTGTTTCCGTAAAGATCATCGGTGCGTCACGCGCAGCAAAGAGTCCGCCACCCGGAGCTCAGGCAAATGCCTCCGCTTGGCCGGTCGATGTCTTCAACTCAGACTTTAGTCGTCTCAAATGGAGACTTTGTTCGTTCGGTTCGGCGATATCCACTAGAATATTCCCGCAACTAGCGATCCTACAGGATGTTACGTCGAATTGACGGCTCCTTGGGACTGGCTGGTTCCTTGCTCAGATGACCTTCAATGCAAGTGCTTAGAGTGTCACGAGCGTGAAGGTGCTGGTTACCGGACATCACGGATTTATCGGCTCAGTGATGGTCGATGTGTTGACGCGCGGCGGTCACGACGTCACAGGGCTCGACACGTTTCTGTTCAGCGGCTGTGACTTCGGCGCCGAGCGTCGCCTGGTCCCGGCGATTCGCAAGGACGTTCGGGACGTCGGGCCGGATGATCTTGCCGGTTTCGACGCTGTCATTCATCTGGCGGCCCTTTCGAACGATCCGCTGGGGAACCTCAACGAAGAGTGCACGTTCGACATCAACCACCTGGGCAGCATGAACGTGGCTCGGGCCGCACGGGCGGCGGGCGTGGAGCGATTCCTGTTCGCCTCCTCTTGCAGCTTGTACGGGACGGCTGGCGACACGATGCTCGGAGAGGACGCTCGGTTCTGTCCGATTACGCCTTACGGCACGTCGAAAGTACTCGTCGAAACCGACCTGTCGCTGCTCGCCGACCAACGTTTCAGTCCGACGTTTCTTCGGTGCGCCACGGCGTACGGCGTTTCGCCGCGACTGCGCGCCGACGTGGTGGTCAACAACCTGGTTGGCGTCGCGTTCACCACCGGCGAGGTGATGATCGAGAGCGATGGCACGCCGTGGCGGCCGCTCGCCCATGTCGAAGACATCTCGGCCGCCTTTCTGGCGGTGCTTCAGGCCCCGCGCGACGCCATTCACAATCAGGCGTTCAACGTCGGCAACACCAACGAAAACTACCAGATCCGCGATGTCGCCGAAACGGTTCGCGACCTCGTCCCTGGCTGCACCATCAGATATCGCGACGGCGGTGGACCCGATCCCCGATGCTATCGGGTCAATTGCGACAAGCTGGCGAAGGCAGTTACCGGCTACCGCACGCGGTGGACGGTCCGTCGCGGGGTCGAGGAACTCTCGGCGGCTTTCATCGAGCACGGGCTGACGCGGGAGGCTTTCTCGGAGTATTTTCGGCTGAGGAAAATCGAGGAGCACGTGCGCAGCAGCCGTCTCGATGGGGCGTTGCGATGGCGAACCTCTCCAGTGGCCGCATGAGGATGGGACGATGAAAGTTGTGCTGTTTTGCGGTGGCCTGGGTACGCGGATTCGTGATGCCGGCGAGAATGTCCCCAAGCCGATGATTACCATCGGGTACCGGCCGGTCCTCTGGCACGTGATGAGGTATTACGCACACTTCGGGCACAAGGACTTCGTGCTCTGTCTTGGCCATCGCGGAGACATCATCAAGGATTACTTCCTCAACTACAACGAATGTCTCTCGAACGATTTCGTGCTGTCGGAAGGCGGCAAGAAGCTCGAGCTGATGGGAAGCGACATTCAGGACTGGAAGATCACCTTCGTCGAGACCGGCGCGGCCGCCAATATCGGCCAGCGCCTCAAGGCCGTCGAACGGCTCGTGGTCGACGAGCCGGAGTTCCTGGTGAACTACAGTGATGGCCTGTCGGACGTGCCGTTGCCGCTGCAGCTCGAGCACTTCAGGCGCCACGAGGCCATTGCGAGCTTCGTCAGCGTCAAGCCCAACGTCAGCTATCACCTCGTCTCCACCGAGCCGGATGGCCACGTCGCCTCGATCGAGGACATCGGCCAGTCCCGCGTGCGGATCAATGGGGGCTTTTTCATCCTCCGGCGTGAGATCTTCGACCGCATCCACAACGGCGAGGAGCTGGTGCGCGAGCCGTTCCACCGCCTGGTCTGCGAACGGCGTCTGGTCGCGTACGAGTACGACGGCTTCTGGATGGCGATGGACACCTTCAAGGATCGGCAGCAGCTCGAGGAGATTTATTCTCGCGGCGGTGCGCCGTGGGAGGTGTGGAACAGGACGGCGATGGCGGACGCTGCTGCGCTCATTCCATGCGCGCTCTGACCCTCGACGGCCCCCAGAACGCTCCACTGCGAATTCTCTGTCTGGGCGCCCACGCCGACGATCTGGAGATTGGCTGCGGCGGCGCCGTGCTCGGGCTTCTCCGGCGTCGCAAGGCAGTTGAGGTCGACTGGGTGGTCTTCTCGGCGCAGGGCGCCCGCGCGCGGGAGGCTCGTCGCGGCGCGGCGCTGTTTCTCAAGGGTGCGAGGCGCACTCGGATCACGATCGGACGCTTCCGCGACGGCTTCTTTCCGTACGAAGGCGCCAGGATCAAGCAGGTGTTCGAACAGCTCAAGCGCCGGCCGGCGCCCGACCTCGTCTTCACGCACTGCCGCGACGACCGCCATCAGGATCATCGCGTGGTGTCCGATCTGACGTGGCAGACGTTCCGCAACCACTGCATTCTGGAGTACGAGGTCTCGAAGTTCGACGGCGACCTGGGAACGCCCAACGTCTTCGTGCCGCTCGATCGAGCGACCTCGGCCCGAAAGGTGGCGTCGATTCACGCCGCGTTTTCGAGCCAGCGCGGGAGGCCCTGGTTTACCCCTGAGACGTTCATGGCGCTCATGCGGCTTCGCGGCGTCGAATGCCGCGCGCCACTCGGCCTCGCTGAGGCTTTTCATGCCCGCAAGCTCGTCCTCAAGTCCTAGCGGTCGCAGCGAAACGTCGTGTCGATTTTGCCAAGAGCAGCTGCACCTGACTTTTGTGGACCTCGGAATGTCGCCGCTCTGCGAAAGCTACGTACGCGCCGACCAGCTCCATCAGATGGAGGCGTTCTACCCGCTCCACGTCTACGTGTGCGAGCGGTGCCACCTGGTGCAGTTGCAGCAATTCGTCGATCCTAAGGAGATCTTCGGCGAGTACGCGTATTTTTCGTCGTACTCCGAGTCATGGCTTGAGCATGCGCGCCAGTACACCGAGGCAATCGTAGCCCGGTTCGGCCTCGACGAGCGGCGATCGGTCGTCGAGCTCGCGAGTAACGACGGCTACCTGTTGCGGAACTTCGTGGCGCGCGGCATTCCGGCGTTCGGCATCGAGCCGGCGGCCAATGTAGCCGAGGCCGCCATCCGGCAGGGCGTGCCGACGCGGGTCGCCTTCTTCGGCCTTGCGTTGGCCAATGAATTGGTCGCCGAGGGGAAGAGCGCCGATCTAATCGTCGCCAACAACGTGCTGGCTCAGGTCCCGGACCTCAACGATTTCGTCTCAGGCATGCGGATGCTCCTCAAGAGCGACGGCGTGATTACAGCCGAGGTTCCCCATTTGCTCCGGCTGATTCTCGAGAACCAGTTCGATACGATCTACCACGAGCATTTCTCGTACTTTTCGTTCATCACCATCGAATCGATCTTCGCCGCGCACCGCCTCGTGCTGTTCGACGTCGAAGAACTGCCCTCGCACGGCGGATCGTTGCGCATCTACGCTCGTCACGAGGCGGACACGTCGAAGGTGGCAGGCGATCGGGTGCATGCGCTGCGCGATTGCGAGGTCGAGGCAGGCTTGAACCGCGTTGAAACCTACGGCCGGTTCGGAGAACAGGTGAAGCGGACGAAACGGAGGCTGCTCGATTTCTTGATCGACGCCAAGCAGAACGGCAAGTCAATTGCCGGCTATGGAGCGCCAGGGAAGGGCAACACGCTCTTGAACTACTGCGGGATTCGCACCGACTTCCTCGACTACACGGTCGACAGAAACCCGTACAAGCAGGGCAAGTTCACGCCCGGCACGCACATTCCCATTCTTGCGCCTGAGAAGATCCTGGAAACGAGGCCCGACTACGTCCTGATCCTGCCGTGGAATCTGCGCGATGAAATCATTCGGCAGATGGCCGTGGTCGGCCGGTGGGGAGGAAAGTTCGTCGTCCCCATTCCTGAGGTAAAAGTGCTCGAGCCCGCGGTCTCCTCCATGTAAGCAGTCTCGGCTACCTCGATAGAGTCGTCGTTGCTGATTGGCTAGGCGGTGACAACGCGGCGTTCGCAGTGATGACGGTTCCGATCATCGCGCTCCCACTGGCGTTCGTCTCGCCGGAAAAAGTGAGCACAAAACTTGGGGGGAACGACGGACTGACCATCGTGAACGCCTGCGTGGTGAAAGTCACAGTCGCGGGGTACGTCAGAGGCGTCACGGTCCCGGTCACGGTCGGATTGGCCGGCGTCGTGACGAGACCGTTGAAGCTCACCGACCCCGTGAGGGCACTGCCGCTCTGTGAGGTTGTCACGCTGAAGGACGCCCCACCGATGCCGGGTACTAGGCCACCGGTCCAGGTGCCCGCGATGCCGGCGGCAACCAAAACGGTCACGTCCGGCGGCGACGCACTCGAATTGCTGTCGCTGACCGTCAGATGCGCGGAGAAGCTACCGGCGCTGGTGTACATATGCGTCACTGTTTGTCCAGAGCCGGAGGCGCCGTCACCAAACGTCCACGCGTACGTCAGTGAATCTCCGTTGCGATCATCGGCGCCTTGCGCGGTGAAGGTGAAGGTGGTGACACCAGCCATGCCGGTAGCATTAGGCGAGACCGCGATCGCACCAGGCGTCGGCCGGCGGTTCTTGAGCAGCCAGTAGGCGGCGCCTCCAGCACCTCCCACTCCTGCGGCAATTCCGAGTAGAAACGACCCCTTGGCGAGTCGGCTGCCACCTCCGCCATCGACACCGCCTCCGGGAGCCCGCACGACCTGGCCGGCGGCTTCCGGACTCGCGGCAGGAACCTGATGCGTGAGGGTGACCCGGAGATCGGCCGCCCGCCCGGCCCCCACGCTCACGACACGCTGGTTTTCCAGATACCCATCTTTCACCAGCCGCACGCGGTGATCACCTGCCGGGAGTTGGCCGAGATTGATCGGCGTGCGCCCTTCAAATCGCCCATCAACGTACACATCGGCGCCCGACGGGTCGCTCTTGACGGAGAGCGCGCCGGGAGCCGCCGCAGCCGGACGGCCGGCGCCAGTTGGACTGGATCCCGACCCGAGGATCAGCAAGGCCACGAGCGCGACACTCACGGCCTGCTTCATTCTCCTGGAGCCTCCCACTGAACCGACACACGCCATGTGATCCCTCATCGTTAGAGACCCTAGTCCCCAAACAATTCGCGTCTAGTCTACCGTGACACGGGTCAGCGAGGTCCAGCCGATACTCCCTGTCGCCGTTAGCGGAACGATGATTCCGAGGTCGTACGTTCCACTGGGCAGGCCGTCGAGTACGACGCGGAACCCCGCGGCCGCAAATTGGCTGCCGTAGCGCGTCGCGACGTCGGGTCTGAGAGTGCCCGTTGAAGCAACGCCCACAAAGATGGGCGTGCCACCGCCAGTCGGTGTGGCCCATAGCTGCACGGCCTCAACGCCGACGCCCTCGATGGCCAGAAGGTCGAGCGCCCAACCGGTCAGCTGGTAAGGCTGTTGAACATCTGTGGGCGTGCCGTCGAGGAGCACTCGCACCGACGGGCCGACAACGGCGCGCACCTGCACCACCTGCGGCACGCCGTCGGCGCCCATCGTGACAAACGCGAGGTTGTAGCTTCCGAGGAACCCTGCTGCGGGCTCCCACGCAAAAATGCCTGCCTGCGCATCGAGTGAGGAGCCGATCGGCAATCCCCGCCATTCATCACCGACGATGTGATAGCCGGCGTATGTCGCGCCGCTGATGATCGGCAGGTGCAGCTCAATCTGCTGCCCATGATTGATGGCGACGACATTGACGCCTGCCGCGGTTTGTGCCGCCCACGTCGATTCGCCGCCGGCGACGCTGACTCCAACGGGATCCCACCGTACGACGCCGGACATGGGCGAGACGTTCGATCCGGAGGGCGCGGCCAGAGCCTGGCTTCCATTGAGCACCGTCACCACGCGAGTGCCAATCCAGCTCTGCCGTCCGCAACTGTCGG
>Ga0156278_1144_pt2 | contig 29491 bp, 28 predicted proteins | sample RifCSPlowO2_12_FD_107927 | JGI IMG/M metagenome (GOLD analysis project Ga0156278, IMG submission 107927) | Acidobacteria bacterium RIFCSPLOWO2_12_FULL_65_11
CCATAATTGGCGAGCGTCGAGATCTTGAAGTAGATCGATCCATCGCTGAGGTAGGTATGGCCGTTTTTCGCCAGCGCTGCAACGAGATCGGCCATCGCGCGCAGGTTCGCCTCGTCGGTCGCGCGCGGATTGTCCTCGACCTGCTCCAGCCCGAGAGCGCGCGCGTCTTCGCAAAACGCCGCGATGTACTGATCGGTGTGGGCGCGCAGATCGAGTCCGGCCTTGGCGGCGCCCTCGATCGTCCGATCGTCGACATCGGTGAAGTTCATCACGTGGCGGACCTGGTACCCCAGGACGTACTTGAGCGTCCGCCGCAGCACGTCAACGCACACAAAGGTGCGAAAGTTGCCGATGTGGCCCCGGGCGTACACGGTGGGACCGCACGCGTACATGCGCACGGTGCCGTCCGTGCCGGGCTCGAAGGGCTCTTCGCGACGTGTCAGGGTGTTGTACAAACGGAGGGTCATCGAACGGCGTTATCCATCCTTGAGCTCAACCGATGGGGCACGTCGTGCGCCACTCGCGGCCGCCTGCAAATGCCACGGCGATCTGCAGGTCGCCACCTCGCACCACAAACTGTACCTCGCACTGGCGCAGGCCCTCCCTCACGCCCTCGGCCAGGGCACCCATCAGGTGGCCCACGGCCTCACGGGACACGTCCTCGCCGCAGCCGACCCGCCCGAGGACGCACGCGGCCACTTCGCCGAGCATGCCGTCAAACGGCGCTTCGTCAGAAAGGCAAAGGGCGAAAAGGAAGTCGTGACTGGACACGAGGCGCGATTCTACAGCGAAAGGCGCCCAAACAGCGCGCGCGCCTGCTCGCAGTCGGCGGTGATCTGAGCCCTGAGCAGATCGACCGAGTCAAACGACCGCTCGTCGCGCAGGCGCTGCACGAACCCCAGATGGAGAGACGTGCCGTAGAGATCGCGATCGAGGCCGAAAATGTGCGTCTCGATGGAGGTCCGGCCCGACGCGTCCACCGTCGGCCGGACGCCGATGTTGGTGATCGAGGGATACACCACGTCGTCAATCGTCGTGGTCGTGGCGTAGACGCCGCGTGGCGGCACCAGTTCGTTCTCGGTACAGAGATTCGCCGTCGGAAACCCGATCCCTCGCCCACGCCGATCGCCGTGCACCACCGTTCCATCGACGTAGTACTGATGCCCGAGGAGCGCGGCAGACTCGTCAACCCGACCTTCGCCGACCAGGCGCCGGATCCGCGTGCTGCTGACCACGAATTCCTTGTAGCGGACCGGATCGATTTTCTCGGCCCTGAAGCCGTAGCGGCCGCCAAGCGTCCTCAGCAGCGAGAAATTGCCGGTCCGGTCGTGGCCGAACAGGAAGTTGGCCCCCACCCACACCTCGGCCACGCGCAGCCAGTCGACGAGCACCGTTCGCACGAACATCTCGGGGTCCCACCGTGACAGCTCGAGTGTGAAGCGCACGATGGCCGCGCGCGGAAGCCCCGCGGCCGCCAGCGCCTCGAGTTTCTGCGCCGTGGTCATCAGGAGCGGCGGCGCCTTGTCGGGCCGTACGATCCGCGACGGATGCGGGTCGAAGGTCATCACGACCGAGGAGGCGCCGTGCTCGCTCGCGACACGACGAACGCGATCGAGGATCTTCCGATGGCCCCGATGGACGCCGTCGAAATTGCCGAGCGCCAGCACCGGCTGCACCCAGCGCGCCGGCCGGGGGTCGTCGGGGAAGTGAATGATTTCCACCGTTGCTTACGCCAACACAAAGGACACTAAGGACACAAAGATTAATTCGGTCTTACCTTCGTGTCCTTGGTGTCCTTGGGGTCGAATCGTCACTGAATCTCCAACACCAACCCATCATAGGCCAACCGCACGCCGGCGGGCAGGCGCGCGCAGGTGGCCACGTGCGGCAGGTCGTGACAGATGTGCGTGAAGTAGGCGCGCTCGACCTTGAGACGCTCCGCGACCGCGATGGCCTCGGGCACGCTGAAGTGGGTCGGGTGCGGCCGCTCGCGCAGCGCGTCGAGGATGACCGTGCGGACGCCGGCGAGCAGCGGCCACGACTCGTCGGGAATGTGATTGCAGTCGGTGAGATAGGCAAACGATCCGACGCGGAACCCCAGAACCGGCAGCGCGCCGTGCATGAGCGGCACGGGAACGATCTCGGTCCCGCCGAGGCTGAACGGTCCGCCCAGCCGGAACAGCGTGAGCTGCGGGATGCCGCCGCCCCGCTGTCGCGGGGGATCGAAGATGTACGAGAACATCCGGCGAAGATTTCCCGCCGTCTCGTCGTCTGCGTAGCAGCCAATCGGGGTTCGCTGCATCGCGTTGTAGCGGCGGATCTCGTCGAGGCCAAAGACATGATCGGCGTGACTGTGGGTGAAGAGAATCGCGTCGACGCGCCTGACGTCGTAGGCGAGCGCCTGCGCCCGCAGGTCGGTGGAGGTATCGACAAGGACGTACCGGACCGCGTCCGCGACAGCCGATGTCTCTGACGCGACGTAGGCCGGGTCTTCGCGACCCGGCAGCGCGATCAAGATCGACGGCCGTGTGCGACGGTCCATGGGATCGGTCGAGCGGCACACGGAGCAGTCGCAGCCAACTGACGGCACGCCGTGCGACGTGCCGCTGCCGAGCACGGTGACCTTAAGGCTCAACGATCCGCTTCTCGCCGCCGGTCTTCATCTCTCGGACTTCGATAAAGCGCAGCCGGAGCTCGTAGAGCACTTGATCGAGCACCTGCCGCTCTTCGGCGGTGAGGTTGCCCCTCGTCTTCTGGTCGAGCAGCGCCAGGATCTCGATCATCTGCGCGGCCCCTTCGAGATTCGGCTGCTGCCGCTCGCCAGAGATCGGATCGGGAAGGTCGCCGAAATGGATTGCCGCAGTGCTGGCCAGCGATACAACGAACGTGGCAAAAGGAAGCTCAGACATCGGTAATTGGGTAAGATTACCAAATTCCGATGTCCAACCGCGCCGCCGAAGAGTTCGCCCGTCTGGTCGACATCGTCGCCTCGCTCAACGGTCCGGACGGTTGCCCGTGGGATCGCGAGCAGACGATCGATTCGCTCAAACCGTTCGTGCTGGAGGAGACCTACGAGGTCCTCGATGCCATCGATCGGCACGATCACGCCGCAGTCTGCGAAGAGCTGGGCGACTTCCTGTTCGAGGCGGTCTTTCTCGCCCAGCTCGAGGCCGCGGCAGGACGGTTCGTGCTGGCTGACTCGCTCAAGACCGTGGCCGACAAGCTGGTGCGGCGCCACCCGCACGTCTTCGCCCGCGACAGCGGCGAGCCGAAGATCGACACGCCCGGGCAGGTGCGCGCGCGCTGGGAAGAGATCAAGGCCGAGGAACGCCTCGGCCAGGAGGAACCGAAGACGCTCTTGAGCGGCATCGCGCCGACGACGCCGGCGCTGCTCCGCGCGTATCACATCGGCGTCCGAGCCAAGTCGGTCGGCTTCGACTGGGCACACGCCGGCCAGGTGGTCGACAAGATCGAGGAAGAGGTCGGCGAGCTGCGCGAGGTCGTCGAGGCCGGCGGTGCGCTCGATCACGCACGCGCCGAGGAGGAGATGGGCGACCTCCTCTTCTCAATCGCCAATCTTGCTAGAAAGCTCGGCGTCGAGCCCGAAACGGCGCTGCGCAAAGCCAACGGCAAGTTCACCACGCGATTCACGGCGATGGAACGGGCCATCGCCGCCTCCGGGCGCGCCATGCGGGACCTTTCGCTCGATGAACTCGAGCGCGAGTGGCAGCGCGTCAAATCCGGGCAGCAAGCTGATTAACAGCACCAGCACTTTCGTGTTTTCGTGGCTGTTCTTAAGGCAGTGAAAGCTCCCGGCCCGTGAAGGTGCGCAGATGGATGGACGTGCCGTCCGTCTCGAGCGTGACGGCGCCGTCCTGGTCGGTGCGGAAGATCGCGGCGCCGACGTTACGGTACCGTTGCACGACATCGGGCGCGGGATGGCCGAAGCGGTTGGAGCGGCCTACGCTGAAGACAGCGACGTCCGGCTGAAGGGCCTGCAGGAAGTCTCGCGTGCTCGATGTGAGGCTGCCGTGATGCGGCACTTTGAGCACGCGTAGCGGTGCCGGCGGGATCGCGACCGCCAGCGCGCTCTCGACGGATCTGCCGATATCGCCTGTCAGGAGGATCGACACCTCCTTCCAGCGGACTTCGAGTACCAGCGAGTCGTCGTTCCGCACGCGCTGGCGCTCCCAGTCGGCCGGCTTTGGATGCCACGCTGCGACAACGACGCCATCAATCGAGACCTGGTGCCCGCCGTAAACGTTCTTCCACCGCGCTCCAGATGCCTCGCTCTGCAGTCGGAGCGCGGTCAACGGCGCTGAACGCGGCACGGGTATCCCTTCCCACACCTCGCGGGGCCGGAAGTCGCGAACGATGGACGAAGCGCCACCGACGTGATCGGGGTCGCCATGAGTCAGGGCGACAGACTCGACGCGTCGCACGCCGATCGCCCGCAGTGTCGGCCCCACGATGCGATCGCCGATGTCGAAGGTCGAGGACGCCGACAGGCCGCCGGTGTCGACGAGGAGGGTCGACCCGCGCGGAAAGCGGACCACCGCGGCGTCGCCCTGCCCCACGTCGATGAAGGTGACGTGCAGGCGGCCGTCGCCGCGCGACGCGACGATGGCCTGCGGCTCGGCCAGAATCCAGACGGCCGCGCCGGCCGCCAGCGCTGCCGTCCCCCGCCTGGTCGAGCGAGCGCCGCGTGTTTCTGAAGCGCCGGTGATCGTGGCACGCCGCCGCCACAGCATCCACCACGCGCACACCGCGGAGTAATACAGCACGACAACCAGCCACCCGGGCGGGCCGATGCGAGACGTCACAAACGGCGCGAACTGCACGAGATCGGCCGAGCGAACCAGGCCTTCGGCGCCCAGATGAGCCAGCCAACCGATGGCCGACGCGAGCGGCGCGAAGACAATCGCCGCAGGCACGAGCGCCATCCCCGCGATCTGGGCAATGCCCATCAGCGGGATCGCGAGGAAATTGAGCCCGAGCCCGGCACACGTCACGCGCGAAAAGACCGTCGCGCCAATCGGAAAGAGCATCGCCTCGGCCGCGACCGACATCATGAACATCATCACAACCGGCACGGTGGGGCGTGGCAGACGCCAAGCTGTGGCGACCGGCACCGTCACGAGAATCGCGAGCGTGGCGCCACAGGTCAGCAGAAACGCCGGGTCGGTCACGACGAGCGGGTCGGTGGCGACAAGAACGGCTGCGACGACCGTCAGCGCGTGAAGAGGCGGACTGCGATGGTCGAACGCACGGCTTGCGAGGTAGACAACAGCCATGAGCGTCGCGCGATCGACCGAAGCGCCTCCACCGACCAGGCTGGCGTAAGCCACGAGCGCGACGATGGTGGCGGCGGCGGCACCGCGCCCGAGCAGGCCGGCGAAGCGAAATACGCCGAGGATCAGGCCCGCCAGGATCGCGATGTTCCCGCCGGAAATCGCGATGACGTGATATGTTCCCGCCTCCTGCAGGCGACGCTCGACATCCTGGTCGAGCCCTGCGCGATCGCCGATGACGATGGCCGTGACGATCGCCGCCGATCGCGGGCTGTAGCGTCCAACGGCGGTCGCGATCGTCTGACGGGCAAACGATCGAGCCTCTCCCACGCGCTCGTCCCACCAGTGGCCTCGTGCCGCCACCTCGACAAGCGCGCCGCTTTTCACCGTGCCGACGAGCGTCGTTCCTCGTCGCGCGAGCGCCCGCTCGTGATTGGGCACGCCGGGATCGAGATACCGGGACGGCCGACGGAGCTGCACCGGCATCCGCACGTACCGGCCCGCACGCCACTCCTCCACCCGCGAGGCCCCCAGCGATCCGACGACGGTCACGAGGATGCCGCCCGACACACTGCCCGCAGGCGATGCCGGGTCCACAGGACCCGGCCTACGTACCGACTCGATCTCCTCAATACGTAGGGCGGGTCCTGTGTACCCGCCGTCAATGGAATCGACATCGATGCTCAGGGACACGCCCGACGCGACGGGCGCGGCGTCGGCCCGCAGCACGCCGCTCACGGTCACAAACGCCTCGTCATCCTCTGGCAGCCGGCGGCCCTCCGATGCCGCCTCGGCGCGCTGGGCACGAGCGATATCTTCGAAGACCACGCGCAGTGTCGGACGCCAGGCCTTGCGCCAAGCGTCCACCGAGAGCATCGCCCCGCCAACAAAGAAGGCCATGCCCACGGCGCACGCGAGCCCGATCGCCCACCACCCGCGCCAAGCCAACCACGCCATGACGGTGCAGGCGAGGAGCACCAAGTAGCCGACGGCAAGGGGGATATCTGGAACGAGAAGACCGAACGCTGCTCCTGCGAGCAGACCGATGGCAGGAATCGCGGCGACGGTGCGCACGCCGAGTGGCAGTGCAAACTTCGGGGCAACTCTTCATCACGAAGACACGAAGCTCACGAAGGCGCACGAAGTGCTTAGACTAGAAGAACTTCATGGATTGTCGTGCCCTTCGTGACTTCGTGATCGACGGGCGTGCGACTGAGAGATGTTGCAGAAACTGCAAGCGTCGGGACCTGGCTTGCGGCAGTTCCTGCGTAGTCGGCGGCGGGGCGGGCCGTGTGTCGACCCGCCCCGTCAGCCTCGCATCTCGCCCGTATCTCGCCGCCGCCTGAGGGTCGTGTCGGTCACGTCTGCGGTGGCGCCTTCGGTTTCTCAGCGAGTGTCTTCACGACCTCAGCATGTGTCTGAATTCGGCCGTGAATGGGCACATGCCGCGCGGGGTTCAGCTTTTGCGCCTTCAGGTTCTCGATGAAGTTGTCGCCCCACGGATGCTGCAGCCAGTTCAGGTCGTAGAAGTCGGCCTGCACGAGCGTCCGGTCCCGGGGCACCCACGCGTAGAGGAGTAGCCCGGAATGGATGTTGCCGTTGGACTTATAGAGGATCACCTCGTTGGTCGCGTCCTTCAGCGTGAGCTCCTCGTCGACCAATTGGAACTGCGGCGTCTTGGGACTTCTCGTGAGCGCGTCCCGCCCGCGCGTGTGCGGACGTGAGGCAATCTCCTTGAAGAAGGCCTCGTTCCCGCGGTGCGTGACGATCGTCAGTCCCTCGGCCACGGCCGCCCGGAATCCGCCTGCGTGATCGAGGTGATGATGCGACACGACGGCGTGCGTCAGCGGCTTGTTCGGCACGAGCGTTTTCGCCTTTGCGATGACCGCCTGCGTGCGGGCATCGGTCAGCGGCACCTCGAAGATCGTGAGGTGATCGGCGAACTCGAAGACCACGCTGTGATGCGTGCCGCCCGCGAGCCACCAGATGCCGCGACCGACCTGTTCGACGGTCACCTCGATGGGCGGCGGCTGCGGCGCCGGCGCCGCACGCACGGCGGCTGGCGCCACCAAATCCTCGGCGTCCACGTCCGCCTGGTTCCGCGCAACGGTGATGTCGGCAATGGTGAATCGATCGGTCTTGGTGGTGAACCGCTTCGGCAGCTGCAGCCCACCGACTGCCTCGTAGTCCGCAAATGAGGTTTCGACGATCACGTCGCCCCAGTTGGGGTCGTACTCGGCGTGCGCGACATGTGTCGGCAGCTTCGTGGTCGGGTCGATGGCGAGGGTCAGCACGTCGCCCTTGGCCGTGGTGATGTCCACGTGTTGTTGTCCGTCCTCCTGCCGAAGGTTGCCGAGCCTGGCGGCCGGGTCGAGGGCGGCGCGCAGGAGCGCCACCGGGTGATCGAGCATCTCGCGCCGGCGCTGCTGCGACGCCGCCTCGGACGCGCGCTGCGGCGGTGCCGGCGTGGCGCCGGCGGCGGGGGCGGCGACGTTGAAGGCGATGTCGCCGTCGAGGCGCTGATCTTGGCGCACCACGGTGGCGTTGGCGAACGCGAACTGCGCCGTGCGCACCTGCTGCAGCCGCATGCGGCCGTTCTGCAGGTCGAGCGTGCGTTTGTAGTCCGTGACCTTGAAGGTATTGGGAGGCGCGTCCGGCGTCGCGCTGCCGCCCATGGCGCCGTTCAGACCCGCGCCTTCCATCACGAGGGTGCGGACGCCTTGAATGCGTTCAGCCCCGCCCATGGCGGCGACGGCTTCGTCAATGACCTGTCGCTCCGGCGGCGTCTGCGTGCAGGCGGCTGCGAGAGCGGCCGCCGCGACGACTCCAATGATTCTTGTCATAATCCCTCTCCTGTCCTCTTGAAACCGAACGGTGGCCTCCGCCGACTGGTATTATCGGCCATTCAGGACGTCGAGGAGGACAGCATGGGCACAATCGTCCCGCGGGTCGTGATTGCTCTGTTTCTGGGTGTGGTGGCCTCATTCCCTGCCGCGGCCCAAACCGTCGAGCGTGCCGCCGAGGTGCCGGCCCTCACCGAAGGCCCGACGGTCGATCGGGACGGCAACGTGTATTTCACCGAGCTTCGGACGCAGCGCATCTTCAAGCTGGGCACCGACGGTGAGCTCTCGGTCTACCGCGAGCGCAGCCATGCCGCCAACGGGCTCGTCATCGATCCGCAGGGACGCCTGATCGCGTGCGAGGGGGCCGCGGATGGGCAGCCGCCTCGGATCACGCGAACCGATCTGCGCACCGGCGCCATCGAAGTACTGGCCGACAGCTATCAGGGGATGCCGTTCAGGGGTGCGAACGACGTCACGATCGACAACCGGGGCCGGCTGTACTTCACCGACCCGGCGGGGTCGGCCGTTTACCGCATCGATGGGCCGGGACAGATCGCGCGCGTCCTGACGACGCCGGACATCGAGCGGCCGAACGGCCTTCAGATCTCTCCGGACGACAGGACGCTGTACATCATCGAATCAGGTCCGGTCCCGGACGGCCCGCGAATGATCCGCGCCTTCGACCTCCAGCCCGACGGCACAGCGCGCAACGGTCGCGTCCTCTTCGATTTCCCCGGGCGCAGCGCGGACGGCATGAGCGTCGATGTTCAGGGAAACCTGTATGTGTCGGCCGGTTTGAACGAGTTGGCGCCGCCCGGCGCGGTGGCTGCCGCACGCGCCTGGACCGCCGATGCCCTCAAGACCAGGGCCGGCGTGTACGTCATCTCGCCGGCGGGGACGCTCCTCAAGCTCATCCCGATCCCTGAGGACGTCATCACCAACAACGCCTTCGGCGGTCCGGACATGAAGACGCTGTACGTGACGGCAGGGCGGACGGTGTTCAAGGTGCGGACCGACATCGCCGGGCTGCCTCGGTAGGAACCACTAGGAGCTCTGGAGATCGTCGGCCGCGAAGAATTCCGCCGGCTGAAATCCGAACGTGCGCGCGACGAGCAGGCTCGGGAAGCTCTGCACCCGGATGTTGTAGGTCTCGACCGCGCCGTTGTAGTAGTTACGCGCGTAGGCGACCTTGTTCTCGGTGTCCGCGAGGTCGCGCTGAAGCTGGGCGAAGCGTTCGCTGGCCTTCAGATCCGGATACGCTTCGGCCACCGCGAACAGCGTCTGCAGCCCACTTGTCAGATCCGCGTCGGCACGCGCCGCGGCGCCGGGCCCGGCGGCCCGTCCAAGCGCCCCGCGAGCCTCGGTGATTCGCTCCAGGGTGCCCCGCTCGTACGCGGCGTATCCCTTGACGGCCTCGACCAGATTGGGGATGAGCGAGCTGCGGCGTTTGAGCTGCACGTCAATCGCGCTCCAGCCTTCGCGCACGCGCTGGCGTGCGCCCACCAGACCGTTGTAGAAAACGCTGACGGCGATCGCCAGACTGATGAGGCCTGCGGCGACGACCGCGAGGGTCATGGTCACCAGCTGCCGCCTCCGCCTCCCCCGCCGCCGGCCCCAGAGGATCCTCCGCTGAAGCCGCTGTCGCCCGACCCGCCCGGCGTGGACGCGATGGCGCTCGAGACAGACGAGGAGAAGCTGGTGATGTTGCTTGAAAAGCTACCGGCGTCGAAGTGCGAGCCGCTGCCGGCGTACCAACCGGCGGTCGCGGGCCCCAGATCGATGTCCTTGAACGCGCGCGCCCATCGTTCGACGCACTTCATCGCGATCGCATAGGGTAGGTAGCTCGTAAAGATATTCGCGCGCTCGGCAAACGCCTGCTGGTGCTGCTCGGCCGTACGTATGTACCGGGCAAAGCCGAGCGCGCGGCGCCTCGCCTCCCGGCCCTTGGCCGTGCGCCGAGGCATCGCGCCCGACACGACGCTCAGGAGCATCCCGGCCACCACGACCGGCAGGCCGACCAGTCCGGCGCCCCACCGGCCGCCGAGATAGATAGTGAGGCCCACACCTGCGAGAGCCACCGCAGCCGCGACGAACCGCCAAGCGGTGCGGACCGCGTTCGGATTTCGCGGAAACCAGCCGCGCTCGACCGCGTCGGCGTAGAGCGCCTTCTTCGCCTTCGCCAGGTCTGTGTAGAAGCTCTCGCGCAAATCGGACAGCTTCCTCCGCGACGCCGACCCGGAGTCGAACAGGCCGTCGAACACGATTCGCTCGTATTCGAGAAGTCCGGCATCGGCCGATTTCAATCGGTCGAGCTGATAGTCGGTCTTCCCGAACCACGCGAGCAGTCCCGTCGGGGGAAGCTCGGTGATCGTGAGATACCCCCGCACGGCCAGGTCGACGATGGTGGCGGTGACGTCGAGCGTGTCGGCGTGCTCGTCGAAGAGCAGGCCCATCTGACCCGGGCGCATGCTCTCGGGCGGCTCGAACTCGACCACGACCGGATCGGATCGGAAGAGCGGCGCCCGCTGCTCCTGTGGATTCTGGGACAGGTAGTGAATCGAGGTGTACCGCCGATCGCGGCCGAGCATCCACCACAGCAGGCCGACACCGCCGAACGCCGCCGCGAAGCCGGCGAGCGACAGCCCAATAAACACAGGCGTGCGCTCGAAGACTTGAAAAATGCCGCGCGGCCGAGCAATGAGGAGCAGCACCGGCTGAGCGACGGCACCCTTCCGCAGGCCGGCCACAACCGTCAACTGCTCGCCCTCGGCAAGCGAGCGTGTCGCGGTAAATGTCGCCCCGTCCGGGGTCAACTGTGCCTGGCAGTGCTCGTTGGAGCCCGGCCGCCCCTGGAAGCAGTCCACCCGCTCGATGGCGCCGGCGGGCGCCGTCACACGGACGACGGCGCGCTCGACCCGAACGGGCCATGTGCCGGTGGCGTTCCAATACAGTTCGTCGTGATCGGCAAAGGCGTTGAGCGCGCCGTCAAGCCGATACGCGATGCGATACGTCTCCTTGCCCGAGATTGTCCGATCGGGATCGCCGATGCGAAACCGCGTGATCGACCCTTCGGTCATCGTCTGGACCTGATGCCGGCGTTGGTTCGCGTCGGTCACCCCAGTGAGATTGATGTCGTAGCGGCGATTGGTGGTGCCGTCATAGGCGAGGAGGGAGACGATGTCGCGGAAGATCCCGTGCCGTGCGAGGCCGCGGAAGTCGACGTCGAGGGCTTCGGTGGCCTCGATCGAGCCGCTCGACTGAATGGCGAGCCGGAAATCGAGCCGTTCGATAACCCAGCCTTCGTCGGCTTCGGCCAGCGCGCCGGCCAGCAGGACCAGTATGACGAGGGCGGCGACGGACAGGAACGACCGGCGCATTCCGTGGAATAGTACTACCAGTACTTCCAGCGCGGAACGAGACGCTGCTCAAAAGCAAAGGATGGCGTGGCGCCGGGTGTGACGACCACTCGCACCCAGCCCACGAGCGGCGACCCGGGCACTTCCAGCCTCGTGACGTTGCCAATCATCTGTTTGGTGGTGCGCGCTTTGAGCGGATGGTCGGTCGTGAAGTTGTGCGAGTCGCCATGGATCAGCAGCACGGGCTTGTCGAACGCCACGGCTTCGTCTTCGAACGCGTCGAGCAGGGGTTTGAACGGGACCTGACCGGCTGAGGTCCAGTCAAAGCCCGGATTGGCGTGGAAGGCCACGACCACGGCCGTCGCCGACAGTGCCTTCGCCCGCGCGAATGTCTCGTGCAACCACACGAGAGCGGCCTCGAGCCTCCGGCGCGATTCCTGATCGTCCGCGTCCGTTCTCGCCTGGAACGGATCGGTGAAATTCCCGCTGCCCACCACATGAATCGTCGCGAAGACGAGGCCGCTCTGCGACCAGCGGGCATGCTCGACGAACTCGGCAAACGAAGGAGTGGCTGATTGCGTTTCGACGGCCAGGGTCTGACGGCCGAGACTTACGGCCGGTCGCGGATACATCGTTCGGCGCAGCAGCGCGAGTCGATCGCGCGGGTCGAAGCCGCCTTCCTGTTCCATCCAGCAGTCTGCCCACTCGTTGTCGCCGGGAATGTAGATCAGCGGGTGCTTCAGGCCATTGAACCAGGATCAGCCTTCAAAGTGAAATTATCCAGCGATCCCTCATCGGGCCCCGTGAAGTATTCCCCGCGAATGTCCAGGCTCAGCGGCGCGGCCAGGACGCTTCGGATCTGCACCTGGGTGGCGGGCGCACCCCAGTTCCATCTCCAGCCTTCGCTTTCGGAAAGTCGCACGGAGAAATCCTTCCAATTCGTTCCGGGGGCGGATCCGACTCCAAATCGATAGCCGATGCGTCCGGCGGTCCCGATAATGGTGATGTCATCATCAAGAAAACCTCCATCCACGTCGGCCGACTGCTTCAGGCTGAAGCTGATAGTGCCGTTTTCTGCGGCGGACAATTGCTCCACCACGGCGCCTGGCGCGCGGAAATACCATGTCTCCCCCCATGGCCACGGTGACGAGGAGTGTCAGGCCTCTCATTGTTGATTGCTGATTGATGATTGCTGATTGAATTGTAGATTGAATCGGCACCATCGACCGGCTGTCAGGTTACAATCAGCCGGTCCGAAGGAGGAGTGGGATCATGACCGTGTCATTCCGACCCATCGCACTCGCCATCGCGTGTGCCTTTGCAGGCGCAGTCGCGCTCGCATCACAAACCGGCCGAGGCACCGTCGCCGTGGACAACGACGATATCGGGGGCGTCGTCACGAGCGCGAGCGGTCCCGAGGCCGGCGTCTGGGTTATCGCCGAGACGGCTGACCTCGGGACCAAGTTCGCCCGAATCGTCGTCACCGACGATCAGGGACGCTATCTCATCCCCGATCTCCCCGCCGCGCGCTACACCGTGTGGGTCCGCGGCTACGGGCTCGCCGACTCGGCGAAGGTCAACGCGTCGCGGGGCGCGACGCTCAACCTCAGAGCGGTCGTGGCACCCAATCCGGCAACGGCGGCGCGGGCCTACCCCGCTGCCTACTGGTATTCCATGATGCGGCTGCCGAGCGCGAGCGAGGTCGCGAGCGTGCCGGGCGGGTTGAACGAGTACTTGATGCGCATGAAGAACATGGGCTGCATCGGGTGCCACCAGCTCGGTCAGGCCTCCACGCGCACCATCCCGGCTTCCCTCGGCACGTTCGCCTCGTCTCAGGACGCGTGGCGGCGCCGCCTCGGGTCCGGGCAAGCCGGGCGAGGCATGGTCCAACAGGCCGGCCTGGCGGACAACACGCCGATCAAGTACCTCGCGGACTGGACCGATCGCATTGCGGCCGGCGCGCTGCCGGCGGCCAGGCCCGAGCGCCCCACAGGTGTCGAGCGAAACGTCGTGGCCACTGTCAGAGACTGGGCGACCGAGACGGTCTACATGCACGACCTGGCTTCGACCGACCGCCGCAATCCCACGGTCAATGCGTACGGCCGGCTCTTCGGCGCACCCGAGCTCAGCACCGACGACTTCCCTATTCTCGATCCGGTCGCCAACAAAGCGACCAGCTTCAAGGCGCCCGTGCGCGATGCCAATACGCCGACGACGGCGAGCACGCCGCCGTTTCAGGCGTCGCCGTACTGGGGAAACGAAGTCCTCTGGGACAGCAAGGCGAACGCGCACAACCCGATGATCGACCATCGGGGCCGCGTCTGGTACACGGCACGAATCCGCGGTCCCGAGAACCCGGCCTTCTGCCGCGAGGGGTCCACGCACCCGTCAGCGCGCGCGTTCCCTCTGAACAACTCGGGACGGCACCTGGCGATCTATCGGCCCGACACCGGCAACTACACGTTCATCGACACCTGTTTCAGCACGCACCACCTGCAGTTCGCCGAAGACGCCAATCACACGCTGTGGACGAGCGGCGGCGGCAACGTCGTCGGCTGGCTCGACACGAAGAAGTTCGATGAGACGGGCGACGCCGCGGCATCCCAGGGCTGGACGCCGCTGGTGCTCGACACGAACGGCAACGGGCGGCGCGACCGATACGCGGAGCCAGACGCCGCGGCCGATCCGGCACTCGACAAGCGAATCAATGCAGGCTTCTACGCGGTGATGCCCAATCCGGCCGATGGCTCGATCTGGGGATCGGTGGCGTTCGGGTATCCCGGTGCGATCGTTCGCCTGAATCCGGGCCCGAACCCGACTGAGACCGCGCTCGCGGAAATCTACGAACCGCCGCTGCCGGGCTTCGGCGTTCGCGGTGCGGACATCGACAGAAACGGCGTGATGTGGGTGTCGCTCGGAAGCGGCCATCTCGGCGAGTTCGACCGCAGGAAATGCCGAGGGCCGCTCAACGGCCCCAATGCAACCGGCAAGCACTGTCCGGAAGGCTGGACGCTCCATCGCCTGCCTGGACCCGGCTTCCAGGATCTGCCCGAGTTCAGCATCGAATCGAGCTATTACACGTGGGTGGATCAGCACAATACGTCGGGGCTCGGCGCGAACGTGCCGATCGCGACGGGGAATCTGATGGACGGCGTCCACGCGCTCGTGAACGGCCGGTTCGTGACGCTGCGCATCCCCTATCCGCTCGGCTTCTACAGCAAGGGGTTCGACGGCCGGATCGACGATCCGCAGGCGGGCTGGAAGGGCCGCGGTCTGTGGGTGTCAGAAGGCGATCGTACGCCCTGGCTGATGGAAGGCGGCAAGGGCAACAAGCCGCTCGTCGTGCACTTCCAAGTGCGCCCGGATCCGCTGGCGAGGTAGGGGTCTACTGGTAGAGGAAGCAGGCCGGGTCCTTTGGGGACCCGGCCGATCGTGGACGTTGCGTGAGGCACCATTCTGGTTCCATAATGGTGGCCATGCCAACGCTGACACTCAAGAACATCCCCGACGGCCTGCACGCGCGGCTGAAAGCGAGCGCGGCACGCAATCGCCGCAGCCTGAACAGCGAGATTCTGGTCCGCCTCGAGAAGGACATCCAGGACATCAGCCAGCCCGTGCTCGATCCGGTCGTACACGCCGAAACGCTCCGCGCCTTCGCCGCGCGGCTGCCACGCGTCGCCCCCCAGCACGTGACTCGCTACAAGCGCCAGGGCCGCGCGTGATCGTCGTCGACAGCAACGTGATCGCGTACTGCTGGCTCAACAGCCCGATGGCCGCGCTGGCGCAGCGTGTGCGCGTCAAGGATCCAGATTGGCAGGTGCCCGTCCTGTGGCGATCGGAGATGCGCAGCATTCTTGCAGGCTACCTGCGCGATGGCAGTCTCTCGGCCACCCAAGCGCGCCGCGTCATGCGGCAGATCGAAGAGGCGCTGGCAGGCTGCGAGCATCTGGTGTCCAGCGACGCGGTACTCAAGGTCGTCGATGCGACGCGATTGTCGGCCTACGATGCCGAGTTCGTGGCGCTCGCGAAAGAGCTGTCCGTCCCCCTCGTGACCGAAGACAAAGGCGTCCTCAAAGCCTTTCCGGAGGCCGCGCTCTCGATGGAGGGCTTCCTCGCATAGAGCTCAAGGCTTGCCAAGGACAAGCAGGGTGTTATCAACCGCGAGATCCTGACGAAACACTGGACCGACTGGGTGGACTACTGGGCGGTGGACTTCAACTACGAGAGCCGGAAAGAGATCATCAGGGTGCCGAAAGGCGCCGGCATCGCCGCGGTGCAGGGGCATCTGCCCGGCCAGGAGGCCGCGCAGCGAGAACTGGAGCTGCCCGCCGCCGAGTTCGAGGATCGCTGGACCGGTGCGTACATCGCCGTGTGCGTCGTTGATTCGTACGCCGCCTCGTCCTCAGCGACGGCTTCTTCATCCGACTGGCTCTCGTACTGTTTGAGCGTTCGTTGAACCCGTTCTTCATCCCAACCGGGGGGAAACCTGTTGTTCTTCATTGTTTTTTCCGTCGTCGGCGTTGCAGCGCCCTTAATGCCTTCGGTCCGAGATCGTAGGCCGTAACCACGAACACGGACTCGGGTTGTGGGTCTGGTACCTAAATCACCCGCAAGTACCGTCCTCCATCTGTCTGCCCCAGTGCCACGCGCGATCCCTCCTGACCTGGCCGGTCTTCGTGCGGACGAGCGAGAACAGTCTCAACCTCGCTTTCATTCACATTGTGCTGATAAATGTGTGGCTGTCCTGTCGCCGGATCGAGATAGTACCGAACGTCCACCCGCCGATTCTACGCGATGAGCGCGACCTACGACACCCACCACATCGAGGGAACCATCAACCTGGCGATTCAGCGACCGATACAGTCCCCGGCCGGCTTGAAGCCGGCCGCCTCAGCAGCGGCGCGTGTCGCGAACGTCCGCGTGCAGTTCCCGCAACTGGCGTTGCGGCATGTCGGCAGGTGATAGACCTTACTGCTCACATTGCCGATGAAACCGCTCGCAGTTGTCGGCGGCGGCGTTGATCGAGCCTGAGCTTCGCGCAGAACGCATGCGGGTTGCCTGGCGCCGGCAGCCCAGAAACCGAGTTTGGCTGCTTTTGCGCGATCAAGAGCCGCATCGAGCGCCGGGTCGACGATGTATCGGTGGTACGTGCATGCAAGTCCCGCAGCGATGATGGACTCGCTTGCATCCTTGCCGTCCACCACAATCCGCGCGACGAGTCGACCGTAGACGTCCACATCCTTGCCGGTCATCGCGACGTCCTTCGAGAACATCAACACGCGTGTGAAACGAGTCGCTCCCTGGAATAGAGGTTCGCCAGATTCAGGTGTATCCACGCCGTGCAGCCTGACGCGCATGCGACGGCCCGATGAAAGACGAACGTCCACCGTATCGCCGTCGATGACGGTGAGCACACGCGCGGTGACTTGCTTGTTCACGAGGTCGCTCGGACGCTGCGCGTGCAGCGTGACGAGCGTCAGTGCCAGGAACGCGGCGGACCACGCGAGTCGCTGAAGCATGATGGGATTATGAACCCGAGGGCCGGTCTGTTGCGAACCGGTGAGCGACGATGCTAAGGTCGTCCCCAACGTCGAAGGGTCGGCACGATTCTGGCGCCGCCATCGTGTCATGCCAGAACCGCTAGCCGATCGAGTCGCCACTATCGAGAGCCAAGTGCAGACACTGCAAGAGTTGCCGGGACAAGTCACGGCGCTCACCGCACGCGTCACCTCGCTCGAATCGCAGTTTTTTCAATTCCGAGTCGAAGTGAAGGATCAATTCCTGCAAGTTCGCAGCGACATCAAGGCCGTCGACGAAGGCCTGAGACAGGAGCTGAGGACTGTCGATGAAAGCCTGAGAAAGGAGATCAGGGCTGTCGATGACGGCCTGCGAGAAGAGCTGGGAGCCGTCGCCGCGGGCCTGCGTCAGGAGATACGGTCCGGCGACGAAGAGACTCGCCATCAAATGCGCGTCATGTACGAAGGCTTGCGCTCGCTGATCAAGACGCTCCGCGACAAGTAGCGCGACCCTAAAGTACTCGCGCGCCTTCAATATTGAAGTTGTCCAGCGACCCCTCGTCGGGCCTGTGACATACTCCCCCCGAACCTCGAGCCCGAGCGGGGCGGCCAGGACGCTTCGGATCTGCGCCTGCGTGGCGGGCGCCCCCCAGTTCCACCTGGCCGACCGCCATCTCTTGAGCCTCGGTCACAAAAAAATTGGTATAGTCACAGGGCTTCGGAAAGCAAGGACTCGTGGATCGAAATGACGAGGAGGCGCGATGAGAACCATAGTGACGGTGGCCCTGGCGGCGAGCCTCGCGATGGCGGCAAACGGCTTGTCTGCTCAGAACCAGGGAGCGCCGGCCGGACAGGGACAGGCGGGACAGGGAGGACAGGGACGGCAGGGCGGTGGCGGTGGACGCGGCGGCGGGCCGCAGCTGCCCCCGGCTCCGATGCCAGTGGCCCCGCCGGCGGCGGCGCCCTACAAGCCGGGCATTCCCGAGCGTACGGCGCAGGACACGGTGATCACCAACGTCCGCATCGTCGTCGGGAACGGCCAGGTGATCGAGAACGGCCACATCATCATGCGCGCTGGCCGCATCGCCGTCGTGGCGCCCGGCGCGCCGGCCAGCACGCAGGGGCTGCGTGTGATTAATGCCCAGGGCATGAGCGCGATGCCCGGGTTCATCGACAGCCACAAACACGTGACCGACGGCCCATCATCCGAAGCGCAGATGCGGTCGCTCCTCGAGGCGGGCTATACGACGATTCTCGCCGGCGGTGGCGCCGCCATGGCCAACATCAGCCTGCGCGACAAGGTCGAGAGCGGCACGATCAACGGGCCGCGTATCATCCCGTCGGGGGGCGCCGGTCTGAACCAGACGCCGCAGCAGGCGAGCGCAGCCGTGCAGGCGCTGGCGATGCAGGGCGTCCTGCACACGGGCGAGATCGGGTTGACGCCCGAGCCGTTCCCGCCGCAGCCGCAGGTCGAGACGCTCAAGGCGATCGTGAACCAGGCGCGCATGTCCGGCGTCCAGGTGAACGTGCATGCCGTCAGCAGCATCGCGATGGAGACCGCAATTGACGTTGGGGTGCGCCGGCTCGTGCACCTTCCCAATAAGGACTTCACCACCTTCGAGCAGGCTCAAAAGGTGGCCGAGACCGGCTCGATCGTCGCCGGCCTGATCGCGTTCGGGGCGCCGACCATCGACCGCGACTCGTCGCTCCCGCCGGGGTGCCCCTTGCCCTGCCAGGGGTCGGTCTTCTTCCCGCGGGACAACGAGCCGCGCTTCCGCGACGGCCGGGTGTGGCCCGAACCGATTGTCGGCGCGAACCGCGACGCGATGGGCCGCGCCACGGGCACTGAACTCGGCTACACGCTCATCAACGCGCGCCGGATCTGGGACGCCGATCCGGAGCACCGGACGATCTCGTTCTCAACCGACCAGAACTTCGCGGATCTCGTCGTGCTCGAGCACGAACTGAAGTCGTTCAGCATCATCTTTTCGATGCCCGACATCCACCGGATCATCGGGCCGAACTCGGCGCGCTACGTCGGCATGGAGGCGCAGATTGGGACGCTCGAGCGCGGCAAGTTCGCCGACCTCATCCTGCTGTCGGGGAACCCGACGGAGAACATTTACGGAATGCTCACGACCAGCGTGGTCTTCAGAGAAGGCCGCATGGTCATTGACAAGCGGTAAGCGGAGGTAGAGATGAAGCTCGTGATGAAGATGAAGAACATTGCCGCGGTTGCCCTCGTCGCAGCGCTCGCCATCGGCGCGGGCCTGTCAGCGCAGCAGGGCGCGCAGGGGGGCGGCGCGGCGCAGGGCGGTCAGGGCGGGGCGCAGGGGCAGGGACGTGGCGGCCGCGGCGGCGGCGGTCCGCAGCAGCCACCCGGTCCGCCGTTGATTCCCGCGACGCCGTACAAGCCGGGTATCCCGGAGCGCACGGCGCAAGACACGGTGATCACCAACGTGCGCATCGTCGTCGGCAACGGGCAGGTGATCGAGAGCGGCCACATCATCATCCGTGGCGGCCGCATCGCGACCGTGGCGGCGGGCGTCCCGGCCAGTACGCAGGGGCTGCGCGTCTTCAACGCGCAGGGTCTGAGCGCGATGCCCGGCTTCATCGACGGGCACAAGCACCTGAACGACGGCCCGCAGGCCGAATCGCGAGGCCGCTCGCTGCTCGAGGCCGGTTTCACCACGATCCTGGTCAGCGGCCAGGCGCAGGGCACGCTGGCGCTTGCCAAGCGCTACGAGTCCGAGCTGAACGGGCCTCGCATCATTCCGTCGGGCGCGGTGAGCGTCAACATGACGCCTGACGAAGCGCGCGCGGCCATCCGCGCGATGGCGGAAGCGGGCGTGAAGCACACAGGCGAGATTGGCCTGACGCCGGAGCCGGCGCCGCCCATGAACGAAATCGAAACGCTCAGGGCGATCGTGGACGAGGCGGCCAAGGTCGGCGTGCAGGTGAACGTGCACGCGGTCAGCAGTCCGGCGATGGCCGCCGCGGTCGAGGCGGGCGTGCGCCGGCTGGTGCACCTGCCGAACAAGGACTGGACGAGCTTCGAGCAGGCCGCCCGCGTCGCCGCCACCGGCTCCATCGTCTCCGGCCTGATCGCGTTCGGCGCCCCGACCATCGATCGCGACTCGCCGCCGCCGCCGGGATGTCCAAACCCGTGCGCGGGAGCGGTCGTCTGGCCGCGCGACAACACCACCCGGTTCCGCACCGGGCAGCCGTGGCCGGAATCGATCGCAGGGGCCAACCGTGATGCCAAAGGACGGGCGACCGGCACCGAGGGCGCCTACACGATCCTCAACGCCCGCCGGATCTGGGACGCCGACCCGAACCACGGGACGATCTCGTACTCGACCGACCAGAACTTCGCGGACCTCGTCGTGCTCGAGCACGAGCTGAAGTCGTTCAACATCGTGTTCTCGATGGCGGACATCCACCGAATCATGGGGCCCAACGGGGCGAGGTTTGTCGGGATGGCGGATCAGATCGGCACGCTCGAGCAGAACAAGCTGGCCGACATCACCCTGCTCTCCGGCAATCCCACGCAGAACATCTACGAAATGCTGACCACGAAGGTCGTCTTCAAGGAGGGCCGGCTGGTCATCGACAACCGGCCGGCGCCGGCACCGGCGGCTCCGGCGCCCGCGGCCGGACGCGGGCGGCAGTAAGGAATTGGTGATTGCTGATTGGTGATTTGAATCGGCGATTGCTGATTGACGAACGGAGGGCGGGTCCTATGGACCCGCCCTTTGTTTTTTGCTCACCAGCTGAGGTAACAAAGAGGCTCCTCATCCGTCACTGAGAAAGACGTGGACGATTTCGAGGCCGCGTACGGCCGGTATTACCGCGACGTCTACCGGTTCGCGCTGTTTCTGACCTCTGACCCGGCGCGCGCCGAGGACCTCGCGGCCGAAACCTTCGTCCGCGCCTGGGGTGCGCTCGGACGGGTGCGGCAGCCGACGGTGAGGTCGTACCTGCTCACGATTACCCGCAACCTCTTTCGAGACAGCCGGCGAAAGGAGCGATCCGTCCCCCTCGATGAGTCGCTACCGGTACCGGGTCCGGCGCTCGAAGCGCAGATTGAACGGGCGTCGACGCTTCGCAGCGTTCGCGAGCGCCTTCGCGGCGTCGCAAGCGGCGACCGCCGCGCTTTGCTGATGTACGTCGTCCGCGGCATGTCCTACGAGGAAATCGCCCGCGCGCTGGGGATCAGCCTTGGCGCGGTGAAAACCCGGATCTTCCGCGCCCGCGAGGCGCTGGAGGACTTGAAATGAAGGTCACGCGTGATGTGATTTACGACCTCCTACCAGGCTACTTCGCCGGCGAACTGACCGCGGATGGAAAGGCGTTGGTCGAGGAGTTCCTTGCGACTGATCCCGAGTTCGCGCGGATGGCCGAACGGTTCCGCAAGCTGTTCACCGATCGACGCGGCGAAACCGGCGAGACGACGTCAGGACGCGAGAAGATCGTCTTCGAACGCGCGCGGGCGGTGCGCACAACGCGCGACCGCGTGTTCGGGATCGCGGTCGGCTGCACGCTCGGCGCGCTGCTCGCCTTGTTGGTCGGCGCGTTGTTCCCGAGCGATCCGGCGTCGGGCATGGGATTCGGATTCCTGCGTGTGTTCCCCGCTGCCAGCATCATGGTCTTCGGCGGGTTCGCCGCGGTGGCCTGGATTGCCTGGCTCGTCATCCGTCTGCGGCCTGTTTTCGTGGAGAAACCCTGATGAAGCGTCACGTTGTGCTGGTTCTGTGCGTGTGCGGTGTGCTCGCCGCCGTGGCACCCCTTTTGTCGCAACAAACCGAGTGGAGAGACGCCTCGCCGCACGTCGCGAGGTTGGTGACGGTCGATACCGACGTACAGCTGGAGGTGCTGGACTGGGGCGGTTCAGGTCCGGCGCTTCTGGTGCTGGCGGGGCTTGGCGACACTGCGCACGTGTTCGATGACTTTGCGCAGATGCTGACGCCGCGGTACCACGTCGTCGGAGTGACGCGTCGGGGACATCGAGGCTCGTCCGCCGCAACGACCGGGTACACATTCGATCGCCTGGCTGAGGACCTCATTCGCGTGATCGAAGTCATGGGCCTTGACAAGCCTCTGATCGTCGGTCATTCGTTTGCCGGCGACGAAATGCACGTCCTGGGCGCCCGCTATCCGGGCAGGATCGCAGGCCTCGTCTATGTCGACGCGGCCTTCAATCGCTCCGACCTCTCGGAGGACTATGACGCCGTGGCCCGAACGCTGCCTCCGTCTCCACGAACTCGACCAGAAAACATGAGGTCCTTCTCAGCGTTGCGCTCGTTTCTGGAGAAGAGCCAAGGCGCCGTTGGCCCCGAAGCCAACCTGCGCGCCCGGTGGATCGCGAACGCCGACGGGACGGTTACGCGCGCGTGGGTGCCTGAGCCGCCAGTCTTTCAGGCGATGTCACGCGAAATGCAGGCAGCGTACAAGACATTCAATCCTGAGCGCATCCGCGTGCCAGCGCTGGCGATCTATGCCGTGCCGAGATCAACCGGCGACCTGATGCAGCCATGGTACGACGCCGGCGATCCGGTGGTCCGCCAGCGTGTGGAAACGCTGTATCGGTTTGCCCGCGAGCGATTCGGGCGGCACGCGAAATGGTTCGCCGCGCTCGCAGAGCAGGGGCGTGTCTCCGAGCTGGCAGGTGCGCATCACCTGTTTATCAGCAACGCGCCGGAAATCCTCCAGCAGATCAACGCATTCGCGTCATCACTTGTAACGACGCGCTGAGGTCTCGCGCGGCAGCGGGCCCGAGGGCCCGCCCTTTGTGCTTGCGCTGACGTCCTACCGCACCGCGGCCGGGCAGCCGGGGAACCAGTTCCCCTTCTGCACCATCTCCTGACAGTACTGCTTCACGCGCTCGATACCGGGACGCAGCATCCGGATCCCCTGCTCGAAGGTCATGATGTCCATGTGCACCGGCACGATCTTCTCGACGTCCAGCTTACGGTAGTTGATGTTGTCGAGAAAGCTGTCGCCCCACCACTGCAGCTCCTCCGCGGCGGTCAGCACGTCGGCCTCGATGTAGATCCGGTGCTCGGGAATGTAGGCGAACACGCCGTCCGCGAGGTGGTTGTTGGCGATGACGTGATAGATGTCCACGGTCATCGTCGCGTCCTTGAGCTGCAGGTGATCGTCGACCGGCGTGAACTTGAGCGGCTGGAAGTTCCGCTCGAGATCGTCGGGGAAGTTCGGCGCGCGGCGCGACGCCATCTCGCTGAAGATCACGCCGTTGTCGCGGCGCGAGACGATCGTCAGCCCCTCGGCCACGGCTTGGCGCAGCCCCGAGGAGTGATCGAAGTGATGATGCGACCAGATGGCGTGCGTCGCCCGCTTGCCGGGTACAAGACGGTGCGCCTGCTCCACCACCTGGTGCACGCGCTGGTTGCTGCCATTGAGCTCATAGAGGACGATGTGGTCCGCGAATTCGATGGCAATGGTGCCGCCGGCAAAGCGCCACACGCCGCGCGCGACGTTGATCACCCCGACCTCCGGCGGCTGTGTGGCCGCGCCGCCAGCGCGACCGGCGCCAGCAGCGCCACGCCCCTGGCCCGGCGTCACCTGGGGCACCAGCGACTGGATCGGCTGCGCGGTCACAGTGCCCGCACCCACCTGCGGCGGACCCGCGAGGGTGCCGCCGAGCGGCGCCGGTGGGAACGTCGCGTTGGCCGCGAGGTTCGGGATTTGCCCGTCAACCACGTAGGTGTCGACGTACAGCTTCTTGAACTCGATGTTCCGCCAGTCGAGCGTCGTGGTGTGGCCCATCGGCAGCTCGACGCCGCTGAACGTCTCGTACCCGTAGAAGTTGGTGGTGTACGTCATCTCGCCAAGGTTCTGGCTCGGGCCGATCCACGACACCCACTGCGGCAGGTTGGACGGCGGGCGGATCGCCAGCGTCATCTTGTCGCCCTCCTTCAGCGTGAGGTCGACGAGCGTCAGGCCATCCTGCTGGCGCCGATTGGCCACCGTCGCGGCGCCCGTCAGCACCGCCCGGACCGCGGTCACGGGATTGGTGTGGAACCACATGCGCCGGTCGCGTGGATCGCCGCCCACGTTGACCGCGCCCTGGGCGTTGACGTTGTACACCTGCGCGCCGTCGAGGCCCTGCCGGGCCAGCGCAAACGAATGCCCGCCGTAGTTGGCGAACGGGAACAGATCGTTGCGGCGCTCCTGGTGCAGCATCCGCGTGTTCTCGAGATCGAAGATGCGGCGGTAATCGTTGGCCGCGATCAGTTTCAGCGGCGCGCCGGGAAGGGGCGAGATGTTGCCCCCGCCGTTCTGGTACGCGTACTGGGCGTATCCGATTAGCGTTATATTCCGCAGTCCCTGCAGTCGTGCGGCGCCGCCGAGCGCCGCCGCGGCCGCGTCAACCGCCTGGCGCGCCGTCGTCCCCGGCACCTGCGCCGCCGGCGCCTGTCCGCCCTGGGCGCGGAGCGCCACCCATCCAGCCGCTGCTGACGCGATCAGTGCAAGCACAAGGACCTTCCGCATACCTTCCCTCCTGTTCACCAAGAGCTCGCGAGTGGGAGTGCTCCCGGCCATCCCCCGTCAGGAGCATTTTATGGGGCGTATTGTACGGCGGTTCGGGCCTGGCCATGCGGCTCGAGAGATACACGAGCCTGAGATTGGGATAACGAACCTTGAGCGCGCGCACGTCCTGCCCGATGCGACCCTCGAGGACGTACGCGTCGGCGTCCATGGATGGCAGCGAGACGTTCGGGCTGATGTCGGCAACCTTCAACCACACAGCCTGCACCTGCCGCTCGGTCACTCCCGCCGGCCTCAGACGATTGTCGCGGACGAAATCGTAGTCACGGTTGGCCGGCGCGGCCCAGTCGATCGCCACCTGGCCGCTCATCGCGCCGTTGACGATCACGAGGCGACTGGTCTCGACCGACCGGTCTGCCGCCGCCTGCCCTATGAACGAATACGGCCGGCACGTGCACGGGCAGACAGTCAGCGGCGCCGTGTCGTTACAGAACTCCTGCGACGTATTGGACATCCCAATCGACAGCGGCACGATCTTTCCCCGCTGCGCGTCGGGGTTGCCGTTGCCGTCGAGCAGTTGGATCGTCTTCGCCGCGGCAACGCCGGCCGCGAGATGAGCCGGCGGCATGGAGTTGCTGCCGCCGGGATAGAGCCCGCCAGGAAAGCCGATGTAGTCGCCTGCGGCAAGATCATTGATCGGCACAAGCCCCACCGATCGCTGGGGCACCCGCTCGTCCCGATTCTGGCCCTGCGCGGCCAGCAGCACGACCCACGCAGCGCCAACTGCCAGCACTGCCAGCCTGCTCACGCCATTCCTCACTGGTTCTCTCGCCAATCCGCAATTATCAATCCGCAATCAACAATTCTCAATTCACTACTCGCTTCTCAGCACGATGCCCCACCTCACGCCTCCTCGGGACCGAGAATGCGGGCAATCGCCGCGGCCATCAGCCGCCACTCGTGCGCTTCTGCGGCGAGCTGCTTCCGCCCCTTCGCCGTCAGTTCGTAGAAGCGCGCCTTGCGGTTGTTGTCCGACGTGCCCCACTCGGCGCGAATCCATCTGCGGTCTTCTAGCCGCTGTAGCGCCGGATAGAGCGAGCCGTGATCGACGAGCAGCGTCTTGTCGGACTGCTGCTCGATGACGCGCGCGATGCCCTGGCCGTGCTGTGGCCCGAACAGGAGCGTCCGCAGGATCAGGAGATCGAGGGTGCCTTGCAGCAGCGCGACGCGAGGCTGATCGGCCTTTCGGGTAGACATGCCACAGGAGTATGCGGCACCTCGGGTCGAGTGTCAACCCAAGACAGTCGTCAGCCGAAGAATCAGCTCTGCCGCAGGACGACGAGCGGATCGGTCCGGGCCGCCCGCCGGGCGGGCAGCCAGCCGGCAAACGCGGCGATAACCGCCAGCACGGCCGCGGCGCCTCCGAGCGTGGCGGCGTCGCGGACGGGCACGTCGTAGATCAGCCCCGTGACGAACTGCGCCGCCCAGAAGCTGAGGCCGAGGCCGACAGCGATGCCGATGCCGACCTGCCGCAACACCCCTCCGAGCATCAGCCAGACGACGGCCGACCTCGCGGCGCCCAGGGCGAGGCGGATGCCGATCTCCGTGCGCCGGCAGGACGTGGCATACGCCGTCACGCCGTACAGCCCGACGCCGGCCAGCAGCAGCGCGAGCCCGCCGAAAAAGCCGGCCAGCCAGGCCATGAGGCGCTCGCGTGTGAGCGATGCGCGAAGCTGCGCCGAGAGCGGCTGAAACGTCAGCGTCAGTTGCGGACTGGCGGCCGTCACGGCGGCGGCGACGCTCCGGGTCAGGAGCTCAGGCGCACCAGACGCGGCTCGCACGCTCAGTCTGGCCGCGCCAAACGTAAAGGGGACGTTGAACTGCGCCATCAGGGCGTAAAACGTCGGGGGCGCGGGATCGCGCGGTGATGTGTATACGGCGTCGGCCACGACCCCGACGATGTCCAGCGACATGGCACGAGGCGTCCCCGGATAAAGGGTCAGCGTCCGCCCGAGCGCGCCCGCTCCGCCGAGCACGCGTCGCACAAACGTTTCGTTGACGATCGCCACGCGGGGCGAGCCTGCTCGATCGCTCTCCGCGAAGTCCCGCCCCGAGACAAGGCGCGTCCCGAACGTCGTGAACCAGCGGGGAGAGACGAGGTTGCCGTACACGTCACCCTGGGTGCCCGCGTCCGCCGCCGCGCCGGACACTTCGACCTGCGGCGTAAATCCGCCACCGCCGACCGGCGTGAGAAAGGACACCGCCGCGTCCGCGACACCCGGGAGTCCGCTCACCGCCTCTCGCGCTCGCTCGAACGCCGCCAGCCGCACGGCCACCTCCGTCGTCATGCGCTGCGCATCCATGGTGACGACGAGCAGGCGCTCCGGCTCGAAGCCGAGCGGGCGGGCGGTCAGCGAGGCGAACGATCGGACGAACAGGCCGCCCCCCGACACGAGCGCCACGGCCAGCGCCACCTGCACGGCGATCAGCCCTCCGCCGATCCGGCCGCGTGCCGTCGTCGAGCGCCCCTCATCCTTGAGCGCGTCGATCGGCGGCACGTGTGCGGCCCGGAACGCCGGCGCCGTGCCGAAGAGCAATGCCGTCGCGGCGCTCACGGCGATGGTGAAGGCGAGCACGCGGGCGTCGATCGAGACGTCGAGAAAGACGGGGTTGGCCGGTGTGGACAGCTCGCGGACGAGCAGTTGACTGCCGACGCGCGCGATGAGGGTGCCGAGCGCCGCTCCCGCAGTCGCCAGCAGCAGGCTTTCGACCAGTAGTTGACGCGCGATGCGCCACCGTGAGCCGCCCAGCGCCGCCCGCACACTGAGCTCGTGACGTCTGGCGATGGCGCGCGCCGTCAGGACGGCCGAGGCCGCAGCCGTTTCGGCGGAGGCCGCCAAACACTCGGCGTCGTCCGCGGCGAGTTCGAGCCGCGCGGCTTGGTGGGCTCTCGCGATCTCCCTTGTCGCCATAGTGGCGAGCCTGACGATGCCGCGCTGTTGATAGAATCGGACAAACCTCCAGCAGAGTCTTTGGACATTCCGCAAACCGCATGGCCCTGCATCCTCAGTTCCCGACGTCGCCATACGAGCCGCTGGTCCCGTCGCAGCGGTGGTTTCCTGCCGACGAGACCCTTCGGAGCACCACGTACGACAAGCTCCTTCCGCCCCTCGTCGCGAAAATTCGCGAAGGAATCTGGGCCTGGCGGCAGGCGGGCTATGCGGGGGCCTCGGCGACGTCGATCAGCCTCCTTCGCTGGTGGTTCGAACGGGACCACTTGATCGAGGAGGGCGACGGCTCGCTCTCTCCGTTCCGCTACTACTTCGCCCAACGGGAAGCCGTGGAGTCTGTCATCTGGCTCTATGACGTGCGCCGAGCCAGGGACAAGTTCGACCTGCTCCGCTTCGACGCCTCCGGCGCGGTGTCCTCTGGGATGTTCGACGAAGACTGGCCGCGCTACGTGCTGAAGATGGCCACCGGCGCCGGCAAGACGAAGGTGCTGTCGCTGCTCCTCGCGTGGAGCTTCTTCCACAAGCTTTACGAGACGGACTCGACGCTCTCCCGCAACTTCCTCGTCATCGCCCCCAACATCATCGTCCTCGACCGGCTGCGCGCCGACTTCGACGGCCTCAGGATCTTCTTCAACGATCCCGTGCTTCCCTCCAACGGCCACAATGGCCGGAACTGGCGCGATGACTTCCAATTGACCCTGCACATCCAGGACGACGTCCGCACGGTTCGAGAGACGGGCAACATCTTCCTGACGAACATCCATCGTGTGTTTCTCGGCGACGTCAGCGACCCGTCGTTCGAAGACGACGACCTCCGCGACTACTTCCTCGACCCGTTCGGCCCGAAGCCCGTCGGCGGGACGACGGACAGTCGTACCGACCTCGGCGAGATCGTGCGGGAGGTGGACGAGCTTGCCGTCTTCAACGACGAAGCGCACCACATCCACGATCCGAGGATGGCGTGGTTCAAGTCCATCCAGGAGATCCATCACAAGATGCTCCAGAAGGACCGTCGGCTGGCTCTCCAGGTGGACGTGACCGCCACGCCGCGGCACGACAACGGCGCCATCTTCGTGCAGACGGTGTCCGACTACCCGCTCGTCGAAGCCATCCACCAGAACGTCGTCAAGCATCCTGTGCTGCCCGACGCGGCCAGCCGCGCGAAGCTGCAGGAGGCAACGAGCGCGCTCTTCACGGAGAAGTACGCCGACTACCTGCAGCTCGGCATCGAAGAGTGGCGCAAGAGCTACGCCGAGCACGCGCAACTCGGCAAGAAAGCCGTTCTCTTCGTGATGGTGGACGACACGCGCAACTGCGACGACGTGGGGGCATACCTGGAGAAGATCTGCCCGGAGTTGCAGGGCGCCGTGCTCGTGATCCACACCAAGAACAACGGCGAGATTTCGGAGGCTTCGTCAGGAAAGAGCAAGGAAGAACTCGAGCGACTCCGGAAGCAGTCCAACACGATCGATTCCCTGGCATCGCCCTACAAAGCGATCGTCTCGGTGCTCGTGCTCAAGGAAGGCTGGGACGTCCGCAACGTCACGACGATTGTCGGCCTTCGGGCTTACCGCGCGCCGAGTAACATCCTGCCCGAGCAGACGCTCGGTCGAGGCCTGCGCCGCATGTACTTCGGCACCAATGCGCGGGAGACCGTGTCCGTGATGGGCACGCCGGCGTTCATGGACTTTGTCGAGTCGATTCAGAGCGAGGGCGTGACCTTCGAGCGCGTCGCGATGGGCGCCGGCGTGGCCGGGAGAAAGGATTCGCTCGTCGTCGAAGTGGATGTGGAGAACCCGGACAAGGACATCGACGCGCTGGATATCCCCATCCCCAGGCTGACGCGCCGCTTTCACCGCGATTTCAAGAACCTGGACTCGCTCGATCTAACCTGAATAATTCACGAAGGGGCCGATTTCGGTAGACCCACAAAAGCCTCCGCATGGTACAAAGCCGTTGCCA
>Ga0156278_1085_pt1 | contig 28213 bp, 25 predicted proteins | sample RifCSPlowO2_12_FD_107927 | JGI IMG/M metagenome (GOLD analysis project Ga0156278, IMG submission 107927) | Acidobacteria bacterium RIFCSPLOWO2_12_FULL_65_11
CCAGGGCCTTGGCCGCCAGTGTCAACGGGTCCGTAAAGTACGACTCGGTCGGCGCCGCGCCCACCGACATATTCACGACGCGGATGTTCTCGCGCTGCGCGTTCCTATAGACCCAGTTGAGCGCCTTGATGACGGCCGCGATCGAGCCCTGGCCGTTGTCGTCGAGCACCCGCAGCGAGACGATCGACGTCCCGGGCGCGATGCCGGCGTATTTCCGGCTCGAGAGCCTGCCCGTCCCCCCGACAATCCCCGTGACGTGCGTGCCGTGGCCGTTGCCGTCGGTCCGCAGCCAACTGTACGGGTTGACGAAGTCCACGAACCGGCGCACGCGCCAGTCGGCCAAATCTTCGACGATGTCGTTGGTGAACCCCGAGTCGATGACCGCGACGGTCACGCCCTTGCCGTTGTAGCCGTACAGCTGCTGACTGATGCCGTGGTCCAGATCGACTGCGTTGGCGTTGACCGCCACCGACGAGAGCGCGTCCTGCTTCCGAGCAGGCCGGTTATGGTGCACTCGGTGAATGCCCACCTGTCCGCCGAGTGCCTCCAGCGCACTGACCGGCACATTCGACAGCGCGTAGCCGTTGATGATGTCGAGCTTGCCGTCCCGCTCGATGTAGCGCCGGAACCCCCGCGGCAACTCTGCGCCGGGCGTGAGCGTCACGATCAAGCTCACCGTCTCCCGGACGCGCCCGCTCCTGACGCGGCGCGACAGCTCGTCGTCCAGGTTGTGGTGCTGCGCCCGCGTACGTTCCTGGCTCTCGACGCGTGCGCTCGGCGCCCCTGGCTTCGCCTTCGGCGCCTGCCGCGTGTGGCGACTCACCTTCGGTGTGTGTTGGTCGGCGGCAACCGCAGCCGGTGCAAAACCGAGAAGGAAAAGGAACGTCAGCGGGAGGGCCGTGCGTCTGGAACGCCCGACCGCCTTCCGCCTGACGAGGGAACAGTCGCGTAGTCTCATGGCTCTCGGCAGGAGCAAACGCACGGCCATCTAGTTGCGATTTTCTAAGTTGTTGTAATGAAAGACATTAGGGAATGACCTGCCGTCCAGAGAGGGATTTCAGAGGTGCTAGGAATGAACAGCGTGACTCGAATTGATCGAAAATATGAAGTACTAACTAATAGTACAAAAAGGGCTTAATAACTATGTGTTCTGTAATAGTCCATAATGGCGCTACGTAGACTGTTAAGTCATATTAAGTTCTTTAGAAGACACTAGACAGAGCTCTCCGTTGGATCTGGCCTTCGAGTACGCAGTTTCTGCCACCATCGAATGCGCCCGACGCGCGATAATCTCACACTGATGATTCGCTCGCCCATTGTCTGCTCCTCCGTTCTGATGGCCACGCTCGCCGCACCACTTACATCGCAGCAGCCCGCGGCGCCACAAGAGCGTGACTTCCTGAGTCGTATTCGCCGGCTCACAGTGGACGGCAGGCGCGCTGGCGAGGGCTACTGGTCGCCCGACGGCCAGCGCATTGTGTTTCAAAGCGAACGCGAGCCCGGCAATCCCTTTTATCAGATCTATGTCCTCGATCTTCTGACCGGCGACACCAAGCGCATCTCACCCGGCCTGGGCAAGACGACCTGCGCGTTCTTCCGGCCCGGCACCGACGAGATCGCGTTCGCCTCGACGCACGCCGATCCGAAATCCAAGCAGTTTCAGGAAGAAGAACTCGCCTTTCGCGCGTCGGGTAAAGAGCGCCGCTACTCGTGGGACTACGACCCCGAGATGGACATTTACGCCTACAGCGAAAGGGCCGGTGCGCTCAAACGCCTCACGACCGCCCGCGGCTACGACGCCGAAGGCAGCTACTCGCCGGACGGACGATGGATCGCTTTCTCGTCGATGCGCGACGCCTACAATCGTCCGCTCGACGACACAGGAAAGAAGATGCTCGAGGAGAACCCGAGCTACTTCGCGGAGATCTACATCATGCGGGCCGATGGCTCGGGCCAGAGGCGGTTGACGAACGTGGCGGGCTACGACGGCGGTCCCTTCTTCACACCAGACGGTACGCGCATCGTCTGGCGGCGCTTCGACGAGCAGGGACTCATCGCCGACATCTGGACGATGAAGCTGGATGGCACCGAGCAGAAGCAGATCACCGATTTCGGATCGATGAGCTGGGCGCCCTACATGCACCCGTCCGGGCAGTACATCATCTTCTCGTCGAACAAATTCGGCTTCGAGAACTTCGAACTGTTTCTCGTCGATGCGCAAGGAACGAAAGAGCCCGTGCGGGTGACCAATTCTGACGGCTTCGACGGACTGCCGGTGCCGTCACCCGATGGGAAGACGCTCGCCTGGACGTCGAGCCGGTCGGGCGGCGCCGCCGGTCAGCTATTTCTCGCGCAGTGGAATCATGAGAAGGCGCTCGAAGCGATTCGAAACGCGCCAGCCCGAACAAAGAAGTAGTGTCCGGCTTGAGCCGGACCACCAGGGAACATCATGAACTCTCGACTGATTCGCGTTGCCTCCGTCACCGCGATCGCGTGGGCCTCGATTGCTGTCGGGCACGCTCTTCAGGGCCCGCGGGCCACATCCAACACACGGACGCACGTCGAGACGCTCGCCTCGCCTCGCCTGGACGGCCGGCTCGCGGGATCGGACGGCGAGCGCCTTGCCAGCGACTACATCGTGTCGGAGCTGCGGAGGATCGGCGCGAGGCCCTTGCCCGGGCACGGCGACTATCTGATCCCCTTTGAGTTCACGGCGGGGACGCGCGATGGCGGGACTTCGATCACGGTTTCCGGCCTTCGGCCGGCTGCCCGGACGTTTGCCGCGCGCTCGGACGTTCAAGCGCTCTCCTTCTCCGATAACGCGGACGTCACCTCTTCGCTCGTCTTCGCCGGTTACGGCATCGTCGTTCCCGAAAGTCAGGACTTCGGGTACGACAGCTATGCCGGACTCGACGTCAAAGACAAGATTGTCCTCGTGCTGCGCTACTTCCCCGAGGACGCGGACACAAAGACCAAACAGATGCTCGCGCGCTATGCGGATCTGCGCTATAAGGCGCTGGCCGCGCGCCAGCGCGGCGCCAAGGCGATGCTCGTCGTCACCGGTCCGCGATCGCCAAACGCCGGCGAGACCATTCCCATGAGCTTCGACACGGCGCTCGCCGGTTCGGGCATCGTGGCCGCCAGCGTGAGCGGCACGGTCGCCAACGCGATGTTCGCGGTCCTCCTTGGAAGGACGCTTGAAGCGACGCAGCGGGAGCTGGACTCAGGCAATCCGCACGTGGCCGGTTTCGCGTTTCCAGACGACGTGACGATGACCGTGCACGCCGCGGTCGTGCGCGAGAAGCAGACCGGGCACAACATCGTGGCCTACCTGCCGGCGACCGGATCGACCGACGGCGTCGTCAAGCCCTGGGTGGCTCTGGGCGCACACTACGATCATCTCGGTCGCGGAACGGGCGGCAACTCGCTCGCGCAAAAGGGCGAGGCGGGCCAGGCCCATGTCGGCGCCGACGACAACGCGTCGGGATCGGCGGCTGTGCTGGCCGCGGCCGCCGTGCTCGCCGGTCAGCCGCGTCGCCGCAATGTGCTGCTGTCCTGGTGGTCGGGCGAAGAGCTGGGGCTGCTGGGCTCCAGCGCATTTGTGGCGACTCCGCCGGTCGCCATCGATCAGATCGCCGCGTACTTCAATTTCGACATGGTCGGCCGGATGCAAGACAACAAGCTGACCATCCAGGCCGTTGGCACGAGTGCCTCGTGGGCCAGGTTTATCGAGCAAGCCAACGTGGTCGCCGGCTTCGACCTGCTGCTCCAGCAGGATCCCTATCAGCCGACCGATGTGGCGTCGTTCAATCTGGCTGGCGTGCCCTGTCTCAACTTCTTCACCGGCACGCACGTCGATTACCACCGGCCGACCGACACCGCCGACAAGATCAACTACGAAGATCTCGATCGCATCGTGACGTTCGCGGTGTCAATCGTGCGTCGCGTCGAGGACGCGAATGAGGCACCGCAGTTTGTTAAGGTTGACCAGCAGGTTCAGCCTGGCGGCGGCCGCGCCGCCGTGCGTCTCTTCACCGGGACCATTCCCGACTATTCCACCGAGGCCAAGGGGCTCTTGCTGAGCGGCGTGATCGGCGGCGGCCCGGCCGAGCAGGCCGGCCTGCAGAAGGGCGACGTCATCGTCGAGATCGCCGGCCAGTCGATCACGAATATCTACGACTACACCTACGCGCTCGAGGTGCTCAAGGTCGGCGTGCCCGCCAAGGTTGTTTACATGCGGAACGGCCAGCGCCGCGAAACCATGCTCACCCCCGCTGCGCGACGGTGATAGACCTCCCCCATCCCGCCCGCGCCAATGAGGGCGACGATTTCATAAGGCCCGAGCCGTATCCGCCTTCTTCAGTCCGGCATGCCTTTCGCTAAGCGGACCGCTATAATGAGCGCGTGCCCGCGAGCGATGGCATGAGACCGGCCAGCTCCGGCGTGAAGCTCACCTCCGACGACTTTCTGCTCTTCCCCGAGGATGGGAAGCGGCACGAGTTGATCGACGGAGAGCACTACGTGTCCGCATCTCCTGCGACCAAGCATCAGCGGATCGCTGGTAACCTGTACTGGCTGATTCGTTCGCATCTCGAGGTCCATGCCGTCGGCACCGTGATGCTGTCGCCCTTCGATGTCGTCTTATCCTTCTTCGACGTCGTCGTGCCGGATCTGATTTATTTCTCGCACGAGCGTGGCCGGCAGATACTGCCGGCCACGCTCGCCACTGGCGCGCCCGAACTCGTCGTCGAAATTGGCTCGCCCAGCACACGCGATCGCGATGAGACGATCAAGCGGCGTCTGTACGAGCGCTGTGGCGTGTCGGAATACTGGGTTGTCGATCCAAAGTTCGAGACGGCCGAAGCGCAGCCTCAATGCTGTCGCATTCTCATCACGTGGCATCGGTGAAAGAGAAGGCCCGCTCGCATGGCCCGTAAGCGACTGGGCGACCTGCTCCAGGAAAAACAGCACATCACTGCCGATGCCTTGAAAGCCGCGATCGACGAACAAAGCACGAAGTACTCGCTGCTGGGTGAGCTGCTTCTCGAACGCGGGCTGGTATCGAAGGACGACCTGGTCGCCTCGCTTGAAGAAGTGACGCGCTTCCATTACGTAGACCCGCGTCTTGCCGCCGTCGAACGGGCCGTGCTCGAGCGCATCCCACACAGCGCGGCCACCAAGTACTGCGTGATCCCCCTGGTGTACGAAGGGACGCGCATCATCACCGTCATGGCCGAGCCGCAAAACCTGCGCGCGCTCGACGAGCTGCGGTTCCTGTCGGGGTCGGAGATTGTGCCCCGCCTGGGGTTCCGCGGAGAGATCAACGAAGCCATCCAGCGCTGCTACGGCGAAATCGAAGAGCCGGACAAAGGGGTCGAGGAGCGGCTCCCCTTTATCCAGCAAGTGGACGTTTCCGACATCCAGTTCTTCACCGCCAGTTCCAGCGAACGGAACAAGGCGGCCATGGCGGAGTTCGAGGCCGAGCTGCGGAACGAGAAGACGCCGGCAGTCCGGCTGGTCTCCGCGATTCTCTCCGCCGCGGCGACCAAGAGGGCCAGCGACATCCACATTGAACCGCAGGCTCTGGGGACGGTTGTGCGCGTGCGTGTGGACGGCGTGCTGCGCGAGCTGACCCATATTCCCAACGTCATGCAGACCTCGGTGGTTTCGCGCATCAAGATCCTGTCGGACATGGACATCGCCGAGCGCCGCGTGCCGCAGGACGGCCGCTTCCTGGTGCGCATGGGCGACCGCAACCTGGACCTGCGCGTCTCCACGCTGCCCACCCATTACGGCGAGAAGGTGGTCATGCGCCTGCTCGACCCCGCGGCCACGAGTGTGAAGTTCACCGACCTCGGTTTCTCCGAGGAGATTTCCAAGGCCCTGACGGCGATCCTGAGCATGCCTCAGGGCATGGTGCTGGTGACCGGCCCCACCGGGTCGGGGAAGAGCACCACGCTCTATGCGGCCCTCAACTTCCTGCGCTCGCCGAACATCAACATCATCACGGTGGAAGACCCCGTCGAGTACAAGATCGACGAGATCAACCAGGTGCAGGTGCATCCGAAGGCCGGCCTCACCTTTTCGAACTGCTTGCGCTCGATCCTGCGGCAAGACCCTAACGTCATCATGGTGGGTGAAATCCGCGACCTGGAGACGGCCGAAATCGCCCTGCGCGCGTCACAGACCGGCCACCTGGTGCTTTCCTCGCTGCATACCAACGACGCGGTAGCCGCCCTCACCCGCCTGCTTGACCTGGGCATTCCTCCGTTTCTGATTGCCTCTTCGCTCACCGCGGTGGTCGCCCAGCGGCTGGTGCGCACGCTGTGTTCCTGCCGCAACGAAGTGCCAGCAACCAACGACTACGCGCAGCGCCTGCTCGCGGGGGGCATCGTGGACCTCGAGAGCAAGATGTACCTGCCCTTCGGATGCCCGCGGTGCGATGGCACCGGGTACAAGGGCCGCGTGGGCATCTATGAGATGCTGATCATCGACGAGCAGGTGCGCAATTCGGTGCGCGCGGGAATTCGCGACGACGAAGTCCGCGACCTCGCCCGCAGCGGCGGCATGCGCATGATGCGGGAAGACGCCCTGGAAAAAGTCAGGGCCGGCATCACCACGCTCGATGAAGTGATGCGCGTCGTTGCCTTCGAACAATCGCCGACCATCCGCTGCCTCCGCTGCGGCAAGGGCCTGGTTCCGAATTTCCGGTTCTGCCCGTACTGCGGCGCCGGCGCGCCCCACGTGGCCACCGGTTCGCGCCTGGCCGAGGACGGTCGCGCACCTGGAGAAGGAGGAGTGGCCGGATGAGTTCTGAGAAGCCCCGGATCCCCGCCATCCCCGCGCGCGTCAGCGAGCGCTATGCAGCGTATCGCGACCTGGCCATCTCCTACGAAGGGTTCAGCGACACTATCCTCGTCCGCGCCCCGGACATCAGCGTGAGTGGGATGTTCATCAACACCGCAAAAATCTTTCCCGAAGGCGCCGTGGTGAAAGTGCGCTTCAACCTCAGCCGCACCATGCACCAAGTCCATGCCCGCGCCGAGGTCCGCTATTGCCTGCCGGGCGTCGGCATTGGCATCGAGTTCGTGGAGATCTCCGACGCAGACCGCATGGCCATTCAGGACGAACTGGCCTCCGAGGGACCCCTGCCACGTGTGCCCTGACGCGTGTTGGCCCGCTTCTCCTGGGTGCTGCGGAGCACACAGGTGTACACTCCTGTCGTGCGCTCCTTTTTGATCGTCGCGCTGGCGATCCTCGCCGCCACGCCGCAAGACCCCGCCCCGCCCGCACCACGACCGTCGTTTGCCGAATGGCTGGACGGCGTGCGCGCCGAAGCGCTGACGCGCGGCATCCGGCAGGAGATCGTCGACGAGGCATTTGCGGACATTACCGAGCCGCTCCCCGCCGTGATCGAGCGTGATCGCACGCAGCCAGAGACAGTACTCACCCTCGAGGATTACCTCTCGCGGGTCGTCACAGAGAGGCGCATCGGATCGGCCGGCGAGATGTTCGTGCGCCATCGAGGGCTCCTCGATCAGGTCAGCACACGCTACGCCATCTCACCTCGCATCATCGTCGCCGCGTGGGGTCTGGAGTCGAACTTCGGCCAGACGAGCGGCAACCAGCCGACGATCGCGGCGCTCGCCACGCTCGCGTGGGATCCGCGTCGATCCACGCTCTTCCGCCGCGAGCTGTTCAACGCGCTCGAGATCCTCAACCACGGCGATATCGAGCTCGTGAACATGCGCGGCTCGTGGGCGGGCGCCATGGGCCAGCCGCAGTTCATGCCGTCGAGCTACCTCCAGTACGCTCAGGACTTCGACGGGGACGGGAGGCGCGACATCTGGTCGTCGCCGGCCGACGTCTTTGCCTCCATCGCCAACTACCTGCAGGCGCACCGCTGGACCGATGGCGAGCGCTGGGGCCGCGAGGTGAGGGTATCGCCAGAAGCGGCGGGTCGCATCGCGGGCGAAGTGGACCGGCGCAGCGGCTCGTGCGGGGCCAGGCGCAACATGACCGTGGCGCTGCCGATGGCGCGATGGCAGGAGCTCGGCGTGCGCCTGCCGGGCGGCCGAAGGCTTCCCACGAGCACGCTCGATGCGGCGCTCGTGTCAGGCGAGTCGCGGCGCTTCCTCGTATATCGCAACTACGAAGCGCTCCTCGAATACAACTGCGCGCACTCGTACGCCATCAGCGTCGGCCTCATCGCCGACAGCATTCGGTGACACTCGTTCGCGCCGGACGCCTCGTGCTGCTCCTGCTCCTCGCGCGCTGGACGTGGCTGTTTCTCGTCTGGCCGATGCGGCAGGACACCATCGGCGACTCGTTTCTCCACCTCATCAGCATCCCGTTTCACGAGGCCGGCCACGTGATCTTCTCGCCCTTTGGCGGTCTGATGACCTCGCTTGGCGGCAGCCTGGCACAGGTGCTCGTGCCGATCGCGTGCGGCGTGGCCTTTCTCACGACGAGCCCCAACCCGTTCGCCGCCTCCGTCATGGGCTGGTGGACAGGGGAGAATCTGTCCGACGTGGCCTTGTATATCGGCGACGCGCGCGCGCTGAACCTCGTCCTGATCGGCGGCCGTACGGGCGCCGAAGTCGAAGGGCACGACTGGGAGCACATTCTGCAGATCGTGGGCCTGCTCCACCGCGACACGCAAATCGCCGGCGTGGTGCACTTCGCGGGCGCCGCGCTGATGATCGGCGCGATCGTCTGGGGCGCCGTGCTTACGTTCAGGAAGGATGAATCGGAACAAACGTAGGGCGGGTCCAAAAGGACCCGGCCTACATCGAGCTTTGCCAGACGGCGCGGCCGACAAAAAACGGCCCGAGCCGCTCGAGATAGAGCGAGGTCTGCTGCGTCTTCCTCATGCTCTGCACGACGGCGGACAGCGGATAGAGATCCTTGCCGATGAGCCCGACGACAAAGTCGTTATCGTCCTTGTCGAGGCCGTGGCAGGCCAGCCGGATGTCGTGCGCATAATCGGCGGCGCCAAACGACATGCCGATCGTGCCGTGCTCGGCAAGAATCACGCGCTGCTCTTCAATCGGAAGCTGCGCGAATCTTCCGCTCCGCCGCAACGGATACCACACCGCCCACGGCCACACCGGGTTCAGTACTGTCCGACGGGGACGGTTGAGCAGCACGTCGACCAGGTCTGGTTCGTAGCCGAGCGAGTAAGTCCGACCGAGCATCGTATATTCCGGTTTTTGTGTAAGGGGCAGAAACGGCCCGGCGTTGACAAGCGGCCGGACCCGCTCGACAAGAAAAGCTGGATCCTGGGAGAAGGTGAGAAGGGCCACGCCGCGCGGATCGTTGACATCTTCGTACAGGACGCCAGGAACTCCGGCCCGCGCGAGGGCGTCTCTGATCGGCCGGGCGTCGGGGCAGCCACCGAAGGCCAGCAGCTGCATGAACAGCCGCTCGTCGGATCGCTGCGGCTGCCCGTTTCGCATGCCGCCCTTTTCGCTGATGTCGGGGGCCTCTGGCCCTCGGCGTGTCTCTGTGCTCACGAGGGCATCCTAACCCATTGCCCTATCCGGTTCTCAGGGTATAATCCGTCGGTTTGTGAACAAGGTCATATGTAGTGTCCGGCTTTAGCCGGACCCGCGAAGGCCTGATAGACCACGAAACCACGGCACCCCCGACTCATACGGAGACGCGCGAGCATGCCTTTCATCATCACCGACCCCTGCATTGAAACGAAGGACACGGCCTGCGTGGACGTGTGTCCGGTTGACTGCATCCACCCACGCAAAGACGAGCCGGAGTTCGCGACGACGACGATGCTCTACATTCATCCGGAGGAGTGCATCGACTGCGGCGCCTGCGTGCCGGCGTGCCCCGTGTCAGCCATCTACGAGAGCATCGACGCCACGCCGTCGCACCAGAAGGATCTCGTCGAGGCCAACGCCGTCTACCGCAACGGCGACGCCGACACGATTGCCAAGGCCGAAGCGATCGTCAAGGCGCACGTCGCCGCGCACAGCGACATCATGGCCATCCCCGCGACGGATCGACAGGCGGCCCACGCCAAGTTCTGATCGCGTGAATTGCTGATTGCTGATTGATGACTGCTGATTGATGGCGAATCGACGGTCTCGATTCCAATCTGCATTCTGAAATCTGCAATCTGCAATGAAGATTGCAACGTGGAACGTCAATGGCATCCGGGCGCGGCAGGCCCAGGTCCAGGCATGGATCGGGCGCGAGCGTCCCGACGTCGTCTGCCTGCAGGAACTCAAGGCTGCCTCCGATCAAGTGCCTGAGGCCCTCGTCGAGATGGAGGGTTATTGGTGTTACTGGCACGGCGGCAAGGGCTATTCCGGCGTCGGGCTGCACGTCAGCAAGTCGATCGCGGCCGAGCGACCCGCCTTCTCTCATCCCGCGTTCAACTACGAAAACCGCATCGCCGCGGTCGATCTCAAGATTGACGCCGGCGATTTCACCGTCGCCTCGGTCTATGTGCCAAACGGCGGCAAGGACTTTCCGGCCAAGATGCGGTTCCTCGAGGCCATGGACGACTATGCCGCCTCGTTTCACGCCGCCGGCCGGCGGCTCATCCTGTGCGGCGACCTGAACGTGACCCGCGCGGACCTCGACGTCCATCCCAAAGAACGAAAGCCGCACGCCATCGGGCAGCGTCCCGAAGAGCGCGCGCTCATCGAGCGTCTGCTCGGCCGCGGCCTGGTCGATCTGGGTCGCGCGCTCGATCCCGCAAACGACGGCCTGTTCACCTGGTGGGCGCCCTGGCGGAACATGCGGCAGCGGAACATCGGTTGGCGGCTCGACTATGTGTTCGCCAGCGCGCCGCTCGCCGAGCGCGCGACGTCTTGTCCGGTGCAGAAAGACGTCGGCACCAGCGACCACGCTCCCGTGATGGCGAGCTTCGCCTGACCATGAGACTACAGAATGGCAGGATTGCAGGATTGTAGGATGGCAGGATTGGAAGAAAGTGTGCTCGCGCGGTTCTTGCGGTACGTCACGTACGACACGCAGTCTGACGAGGCTTCCGAGACCTATCCCAGCACGGCCACGCAGCTCGTCCTCCTGCGCGATCTGGCGGCCGAGCTCGCGTCGGCTGGCCTCGAGGACGCCGCGATCGACGAGCATGGGTACGTGACGGCGACGATTCCCGCGACGTCTGTCAAGACCGGCGTCCCGACGATCGGATTAATCGCCCACGTCGACACGTCGCCGGAAATGAGCGGCGCGAACGTCAAGCCGATCGTGCACCGCCGCTACGACGGGCGCGATCTGGTCCTGCCAGACGATCCGGCCGTGGTCCTGCGCGTCACGGACTGTCCGCCGCTCGCCAGCTGCATCGGCGACGATATCGTGACGGCCTCTGGCACGACGCTCCTCGGCGCCGACAACAAGGCCGGCGTCGCCGAGATCGTGACCGCTGCCGCGTACCTTGTCGCGCACCCGGACATCCCGCACGGTCCCATCCGGATTCTGTTTACGCCTGACGAAGAGATCGGCCGCGGCACCAAGCACTTCGAAGTGGGGCGATTTGGCGCGCAGTACGCGTACACAATGGACGGCGGCGGCCGGGGTGAAGTCGAGAGCGAAAGCTTCTCGGCCGATGCCATGACGGTCACCTTCCACGGCTTCAACACGCACCCTGGCTACGCGAAGGGACGGATGGTCAACGCGATCAAGATCGCTGCCGACTTCGTCCATCTGCTGCCACGCGACACGCTCTCACCGGAATCGACCGAGAGCTACGAGGGGTTCGTCCACCCCTACATCGTCCGGGCTGGTGTCGACCAAACCGCCGTTAAGCTGATCGTCCGCGATTTCGACACGGCGCGGCTGCACGACAAGGAGGCCCTCATCGAGCGCCTGGCCCGCGAGGCGGCAGCGGCCTACCCGGCGGCGCGCATCGAGATCGCCGTCGAAGAACAGTATCGGAACATGCGGGAAGTGCTCGATCGGCACCCTCAGGTCGTCGAGTACGCACGCGAGGCGGTGCGCCGGGCGGGGGTCGAGGTCTGCGAGCGTCCGATTCGCGGCGGCACGGACGGCTCACGCCTCTCGTTCATGAACCTTCCTACCCCCAATCTGTTCGCCGGTGAGCACAACTTCCATTCGCGCCTCGAGTGGATCTCGGTCCAGGACATGGAGAAAGCGGTCCAGGTGATCGTTCACCTGTGCCGAGTCTGGGAAGAAAGGTGTGCTTAGGTTCTGAGTGGTTAGGTTCAAGCACCCAAGAACCTTGCACTCGGTCACGTTCGGGCGTAGATTCGAGGCCAGGAGGTTCGCGATGGTAGATACGCAAAAATGCGCACATCCGGCCTGCTCGTGCACGGTCTCCAAGGGTGGACCCCACGGAAAGTATTGCAGCGAGCACTGCAAGGAGAAAGGCGGCTCCATCGAGCTGCGCTGCGATTGCCAGCACCTACCCTGCCGCTAACCGGTTGCTGAAGTCACGCATGGACGCTCCTGAACGGTACGAACAGCTGATCGCGTTTCTCGGATCGCAGCTGCCCGCACCGGTTGAGCAGGAGATCGACGCGGACGGCGCCATGCGGTTTGTGGGCGGCGAACCGCCGGAGGTCATCGTCGTCCTAACCCAGTCGAGCGTCGTGGTATCCGAGTTCAGGGGCGTGTGGGAGACGCCGCTCAAGTTTACGGATCGACCGCGGCGCATTGGCCTCATCAAGTGGCGGCGGCTGCCAGAGACGGCGCTGTGGAATGCGCTCGGGGCACTCCTCAAGGGCGCGCAGCAGGCGCGCCTGGCGCGGTTTCAGGTGTGCCAGTACTGCGGCCAGAACACGGCGCCCGAGTGGTTGCACGACGATCGCGTCTGCCAATCATGCGCCGACCGGCACAGCGGCGCGGTGCACTAGCCATTGCCGCGCCTCGATGTAGCCCGGACACGCAGCCGCTACAAGCTGCCAGAATTTCGGCGAATGGTCCATCCGCTTCACGTGCATCAACTCGTGGATCATGACGTAGTCGCCGACTGACTGCGGCATCTGCACGAGCCGCCAGTTCAGACAGATGTGGCCCCTCCGAGAACACGATCCCCAGCGCCACCGCTGATTCCGCACGCTGACACGGCTGACGGCAATGCCGTGCTCGGCGGCCAGATCAAGCAGGCGGCTGGGCAGCTCGCACCTGGCCCGCTCACGCAGAGCCTGCTCGACATCCGCCGGGATCTCAGCGACCTTCCTGCGCGTGCGCTGCTCTTCAATGCGCTCGCGTTCCTTCTCAATCCATCGATGCTCACGCACCGCGAAGGCGTGCGCCTCCCGCTTCGATCCCCAGCGCGGAACTGTCACACGGACGACGCCGTTGTCGGCGACGCGAATGATGTAGCGGCGGGCGCGGGGGTGCCTTACGAAGACGGGCTCGGAGTGCAGCGCCTGCGGCCCGAGCGAGCGCGAAGGCGCGAGCGAGTGCGAGCGGGGGTGGGGCCCCGCGAGCATTGATGAATAGTCGGGGCTCGCGGCGGGTCTCGGTTCAGGGCCAAGAGTGGGGAGTTCGAAGGGGAGCGCCGGCTGCATGCAATCAGGGGCGACTGCGATCACGTCAGACGCGCCCAACTTCTTCCACGGTCTCAACAGCCGTGTCGACATCCTCGACGCTGCTGGCCCGAAACGGCAGGCCGCCCGTGAGCTCGGGGGCGTTGAGCAACCTCGGTACGCGGTCAACAGGCTCGATCGCTTTGATATCCTCGCTGCCGTTGATCGCCTGAAGGTCCTTGAACTTGCGCGCTTTGCTCAAGACGTTTCCCTCGAGCGAGCCGACGGCCTGATTGTATGCATCGAGGCTCGATTTGAGCCTTGCGCCGAGCGACTCGAAATGGCCGCCGAGCACGCGGAGCGAGTCGTACAGGCTGCGGCCGAGGTCGCTGATCTTCCTCGCGTTTTCCTCCATTGCCTGCTGCTGCCAGCCGTACGCGACCGCGCGCAGCAGCGCGATTAGCGTCGTGGGACTGGCCGGGATGACGCGCCTGTCGAGCCCGACGCCAAACTCGATGAGCGCGGGATCCTGCTCGAGCGCCGCGCTGAAGAACATCTCGCCGGGCAGGAACATGACGACGAAGTCGGGGCTTGGCTGGACGTGGGCGGCGTAGCCTTTGCCGGCAAGATCGGTCAGGTGGACGCGCACCTGGCGCGCATGGTCGGCGAGCAGTGTTTGTCGCGCCGTTTCATCCGGTGCTTCGAGAGCCTTCAGGTAAGCGTCGAGCGGCACCTTCGCGTCGATGACGACGTGTTTGCCGCCGGGAAGGCGGACAATCACGTCGGGGCGGAGGCGCCGGTCGCCGTCGCTGGCCGAGACGGTACGCTGCTCTTCGAAGTCGCAGTGCTCGACCATGCCGGCCAGCTCGATCACCCGCTTGAGCTGCAGCTCTCCCCACCGGCCGCGCACGCCGGGCCGCTTGAGGGCGTCGACCAGGCGCGCCGTCTGGCCGCGGAGGTCCTGCCCCATCGTGTCGAGCGAGGCCATGCGCTCGACAATCTGCGCGCCCGCTTCGACGCGGCGCCGCTCCGACTCGCGAATTTCGCGCTCGACCTGATCGAGCGTCTTCGCCATCGGAGCCAGCAGCTCTTCGATGGCCTTCTTCCGTGCGTCAACGTCGGCGGTCGCCTCCCGTCGGGCCTCGCGCAGGCGTGTTTCCGCCAGGTCGAGAAACACCTGGTTGTTGGTCTTGAGGGCTTCGGCGCCGAGGGCCTGGAAAGTTTCGCGCAGGTTCGCTTCAGTGTCCCGGTACGCCTTCATCCGTTCGGCGTGCACCGCTCGCTCTTTCTCGAGCTCGGCTCGAAGGCGGGCCTCGGTCGGGCGAGCTGCCAGCCAGCCGACGAGGACACCAATCGCGAGGCCAAGAGAGAGGATGAGGATCGGCGAGAGATCCAAGTGCACGTCAGTATCGCATGGTTATCGAGAGGCGACGTTCTTTACTGGCGGCGGGGCCCCACCCCCGCCGCGAACTAACGCTGATGCCTCGCTCTGGCTTCGCATGGCCAGAGCTTCGGCATGGCCGCAGGCGCGCATCATTTCCTATGCTTCCTAGGCTTCTCGGGCGACGACAAACGGGAGCCAGGATTCCGGGAGCTGCAGCTCGGCGGCGTGGACCGCTGATGCCATGATGCGCTTCGCCATCGCTGGTTCGACCTGGCGCGCCTCGAGCGCCGCCTCGATTCGCTGCAGTGCGTGGCGCGCCGCGATCTGCGCCAGCCTCCGTCTCGCTTCGAACCTCTCCGCACCCTCCCGCAGGGTGGCACGCGCGGCGACCCGCTCAGCCTTGAGCGCCGCAAGCCGCGGCCTGTTGACCGGCTCGAACGGCAGTGCCGCCTGGAAGCGCTCGGGAGATGCCGTGTCTAATTGGCCCGCGGCCTTGAGCGCGCGCTCACGATTGACATTCCTTACCGCTCGCGGGGCCCCACCCCCGCTCGCCGACGCGCTCGCACCGTGGTGCTCGCGCGTATCTAGAACAGAGCGTCGCCGCTGCTGCTCTCGACAGGCCGAACAGAGCGCCTTTGGGCGTTTGCCTTCGAGCTCGCCACCTGGGAAGCTAACCAACTCACCTTCAATCACTTGTGCCACTTGCTGGTTTCTATCGTTCATGGCCAGACAGTGTAACGCGTGGGTGTGACAGGTCAGGTCACGCATCCAACCACAATTTCACTTCACGCGCGGTTTCCAGTTCAGGACGACGGTGATGGGTGGGGTCGAAGGGGCCGCTTCCTCAAGGGCATGAATCGCCGCGAGGTTCGGGTGATTGAGTGCCGCGAGCGTTTGGGCTTCACGCTGAAGCCGCGCCTCGCACTCGGGATCGCCGCTCAGCGCGGCGGGCAAAAGCTTGATCGCTACGTCGCGCTTGAGCTTCGTGTCGAGCGCCCGATAGACCTCGCCCATTCCGCCGGCGCCCCGCATGGCGCTGATTTCATACACACCCAGGCGTGTACCGGCACCTAGCGCCATCGGTCGCTCCGGGATGGGCTCGGGGTCAGCATTCTTCAGGCAGCGCTCTTAAAGATTGGTTTACGACAGGTTGGGGGGTTCCCAGAGGAGCGTCAGGTCCAACTCGATCGCATCGAACGGCGACAGGCGCACGATATCCGGACCCGCACATGTAGACACGATGACCCACTGCGCGTTATCGAGCCGCAGCACTTCCAGAGTCTGGGCCATCGGATCGATGAGCCACGCGTAGGGGACGCGCTCGCGCGCGTATATACGCAGCTTTTTCACCCGATCCAGTGCCGCGGTTGAAGCCGACAGCACTTCGCAGATCCAGTCGGGCGCGAGTGAGAAGAACGCCTCTTCGGGCAACACGGGGAGTCGTTCACGCCGCCAACCCGCCAGGTCGGGCACGAGAATATCCTGCCCGAGATGAAGCTCGGGCTCGTCGAGGATCCGCCATCCGCCAGGGCCGCCGCGGCCGCGATCGAACGGCCCGTGCAGCATGCCAGTCAGGGTGGAACTGGCATCCGCATGGCGAGGCGCGGGACGCGGCGTCGCGTACAGTTCGCCGTCCACAATCTCCGCGACTAGATGGTCAGGCACCTTCAGCAGGTCTTCGTAGGTGGCCGGCTGGTGCCGGCGATCGGGCAGGGGCACGTCGCGAGGATACCATGGTGCCTCCCCAGTCCCCAGCCTCCAGCCTCACTAGACCGTCACGTAAAGAACGCGGTTACCACAGGACTCGAGGAACCGGAGGAAGTCGGCCCAGGTGAGTGTAATGGTTGCCGTGTTGATGTTCGGGTGGAAGGAGACGAGCGTCGCGGCCTTCAGATCTCGGTCCAGCACAACCCGCACGCCGTGATCCGCATCATTTATTAGTCCGAACGGCGACACCGATCCCGGCGTCAGGCCGAGATGCGTCATCAGCCGCTCAGGTGACGCGAAGCTGAACCTGCCGTCACCAATCTGATCCGCCACCGCGCGCAGGTCCGCCCGCTTCAGATGCTTCACGATCACGAGGTAATGCCTGTCGCCCTTCTGATTCCGCAGAAACAGATTCTTGCAGTGGAAGGCATCAATCCCGGCCCAGTACTTCTCGGCTTCCTCGGCGGTCGAGACCGGCGGGTGTTCGTAGCACGTGAACGGGATGCCGAGCGAGGCGAGGTGGGTCGCCACCTGCTGTTCTTGCGGCGTCATGTCGAGGGCACCAGGACCGCGGCGCCGCGAATGTGTCCGTTGCGGAGGTTTGTCAGCGCGCGATTGGCATCCGAAAGCGCGTACCGCTCGACGCGTGTCTTGATCGGCAGCTTGCCGGCGAGCTGGAGAAACTCGCGCGCGTCCTGGCGCGTCAGATTGGCGACCGACCGCACCGTCCGCTCCTCCCACAACAACCTATACGGAAACGACGGAATGTCGCTCATGTGAATGCCGGCGCAGACGACCGTTCCGCCAGGGACGACGCGCGACAGCGCCTCGGGCACCAGCCGACCGACTGGCGCAAAGATGATGGCCGCGTCGAGCGGCTCGGGCGGCGGCTCGTTCGACGCACCGGCCCACACGACGCCAAGACTGCGCGCGAAGGCCTGCGCATCGCTGTCGCCTGGCGAGGTGAACGCGAACACCTCGCGCTCCTGATGGACGGCGACCTGGGCGATGATGTGCGCCGCCGCCCCAAACCCGTAAAGACCGACCCGGCGCCCCTCGCCGGCCATCCGATACGACCGGTAGCCGATCAGTCCGGCGCAGAGCAATGGCGCCGCCTCGGCGTCGGTGTAGCCGGAGGGCAGCCTGAAGGCATAGCGCGCATCGGCGATCGTGTACTCGGCATACCCACCGTCGATCTGATAACCGGTGAAGCGCGCGCGAGGGCACAGATTCTCCCGACCAGATCGGCAGTACTCGCACTCGCCGCACGAGTATCCGAGCCACGGAATGCCGACGCGATCGCCCACAGCCAAATCCGCGACGCCATCGTCGACCCGCTCGATCACACCGACGATCTCATGACCGGGAACGAGCGGAAGCTTGGGGTTCGGCAGCTCGCCGTCGACGATGTGCAGATCGGTGCGGCAGACACCGCAGGCGCTGACCTTGACGAGCACTTGACCAGACGAAGGCGTCGGCACCTCGCATCCACGCGCTTCGAGCGCGCCCGCCGCCTGCCGAACCAGCATCATCGCTCGCATACTCAATCATTGCAGAATGGCAGGTGGCAGATTACAGGATGGCGATTGATCAATGGCAATCCTGCCATTCTGCAATCTGCCATCCTGCAATTGCTAGAATCTGTCCGTGCCGCGCAACGCGGAAGTCATCCGCCAGTGGACGATCCTGCGGGAGATCGAACGGGCACGCACGGGCGTAACCATCGACGATCTGGCATCGCTGTGCGGCGTCACAACGCGCACCATCCGCCGGGATCTTCAAGCACTCGAGGAAGCTGGCTTCCCGCTCTTCGATGATCGATCGCAGGACGACGCCCGGACCCGGTGGCGCATCAACGGTCAGGCGTTCAAAGGGCTCGCGGCTGGTCTGACGCTGGCCGAGCTCTGTGCGTTGTACTTCAGCCGAACGCTTCTCGAATCGCTCTCGGGCACGCCCTTTCGAGAGGAAGTCGAGAGCGCGTTTGACAAGCTGGAGTCGGCCCTGACGCCACACATGCGGCAGTTCCTCGATCAACTGCCGCGCGTCATCGCCGCCAAGCCCGGCCCGGCGCGCGCGGGAGCCGCAGGAACGGCCGATGCCGCCAGGCAACCGCCCATCGTCGCGCGCGCGCTCGAAGCCACGCTGCACCTGCGCCAGGCGACGATGACCTATTACTCGAAGTCGAGCGAGCGCACCAAGACGTACCTCGTGCACCCGTATCGTCTCGCCTACGCGCAGGGCGGACTGTACCTGCTGGCCTACGTCCCCGAGTACGGCGAGGTGCGGACCTTCGCGATCGAGCGTATTCAGGAGCTCTCGCTGCTCGACGACAGGTTCACCCCGATCGAGGAACTGCCTGATACGGCGTTCCCTCACTCGCTCGGCGTCCACTCGGGCCCGCCCGTTCGAGTGGCGATCGAATTCCAGCCGGCCGTGGCTGACTACGTTCGCGCGCGCCAGTGGCACGGGTCGCAGACGGTGACGGATGCACCGGCCGGCGGGGTGACGGTGACGCTCGACGTCTGCATCGATCGCGCGCTCACAAGCTGGATTCTGAGCTTCGGTCCCTTCGCGCGCGTCGTCTCGCCGGCCGGTCTCTCGCACGAGATTGCGCGCCAGATTGAGGAGGCTCGCGCGCGATATCTGTAAGCACGGTCCGGCTAAAGCCGGACACTACATTCTCAAACACCCTCAATCCTGCAATTCTGCAATATCATCATTCGGTGGCTGACCAACCCAAGAAGAAGGCCTTCACCCCCGATGCCTGGGCCGAGGCGCGCGAGCTCATCTGGAAGCACCGCAAGCGGCTCGCCGTCGGACTCTCGTTCATGCTCGTCAGCCGCCTCGCGGGGCTCGTCACGCCGTGGAGCACCAAATGGCTGATGGACGACGTGGTGGGTCAGGGGCAATGGGACCAGCTGCCTCGGATTGCTTTCATCGTCGGCGCGGCAACCCTTCTCGATGCCGTGATGTCCTTCGCGAACTCACAGATCCTGGGCGTCGCCGGCCAGCGCGCCATCACCGAGATGCGCAAGGACGTCGAGGCGCATGTGATGCGCCTGCCCATCCGCTACTTCGATTCGACCAAGACCGGCATCCTCATCTCGCGCATCATGACGGATGCCGAGGGCATCCGGAATCTGGTCGGGACCGGGATCGTGCAGCTGACCGGATCGATCCTGACGGCCGTGATGGTGCTCGGTATCCTCGTTTACCTGAACTGGCAATTGACCGCGATCACCATCGTGATCCTCGGCGGGTTCGGCGTCGGCATGGGCGTCGCTTTCAAGCGTTTGCGGCCGCTCTTCCGGGAGCGAGGCAAGATCAACGCCGAGGTCACCGGCCGGCTCTCCGAATCGCTCGGCGGCGTCCGCATCGTCAAGGCCTATACGGCGGAGAAGCGCGAGGAGCTGGTGTTTGCCAAGGGCGCGCACCGGATCTTCCGCAACGTCGCCAAGTCGATGACCGGCGTGTCTGCCGTCGGCGCGCTCTCGACGGTGGTCATCGGCGCGGTCCTCATCTCGATGATGTTCGTGGGGGGGACGGCGATCCGCGACGGACGCATGACCATCGGCGACTTCGTGATGTATCTCTCCTACACGGCGCTCGTGACGATGCCCGTGTTCCAGCTCGCGAACATCGGCACGCAGATCACCGAGGCGTTCGCCGGCCTCGATCGCATTCGAGAGATTCGCCGTATGGCGACCGAGGATCAGGAGGACGCGGGTCTTGCGCCACTGCCGGACGTTCGAGGTGATGTGATGTTCGAGAACGTCACCTTTGAGTACACCGCTGGCGTGCCGGTGCTCAAGCGCGTGTCGTTCCATGCGCCCGCCGGATCGACGACGGCGCTGGTCGGGTCGAGCGGTTCGGGCAAGAGCACGCTCATCAGCCTGGCGATGGCGTTCAACCGCCCGCTGTCCGGCCACGTCAGCATCGACGGCCGCGATCTCACCACCGTTCCGCTGCGCGACTATCGGGCCCATCTCGGTGTCGTGCTCCAGGACAACTTCCTCTTCGACGGCTCGATCGCCGAGAACATCGCGTTCGCCAGGCCGCACGCGAGCCGCGACGAGATCAAGGCGGTGAGCAGCATCGCGCACTGCGACGAGTTCGTCGAAGCGTTCGAGAAGCAGTACGACACGATCGTGGGCGAGCGCGGGGTGCGGCTCTCCGGTGGGCAGCGGCAGCGGGTGGCGATCGCGCGCGCGATTCTCGCCAATCCGCGCATCCTGATTCTCGACGAAGCCACCTCCAGCCTGGACAGCGAGAGTGAGGCGCTCATCCAGGACGGCCTGCGGTCGCTCCGCGCGGGCCGCACAACGTTCGTCATCGCGCACCGGTTGTCGACGATCCGCAGCGCCGATCAGATTCTCGTGCTCGAGGCCGGCCAGATCGTTGAACGTGGGACGCACGAGGAGCTCATCGAGAAGAACGGCCGGTATCGTCAGCTTTACGACAAACAGTACAACTTCGAGCGAGACCGCTTCATCAACCCTGGCGAGGATTTCACGCCCGAGCCGGAAGTGGTCGCGGCGCCTGCAGCCGCGCGCAGGAATACGGCTCTCTGACGGTGACGGGGCTGGCGGCTGGCGGCTGGCGGCTGGTGGCTGGTGGCTGGTGGCTGGTGGCTGGTGGCTGGTGGCTGGTGGCTGGTGGCTGGTAAACGCTAGCGTCTCGGCGACTTCGCCTCAAGACTACACAGCAACCCGTTCAGCAATCGCCCGGGAATGCTCACAATGGTTCGTGAACGCGTTCGTGCTCTGGCGACATGTGCCCTCGGCGACATTCGACGGGATCGACACCGCCGCGCGGCGTAGCTGCACCGTCAGCCCGAACTGCTCTTCGTGGGGGAAGGTTCTGGTGGCGCACAGTCGTCATGAGCCGAGCAGTCGCACAGTTTGTGCCTGTAGGTTTCGGCCGGAATTCTCCCGGAGCGTTCGAGTTATCATGAGTGCCATGCGAACTAGCCCTGTCCCATCAGCCCTGCTTGCCGCGGCTGCGCTGCTCGTCACCGGATGTTCGGCGGGCTCCGCTCAACAGTCACGCAACCCCGCGCCCACCGACGTCATCGCCACGGTCGGGTCGGCGTCCGTCACGCTGGCACAGCTGGACGAACAGGCCCTGCAGCTGCCGGTGTCGAACTTCGGAAGCATCAAGCTGTCGCAGGCACTGTACGAGGCGCGGCGGGTGGCGCTCGAGGAGATCGTCAACGACCTGCTCGTCGAGCAGGAAGCCAAGGCCCGCGGGGTGACGCGTGCGGCGATCGAGGAGCTGGAGATCGGCTCGAAAGTGCCGCCCCTCAGCGAGGAAGATGTCGCGGCGTGGTACCGGACGAACCAGGCACGCCTTCAGGGCGTGCCACTTGACCAATTGCGCCCGCAGATCCAGACCTTCCTCATGCAGGAACGAACCCGAACGGCCCGGCAACAGTCCCTCGGACAGCTCAGGGACAAGACCGCCGTCCAGGTTCTGCTCGACCCGCCACGGCTCACGGTCGCAGCCGCCACCTACGCTGCGTCATCCAAGGGACCAGCAAGCGCGCCCATCGAGATCGTCGAGTTCTCGGACTTCGAGTGTCCGTTCTGCCTGCGCGCGCACCCGACCGTGCAACAGGTCCTCGCGAGCTACGGCGACAAGATCCGTTTCACCTACCGGCACTATCCGCTCAGCAATCATCCGCACGCCCGGCCGGCCGCCGAGGCCTCTCAGTGCGCGGCCGAGCAAGGGCAGTTCTGGCCGTATCACGATCTGCTGTTCGCGGATCCCTCCCGCCTGACCGACGCGGATCTCAAGGCGCGCGCCGTACAGCTGGGCCTCAATGCCGCCCAATTCAATGCGTGCGTGGACACCCGCAAGTTCAAGGACGACGTCGATGCGGACGTCCGCGCCGCAGACGCAGTGGGGGTGGATGGTACGCCGGCCTTCTTGATCAACGGCCGGATGCTCAGCGGCGCCCAGCCGATCGAAGCGTTCAAGCGCCTCATCGACGAAGAGTTGGCGAACAAGACTCGCTGAATTGCATGGAGTCCTCAATGAAACGTCTCGTCGTGGCGACTGCTCTCGTGATGCTCTTGCCCCGAAGCCTTCCGACGCACGCGCAGGCGCCCCCCGCCGCGTTCGTACCGGTCACCGACCAGATGCTGCAGAACCCGGCCCCCGCCGACTGGCTGATGTGGCGCCGCACGCTCAACAGCTGGGGTTACAGTCCGCTGAACCAGATCACCCGAACCAACGTCCGCCAATTGACCCTTGCGTGGACCCGATCGATGTCGGTCGGCTTGCAGGAAGGGACGCCGCTCGTCTACCGCGGCGTGATGTATTTGCCGAACCCCAGCGACGTCATTCAGGCGATCAATGCGAAGACCGGAGACCTCATCTGGGAATACCGCCGCAAGCTGCCCGAGGACTTGACCAGGTTTTTCCCCGTACCGTCGATCAATCGCAACCTCGCCATCTGGGGCAACTTCATCATCGACACGAGTGCCGACGACTTTGCGTTTGCGCTCGACGCCACGACAGGTCAGCTCGCGTGGGAGACGAAGATTCTGGATTACCAGAAGGGCGCGCAGCAAACCTCTGGGCCGATCATCGCCAACGGCAAGGTGATTTCTGGCCGCGGCTGCGAGCCCAAGAGCGGGCCCGAGGCGTGCGTCATCACGGCGCATGACGCGCAGACCGGCAAGGAATTGTGGCGCACGTCCACGATCCCCAGACCGGGCGAGCCGGGCGATGAAACCTGGGGCGGCGTCCCGTACGAGGAGCGGAAGCACGTGGGCACGTGGTTGGTGCCCAGCTACGATCCGGCGCTGAATCTCATCTACATCGGGACTTCGGTGACGTCGCCTGCGCCGAAGTACATGCTCGGCGGCAACAACAACCGCTACCTCTATCACAATTCCACACTCGCCCTGAATGCGGACACCGGCCGGATCGTGTGGTACTACCAGCACCTGGTCGATCACTGGGATCTCGATCATCCCTTCGAGCGGCTTCTGGTGGACACCGCCGTCGCGCCCAATCCGCGCGACGTGGCGTGGATCAATCCGGCGATTCGGCCAGGCGAGCGACGGAGGGTCGTCACCGGGATCCCCGGCAAGACCGGTATCGTGTACACCCTCGATCGTCAGACCGGCCAGTTCTTGTGGGCGCGCCCCACGGTCACCCAGAACGTCGTCAAGAACATCGATGGCGCGACGGGCACGGTGACGGTGAATCAGGAGGTGCTGTTCACCGCAGATCGCCAGGAACGCTACGTGTGCCCGACGCCCAACGGGGGCAAGAACTGGCAGGCGGGGGCGTACAGTCCGTTGACCAACACGATGTACTTTCCGCTGCAGAACAGCTGCATGACGGTGACGTCGACCGGCGATCGCAATTCGCTCTACGCCATCACCTCGCGCCCGGAAATTGCGGCGTCTGCCGGCAACGACGTCGGCACCATTGAAGCAATCGCGGTGGAGACTGGGACCACGACATGGAAGTACTCGCAGCGCGCGGGGACGACGTCGCTCGTCGCCACCGGCGCCGGACTGCTGTTCGGTGGTGACGTCAACGGCCGGTTCCGGGCGCTCGATCAGGCGACCGGGAAAGTGCTGTGGGAAACAAACCTCGGATCGCCGGTCACCGGCTATCCGATCACGTTCGCCGTCGATGGAAAACAGTACGTGGCGGTCAGCACCGGCAATTCCCTGGCAACGGGCGGCGTCGGCCGCCTGACGCCGGAGTTGAGGCCCAGCCTCGGCAACAACGTGTTTGTCTTTACCTTGCCGAATTGAATTGCGGGGCGCTTAACGAAAGAGCGGAAGGCCGTGCAGCACTGAGGCGACAATCGCGAGCAGGGTGAGGCCGAGGCAGATGAGCGCGACCAGCAGATGGTCGCCCCGCTCGCGGGTCATCGGATTGAGAAACGCCGACATCAGATAGCCGCCGGCAAACCCGCCGGCATGCGCGTAGTTGTCGATGCCGGGCATCAGCAGGCCGAATATCACGGCGCCGATCACGTACGACATGGCCCACCGTTTGACCATGCTGCTGCCCTGGCTCCCGTAATGCACCAGGGCGCCGACCATACCGAAGATCGGCGCCGACGCACCGACGGTGAAGCCAGCCCCGCGCAGAAAGGACGGCAGCGGCAGCCCGCCCAGATACCGTCCCGCCAGCGAGCTTAAGAGAAACCCGGTCACGCCGGCGACGGTATAGATAATGACCGTGCGCGCCGGCCCCATGATGTCGATGAGCGTCGGCCCGAGCTGCCTGAGCGCCCACATATTAAAGATGATGTGCATCAGGCTGCCGTGCAGCCAGCCCGCGCTCAGCACCGTCCACCAGCCGCCGTACGTGAAGACGGGAATCGCGCCGCTCGCGCCAAAGAGCAGCAGGATCGGCAGGCTTGGCGACAAGAGCGACAACATACCGCCGCCCCGAAAGATGGTGCTGCCTGACATCAGCAGCGTCACCGCGTAGAGCACCGACGAGGCGCCGATGACCAGCGGCACGAATCCGAAGTCCGCGCCGAGCTTCCGCAGCGCGGGCCCGAAGCCCCACAGCCCGGGGTTGGCGCGACCGCACGTGTAGCACTTCTCGTCGCGGACGCCGACAAGCGCTCCGCACGCCGGACACACGACCGAGCCGGTGGTTCGTCGTTCAAACACGATCGTTATGATAGTCCCTATGCCGGTTTCCGAATCCCGAATCTCGAATCCCAAATCCCCAATCCCTAATCCCGATTCTTCGGTCGCATGTTCGCCGCCAGAATCTTCTTGCGCAGCCGGATGCTCGACGGCGTCACCTCAACCAGCTCATCGTCGTTGATGAACTCGATCGCCTGCTCGAGGCCCATCCGGCGCGGGGGGATGAGACGAATGGCTTCGTCGGCCGTGGACGCGCGCATGTTGGTCTGCTTCTTCTCTTTCGTGATGTTCACGTCCATGTCGTTCGGCCGCGCGTTATCGCCAACGATCATCCCCTCGTAGACGGCCGTGCCGGGATCGATGAAGATCTCGCCCCGTTCCTGAATATTGAAAATCGCGTAGGCGGTCGCCACGCCCGCGCGGTCCGCGACGAGCGCGCCGGTCGGCCGTGCTGGAATCGCGCCGTGCCACGGCTCCCAGCTTGAGAAAATGTGGTTCATGATGCCCGTCCCCTTCGTGTCGGTCATGAACCGCGACCGGAAGCCGATCAACCCGCGGGCGGGAATCCGGAACTCGAGACGCACGCGCCCGCTGCCGGTGGATCGGCCCACGCGACGCGTCGGCGAATGGCTGACCATCTTGGTCATCGTGCCGCGCCGCTCCCCCGCCTGCGCGATGACCAGTCCCTGATAGTCCTCGGGCACGTCGATGACCAGCTCCTCGACCGGCTCGACGATTTGCCCCTTGATCTCCTTGGTCACGATATCCGGCCGCGACACCTGCAGCTCGAAGCCCTCGCGGCGCATCATCTCGATGAGAATCGAGAGCTGCAGCTCTCCCCGGCCAACCACTTTCACCTGCTCGGGCGTGTCGGTTGGCTCGAGTCGAATGGAGACGTTACCGAGAAGTTCCTTGTCGAGCCTGTCGCGCAGTTGCCGCGACGTGACGTACTGCCCGGCGCGTCCGGCCATCGGCGATGTGTTGATGCCGAAGATCATCGACACGGTTGGCTCGTCGATGGCGACCGGCGGAATCGGCACCTGCCGCTCGACGTCGGCAATCGTCTCGCCGATGGTAATGTCCTCGATGCCGGCGAGGCACACGATGTCGCCGGCGGCCGCCTGGTCGATGTCCACGCGCTTCAAGCCGTCGAAGGCATAGAGCTTCGTCACCTTCGTCGGCACGACGGCGCCGCTCAACTTGCAGACGGCGACCGCATCGCCAATCTTCACCCGTCCGTTGAAGATCCGGCCGATCGCGATTCGCCCAAGGTAATCGCTCGCGTCGAGATTGGCCACCAGAAGCTGGAGCGGCGCGTCGGGATTCCCGGCGGGAGGCGGCACGTGACTGACGACGGCGTCAAATAGGGGTCGCAAGTCCTGCCCCGGCACGGTGGGATCGAGGCTCGCCGTGCCCGTTTTCGCGTTGGTGTAGAGCACCGGAAAATCAAGCTGGTGCTCGGCGGCGTCGAGATCGATGAACAGGTCGTAGATCTCGTTGAGCACTTCCTGCGGTCGGGCATCATGCCGATCGATCTTGTTGATGACGACGATGGGTGGCAGGCCCCGCTCGAGGGCCTTGCGAAGGACGAACCGCGTCTGTGGCAGCGGGCCCTCAGACGCGTCCACGAGCAGCATCACCCCGTCGACCATCGACAAGGTGCGCTCGACTTCCCCACCGAAGTCGGCGTGGCCAGGCGTGTCGACGATGTTGATGAGGAGATCCTTGTAGTGGACGGCGGTGTTCTTGGCAAGGATCGTGATGCCGCGCTCGCGCTCGAGATCGGTGTTGTCCATCGCGCGCTCGGCCACCCGCTCGTTAGCGCGGAACACGCCGCTCTGGTGCAGCAGCCCATCGACGAGCGTCGTCTTGCCGTGGTCGACGTGGGCGATGATGGCGACGTTCCGCCTCAGCGGGTTGGCGACGCCGGATTGAGCCAGCACCGAAGAGGAGCTTTCCGCGGGCGAAACCATCCTGTCAGTATACCGGTAGAACGGTCAGTCGATGGCCTGTCGCAGATCTGCCGGAGACATGAAGGACACCCGCAGCCCTTTCTGAGTCCGGTCGTACGCCGGCCCGGTCAGTGGACTGACAACGAAGTTCTTGCCCCTCGGATACATGGACCGAAACGCCTCCAACCCGCGCGTGTCGAACGCGTCTGGTCGCCACTTGCATTCGATGACGTCGGCGGCCGCGCGGCCGCGCGGCACGACGAAGTCCACTTCGCGCTGCTGTTTGTCGCGCCAGAAATGAATCCTGGGCACATCGGCGGCAATCAGCGCGTCGAGCACGACGTGCTCCCAGAGCGCGCCGCAATCTTCCGGTCGCAAATGATCCCAGCCGCGCGCGTGACAGACCAGCCCGGTGTCGAATCCGAACACCTTTGGCTGCGCGACGATCTCGCGGCGTCCGCCCGCTGAAAAGGGACGCAGCAGATGCACGACGTGCGTGATCTGATACACCTCCAGCCAGTTGGTGACGGTGGGACGGCTGATCTGACTCTCGGCGGCCAGTCTCGTGACGTCCAGCAGTCCGCCGCTCTGCCGCAGCAACAATTCCAGCACCCGCAGGAATCCCGCGCGCTTCTCCAGCCGGAAGAGCTCCTGCACATCGCGCGCGAAGTACGAATCCCGCCACTCGGCGTAAAAGTCCGGGCTGCGTTCCTTGGCGAGAAGCGCCTGCGGCAACCCACCCCGCAGCAGGCGTTGCCGCACATCCGTCACACCGAAGGCCGTCAGTTCCTCGTGCAGGACCGGCACGAGCTCAACCACGCGCTTTCGCCCCGCGAGGCTGTCCCGGAATTTTTGCGTGGCGGCCAACGTAGACGACCCGGTGGCCAGAATCTTGAGTTTGGGAAAGCCGTCTGCGCCGATCTTGAGCAGCCGGCTCGGATCGGGTAACTGGTGGATCTCGTCGAACACCACGATCCGTTCGTGGACCGAGCGGTAGAAGGTTTCCGGATCGCGCAGCCGCTCCGCGACGCTCGGCAGATCGCAGTTGAGGAACTGGGTATC
>Ga0156278_1102_pt1 | contig 28174 bp, 19 predicted proteins | sample RifCSPlowO2_12_FD_107927 | JGI IMG/M metagenome (GOLD analysis project Ga0156278, IMG submission 107927) | Acidobacteria bacterium RIFCSPLOWO2_12_FULL_65_11
ACCCCGGTCTTGTGGTGAAGACCTACCGGGGTCCTCTACTGAATTCAAAGGACTTTCCGTGCTGTTTACCATCGAACTGCGAAAGTCAGGCTAGCCGCGCTACAAGCGCTCTGGCGTCGACTGGCTCGGCGACGTGCCCCGGCATTGGGGAGTCAAGCGGCTCAAGTATTTGGCCTCGATTAACGACGATGCCCTCTAGGTTTGCGCCGCGCATCTCTCTTGGCACCATGGACGCGTACCCTGGTTGTGACTTGCCCCGGTCTAGTGTTGACTGGCTGTCTAGGGTGTGAACAGAGCGGTCCCGACACACATCGACAGGAGCACATAGCTGACAGCGGGCGGGAAACCAGGATCGAGAAGACCGAAAGCCACTCCGGCGAGCAGACCAAGAGCGGGAATCGCCGCGACCGCGCGCACCGCTCGCGTCGTTGCAAGCCTCGTGACGGCAATCAGCCACGCAGACACGAAGGCACACGAAACTCTTTAGGACGAGAGAGTTCGGCGTCTCTTCGCGATCTTCGTGTCCTCGTGATTTGCCGTCGGTGATTGCAGAAAGTGCAACCCGTCAAGCGCCGCTGGTAGCAATTTCTGCGTGGTCGCCCTGCCGCGTCGCCTGGGTTGGCCTGAGGTGCTTTTCTGACGCTCATCCCCGTGACTTTCCTTCCTCGGCGATTGGATCTGCCTCCTTGTGCTCTGTCGGCAGCGCCTCTACGCTGGCTGCAGCATGGTCATTCGATGAGAGCCCTTCAGAGCAGCGGCCAGATCAGGATGGTGACGGCCGCAGTCTGTGCCGCGCTGTTCGCCGGAGCTGCGCCGGCTCGAGCGGCCGACTCTTGGAACAAGGTCGAGTCTCGGCACTTTCTGATTGTGGGCGAGGTTGGGCACGCCCGCCTAGGCTCCATTGCAAAGACGCTCGAAGAGTTCAGACTCGCGACGACGCTAATGTTCCCCGACAGGTTGGTGGACGCCGATCGCCCTCTCACGATCGTCGTCCTTCAGGGGAACAGCATCGCGGACTACGCGCCGGGCGGGAACATCGCCGGACTCTACAGGCGCCAACCGGACCGGGAGTTCATCATCATGCGCTCGGACGCATTTGGTGGAGAGGATTTTCGGAGGGTCCTGCACGAGTACCAGCACTCAATCACTCACGCCAACGTCATGAGACTGCCACGGTGGGCGGAGGAAGGTTTCGCCGAATTCTATTCGACGTTCACGGCTTCGAGCGACGGGCGGTACCAAATCGGACTGCCCATCGACCATCACTTGAGGGCGCTCAGCTCCAAAGGGTTCGTTCCGCTCGAGGAGTTCTTCGCCGACGACGGCCGATCAATCAGCACGAGCGACACATTCCGCGTGAGCGTCTTCTACGCCCAATCGTGGGCGCTCGTCCACTTCCTGACCTTTGGAGACGAAGGCAAGTGGAACCCCTCATTCACTCCGTTTCTCCGGGCCCTCGTGTCCGGCGAACCCCCGATGCACGCGTTTCGCAGAACCGTGACAACCGACGTCGAGACGTTCATGGCGCACTTTCGGGCGTATCCCAACTCGTCGAGCTTCTCGTACATATGGGCGAAGTTCGATCCCGACGAGACGGCCGTCCGCGATTCGAGCGAAGGGAAATTGAGCGTCGCTGAAACCGGCTACCTCAAGGCGCGTCTCCTCAACGACCCCCAGAAGGCGGCGAAGGCGATCGACGACGCCCTGACCGCCGAGCCTGAGAACAGTCCGGCGCGGGCCCTCAAAGCCGAGTACCTGTTCGCGAGACACGAAACCGCGGAGGCGGCGGACGAATGGTCAGCGCTCGCACGCGCCAGCTCGGTCGACGCCCGCACCTGCGGACTGGCCATGCTTGCGCTCAACCTTCTGGCTCGTCATGAGGAATCGCTCGCCGTGTGCTCTGAGGGGAAGACTCGCGGCGACGTCGGCTCCGCGTTCGAGCGAGCAGTTGCTCTAGAGGCGCTGGGACGCCAGGCTGAAGCGGCGCCCGTGTACACCAGTGTCGGCATGGCGCCTGAGGCGAGATTGTCTGCACTGCGATGGCATGGGCGGCGCCACTTGGAACAAGGGCAGTTTGTCGCCGCCAGACGTGCGGCGGACATCTGGCTGGCTCGTGCATCGGGAGATTCAGACGGGATCGCGTCGCTGGTCTTTTCCGCTGGGCGGCGCGACGCCCGCAAGATAGGTGTGAGCAAGCCCGCACCGAACTGAGCGGTCAACCGTAAGCGTTTAGAAGATCGCCAGCGGATTGAAGGGCGAGCTCGAAATGCCTGGGATGCAGGATCGGGCGCGGAAAACCGCCTGAAGTGCCAACTCGGATGCTGCCACCTTCATTTCCGCGGAAATCCTTTGAATCAACGAGCCAGGTCCCTTTCAGAGGCCCCTGTTTCCCTTTAGCAGAGGCGTGAGGCCCTTCTCTGCTCGAAAGGTCAGGGCTCCACTTCACGCGGAGCATTATGGTGGAATCTTGCTACCATTGGCCCGCGCCGACAGGCGCCCTGAAGGGGAGGCATATGAGAATCGATAAAGCGCTCGTCGTCGTCACGGTGTTAGTCGCCTCGGGCATCGTCGCCCTGGCGCAGCAGCAGGTTGGCACCCCCGGCGTCCAGGCCGGACGGGATCCCAATCGCGCGGCGTTCGTCGCCGCCAACTGCAAGACGCAGCCCGCGCCGCCCGCAGCGCCGGCGGCCCGCGGCAACGCAGCCCGCGGTGGCCGCGCGGCGGCACCAGGCGCCAACGCCCAGCCAGCCGCGCCGCCGGTGCTCATCCCGCCCGACCCGGCTCCGGCGATCCCAGGCGTGCTCGCCGCCGGACAGCGCTGGCGCAAAGTCTGGGGAGGCACCGGCAACAACACCGACGGTGCCACCGGCACCGACAAGGGACTGCTGCTGGCACAAAACGACCTGAGCCAGATCATCGAGATCTCGCTCGCCGATGGTCGCGTCGAGGTGCTCGCCAAAGACACCTTCACCGGGGGGGCGATTGCGGTGAGGCCTGACGGCAACCTCTATGTCGGATACCGTGCGCTGAACCGCGGCATCTGGCGGGTCGATCCGCGCACTCTGTTCACGAACACCATGAACGGCGAGCCGCTCGAGTGCCTTGGCGCGGCCGTCCTCAACGACATGGTCGCCGACAAGAAGGGCGGCATCTACATGACCATGGGCGGCGTCTACTACGCGAACGCCCGCGGCGTGGTGAGTGGCCGCTATGGCCGGGTCGGCGGCAACGGCATCGCCGTCAGCCCCGATGACCGCACGCTGTACGTCACCGGCAGACTCATGGGCGCGATGCCGCCGGCGGACCTGAAGATACCCGCGGGCGCGCCGACACCGACGGGCGGCCTCGTCGCGTTCGACATCCAGCCGGATGGCTCCCTGACGAACGAACGGCAGTTTGCCTGGGGCGGCGGCGACGGCACCGCCGTCGATACGCAGGGCCGCCTCTACACGCCGGGCAACGGCGGCGCCTGGGTGATCGACCCGCGCAACGGCGAGTTCCTCGGCTTCATCCCGACGCCGGCCGGCACGCACGGCCTGCACTTCGGCGGACCGGGCCGGCGCACGTTGTTCTCCATCCAGCTCAACGCCCAGACGTCGGTCCATGCGATCGATACGCTGGTGCGGGGCTACCAGGCCACGGAGTGGAAGAGATAAATTGACTGCCCTGCCACGGCTCGGGGGCTGCAATCGAGAGGCTGCAGCCCCCGCTGCCCCATCCGCCGACGCCTGGGCCACCGTGGACGGCCGCAACATCATGGCCGCCGACGTGGAGAAGGCGTTCCAGCGCAGTCGCGACCTGAACGTCACGCTCTTGAGCGAAGAGGTGCAGGCAGCAAAGATGGCTGCTCGAGGACCTGACCTACGAGCAGTTCCAGCAGGAACTCTCGAAGCGCACCCTGACGACGAGCGAGGTGCAGGCGAGCCTGCGCCGCGATCTGATCGTGCAGAAGGTGCTCGGCGCTGCCCTCAGCTTCAGAACCAATACGTTCTTGGGGGAACGAAAGCGGGCCCGCGGCGAACGGACGAACACGGAAGCGAATATCGGAAGATCCTAAATCGCTGATGCCGTAGCGCCTGCGCCGAAAAAGCCCATGGCTATTGATATTTTCTGACCACAGTCTGACGAATCCCTGCCTCCCGGCCGAACTGCCAACTCTCAAGACAGCGAAGGCTTACCCGTGATCGTGTGGCGGGTTATGATCCGCTGCATGTTCAACGCTCAGCGTCGGCTCCTCTTCTTCGCTCTCCTCCCAACACTCGCCGTGGCGGCGATGCCGTACGGCAGCACCGCGCAGGGTCAGGCGCAGGGGCAGGCGCAGCCGCAGGGCAGGGGCCGCGGCGCGCAGGCGCCGCCGGCGCCGCGCAAGCTGATGCTCGTCGATCGCACCGGCGCGCAGACACTGCTCGGTGAAGTGCCGGGCAACACCAACGGCCCGCGCGTATCGCCTGACGGTACGCGCCTCGCGTACGGCTCGGGTGGTCTGTGGGTCGGTCCGCTGATGAACCTGCAGGCGATCAAGCGCATCGGCGACGGCCAATTCCCGTACTGGTCGGCTGATGGCACGCGCCTGTTCTTCTCGCCAGCGGCAGAGATCCTTGCCTGGCGTCGCGTCGATGCAGAGGATATCGGCGAGCAACTGCATACGCCGGTCCGCGCCCCAGAATCGAGATCAAGCGACGGCAAATTGCTATCCTTCGTCGTATCGGTCGACAACAAGTTCTCGGCCTGGACGATGAACCTCGAGACGCGGGAGCGAACGCAGATCCCGGATAGCGGACCCGAGGCGCTCGGCACCAACATCTCTCCGGACGGCCGCTGGATCGCGTATCAGTCAACCGCGACGGGACGCTATGAGATCTACGTGCAGCCGCTCGGTCGCGCGGGTCCGGCCGTGCATGTGACAACGCAGGAGTCGTTCCGGCCGCTCTGGTCGCGTGACATGCGCGAGATGTTCTTCGACACCGTCGTCGACGGCGTGCGGACGCTGTGGGTGGTGCCGATCACGACGCAGCCGACGTTCGCGGCGGCCGGCGAGCCGCGCGCGCTGCCGATCAAGGGGTTCGTGCAGGGGGGCGTCGGACGACGGATGTACGACCTGCTGCCCGACGGCCGCTTCGTGATGATGTTCCCGTAACTGAGAGAATCGACGTGATGATGCGATGCCTCAGCGTGGGTTTGATGCTGATCGCCGTCCAGGCGTGCGGCAACGGGTCTGACGTGTCAACCGCGCCGCCAACACAGACAGATGTCGCGCCAGCTGTCGGCGTCCGGGATGGGCCGGCCGGCGCGGCGTTCTGGCGCGTGCCGGCGGTGCCGTCCGGCGCCAGGCGTGGGGACGTGCTCTGGGCGCGCGAGCGCAGCGACGCACCCGCGGGCTCGCGCGGATGGAATCTGATCTATGTGTCAGAGGCAGCGACCGGAGCGCTCGCGTACGTCTCGGGAGAGATTTACGTGCCGACGGCCGGCGCTGGAGGCACCGGTCGGCCGCTCGTCGTCTGGAACCACGGCACGAGCGGTACGCAGGATATGTGCGCGCCGTCGCGCGATACGCTCGTCGGCTCCGGCGACCGGCTCGCCGACGATAACACCAGCCGCGTGCCGGCGCTCAGGGCCCTGCTCGCGCGTGGCTACGTCGTCGCGATGAGCGACTACCAGGGGCTCGGCACGCCAGGGCCGACGGAGTATTTGAACGGTCCGAGTCAGGGCAAAGCGGCACTCGACGTCGCGCGCGCCGCGCGCAACGTGCCGCTCGCGGCGGTGGGCGAACAGGTCGCGATGTACGGGTTCTCGCAGGGTGGCCAGACCTCGCTGTGGGCGGCTCATCTGGCGCCGGCCTACGCGCCGGAGCTGAAGCTCCTGGGGGTCGTCGCCATCGCGCCGGCCGCGCGCCAGCTCGCGCTGTCGTTCTACGACCTCGGCATCCCGCAGAATGCGGGCTACTTCATCGCCCGGATGGCAGGCCTCGCCGCAGGACATCCGGAAGCGCGGCTCACCGAGATGCTCTCGCCCGCGGGACTCGCCATGCTGGACGTGCAGACGTGGGGCTGCTTCGATATCTTCGCCGAGGCAGCGGCCATGAAGGTGCCCTTCGCGTATCCGAAGGCCCTCGAGGCAGGTACCGCGTGGCGCACGCGCCTCGAAGAGAATGACGCGTTCCTCCCGATTCCGTCCTCAATTCCGGTGTACGTGCTCCATGGCGACAAGGACGTCGACGTCGGGGTGCAGCTCACGCGAGACGTCGTAAAGGATCTCTGCGCCGGCGGGAGCGTCGTCGAGTATCAGGAGTACCCGGGCGTGAATCACATGGACATGAACGTCCAGGCGGCGTCGAAGATGCCTGATTGGCTGGCCGCGCGCTTTGCGGGTCAGCCGCCGCCCAATACGTGCGTCGGTCGTCCGTCTTCGTGAACGTCCAGCGAAGGCGGACGACTTAGAGCGCTCTGGAACAATCGACCGTCGGGGAGCTCCTTGACACCGCCAACGTCAGCCAGCCATACATAGCTGGCTATGCCCAAGCACTCAAACGACCGACTCCAAGGCACGCTCGACCTGCTGATCCTGAAAGCCGTCGATCGCGGCGGGTCGCTCCATGGATACGCCATCGCACAGCGGATCCATCAGGCGACCGCCGACTCGCTGCGAATCGAGGAAGGGTCGCTCTATCCCGCCCTGCAGCGCATGAGCCACGAAAAGTGGCTGCGTGCGCAGTGGGGCACCACCGACACCGGTCGAAAGGCGCGCTTTTATTCGATCACTGCCATAGGACGCCGGCAGCTTGAGGAGGAGGAGCGCCGGTGGACACTCCTGACGGAAGCGGTCAATAGAGCTCTGCGATTTGCGTAGGAGAGGACGATGTCACCATTCCGGCGCCTCTGGAATACGTTCCGTCGGGCACGCCTGGACGACGCTCTACGACAGGAAGTCGGGACGCATCTTGCGTTGATCGAAGAAGAAGGGCGGGCAAAGGAGCTGAACTCCGAGGCGGCTCGTCAGAAGGCGAGGACGAGATTCGGCAGTCCGCTGGCCCATCGCGAGCGCGCGGGCGATGCCGTGATCGCCACCTGGCTCGTGGACCTCTGGAAAGACGTCTGCCTGGCCGCGCGATCCCTGGCGCGTACCCCCGGGTTCACGGCGGTCGCACTCTTGACGCTCGCGCTCGGCATCGGCGCCAACACGTCGCTGTTCTCGATCGTAGGGGTGATGCCGCCCGGGTTCTTTGGTCCGGACGTCGGCCGGATGGCGGATGTGATGCTGCCCTTCGCCGCCGAGCCGCTCATTCGAGCCGAGGAGAGCCGATTGGCACGCCGAAGCTCGGCGTGGCTGCAGATCATGATGCGCATGAGGCCAGGGCGAGGCCTTGAGCAGACGAACGCGCCCTCCGAGCCGCGCAACCGCAGATCACCGAGGGTGCAACTTGGGCTCGTGCCAGCCAGCCGCTCACGCTGGCACCGGCTGTCACCGGCAACTCGTCGCTGCGTACGCGTTTCGAGACGCCGCTCTTCGCGATGGTCGTGGCCGTGGGGCTCGTGCTGCTCGTCGCATGCGCCAACATCGCCAGTCTGTTTCTGGCGCGGGCGCTGGCGCGGCGCCGCGAGCTGAGCGTGCGCCTGGCGCTCGGGAGCTCACGCTGGCGGATCGCGCGGCTGCTCTTCATCGAGAGTCTGATCGTGGCCGTAACCGGTGCGGCGTCCGGCTTGGTGTTGGCTTCGTGGGGCAGCGCGCTCCTCGTGCAGCAGTTGAGCACGTGGCAGAGCACCGTGTCGCTGGACCTCGCGCTCGACTGGCGCGTGCTCGCGCTCACGGCGGCGCTGGCGTGTCTCTCGGCAATCATCGCCGGCGTGGCGCCCGTGTTCGGGTTGAAGAGCGTCGCCCCGGGCGACGCGATCAGGGACGCGGGCCGCGGGATTGCCGGCGACCGCCGCTTTGCCGTGCGCAGTACGCTGGTTGTCGCCCAGATTGCCATCTCACTCGTCCTGGTCGTCGCGGCCGGACTGTTCCTGCGCACGTTTGCGTCGCTCAACCAGTTGCCGCTCGGGTTCGTGCCGGAACCACTGCTCGTCGCGGAGTTGAATCTCCAGGCGAGCGGTGGGCCGCCCGCGGAGCGCGGTGCGCGCGTCGAGCGCTTACGCGATGCGGCAGCGGCGGTCCCAGGCGTGCGGTCGGCAGCGGTCTCCTCGACACGGCTCCTCACCGGAGGGGGTTGGTCAACCGGCATCGTCGGCATCGGCGATGGGCCCATGGTACGCCTGAGGTCCGTTGGCCGACCCTCGCTCTGGCTGAACGCCACGACACCAGGCTGGTTCGAAACGATGGGCACGCCCTTGCTGATCGGCCGGGACTTCGATACCGGCGACCGCCTCGGCAGCCGTCCTGTGGCCATCGTGAACGAAGCCTTCGTCCGCCAGTATCTGCCGGGCCAGCAGCCGCTCGGGCAGATCGTGCGTCTCGTCTTCCAGCGCGTCGGCGTCTTGATCGCGGCCGGCCTTGTGTTGGGCCTGGCGGGTAGCTTCTGGGCGGTGCGTTTCGTGGAGGCGCTGCTCTTCCAGCAGAAGGCACGCGACCCGATGATGTTTGCCGGCGCGGCGGTGGTGCTCGTTGCCGCGGGTGTCCTCGCCGCGTGGCTGCCAGCTCGTCGCGCCTCACGGCTCGATCCGGCGGCCGTGCTGCACGAAGGATAGGTCGGCTTTGCGTTGCAAAGTCATCTGTGGTTAGATCGTCGGCATGTTCAGGGACATCTGGCGTGATCTGGGCTCTGCCGTCCGGTCGCTGGCGAAGGCCCGGGCGTTCACGTTGGTCTGTGTCGTGTCGCTCGGCATCGGTATGGCGCCCGTCATCGCGATTCCGTACGCCTCGCACCTGACGACCCTCACGCCACCCGGCGTGAACACCGAGGAGCTCGTCCAGCTCGTCACGACGACAGTCGGGCCACACCAGCAGAGCGAGCTGTGGTCCTGGCCGGACTACATGGATCTTCGCGACGCCAATACCGGCCTCACGCTCGTCGGCTCGATGGGCGCGCAGAGCAGAATCACGCTGCAGACCGGCGGAACACCGATGCAGGTATCGACGATGTTCGTGCCAGCGAACTACTTCAAGACGCTCGGCGTGGCGTTGGCGCGGGGAGCCGGGTTCGACCCGTCCGAGGACGACCCGCTGAGATCGCAACCCGTCGTCATCCTGACCTCCATGTTCTGGCAGAACCGTCTGAGCGCCGACGCCGACATCGTCGGCAAGACGCTCACAATCGATGGCATCCCGCATGTCGTCGTGGGTGTGGCGCCGGATCAATTTGGTGGGCACGGAGGATTTGCTCCCTGGGACCTCTTTGTTCCGCTCGAACGGCATCCGCGCCTGCTCGCCCGCACCGGCGCCGTCCCTGCTGACGACGTTGAGAACGCTCGCGGCGATCGCTCGAGGGAGTGGCTGATCATTCACGGACGGCTGTCGCCTGGCGTCAGCGTTCAGCAGGCGAGCGCAGCGGTCGCCGCTGTCACGGCGCAGCTGGCCAGCGAGTATCCGGCGACCAACGAGTTCAAGGCCGGGATCGCCGCGGCGTACGACCCGCTCGGGGTGCTCCTGCGTTCGAACGTCTGGCGCATTCAGGCCATCGCGTACACGCTCACCGGCATGGTGCTGCTGGTCGTGTGCCTGAATATCTCGGGCATGATGCAGGTGCGTGGCGCGATGCGCGAGCGCGAGCTGTCTATCCGCCAGGCGATCGGCGCCAGCCGGGCACGGCTGGCTCAATACCTTCTGTCCGAAGCGATCGTGCTGGCGTGTGCGGGCGGAGTGCTCGCCTCGCTGGCGATCTTCAACGGTCCGTCGCTCTTGTCCTGGCTCACCGGCAATGTGATACCGGCACAACTGCAGGAGGCGCTGCGGGTCAATCTCCGCATGGTCACGATCATTTTTGGGATCTGTATCCTCACGAGCCTGGTGTTCGGATGGCTGCCGGCCCTGCGCTTCAGCCGTCCCGTGATTATTTCGTCCCTGAAGGACGATGCCGGTGGCGGTGGGGTTCGAGCGGGACGCGTGCACCGTGTGACGGCCGCGCTGCAGGTGGCGATCGCTGTGCCGCTCCTCGTGATGAGCGGCCAGTCGCTCGATCGCGTCCGCGCGATGGCGACCGCGCCTCTCGGATTCGGGTTCGATCGTTTGTACGCCGCTCCACTCAAGCTCGACCCCCTTACCGTGGAGAACGCCGGCTTCCAGATCCGACGGCTCAGCGACACGCTCGCGCAGGCCGGCGGCGTGGAGTCCGTCACGGTGGCGGATGGCCTGCCACTCGACGGCCGGTACCGCATGGAGAGCGTCTCGCTTCAGGTTGACGCCACGTCTGCGCCGAGACCCATCTCCGCACAGGTGACGCGCGTCGGTGACGAGTATCTCGCCGCCATGGGGATCCCGCTCGTGCGCGGGCGTGCTTTCACGGTGGACGATCGTGCAGGCGCTGAGCTCGTGACCGTCGTCTCGAAACCGCTCGCCGATCGACTCGCCCCGAACGCCGACGTGATCGGCAGGCGATTGACGTTCGGGAATAACCCGGCCACGCAACAGACGCTGACGATCGTCGGCGTGACCGCCGATTTCCCCACGTCGGGGATGAGCACAACGGGGGAGCAGTTGTTGCTGCCGCTGGCCCAGCATCCAGGTCTGCGGCGGGATTCGGTGGCCGTGGTCGACGACGCGGAGAGTGGGCCGCACGTCCTGCTGATCGCGCGCAGCGCGGCGGGTGAACAGCCGAAGAAGCTGACCACGGCGCTCGAGAATGTAGCCCGCGAACTCGATCCGAATGTCCAGTCCAGCGCCATCGTCACCGGTGTGCGGCTCCGGCGGAACAGCATCAACGACTTCCTGACTCAGTCGGCCGTCGCTGCCGGGGCCGGCGGCGTGATCCTGATGCTGGCGGCGCTTGGCATCTACGGCGTTGTCGGATTGATGGTGGCGACGCGCACGCGCGAGATTGCGGTGCGAGCCGCACTTGGTGCTTCGCACGGGCGCCTGCTGGGTATGATCATCTTCGACGTCGTCAAGCTCGTGCTCCCCGGTGTGGGCGTCGGTGTCGTCCTCACCGTCGTCTTCAATCGCCTCAACAGCGAGAACATGGGCCTCGCCCTCAGCGGTCTGGAGCCGCTCGCCTACGTCGCCGGCGCCGCGATTGCGGTACTCGTCGCGGTCCTCGCCAGCCTCGCCCCTGCACGCCGGGCGGCGTCGGTCCAGCCGATGGTGGCGATGCGATCGGAATAGGATTTCCCAAGCAGATGTCAAAGAGTCGGACGGAGACCTGGCTGGCAGTGGTCGTCCTGGGCACGGTGGTCGTGCTGGGACTGGCCGTCACCCTCGCCGTGTTTTTCGGCGCGAAATGGAAGGACAACGCGGACCGCGGCGGGCAGCAAGGCGCCGAGCCGTTCCGCATCGCCGGCAACTTCTACTACGTGGGCACGGAGGCCGTCTCGATCTTCCTGATCACCGGGCCCGAGGGCCACGTCGTGCTCGACGATGGTCGTCCCGGCATTGCACCGATGATCATGTCGAGCATCGAGAAGCTCGGCTTCGACATCAAGGATGTCAAAGCACTCCTCAGTTCCGACCCGGGCATCGACAACGCTGGCGGACTGGCGGCGCTCCAGCAGGCGTCCGGCGCCGAGCTGTGGGCCAGCGACGCGAGCGCCGGCGTCATCGCTTCCGGCGGCGACAACCCCGACTTCGCTCTGCCGTTGAGGGCCGCGGTGTGGACCGGGATCGCCGGCTACCCGCCCGCGCGCGTCGACCACCGGTTCAAGGACGGCGAGACGATCCGTGTCGGGCCGATCGCGCTCACCGCGCACATGACGGGCGGCTCCTCGCGCGGATGCACCTCGTGGTCGTTTCCGGTCCGCGCCGGCGGCCGCATGCTGAACGTCGTCAGCGCCTGCAGCCTCATCAGGGTGATCGGGATGCGGTATCCGGAACAGGGCGCCGACCTCGAGCGCAGCTTCCGCGTGCTGCGGAGCCTCCCCGCCGACATCTGGGTGACTTCGAGTTCGAGGTCGTGGGGCCGCTACCGCAAGTTCGTCGCGAGCCAGACGGCGAAGAACCCGGTGGACGCGTTCATCGACCCCCAGGGCTATCGCGCCTACATCGACACTTACGAGGCGGAATTCCGCCAGGGCGTCGTGCCCTAGGCGGCTGCTCGCGATACGCTTCAGATCATCATGGCCTCGACAGACAGAGATCGGCACCGCGATCGCGAGCCCGGCCGCCGGCAGTTCGACCAGCCCCTCCGCCACGATCCGAATCGCGTCTTCAAGATCACGAACGACGAGCGGCAGCTCATCGCGAAATCCCTGCGCAATATCGACGAAGCGAGGCGCACGCTTGAAGCCCAGCAGAACCGGGAGAACCGGGAGATCGTTCGCGAGTTGAAGGCGTCGGCCGATCGTATCTTCGACATCCTGGACGAGCTCGAAGAGCTCGGCTAGCGCGACATGGAACCCTCTCGAACATTGTCGCGATCGTTGCGCGACGTCATACGGCCGACGACCATCATCGATGCCCCGAGGCTTTCCAGGCTTCTCGGGGCATCGATCACCATCGCCACCGAGACCTTCCAGTACACGGGCAGTTTCAAGCGTGATGCCCGCGAGCTCAGCGCGAGTGAAGATCGACGCCGTGCGCGAGTACGGCGGCGCGGTGGACTTGATTGACGTCCGTCGGACAAGTCGCGCGGTCCGAGTCGCCCAGCTGGCGGTCGCGAGTCCAGACGCGTACGTGGCGAGCGCATACGATGACCCGCTCGTGATTGCCGGTACTGCGAGTCTCGGAGAAGAAATCGCGGCGCTCCCTCGCGCGCTCGACGTGGTGGTCGCGCGCAGATGGCGCGCGCACCGTCAGCCTAGGCCAGCACAATTGGGCGGTGCTACGAGAGGGGCTGGCAGGCATCGTCGAAGTGTCCGAAGAGCACATCAAGGAGGCGGTGCGTCTGTTGTTCTCGCTGGCGAACCTGAAAGTAGAACCGACCGGAGCGCTGTCGATCGGTGCGCTCTTGACCGAGCCTGAGCGATTCGGTAATCGCTCGGTCTGCTGCGTCGTGAGCGGCGGCAACGTGGACCCGGGAATCTACAGAGAGATTTTGGCGTGAAAGGCCTGAAAAGCCTGAAAGGCCCATTTCTATCGGTGTTGCTGCGAGCTTTCAGGTTCCCTATACTGGCGCTCAAATGTCCGCTCGAGAACCGGTCATTTCGGTCTGGAGGCGACGATGAAGATGAGATGGACTGCCGCGGCGATCTTGGCATTGACTGTGGCGACGGTGGGCTCGCTCACCGCCCAGCGCGGGACGCTCGGGATCAGAGTGGCCTCGAATCGAGCCGACCTTCTGTCGGGCGGTGATGCGCTGGTCGAAATCGCCCTACCCTCGGGCGCCAATACGACCGGGTTGAAGGTGGTGCTCTCGCACGGCGGGCACTCCCGCGACGTCACCTCGGCGTTCGCGCTTCGTGCGAACGGCAAGGTTCAGGGCGTCGTGACCGGCCTTCCCAATGGAGCGGCCGATCTCGCGGCGACGCTTGGCGGCAAGAGCGCCCGGATCCCGGTTACCAACTATCCGATCGGCGGACCGATCTTCGCGGGTGCGCAAGTGCAGCCGTGGATCTGCATGACGGTCGAAGCCGGCCTGGGCCCGGCCGCCGACGCGCAGTGCAACGCGCCTTCGAAGGTCGAGTGGTTCTACAAGTCGAGCAATCCGCCCGCCACGACCGGCAACGCGCGCGGCGGCGGGGCGCCGGCGCTGCTTCCGTACAACCCGGCCAGCCCCCCGACCGACGTGGCGCAAGCCACGACGGACCAGGGCAAGACCGTCCCCTACATCGTGCGCCGGGAGATGGGCACGCTCGACCGCGCGATCTATGTCTATGCGGTTCTCGCCGATCCTGCGGCTCCGGCGATCACGCCGTGGTCGGCACCGGCGGCGTGGAACCACAAGTTGTACTGGACGTTTGGCGGCGGCGCGGCTCCCGGCCATCGCCAGGCGGCGCCGGGCAGCGTCTTCCTCGACGCTCAGCTCTCGCGCGGGTTCGCCGTGGCGACGACCTCGCTCAACACGTTCGGCAACAATTTCAACTCCGTGGTGTCAGCCGAGAACGTGATGATGTTGAAGGAACACATCATCGAAACGATGGGTGAGGTGCGCTACACGCTGGCGACGGGTGGATCGGGCGGCGCCATGCAGCAGCAGCTCCTGACCAGCGCCTACCCCGGACTGCTCGACGGCATCGAACCGAGCGCCAGCTTCCCGGACATGTGGACGAACTTCCGCGAGATCCAGGACTGCTCGCTGATGCTCCGCTACTTCAAGGAGACGGCGGCGTCGAATTGGCAGGACGTGACGGTGCGAAATGCCGTGATGAACAACGCGAACGAGATGCCGGGCACCTGCGAGGCCTGGGGCAACACGCGCCTGACGTGGGCCGATCCCCGGATTGGCTGTGTGCCCGGAGGACGTGGCGCGGCCGCTGCGGCGCCTCCATCGTGGCTGTACGACCCGAAGACCAACCGGACTGGTACGCGCTGCACACTGCAGGACTATCAGGTGGCGATCTTCGGACGCCGGCCGGACGGCTTTGCGAATCGCGTGTATGACAACGTCGGCGTGCAGTACGGACTGAATGCGCTCAAAGCCGGCACAATCACGACCGACCAGTTCGTGGACATGAACGAAAACATCGGCGGGCTCGACATCGATCTCAACTTCGTGCCCGAGCGCAGCGTGGCCGACGCGCCGGCGCTCGCGATCGCGTACCGGACGAGCCAGATCAACATGGGCGGCGCGATGAACACCGTGCCGATCATCGACAACCGTGGCTGCCGGAACGTCGAGGTCCACAGCTGCTATCACACGTACTCGACGCGCGCCCGCATCGAGAAGACGCATAACGGCGCCGCGAACCACGTGATCTTCCTGAGCTCGCCGGGAAATACTGCGTTCCTGGCCCTCGATCAATGGGTGGCCGCGGTCAAGGCCGACGGATCGGCGACGCCCGCTGCGATGAAGGTGGTCAAGAACAAGCCCGCCGACATCGTCGATGCCTGCTGGATTAACGGCCAGCGGAGCACCGACGCGGCCGCGTGCCGTGCGGCGAATCCGTATTTCGGCAACGCGCACCTCGGCGCCGGCCAGAGCATCGAGGACGCCGTGCTGAAGTGCCAGCTCGAGCCTTTGAATAGAGCCGAATACGGCGTCTCGTTCAGCGATGCACAGTGGACGCGCCTGCAGGCGGCATTCCCCGGCGGCGCGTGCGATTGGTCGAAGCCAGGCGTCGGCGCCACTGCGCCGGTGGCGTGGCTGTCGTTCGCGGACGGCCCGGGCGGAAAACCGATCGGCGTAGCGCCCGTTTCGAAGTAAGCGCAAGACCTCCGTTGATCCCTACGCCAAGGCGGGGCCCGTATCCCCGCCTTGGCGCACGTCCTTGAAGAGCCCATTCAGCGAGCTGCCCAACGCGCCAGGCTGGAACGCGGAGGCGGTGCTCCGTGACTACCGCATCGGCTGCCGCAGTCGCCAGTGCAGCAGCATCGCGCGCAACGAGGTGTTCGCCGGCAAGGCGAAGTTCGGCATCTTCGGCGAGGGCAAGGAATCCGCCCAGCTCGCGATGGCGCACGCATTCAGCAAGGGCGACTTTCGCTCAGGCTACTACAGAGACCAGACGCTGATGTTCGCGCTGGACCTGCTGCCGCCCGGGCAGTTCTTCGCCCAGCTGTACGCGCACGCCGACGTCGCGGCCGAGCCGGCATCCGGGGGCCGGTCGATGACCAGTCATTTCGCCACCCGCCTGCTCGACGGCGAGGGCCGCTTCGTACGGCAAACCGATCGGTACAACTCCGCCGCCGACCTGTCGCCGACCGCGTCGCAGATGCCGCACCTGGTTGGACTGGCTTACGCGTCCGCGCTCTACCGGCGACTGCCTGGCCTCAAGGCCGGCGCCGACCTGTTTTCCTCGAACGGGGACGAAATCGTTTTCGGCACCATCGGTGAGGCGAGCTGCGCCGAAGGACTCTTCTGGGAATCGGTGAATGCGCTCGGCGTGCTCCAGGCTCCGGCGCTCATCTCGATCTGGGATGACGGGTTCGGCATCTCGGTGCCGGAAGCATTTCAGATGACGAAGGGGGATATCGGCCGAGTGCTCGAAGGCTTCGGCCGACGCGTTGGCGGACGGCCTGGAATCGCCCTGCACGTCGTGCACGGATGGGACTACCCGGGATTGTGTTCGACGTATCTTGACGCCGCCGAGCAGGTCCGCCGCGAACATACGCCGGCCATCGTGCACGTCACGGAACTAACCCAGCCGTACGGCCACTCGACGTCGGGCAATCACGAGCGCTACAAATCGGCGGAACGGCTGGCGTGGGAAAAGGAGTACGACTGCCTGCCGAGGATGCGCGCGTGGATTCTCGATCGAGGACTCGCGTCTGCAGAGGAGCTCGACCGGCTGGAGGCGGAAGAGAAGCGGACCGTCGTGGAGGCGCGGGACCGGGCCTGGAACGAGTACAGGACACCGATTGAAGGCGAACGGCAGACCGTGCTCTCGCTTGTCACGGCGGTGGCGGAGCACTCCTCTCGTGCGGAACACATCCAGGGCGTTGCTTCGGCACTGCAAGACGCGAAGACGCCGCTTCGCCGCGACATCATGGCGGCCGTCGGCGACGTCCTGCTCACCGCTCGACACGACCCACCGGAAACGACTCGCGCACTGCGGCAATGGAAGCGGGAACAGGACGCGATCAACCGGCGGCGCTACGGCTCGGACCTCTACAGCGAGTCAGGGGGATCCGCTCTCAGCGTTCCCGTCGTGCCGGTCCGGTACGCGCCGGATCCGCCGATGCTGCAAGGGTTTGAAATCATCCGGGCGTGCTTCGACGCGGCGTTCGATCGGATGCCGCAGCTGATCGCCATCGGCGAAGACATCGGCCGCCTTGGCGGCGTCAATCAGGGCTGGGCGCACCTCCAGGAGAAGTACGGCCCCCTTCGCATCACCGACACGGGCATCCGGGAGGCCACCATCATCGGACAGGCAATCGGCATGGCGCTGCGCGGTCTGCGGCCGATCGCCGAGATCCAGTACCTGGACTACCTCCTCTACGCGCTGCAGATCGTTTCGGACGATTTGGCGACGCTTCGCTGGCGCACGCACGGCGGCCAGAAAGCGCCGGTCATTATCAGGACGCGCGGACACCGCCTCGAGGGCATCTGGCACTCGGGATCGCCGATGTCCGGCATCGTCAACCTCGTTCGGGGCCTCTACGTGTGCGTGCCGAGAGACACCGTTCAGGCGGCTGGTTTCTACAACACGATGCTCGCATCGGACGACGCAGCGGTGATCGTGGATGTCCTGAACGGGTATCGCAAGAGGCTGCCTCTCCCGGAGAACATTGGCGAGTTCACGCTGCCGCTCGGGATTCCAGAGATCATCCGTCCCGGATCGAACGTGACCGTCGTGACCTACGGCGCCTGCTGCGACATCGCGCTGGCGGCCGCATCGATGCTGCACGAGGCCGGCATCGAGATCGAGATCGTCGATGTTCGGACGCTGCTGCCGTTCGACATCCACGCGGCCATCCGAGACTCGATCGGCAAGACCAGCCGCGTGCTGTTCTTGGATGAAGACTGCCCCGGCGGCACTACCGCGTACATGATGCAGGAAGTCCTCGAACGGCAAGGCGCCTTCGAGCTGCTGGATGCACCGCCGCGGACGCTATCGGCCATGGCCCACCGGCCGGCCTACGGCTCAGACGGAGACTACTTCTCCAAGCCAAACCGGGAGCAGATTGTGGAGGCTGTCTACGAGATGATGGCCGCGTCCGACCCTGGGCGCTTTCCTCCCATCTAAGCCTACGCGGCGGCGGGCCGCTTCTTGGTGAGCGAGCGGAAGTGGACCTCGGCGTACGCGACGCCGCCCGTGTCGTCCACGTTCAGATCGAAGTCGTAGCCCTGGTGCTCGAGCTGGCGCCGGACATGGTCGATCATCCGCATCGCAAGGGGACTGAGCGCGTCCTTTGTGCTGTCCGGCTCGGCCAGCAGAGTCACCCACGCGTCTTTCTGCCCCCGCGACGGCTTTCGGGCTATCTGAAAGCCGTTTCTGCACTTCTTCACCAGGTAAAGGCCCAGTTCGTCCTCGGGAAGATCTTTCACCCGGTCCCACGATTCTATCCAGCGTCGAGTACGTGCCAGCATCGCTAATCCTTCCAAATCGCCCGCCCCGGTGGCGACACATCATATTATGCAAAGCCGGGCGCCCGGTGTACAAGTACTCTTCCGTCGCGACCTTATCGGGGCGCGGGTACACTCTCAGTCGAGTGACCGCCCCTACGACACCTGTCCCGCTGACTGGCGCTGTCGCCGACGCTCGCCCGGCGCCTAAGGCTCTGACGACGCGATTGCTGGATTTCTGGCTGCTGGGCGGCGCGAGCATCTTGGTGTGGCTCGTCATGATCTCGCTCGAGGGATTCAGGGGGAGCTGGGCGATCGGTCAACACTTCAGCCACCTGACGGCCACGACGTTATCGCTGTCGTTGCTGATCAACTACCCGCACTTCCTGATGTCGTACAAGCTCGCCTACACCCGCGGGCGCTCCTTCGTCTTCGGCCACTGGTGGCAGTTGATCGTCGTGCCCATCGCGCTCGCCGGGATCTTTGCCGCGGCCTACCTCTTCTACGACGTTCCCGTCGACAGCTTGCCGATCGTATCGAGAGCGTCACAGACGGTGGGCGCGTGGGGCGCGAACGCGCAGGAGCTGGCGGGCCCGCGGACTTCAGGGCGTGGAGGGGGTTCAGCTACTCCTCGCTCGACTTCGAGTTTGTGCCGGACGCGATAGACAGCCGGCTCGGCACGGTCGATGCCTGGGGGATGTACTTCTTCTTCACCGCGGCGATGCTGTTCATTAACATCCACCACTATTTCATCGACAACGTCGTGTGGCGGTTCAAGGATCCGCAGGTGCGCGCGTACCTGCTCGGCTGATTGTGGCCGCCGGTGCGGAAATTCCGACAGCGGAGTACAGTGAAGGCGTGACAGAACTTCAGAACGTCGCGGCCTCCTCCGAGTTCGCCGAGCTCGAGCGGGAAGTAGCCAGACGCCGCACCTTCGCCATCATTTCCCACCCCGACGCGGGCAAGACGACGCTGACGGAAAAGCTGCTGCTCTATGCCGGCGCCATTGAGCTCGCCGGCGCCGTCCGGGGGCGCAAAGCCAGGCGCCACGCCACGTCGGACTGGATGGAGCTCGAGCAGGAGCGCGGCATCTCGATCACATCCGCCGCCCTCGAGTTCGAGCTGGAGGGGCGGCGCATGTCGCTCATCGACACGCCCGGCCACAACGACTTCAGTGAAGACACCTATCGCGCGCTCATTGCCGCCGACAGCGTCGTGATGGTGATCGACGCGGCCAACGGCGTCGAGGATCAGACACGGAAGCTGTTTGAGGTGTGCCGGCGCCACCGGCTGCCGATTCTCACCTTCATCAACAAGTTCGACCGCCCGGCCAGAGATCCGTTGGAGCTGTTGGACGATCTCGAGCGCACGCTCGGGATCGCCGCCGCGCCGGTGAACTGGCCGATCGGCAGCGCCGAACGGTTTCGCGGCGTGTACGATATCGAGCACCAGACGCTCAGCCGATACCAACGCGAGGCGCAAGGGCAGTATCGCGTGCCGGTCCACCTGTCGTCGTTGGACGATCCGGACGCGCGGGAGATGATTGGCGCGGACCAGTACGCGCATGTCCGCGAGTCGCTCGACGTCATCCGCGAGGCCGGCACCCACTTCGACCTCGAGGCCTACCGCGCGGGACGGCAGACGCCCGTCTTCTTCGGGAGCGCCTTGACCAACTTTGGCCTCGAGCCGTTCCTGCAGGCGCTCGTCGAGCTGGCGCCGTCGCCACAGCCGCGCCAAAGCGACGGGGGAGTCGTGGCCCCGACCGACGAACGCTTCACCGGCTTTGTGTTCAAGATCCAGGCGAACATGGATCCGCGCCACCGGGATCGCGTCGCCTTCGTCCGCGTCTGTTCGGGCCGCTTCACCAAGGACATGGTGGTGTCGAACAGCCGGCTGGGAACGTCGCTGCGGGCGTCGCGGGCGTACCGCTTCTTCGGCCGCGACCGCGAGACCATCAGCGTGGCCTATGCGGGCGATATCATCGGTCTGGTCAACCCGGGACAGTTCGCGATCGGCGACACGCTCCACTCGGGCGCGCCCTTGCGGTTTCCCGACCTGCCGCGCTTTCCGGCCGAACACTTCGGGCGCATCCGCCTGCGGGACACCCGCTACAAGCAGTTCGACGAGGGCGTGAGGCAGCTCGAGGAAGAGGGGCTGATGCAGGTGTTCTACGTCGCGGCGGGCCGGCGCGAGCCGATTGTCGGCGTGGTGGGCGCGCTGCAATACGACGTGATTGCCAGCCGCCTTCGCACCGAGTACGGCGTGTCGGTTGACATCGATCCCGCCGGGTACGCGGCCGCTCGATGGCTCGGGAACCCGGCGGGGCCGACGCCGTCGCCGGGAGGAAGTAGTGCGCTGGCCGTGGACCGGCAGGAGCGACGGGTCATCCTGTTTGCGTCGGAATGGGAGCTGCAGTACTTCGAGCGCCATCATCCCGACGTGGTGTTGCTGGACGAGTCGCCTGCTGTTTGGACGCAGCAGTAGGACCAGCCCAGTGCGAGATCGGGCGCCTCTACATAATTGTCGATGATCGCAACGACTCCTACAGAACGATCCGGACTGCGCTGCGCCGTGCACGCATGTGAGCCTACTGGCGGGTTGAGGGGCGGAACGAGACCCGATCAAAGCCTACATAAATAAAACCATTCGAAGATATATCGACAGCATTGTCGCCACGCGGATGCCCGCGCCGGCGACGTGATCCATCCGGTTTCTGAAGAAATCTCTCGACAATATTCGCGCATGGGCGTCCGAGCGGTCTGCAGCGCGCGTGGAGTGCGTCTTGCACCGTTCGTCGTATGCCTGCGGTCTCGGTGCGGTCTCGCACCACCACGACGCACTGCCCGTATTGCGCCCTGCAATGCGGGATGCACCTGACCGCGGGGCAGAGCGTCGAGGTCGTCGGGAACGCGAAGTTCCCGGTGAACAACGGCGGGCTCTGCATCAAGGGATGGACGGCCGGAGAGATCCTCGGTCATCCGGATCGGCTGCTGACGCCCCTCATCCGCGACGCCAGCGGTCAACTGGCGGCGGCAAGCTGGGACGCCGCCCTTGACTTCATCGCGCGCCGCATCGAGGAGGTGCAGTCGCGCGACGGGCCTGATGCGGTCGGCGTGTTCGGTGGCGGATCGCTGACCAACGAGAAGGCGTACCTGCTCGGCAAGTTCGCCCGCGTGGCGCTCGGCACCTCCAACATCGACTACAACGGCCGCTTCTGCATGTCGTCGGCGGCGGCGGCCACGACCAAAGCGTTCGGCCTCGATCGAGGCCTGCCGTTCCCCCTCGAAGACATCGCGCACGCCGGGGTCGTCCTGCTCGTCGGCAGTAACGTGGCCGAAACCATGCCGCCCATCATGCAGTACTTCGAGGCGCAGCAAGAGAACGGCGGCAAGCTCATCGTCGTGGACCCGCGCCGATCCGCCACCGCGCTCTGGGCGACGCGCCACCTCTCGCTCAGGCCAGGGTCGGATGCCGCACTGGCCAACGGCCTGCTGCACTTGCTGATTCGGGACAACCTCATCGATCGCTCGTACATTCGCGATCGCACCGACGGCTTCGACGAGGTGCGCCGCACCGTCGCGATGTACTGGCCGGAACATGTCGAACGCCTCACCGGCGTGCCCGAAGCCGCTCTGATCGACGCGGCACGCCTCCTCGGCACCTCGCCGAGCGCCATGATCCTGACCGCGCGTGGTCCCGAACAGCAGGTCCACGGCGTCAACAACGCGCTCGCCTACATCAACATCGCGCTGGCACTGGGGGCCGTGGGCAAGCCCTTCAGCGGCTACGGGTGTTTGACCGGCCAGGGCAACGGCCAGGGCGGGCGAGAGCACGGACAGAAAGCAGACCAGCTTCCCGGGTACCGCCGGATTGACGATCCGGCCGCGCGCGCTCACGTCGCCCGAGTCTGGAGTGTGCCTGAGTCGACGATCCCCGGCCCCGGCAAGTCCGCGTACGAGCTGCTGGACTCGCTGGGGCAGAAGGGCGGCGTCCGCGCGTTGCTGGTGATGGGATCCAACGTCGTGGTGTCGGCGCCCAACGCCGTCCACGTCGAGCGGCGGCTCAAGGCGCTCGACTTGCTGGTCGTCGTCGACTTCTTCCTCTCCGAGACCGCGCAACTCGCCCACGTGGTGCTGCCGAGCGCGCAGTGGGCCGAAGAGGACGGCACGATGACCAATCTGGAGGGACGGGTCATCCTGCGGCGCCGGGCCGTCGAGCCGCCCGCGGGCGTGCGCACCGATCTCGAGGTGTTGTCCGCACTCGCCAGGCGCATGGGCAAGCAACGGTACTTTCCCGCGAGCGAGAGTCGCGATGTGTTCGAGGAGCTCCGTCACGCGAGCCGCGGCGGACCGGCGGATTACTCGGGCATCAGCTACGAACGGATCGAGGCGGAGGGCGGCGTCTTCTGGCCCTGCCCGTCCGCGGACCATCCGGGCACGTCGCGGTTGTTCGCCGACACCTTTCCAACCCCCAGCGGGCGTGCGCGGTTTCATGCCGTGCGTCATCAGCCGCCGGCCGAAGATCGCGATGCGGAGTACCCCCTCTATCTCACGACGGGCCGGGTCCTCGCGCACTACCAGTCGGGCACGCAGACACGCCGCGTCGGTCAACTTCGGGACGCCATGAGGGAGCCGCTCGCCGAGATGCACCCGGTGACGGCGCGCCTGGCGCAGCTGTGCAACGGCGAGCTGATGACGCTGACGACGCGACGCGGGTCGGCCACGTTCCGACTGCGAGTGACGCCGACGATTCGCGAAGACACCGTCTTCGTCCCGTTTCACTGGGGCGGCGAACAGTCGGCGAATCGCCTGACGAATCCCTCGCTCGACCCGACAAGCAAGATGCCCGAGTTCAAGGTCTGCGCGGTGCGCGCCAAGGCGCACGCCCCCGGTGGCGAAGGGCGCGAAGGTCGCGAAGGTCGCGAAGGTGGCGAAGGTCGCGAGGCCCGGCCGGAATGAGCCGGAAGCGCCGCCTGGTCGTCGTCGGCAACGGCATGGCCGGCGCCCGCCTGGCCGAAGACGTGCGTGCTCGCGGCGGCGACCAGTTCGAGATCGCCGTCTTTGGCGACGAGCCGCATGGCAACTACAACCGCATTCTGCTGTCGAGCGTCCTGGCCGGCAGCCACGCGCCCAAGGACATCTTCATCAACCCGCTGTCGTGGTATGCGGAGAACGGCGTGACGCTCCATGCAGGCGTTCGTGTCGACGCGATCGACGTGACGGCGAAGCGGGCGTTGGGCGCGGGGGGGATCGTCGAGCCCTACGACACGCTCGTGCTCGCCACCGGCAGCCGCGTCGTCGTGCCGCCGATCGCCAATGTGTTCGACGCCGCGGGCCACTTCAAGGAGGGCGTCTTCGTCTTTCGGACGCTCGACGACTGCGACCGCATGCTCACGTGCGCCGCCATCTCCAGACGGGTCGTCGTGATCGGCGCCGGCCTGCTCGGCCTCGAAGCGGCCAAGGGGCTGCTCAACCGCGGGCTCGAGGTCCACGTGGTCCACCTGATGTCGCACGTGATGGAAGTGCAACTCGATGCCATGGGCGGAGCGGTCCTGCTCCGACAACTCGAACAGATGGGTCTCCACGTCCACACCAACAGGGTGACGACGACGCTCTTGGGCGACGAGCGGATCCGGGGTGTGGCCTTCAAGGACGGGTCGACCCTCGAGTGCGACATGGTCGTGATCGCCGCCGGCATCCGTCCCAACGTGGAGTTGGCCGTCCGCGCGGGCCTCAAGGTCGACCGCGGCATTGTCGTGGGGGACGACCTCGCATGTCCCGACGTGCAGGATGTGTTCGCGATCGGCGAGTGCGCCGAGCACCGCGGCCAGGTCTACGGGTTGGTCGCCCCGGTGTGGGAGCAGGCCGGCGTGCTCGCGGATCGTCTGTCCGGTCGCAACCTGGACGCGTGGTATCTGGGGTCGAGGCCCTCCACCAAGCTGAAAGTGGCGGGCGTCGACCTCGCGGTCATGGGAGACAAGGAGCCGGTCGAGGAAGAAGACGAGGTGGTGAGCTATGCAGAGCCGTCGCGCGGCGTCTACAAGAAGCTCATCGTCCGGAACAACCGGCTGGTGGGCGCCATTCTTCTGGGTGATGGCGCCGTCGTGCCCTCGCTCGTACGCGCGTTTGCCGAGGCGAAGCTGCTCACCGAGGACCGCGCCGAGCTGCTGTTCCCTCTAAAGCTCGACATCGGGCGGGCCGACACCGACCCCGAGCGTATTCCCGACACGGCGCAGATCTGCGACTGCAACGTCGTGTCGAAGGCGCAGATCATCGAGGCCGTGCTCCGAGGCGCACTCAGCCTGCAAGCGGTCTGCGACGCGACGCACGCGTGTACCGGCTGCGGCTCGTGCAAGCCGGAGGTTGAACGGATTGTGGCGCTGGCGTGCAGGGGGGTGACGACCCCCGAGGTGCTGACGCGCGCGGAGAAAGAGGTCGAACCAGCCCCGATCGAAGACGCCATGCCTGCCGATGGAAGCGTAGTCGTGACGCTCAACAAGATCGAACGGTATAAGAGCGAGAAAGACGGCCTCGACATTGTACCGGAGGTTCCGCGGCTGGCGCAGGCAGGATGGGAGGCGATCGCCGAAGGCGATCGGGAGCGCCTCAAGTGGGCGGGCGTGTTCTTCCGGCGTCAGACCCCCGGCCTCTTCATGATGCGCGTGCGCATGTCCAGCGGGCTGACGAGCGCCGCCCAGATCCGAACGATTGCCGAAATCAGCCGCGACTTTGGGCCAGGCTACGCCGACATCACCACGCGCCAGCAGATCCAGTTACGAGGATTCCAGATCGGACACGTCCCGGAGATCTGGGATCGACTGACGTCGGTTGGCCTCGCGTCGCTCCAGACGGGGATGGATAACATCCGCAATGTCGTCGGTTGTCCGGTGGCTGGACTGACCACGCACGAACTGTTCGATGCGTCGCCCATCGTTCGCGAATTCACCGAGACCTTCCTGCGCAACAAGGAGTACACGAACCTGCCGCGCAAGTTCAACGTGGCGATCGCCGCGTGCAGGGAGCACTGCACCCCCGCGGAGTCGCAGGACGTCGCGCTCACGCCAGCCATCAAGCACATCGAGGGCCGGGAGGTCCATGGCTTCAATGTGATGGTGGGCGGAAAGATGGGGTCGGGTGGGTACCGCGTCGCATCGCCTCTCGACGTCTTCGTGCGCCCCGAGGACGCGGCGAAGCTGTGCAGTCACATCACATTGATCTTTCGCGACCACGGGTCCCGGTCGGCCCGCAATAGGGCCCGGCTCGCCTTTCTCGTGGAGCAGTGGGGCGTCGAGAAGTTCCGGCGAGAGTTGCAGCGCCGGGTGGGGCGTCCACTGCTCACGGCCGGCAAGGATGCGAGGGGCGTGAGAAGCGCCGATCACCTGGGCATCGTCAAACAGAAGCAGGCGGGATTGCACTACGTCGGAATCGCCGTTCCCGTGGGCCGAATCACCACCCACCAGCTCTTTGAAGTCGCACGGATTGCCGGCGTGCACGGCGACGGGGAAATCCGCATCACCACCGGGCAGAACCTCATCATTCCTAACGTGCCTGATGACAGAGTGCCGGCCCTGGTCGCCGAGCCGCTGCTGGAGGAGCTTCGCTGCGATCCGCCAGGGGCGATTCGTGGTCTGGTGAGCTGCACGGGCATCGATTACTGCCACCTCGCGCTCATCGAGACCAAAGAGCTGGCGCTCAAGACGGCCCATCATCTCGTGCAGCAGCTGCCTCACGGCAAGGTGCTGAGCATGCACTGGTCGGGCTGCCCGGCCGGCTGCGGCAACCATGCCGCGGCGGACATCGGGCTGCTCGGCAAGAACATCAGAGTGGACGGCCGGATTGTCGAGGCGGTCGACGTGTTCGTCGGCGGCAAGTCGGGACCACAGGCCAGGCCCGGCACGAAGATCCTCGAAGACGTGCCGTGCGACGAGTTGCCGCAGGTTCTCGAGCGAGTGATTCCGTACCTGTCGAACAAGCGGACCACTCCCTCGATCGCTCCATCGATCCAGCCGGCGCCGGCGGCGGCACCGCTCCATGCCGAGGCGTAGAGGCACTCCACATTGATGCACACGCCAACACGAGCGACCGGTCATACGCCCACGCTGACCGCATGCTTTCTTCACTTTGACGTCTGCTTCATGCTGTGGGTGCTCGTCGGCGCGCTGGGCATTTACGTCGCCGAGAGCGCGGGCCTGGGCGCGGCGCAGAAGGGGCTATTCGTAGCCGTGCCGATTCTCACCGGTTCGCTGCTGCGCGTCCCGCTGGGACTGCTGAGCGACCGCATCGGCGGCAAGCGCGTCGGCATTGGCATCCTGGTGTTCTTGCTGCTGCCCCTGGCGCTTGGATGGCGCGGCGGCCACACTCCCTCGACGCTCTTTGTCCTCGGGGCGATGCTGGGGGTGGCGGGTGCGTCGTTCGCGGTCGTGCTGCCCCTCGCGAGTCGCTGGTATCCCGCCGAGCGTCAAGGGCTGGTGATGGGCATTGCCGCGGCCGGCAACAGCGGCACGGTGCTCGCCAACGTCTTCGCTCCCCGCCTGGCCGACAGCGTCGGGTGGCACAACGTGTTCGGGCTCGCCCTGTTGCCGCTGACCATCGTCCTGCTGCTGTTCGTGGCGATGGCCAAGGACAGCCCGCAGAGCGCGGTGGCGCGGCCCGTCTCGCATTACCTTGGCGTGCTGAAGCAGGCCGACACCTGGTGGTTCTGTTTGTTCTACAGCGTCACGTTTGGGGGGTACGTGGGGCTGAGCAGCTTCCTCCCGCTCTTCCTGCGCGACCACTTCGGCGTCAGTCCCGTGACGGCCGGATCGCTGACCGCCGTGGCGGCGCTCGTCGGCAGCCTCGCGCGTCCGATTGGGGGCTATCTGGCGGACAAAATTGGCGGCGCCGGCCTCCTTCAGTCGCTGCTCCTCGGCATCGGCCTGACCTACGCGGCCGTCGCCAGCCTGCCGCCGCTTGCGATTGTGGAGGCCCTGCTCATCGTCGGGATGGCGTGCCTGGGCATGGGGAACGGCGCTGTGTTTCAGCTCGTGCCCCAACGGTTTCGTGCCGAGATCGGCGTCGCGACCGGCGTGGTCGGCGCGGTCGGCGGGCTGGGAGGATTTCTGTTGCCGGCGCTCCTCGGTCAGCTGAAGCAGGGCACCGGTTCTTTCGGGCCCGGCTTTCTCGTCCTCGCGGTGATGGCGAGCGGGGCGTTGGTGTCGCTGCAGGCTCTGGTGGCTTTCCGGTCCGGGTGGCGCGTGTCCTGGCGCATCGCACGCGTATCCGCGGCGCTCGAAGAGGGTTGAAATGGCGACGCGAGTCTTCGTCTAAGCGTGGCTGGAGATCGCTCTGAGGAAGATCTCGCCCAGGTCGTCCGCCTTGCGCGCCCCCACGCCTTTGACGGTCAGGAACGCCTCGAGCGATGTCGGCCGAAGGCGGGCCATCTCGCGCAGCGTCGCGTCGTGAAAGATCACGTAGGGCGGCACGCCGCGCGACCGAGCGATCTCGAGCCGCACGGCGCGCAGACGCTCGAAGAGCGACCGATCGACGTCCTGCCACGACTCGGCCTCCGCACGCGACCGCGCGCGCGGCGCCTTTTTCCGCAGCGGACGCTGGCGCGCGAGCGTCAGATCCGGCGAGCTCGTCGCGTCCTTCAGCAACTCGAGGCCTTTCGGCGTCAGCGCGAGGACGGGGTACTGATCGCCGGTCTGCTGCAGGAAACCGAGTCCGGTCAGCTGCTCGATGTACCCGCGGACCTCCGTCACCGACGCGCGCGGCAGCAGGCCGAACGTGCTCAGGCCCTCGTGCCCTCTCGCGACAACCTGTTCGGAGCCGTGTCCGCGCAGCACGCTCGCCACGTGCGTCGCGCCGAACCGCTGCCCGACCCTGGCGACGCAGGACAGGATCTTGCGGGCAAGCTCGACAGGTGCGGCCGCCGCCTCGAGCTCGTCGAGGCAGAAGTCGCAGGCCGCGCAGCCGCCGTTGGTGTGCGCCTTCTCGATCGGATAGGCGTCCCCGA
>Ga0156278_1058_pt1 | contig 26903 bp, 23 predicted proteins | sample RifCSPlowO2_12_FD_107927 | JGI IMG/M metagenome (GOLD analysis project Ga0156278, IMG submission 107927) | Acidobacteria bacterium RIFCSPLOWO2_12_FULL_65_11
CTTGGTCGGCGCGTTGCGCAGATGAAGCGGCACGGGCTCCGCGACGTCGTTGTGGGCGTCCGCGGCGGCTCGGGTGTACGCCTGGTATACCGCATTGCTCTTAGGCGCTGTCGCGAGATAGATCGCGGCCTGCGCGAGGGCGGTGTTGCCCTCCGGCATGCCGATGAAGTGGACGGCCTCCTTGGCGGCGACGGCCACGGTCAGCGCCTGCGGATCGGCGTTCCCGATGTCTTCTGACGCAAACCGCACGAGTCTACGCGCGATATAGAGAGGGTCCTCGCCAGCCTCGACCATCCGGGCGAGCCAGTACACGGCTGCGTCCGGATCGCTGTTGCGCATCGATTTGTGGAGGGCCGAGATGATGTTGTAGTGCTCCTCGCCGCCCTTGTCGTACAGGAGCGCACGCCGCTGGATCGCCTCGTCTACCCGAGCCGTGTCGATGCGGCGCACGCCGGCGCTCGACGGAGCTCCCGCCACAGTCAACTCCAAGAGGTTGAGGGCCACGCGAGCATCGCCGTTGGCATACATGGCCATCGCCCGCAGGACATCGTCGGGCACCTCGAGTGGGGCCTTCCCAAGACCGTGTTCCGCATCCTGCAGGGCGCGCCTCAGGATGGACGTGACTTCGTCAACCGTCAGCCCCCGCAGAACGAAGACCTTGGATCGCGATAGGAGAGCGGCGTTGACCTCGAAGGACGGATTCTCGGTCGTCGCGCCAATCAAGATGATGTCGCCGGCCTCGACCCGGGGCAGGAAGGCGTCCTGCTGCGCCTTGTTGAAGCGATGAATCTCGTCGATGAAGACGATGGTGCGGCGGCCGGTCGAGCGGCGGATGCGCTCGGCCTCGCCCATGACGTCGCGAATCTCCTTGATGCCTGAGAGGACCGCGCTGAAGGAGACGAAGCGGGCCTTGGTGATGTCGGCGACGATGCGCGCCAGTGTGGTCTTGCCCGTGCCTGGCGGTCCCCAGAGGATGAGCGACTGCAGGAGATCGCGCTCGATCGCCTCACGCAGGGGCTTGCCGGGCGCGAGCAGCTCTTCCTGCCCGACGAAGTCGTCAAACGTCCGGGGTCGCATCCGCTCGGCGAGCGGGCTCGACGCAAGGTCGGCGGGCCGATCGCCCCGATCGTTATCGAAGAGCGAACTCATGCGGCTCATCAGACCACGTGAAGGTGAGAACTGACAAGGAGCGAGTCTTGCGCAGGCAGCTGATGGATGTGGGATTGGCCACGGAACATGAGGGCGTCATGGCAAGTCGGCGTTCGTTTTGTCCCGATGTGGCATTCACCACCGAACATCGGCTGACTGGCGCGTTCATCCATGGTGCACCGATCTTCGCCGTGGAGATCCGAAGCGAAAGTGATTACGGGCGCGGCGCGGAGCGCGCCATGGCCGCCATGCGGGCCGAGTACTTCGCGGCAGGGACGCTCGTGGTCTGGGACGTGGACCTGCTGAGAGAGCACCTCGTTCGCGTGTACCGCTCGAGCGACCCGTCGACGGCAATCATCTATCGCCGCGGCGAACACGCCGAGGCCGAACCGGCCCTTCCTGGCTGGACGATGGCCGTGGACGATCTCTTCCCCTCGGAATAAGAGAATGAACCCGAGACGCGAGTGACCTCTAACAGCAGGTCGTCGTGACCGCCGGGCAGCAGCCGGTCGCAGATGACGCTGTTACGCGTTGCACGGCGGGTTCCACTTGGCGACAAGGTCAGCTTGCTCAGCGGTCCGCGCCGCCTCACCGAAGGGTGACGTGTGCGCATGCACATGCGTCGCGCCGTTAAGTTTCGCGCACGCTTCGCGGTCACCATCTCGGTTCTGAAGGTTGGCTGACTGACCGATGTAGATTGGTGTCCAGCCTCCCGACTCGACCTTCTTCGCGTAGATGTAGTTACCCGGTTCCTTCGTGAGATCCGTGCCGATGCGATGAATCCAGTGCCCGTACTCCTTCCCGGATTGGCCCTCCCAGTCGATATCCGCTCCTATCATCGTCTCTCTCCTGCGGCGATACGTTCCAGCGCGCATTATCCTAAAAGAGGCTTGTGGCTGCAAGGTGCGTGAGGATATCGATGGAGAAAGACCCAGGCTATCCAGCCTCTCCACGCTCATGAAAAATGCGTGAGTAAGGTCCGGCCTACTCCTGCCTTGGCTTCTGCCTTTGTCGTCGCGCCTCGTAGACGACGAGGGCGGCGGTCACGGCCGCGTTCAGCGATTCGACCGGCGGCTGCATGGGGATCGTCACGCGCTCGTCGGCGGCCTCGACAAGCGATGGCGTGAGGCCCTGGCCTTCGCCGCCGATCAGAACAGCAACCGGTCCGGTGAGGTCGACCTCAAACAGCGAGCGCCCTCGCCTCGGCACCGTGGCGATAACCCTACAGAAGTGGCGACGGGCCTCACCGATGGCCGCGATGCCATCCGGGCTGGAGACGATGGGCAGGCGCAGGGCGCTTCCCATCGAGCCGCGGAGCGCCTTCCATCCGAAGGGATCGGCCGACGCGCCGGTCGCCACGACACCGGTCGCTCCTCCAGCCTCGGCCACGCGCACGATGGCGCCAAGATTACCGGGATCCTGCACATCAACGGCGACGATGGCCAGGGGGGTGTCTCGATAGACGTGCCCGGCTTCGCCTCGCGGCCGATCCGCGACTGCCACAACCGGACTTGATGACCGGACCGGGCTGAGCGCATGCATCACCGGGGCACCGGCCGTCACGGTGGCAACGTGGAGCTGTTGCAGGCGAGCGCTAAGGGTCTGCAACTCGGGTCGATCGGCGGCATCCGCCAGAAACACTGCTTGCCGAATCGGGAGGCCGGCGGCCATCGCCTCAAGGACGAGATGAACGCCGTCCAGAAGCAGGAGGTCGGCTGTCTCGCCACGGGCGACGGTGCGGAAGCGGGCAACGATCGGGTTATGACGGCTGGTGATGCGCCTCATTATTCAATGCTCGCGGGGCCCCACCCCCAGCGCCGTTGGCTGAAGGCTCTCGCTCGCTCGCGCTGCGCCGCTCGAAGACTCGCTATGCTCGCGCGGGCCGCAGGCGCCTGCGAAGCATAGCACTGTGGTACCATCCCCGGTGTCGATGAAGGATCGCCTTATCAAGAAGTTCGAGGATGAAATCCAGGCCCTTGACCGCGAGTTGAAGGTCGAGCTCCCCAGGGAAATCAAGCGCGCACGCGAGCTGGGCGACCTGCGCGAGAATGCGGAGTATGCCGCGGCCAAAGAGCGGCAGCGGCTGGTCGAATCGCGCATCAGCATGCTCCACAAGCGCGTGGCTGAGATTGCGCTCATCAATATCGACCGGATACCAGCCGATCGCGCCGGCTTCGGTTCGACGCTTCACGTCGTCGAGAGCACGGGCGAAACGCTGGTGTTTCAGCTTGTGATGCCCGAGGACGCGGACGCCGCCAAGGGACTCATCTCGACCACCTCGCCGATCGGCCGCGCTCTTCTCAATAAAGAGGAGGGCGACAGCGTCAAGGTGGTGACGCCGGGCGGCATGCGGGCGTTCGAGATCGTCAAGCTCATCACGATCCACGACGAAGCGGCGGGATGATCGATCGGCCGAGCCCGCCGCCGTCTTCCGCCGACACGTATTCACCACACCTTCGCACGGCGCTTGTCCTGACCGGCACGGGAACGGCCGGGATCTACCATGCTGGCGTCCTGCGCGCGTTGGACGAGGCGGGCGTGAAGATCGATATCGTGGCCGGCCGCGGCATCGGCGTCATCGGCGCGTTGTTCTCGGCCATCGACGGTGCCGAACGACTGTGGGACGACACGGGATTCTGGCGAGACCCGGCCATCGGCTCGTTCTACGGCTGGCGGCTCGCCATGCGCGTCGCGTGTTGGGCTCTCGGCGTGTCGGCGGCTATCGTGGTCGTGCCGATAGGGACCATGGCGATCGGACTGGTGGTGTTTCCGATCGACTTCGTGCTGAAGATGGTCGGAAGCCTTGGCGCCACGGATCTGGTCGCTTGGTACGTGCGGGTCGTGCAGGCGGCCTTCGCCTCCGGCGCGCTGCCGACGTGGCTTCCGCGTCTCGTGTTTCTGGCACTGCTGTCGGCGGCCGTCGTGGCGGCGGCGAGCGCGGCCAGTCGGATGAAAGGGCGGGGCCGCGGCCCGTGGTGGTGGCGGGCGGTGCCGCCGCCCCTGTCGGCCGACGCGGCGACCGCTCTGTGCTGGCGCCTCGTCTGGGACCTGGTCCGCGGTGCCGCCGATCGGTCCAGGCCGCAGCCGGCCGAGCTGGGGCGCCGCTACGTCGAGCGGCTGGCGGAGAACCTCGGACAGCCGGGATTCCGTGAGCTGCTCGTGGTCGCTCACGATGTGGACGCCCACCGCGACCTGGTCTTCGCGCTGGTGGCCGAGTCTCGCCGGCGCGACCTGATGCGACGGGAGACCATCGCAGCCGCCGAGGTCCGCCGCGCCGAGGTGTTCGACCTGGCTGGTCCGGCGCGCGGTCACCTGGCCGATGCGGTGGCCGCGGCGCTGGCAGTGCCGGTGGCAACCGACCTCGAGCCCATCAGTTTTGCCCCCGACAGCTACTGGCGCGGGGAGACGCATCGGCTCTGCGATCGACCGGCGGCGCTCGGACGTATCATCGACGAGCTCGCCGATCTTGGTGTTGATCAGCTGATCATCGTCTCGGCGGCACCGGCATCTGAGGGACCGCATGCGCTGGCGGCGCCTCGCGTCGACGGGCGCGCGCGTCTTGGCGAGTACGTGCACTCTGCGGAAGCGGCCGTCCTGCGCGACGCAACCGCGATTGCGGTCCGGTCGGTGCCTCGTGTCTTTACGATCCGTCCGGCGCACAATCCGATCGGCCCGTTCGATTTTGGCGGCGGCTACGACGATCGATCCGATCGGCCGGGGAGAATTATTGAGCTGCTCGACCTGGGCTGTCAGGACGCCTACCATCAGTTCATCGAGCCGGTGGTCGGCGCGAGCGGCGAACGGCTGAGCGGTGCTCAAGAGGGGCAACCGAGATGGCGCGACAGATGAAAGGTCCTGCAACCGAGTTGATCCACGTCGGCGAGTCCGGCCTGGGGGTGCCCGTGCCGCTTACGACGCCGATCTACGAGACCACGACGTTCGTGTTCGAGAGCGCGCAAGAGGTGCTGGACTATAACGAGGGGCGCTCGAACAAGTACCTCTACTCGCGATACGCCAACCCGACGCTCGTCAGCGTCGAGCGCAAGCTTGCGGTGCTCGACCACGCGGAGTCGGCGCTCGTGTTCTCGTCCGGGATGGGCGCGACGGCGACCATTCTGATGGCCCACTTGAAGGCGGGCGACGAAGTCGTCTGCAGCGCCGCGGTGTACGGCGGCACACTGCATCTGCTGGACGACCTGCTCGTCAGGTACGGCATTCGACCGCGCTTCGTCTCGCTCGCGGAGCTGGCCGATCCCGATCGGGTGCTCACCGAGTCGACGAGGCTCTTGTGGTTCGAGTCGCCCGTCAATCCCACGATGCGCTGTGTGGACGTGCGGCGAGTGGCAGACGCGTGCCGCACGAGGGGCGTCGTCTCGGTCTTCGACAACACGTTTGCCAGTCCGATCAACCAGCAGCCGCTCGCGCTGGGGGTCGATCTGGCGATGCAGAGCGCGACCAAGTACCTCAATGGTCACAGCGACGTCACCGGCGGCTGCGTGACCGGCGCGGCGGCGCTCGTTCGGTCGGTTGAGATGACGCGGCGGTTGCTCGGAACGGTCATGGACCCGCAGGCCGCCTATGCCCTTGGGCGCGGCTTGAAGACGCTGCCGCTTCGAATTGCGCGGCACAACGCGAACGCGCAAGCAGTCGCCGAGTTCCTCGCGCAGGATCGCCGCGTGAGCACGGTCTGCTATCCGGGGCTGCCCTCGGACCAGGACCACCAGATCGCCACGCGGCAGATGAGCGGATTCGGTGGCATGGTCACCTTCGATCTCGACGAGCGATACGAGCGGGCCACCCGTGTGTACGATCGGCTGAAGCTCATCAAGCGAGCGGCGAGTCTCGGCGGGGTAGAGAGTCTTGCCAGCCTGCCCATCCTGACCAGCCACTGGGGCCACAGCGACGAGCAGCTCCGCGCGGCTGGTGTCACCAGGGGCATGGTCAGGATTTCAGTCGGGCTGGAGGACGCGAAGGATCTGATCGAGGACCTCGACCAGGCGCTGCAGAATTCGTAACCGGACAGCCCGCAATTACACCCAACGTAGCGTCCGGCTCTTACGCGGACGTGAGGTCCGCCTGAAGGCGGACACTACGGTGTGGTCGCGTGAGTTTTCGCTTCCTTATCGTGGAGGAAATGCACGGCGAGCTCCTGCAGCCGCGCGCCGATCGAGGCGAGATCGAGATCGCCGAACTTCAGGCGGAACGCCGCCATCGGGATGACGGCCTTCGCCATGGCGCGATGGCCGCCCGCGTTGCCGATGTCCAGGAAATGACGCCGCACGAATTCTCCCGCGTTCTTTGAGTACCCCAGGTTCCGCACCGAGATGACCAGTGAGTCGTCCACGATGCCCGCGACGACCGTCCACTTGACGTCTTCGAGCTGAAGGAAGAAATCGGCGACGTAGGGGATGAAGTCCTCCCGCGACAACGGGCCGAGAAACGCGCAGAACACCTGTTCGACGGTCGCGCCGCTCTGATACGCCTTGATGACGTACTCCAGCCGCTCGGGCGTGATCTCGGCGCCTTCCATCTTTCGAATCATGGTGGCATCGGCGAGGGAGTACAGATACGAGAACGCTTCGAGGTCGACGCGATTGGTCTGGCGGTTGAAGAACAGCGTGTCGGATTTGATGGCGTAGAGCATGGCCGTCGCTGTGCGTTCTGAGATGTTCACGTCGACGGCTCGGAGATGCTCGGTGAGAATGGTCGAGGTCGAGCCATAGTCGGGGCGGATGTCCTTGAACACCGCCGTGTAGCCCGGCTGCTCGGGATGGTGGTCGATGACGAGATCCACGCGATCGATGAGCCCTTCGAAGTAGTGCGGCTGGACGTCGACCATGGCGATGCGGTCGAATTCCTTGAGCGAATCCTGCGTGATGGCCTCCACGTGGAGATCGAGCAGATCCACCATGCGCAGGTTCTCCGGTCGCGTGACGCCAGCCATGGCGCCGATGATAGCCGTGGTCTTGGTCCGGTGCAGGACGTTGCGGAGTGCCAGTCCGCTGGCCATGGCGTCCGGATCAGGATCGTTGTGCAGCATGATGAGCACGCGATCCGCGTCGCCGAAATAGCGCTGGTACTGCTGGACCCTGGCGCGGGTGAGCGAGCGGCTGAACTCGGTCAGGAGCGGCCCGCCGAACAGCTCCGACATCGCGAGGTACGAGACGTCCGGGAACTCAGCGTGCAGCGCCTCGGCCCGCTTGGTCGATGAAGCGGCGCCAATGCCAAGGACGTACACCAGCGTGCCGCCCGCGTCCCGCACGGCTTCGAGGATCCTCTTCAGGCTCCGTTGGGCGTTGTCTTCGATGATGACGCAGGTGCTGGGGCTCAGATCGGCTTTGAGATACGTGTCCACGCGCTTCGGATCGCCGGAGGTGACCGTGACGCCCGCCTCGTGGAGGCGCCGGGCCAGCGGGCGGCTGTCGGTGATGAACTCGACGTCGAAGCCGGGCAGCAGGATTTCCTCGAGCATCCTGATGAGCAGCTCGTCCTGGCACACGGCTAGACAACGCATAGTGGTACCAACCGCAAATTATACGCTCGACCGAGGTGGCACGCGGAGCCGCCGAAGGTGTAAAGTGCAATTTCGTGACGCCCATTCGATCAACACAAAGGACACCGGTGACACAAAGGGGTGTCGCGCTCTGGTTCTTGGTGTCCTTCGTGTCCTTTGTGTCGATCGTGGTAAGCGCGTCGAGCGCTGTCCAGCAAGTACCGGTCTTCCGCGGAGGCGTGGATCTCGTCAGCCTTGGCGTCACGGTCACCGACGACAAAGGCCGGCTGGTCACCGATCTCACGGCCGAGGACTTCGACGTCGCCGAGGACGGGAAGAAACAATCGATCACCGACTTTGCGGCCGGCCGCGGTCAGCCGGGTCGAAGCCCAGCACTTCACCTTGGCTTGTTGCTCGACGTCAGCGAGAGCATGGGCGAGGGCATCGACTTCACCAAGACGGCAGCCATCAGATTCCTCAACGCGTTCCGCGAGGCCGTTGACATCACCGTCGTCGACTTCGACACCGACGTGCGAGTGGCCCGCTACAGTCAGAGGGAGTTTGCGCGCGTGGTCGAGCGGATCCGTCAGCAGAAGGCCAGAGGCTGGACGGCCCTCTACGACGCGATCGCCGTATACGTCGATGGCGCCGCGGGGCAGGACGGCCGAAAGATCATGCTGCTCTACACGGACGGCGGCGACACGACGAGCGCGATTCGCTATCGCGAGCTCCTTGACCTCCTGAAAGCCTCCGACGTCACGGTGTACGTGATTGGCCGGTTCGAGCGCCAGACGCCGTCGGGCCCCAATCAGCAACGCCTCACCCTTCAAGAGATGTCCGACATCACGGGCGGCCAGGCGTTCTTCCCGACCTCCGTCAGGGATCTCGGCGCCGCGTACGACACGGTGCTCGCACAGATCGACGCGCAGTACCTGCTGGGGTACCAGTCGACCAACACCAGGACGGACGGCGCCTGGCGGAAGGTGGAGATCAACGTCGTGAAACGAGGCGGCGGCAACTACCGCCTCCGTTCCCGCAAGGGGTACTTCGCACCGTACAAGAAGCCGTGATCGGCTCATGGCTCATGGCTTAAGCTGGCTTGAGCCCTAAGTCTTGAGCCCTGAGCCATGGTACGATTCACGGTTCCCATGCCCTCCGTGTACGACCGCTTCACGCTGGTCTCCGCCTTCGAGATCAGGGGCGATCAAGAACGCGCCATTGCCGAGCTCGTCGCGGGGCTGGAGCGTGGCGACCCTCATCAGGTGCTGCTTGGGGTCACCGGATCGGGCAAGACCTTCACCATGGCGCAGACCATCGCGCGCGTGAATCGTCCGACGCTGGTGATGGCGCACAATAAAACGCTGGCCGCGCAGCTCTTCCAGGAATTCAGGCGGTTCTTCCCCGAGAACGCTGTCGAGTACTTCGTGAGCTACTACGACTACTATCAGCCGGAAGCCTACGTGCCGGCCACCAACTCGTACATCGAGAAAGAAGCGACGATTAACGACGAGATCGATCGCATGCGCCTCGCGGCCACCCGATCCCTCTTCGAGCGCCGCGACGTCATCATCGTCGCCAGCGTGTCGTGCATCTACGGCCTCGGATCGCCCGAGGCCTACTACGGGATGCTGCTGCCGCTCGAGCGCGGCCAGCGAATCGCCCGCGAACAGGTACTGCGGAAACTGGTCGAGATTCAGTACGAGCGCAACGACCACGACTTCGGGCGCGGAACGTTCCGGGTGCGCGGAGACATCATCGAAGTGTATCCCTCGTACGAGGAGCTGGGACTGCGGATTGGCCTGTTGGGAGACGAAGTGGACGAGCTCACCTCGTTCGATCCGCTGACCGGGAAGACCGTGCGACGGCACGACAAGATCGCGGTGTATCCGAAGTCGCACTTCGTGGCGCCGCGCGACCGCGCCAAGCGCGCCGTCGAGACGATCAAGGAAGAGCTGGCCTGGTATCGGTCGAAGCTCGAGGCCGACGGGAAGCTTCTCGAGGCGCAGCGGCTCCATCAACGCACGATGTTCGACCTGGAGATGATCAAGGAGATCGGGTACTGCCACGGCATCGAGAACTACGCCCGCCATCTCACGGGCCGGGCGCCGGGCGAGCCGCCGCCCACGCTCATCGACTACCTGCCGGCCGACGCCCTCATCTTCGTCGATGAGAGTCACCAGACGGTGCCGCAGATCCGTGGGATGTATCACGGGGACCGATCGCGCAAAGAAGTACTGGTCGCGTACGGGTTCCGTCTTCCCTCGGCGCTGGACAACCGGCCGCTCACCTTCGCGGAATGGGAGTCGCGCGTCGGGCAGGCCATCTTTGTGTCGGCCACGCCCGGACCCTACGAGCTGGCGAAGGCGAACGGGGTGGTGGTTGAACAGATCATCAGGCCGACCGGGCTGATCGATCCGCCGATCGAGGTGCGACCGGTCACGGGCCAGGTGGACGATCTGCTCGAGGAGATCCGAAAGCGAGTCGCTCGCGGCGAGCGGGTACTCATCACGACGCTGACCAAGCGGATGGCGGAAGACCTGACGCAGTACTATCACGAGCTGGGCGTCCGCGTGCGCTACCTGCACTCCGATATCGAGACCCTCGAGCGCGTCCAGATCCTGCGTGACCTACGGCGCGGCACCTTCGACGTGCTCGTGGGCATCAACCTGCTGCGCGAGGGGCTGGATCTGCCCGAGGTGTCGCTCGTGGCGATTCTGGATGCCGACAAGGAGGGGTTCCTGCGGTCGGGCGGTTCGCTGATTCAGACGTCGGGGCGGGCGGCGCGCAACGTCAACGGACGGGTGATTATGTACGCCGAGGTCGTCACCGATTCGATGCGGGCCGCGATCGAGGAAACGAGCCGCCGGCGCGCGATCCAGGAGGCATACAACCAGACGCACGGCATCACTCCGCAGTCCATCGTCAAGGAGATTGACGCGGTCATGTCCAGCGTGTACGAGCGGGACTACCTGACGCCAGAGGTCGCGGCCGATCCGCGAGATCGTTTTCGCACGCAGGCAGAGCTCGATGCGCACATCGCGTCGCTTCAGGACGCCATGCGTGCAGCGGCCACCAATCTGGACTTCGAGAAGGCGGCCGGCCTTCGAGACGAGATCAAGCGCGTGCGGAACCCTGATCTGGGTCTGCCGCGCCCGGCGGGAAGGGCCTGAGCGCGGGCGTGATCGCGCTCATCGAAGACTGGCTGAAGAGGGCCTCACTCGATGTGCAGGAGTACGTGCGGCTGCTCGGGGCCACGGCGCGGGGCATGGTCACGCAGCCGATCTATCGGCACGATATCATCGAGCAGTTCGACGCCATCGGCGTGGCGTCGTTGACCGTCGTACTGCTGACCGGCTTTTTCACAGGCGCCGTGCTCGCGCTGCAGAGCGGCCTGACGCTCGATCAGTTCGGGGCGCGCCCGGTCGTCGGCCGGCTGGTGAGTGCGTCGATGATCAAGGAGCTGGGACCCGTACTGACCGGCCTGATGCTGAGCGGGCGCGTCGGCTCCGGCATCGCGGCCGAGCTGGGGTCGATGGTCGTGACCGACCAGATTAGCGCCCTGCGTGCGCTCGGCACCGACCCCATCCGAAAGCTCGTCGTGCCGCGAGTGCTGGCCGGCGTCCTGATGGCGCCGGTGCTGACCGTTGTCTCGGATTTCGTGGGCATTGTCGGCGGCTGGATCGTCGCCCGGTACCAGTTGCAGGTGGCCACGGGTCTGTACTGGTCGTCGATTTGGCAGGCGCTCTACATGCAGGATATCTGGATGGGGCTCATCAAGCCCTTCGTCCTGGGCTTCGTGATCGTCACAATCGCGTGTCACGTCGGTCTGAGGACGACCGGCGGTACGCAGGGCGTCGGCAAGTCGACAACCGAGGCGGTGGTGGCCGGCTCGGTCGGCGTGATCGCCGTCGATTTCTTCGTCACACGCGTGCTGATCTCGCTTATGTATTGAGTTCAGGGTTGGTCCGGCTGAAGCCGGACACTACCTCTCTAACGTAGTGTCCGCCTTTAGGCGGACTGGGGATTCATGTCTAACGTAGTGTCCGCCTTTAGGCGGACCGGGGACTAATGATTCAGGAGCTGGCCGATCGCGCGGTGGTAGGAGGGGTGGCCGACGAGCCGGACCGGCCGGTGGTCGTCTTCGACCACGTGTCGCTGGCGTTTGACGACAAGGTCATTCTCAAAGACGTCAGCTTCACGCTGCTTTCTGGCCGGACCAAGATCATCCTAGGGGCCAGCGGTGCAGGAAAGTCGATTACGCTGAAGATTCTCCTGGGACTCCTCAAGCCGGACAGTGGCGCGGTGTGGGTGAACGGTCAGCGCACAGACGAGCTCGCCGAGGAAGACATGATGGAAGTCCGCGCGAATCTCGGCATGGTCTTTCAAGAGGGCGCGCTGTTTGACTCGCTGACGGTTCGCGAAAACGTCGGCTACCGTCTCTACGAAGAGACCGACATGCCGCTCGATGACGTGGACCGTCGCGTGGAGGAAGTGCTGGGGTTCGTGGGGTTGGCAGAGTTCGCCGAACGGATGCCCTCGGCCCTCTCGGGTGGCCAGCGGCGGCGCGTCGCGATTGCGCGGGCCATGGCCGCCAAGCCCCAGATTCTGCTTTACGATGAAGCGACGACGGGCCTCGATCCGATGACGGCGATGACGGTCGATGATGAGATCATCAAGCTGCGGGATATCGAAGAAGTCAGCTCGATTCTCGTGACGCACCAGCTGCGCGACGCCTTCTACATCGCGACGCACGCGGCCGTGCGGCAAGGAAACGGCGACGTCCGGATCGTTCCCGCCGACCGGGAGAAGGAACGTGAGTCGGAATTCCTGATGCTGCGCGACGGATTGATCATCTTCGAGGGCGACGCGGAGACGCTGCGGCGCTCGAAAGACGAGTACCTGAAGACATTTCTAAGTTAGAACCAAGGACTCAAGACCAGGAACCGACCAGGGATCGAGCACGAAGAACAGAGGACCAGATATGCCACGCACGCGTTCGTTAGCCTGGTCGGAGCTGAAGATTGGCATCCTCACCATCGCGGCGATCGTCATCACCGCGATCGCCGTCTTCATGTTGACGGGCACACGAGGGTTCCCCTGGCAGCGCTACGCCCTCAAGACGCAATTTGCCAATGTCGCCGGGCTGAAGACGGGGTCGCCGGTGCGACTGGCCGGTGTAGAGGTCGGCCAGGTGAGCGACGTTGTCGTCGCCGGCGAGCAGGTGGACGTGTTGTTCGAGGTCAACAGTGAGTTTCGAGATCGGATCACCACCGAGTCGATTGCGACCCTCGGGTCGGTGTCGCTGCTTGGCGAGGCGGCGGTGGACATCACCGCGTCGGCGCGCGGAACCCCGATTCCCGATGGCGGCTACGTGCCACACGGCCCGCAGCCCGTGCAACTGGCCGACGTGACGAACCAGGCGAGCCAGGGCGTCTCAGAAATCACCGGGCTCCTTCAGGATGTGCGGGCCGGGCGGGGTACCTTCGGCAGGCTCATGACCGACGATCGGCTCTACGAGGAGCTGCAGCAATTTGTGAGTGCAGCCGGCGAGCTGACACGTGGCATCCAGCAGGGGCGCGGGACGTTGGGGCGGCTCGTCAACGATCCCCGAGCCGCCAATGCGCTGGAGGGCGCGCTCAGGAACGTCGAAACGCTGACGAGCCAGTTGAACGCTGGTGAAGGGAGCCTCGGTAAGTTGCTGAAAGACGACAGCTTCTCAAGGTCGCTCACCGGCGCGACATCCAACCTGCAGGAGCTGGTGGCGCGCCTGAACCGCGGCGAGGGAACCGCCGGGAAGCTGCTGACCGACCCGGCGCTCTTCAATCGTCTGAATACGCTCACCGATCGATTCGATCAATTGGTGACAAAGCTGAATGAAGGCGAGGGCACGGTGGGACAATTGCTGAAAGACAAACAGTTATATGAGAACATGAACGGCGCGGTGACGGACCTGCGCACGCTCGTGGCCGACATTCGCAGGGATCCGAAGAGATATCTCAATGTAAAGGTCAGCATTTTCTAACCCGTAGTGTCCGCCTTGAAGCGGACCTCGGGGATCGCGACGGGGAGGCAACAGATGGCGAGAGACGAAGGCGTGGGAGCCGGTGGTGTTCTTCTGGCGTTTCTGGTCGGCGCGGTGGCTGGCGCGGCCGTGGCGCTCTTGTATGCACCCGCAACGGGCGAAGAGACGCGCAAGTACCTCGCCCAGAAGGCGCGTGAGGGAAGCGATCGCGCGAGCGACGTCGCCTCCAGGGGCCGCGAGATGGTCAATCAGGGCCGCGAGACGCTGGCGACGGCCATCGAAAAGGGCCGCGAAGCGTACCAGCAGGCGCGCGCGCGAGACAACGCATGAGCCTCTGGTCTGAGGTGTTTCTCGGCATCATCGCGATGGCGACGCTCGCGACAGCCGTCGCGCAGGTAGGCTTGTTTATCGCCGCCGGCCGGCTAGCACGCCGCCTCGATCGGCTGGCCAACGAGGTTCACGGAGAGCTGCGGCCGATCTTCGGCCACTTGGACGCGATCGGCCGCGACGCGTCGCGCGCGACCTCGCTTGCCGCGGCCCAGGTCGAACGGATCGATCGGATGTGCAGCGACCTGATGGAGAGGGCGGAGCAGGCGCTTACTGGGTTTCAGACTGGCCTGGCGGCTCCAGTCCGCGAGGGGCGGGCGATGCTGAGCGGCCTGCGCGCCGCACTTGCGGTGATTCGTGAAATCCGCAACAATCCGCGATCCAGACGGGGCCGTGACGATGAGGACGCGCTGTTCATTTAGAAAGAACGGATTGGGGGTTGTATGACGCCGGTTACTCGTGGATCTCTGGCCGCAGTACTTGGGCTGGCGATGACGGCGGCTACCGTGGCGCAGGAGTCGCAGGAGTCTAAATCCGCAGCGTTGGCCATCGAGCTTGCCGCGGCGCTCGATGCCGCGAAGCTGGATGCGATCGCGGCGAAAGACCCGAGCGACCCCGACGTATTCGTCGGCGCCCTATATTTCTCAAAGAGCCAGTTCCTCGTCGTCTCGGCTCGATATGCCGTGCCCCTGTATCTGAACGAGCGTCTGATCAAGAAGGAATTCCGCGACGCGTACCTGGATCTGAGCAGCGCCTCCGTTCCGGAGAGCAGAATCTTCATCGAGGATGCCGGCGCCGATGGATTGAAGATCAGGCGCGAGGAGAACCGCCCCTTCGACAGCTACGAAGCCTCCGGCAAGCGGACGATGTTCAATAACGATTGGCGGGCGCAGAACATCTCGGAGGATGTCTACGCAAGCACATTCTCCACTGCCGACGAGCGGTACGTCGCGATGCTCAGAGCGCTGCTGGAGCAGGCGAAGAAGCTCTAGCGTCGCGCCGGCAATGAGACCCCTCGCCGCCGCTGGACTCGCAGCAATCGCTGGATCGCTGGTCTTTGTCGGGCCCCGAGGGCCTCGACTTGTAGCGCAATCGTCCGCCCCGCCGCCGGCATTCGAGGTTGCCGCCGTCAAGCCGAACAGGTCGGGCGACGGACTCGTCATGATTAGCATGCCGGAGGGCGGCAGGTTCACCGCTGTAAACGTCCCGCTCGGAATGCTCATCCGGTATGCGTATGAGCTTCAGGACTTCCAACTCTTTGGCGGGCCGAGCTGGATCGCCTCCGATCGATTCGACATCGTCGCCAACGCGGCGGCCACCTCCGCGGGCTGGCACACTCCGACGGCGCCCGGCGTTGTTTTTCCGGGCTGGCGACCGTGACCGACGCCGCCACAGGCGAGTGCGGTCTGCCCGCTACACCGTACGGAGGACCACAACCATCCAGAAAGGCGCCATCGGCAACGAGCAGCCCATCAAGATCGTGTCCGAGGGGCTGGCGGACGCGGTGACCGCGGTCAGTAACGAGTGGCATGACAAGGGGACGCCAGCCCACACGTTCGCACCTCTATTTAGCTACGACAACTTTCGTATTGACATCTACGAAGCTCATCGTACACAATCCGGCCCTATGAAGGACCGCAGGAAGCCTACCGACGCCGAACTGGCGATTCTTCGCGTGCTTTGGGCGCGCGGACCGAGCACCGTGCGCGAAGTCGCCGAAGAGATGGGCCGGGAAGGCGCGTACACCACCGTCCTCAAGATCCTGCAGATCATGACGGAGAAGCGCCTGGTCCGCAGGAACGACTCTTCGCGGACGCACGTGTACGAAGCGATGTATTCGCAGGGCCAGACGCAGAAGCAGATCGTCACGGATCTGCTGGATCGCGTCTTCGACGGGTCCGCCGCAAAGCTCGTCCTGCAGGCCCTCGAGGCGGGGAAGACCTCGCCAGAGGAGCTGGCCGAAATCCGCAGGCTCATCGACAAACATCCTGGAGGTCGCCGATGAATCCCGCCCTCGACCGATGGATTCTGGTTGCCGGCTGGACCTTGGTCCACTTCGTCTGGCAAGGCGCGCTGATTGCCTTTGCCGCTGCAGTCTGTTTGCGGCTTCTCCGGACGGCCTCCTCACACGCACGCTATGTCGTCGCGTGCGCGGCTCTGGCGACCATGCTGATAGCGCCGGCCGTCACGGCGCGCCTGGTCTCGACTTCGGCTCCAGCGGGGCAGGACACTGCGCCCTGGCCACTGGAGTTCTCGACGTCATTGCCCGAGCGTGGCCAGCCGCCAGCCGCTATTTGGCCGCCACGCGCCGCCGCGCCGGGAGGCATCAGCTTTTCAATGGAGGCAGCGCGGCTCGTGGTCAGCCGATCGCTGCCACTCGTGGTGACGACGTGGCTCGCGGGCGTCGCCTTGTTGCTCGTCCGCCTCGCGGGGGGATGGTTGCGCGTCCGGCGTCTGCACCGGGCGTCACTTGCCATTTCGGCGTCGTGCTGGCAGACGATGAGCGACCGGTTGGCGTCTCGTCTCCGCCTCGCCCGCGCAGTACACGTGGTGGACTCACTGCTCGTCGACGCCCCCACCGTCCTCGGCTGGTTGCGGCCGGTCATTCTTCTGCCAATCGCGGCGCTGGCGAACCTGACACCAGGACAGGTGGAGGCGATCCTCGCGCACGAGCTGGCGCACATCCGCCGGCACGACTATCTCGTCAATCTCCTCCAGACGACGGTGGAGACGCTCCTGTTCTATCACCCGGCCGTCTGGTGGGTGTCCTCGCGCATTCGCGCCGAACGAGAGCATTGCTGCGACGACGTGGCAGTGGATCTCTGCGGCGACGCGGTCGGCTACGCGGCGGCGTTGGCCGATCTCGAGACCGCGCGGACCGGGAGGCCGGTACCAATAGGGCAGGCCGCACTGGCATTGGCGGCCACCGACGGGTCGCTCCTCGAGCGCGTGCGGCGTGTGCTGCAGGTGCCGGCCGACGATAGATCGCAGCCGCGGAGCCAGACGATGCCCGCGATGATCGCGGCCGTTCTCGTGCTGCTCCTCGTGGCCGGCGCTGCGGGCCTCAACCGCCAGCCTGTGCAGGCGAGCACCGCGATTCAAGCAGAGGTTGACCGGGCAAGACTGCTTCTTGATGCGCCTCGAGGTCCGTCTCTCGTCTTTCGCCATCGCGATGAGCGAGTCATCGAGGCGCAACTCCAGCCTCGGCCACGCGGCAACGGCCAGGCTCGTGAAACGATCATCGTCCGCGTCCAGAGACAGGCGACGCCTGTTCAGACCTCGTCCACGATCGTCACGGGGACCGTCACCGACACCAGCGGCGAGGGAGTCCAGGACGCCGCAGTCGTGCTTACCGACATTGGGACGGCGCCCGATCGCACGGCACGCACCGATCAGTCAGGTCGCTTCGAATTCGTTAGTCCGCCCGTGGGTCAATACATGATTGGCGTAAGCGCGGCGGGACTCGACGCGTTCCACGGCCGGTTGACGGTCATCCCGGGAGAGAAGGTGCAGCTGAACGTCACCCTACAGATTCAGCCGCTGGCGATTGGCACGACGGCAGGCAGACCTGCTGGTCCGGCACCGCTGCCGGAAGGCTTCGTGTGCGTCGACTCGCTGTGCGGCCCCCGGGCGACCGTGGAAATGCTTGCGCGCGATGTTGAGCTCCGGCTCCAGGAGCGGCGCAACCAGCGCGCGCAGCCGGCCTTGCTACCGTTGATGAACACGGTCCCCGTCCGTTATCCGCAAGAACTCTGGGACGCCTTGATCGAGGGCAGTGTTGTTCTCGAGGGACATGTCGCCACGAACGGCTCACCCATTCTGAGGTCGGTCGCTCCGGTTCACCCCGGCTTGGCGAAGGCGGCGCTCGAAGCCGTCGGTCAGTGGCGGTTCGAGCCCGCGCGGCTGCACGGTGTCGCTGTCGAATCGCCGTTGAAAGTGACGATCAATTTCAGATTGCACAACTGAAGTCAGGTTTGGCTCACGCCGGACACTACGTACGAACGGAAAGCCAGACACGCGCGAAGAGAATCGAGTGAATCATGAGTAAAAGGCTTCTCCTGGCATCAGTCATCGCCGTTTCAGCCACTCTCTGCGTCCCCTTTGTACGTCTCATGGCCCAATCCTCGGCTCCCGCTGCCGAGCGTCTCGAGTTCGACGCGGCGTCGATTAAACCGAACAACTCCGCCATTCCTCGCGTCATGCTGCAGTTTCCGGGCGGCCGTCTCAACGGAGTCAACATCACGGTTCTGGCCCTTCTCGGATTGGGGTATCGGGTGCAACCCTTTCAACTCGTGGGCGCGCCAGAGTGGATCAGCTCGGAACGATACGACGTGACGGCAACATCGACAATCACGCCCACGCCGGATCAGCGCGCCTCGATGGTGCAGGCGCTCCTGGCCGACAGATTCAAGCTGGCCATCCACCGCGAGACGAGAGATCTGCCCGCGTACGCTCTTGTCTTGGCAAGAAATGACGGGGGGCTGGGCTCGCGCATCCGCAAGTCCGATCTGGATTGCGCGGCGCTCGCGGCCGCTGCCCGCGGGAACCCGCCGCCTGCGGGTCTCTGGCCTGACGCGCGTGGTCCGATCGGCCGTGGCCCAGCCGCGCCCGGCCAGACTGCGCAAACCGGTCAGGTGCAGATGCAGATGACAGGATGTGGCACGACGGGAGGCCGCGGCGGCCAGCGGACCTCCAGGGGCGTCACGATGGCAGAATTCGCGACGAGCCTCTCTGGGCTGGTCAATCGCGTGGTGCTCGATCGGACGGGCCTTGCCGGCGGCTTTGATTTCGAGCTGCAATGGACGCCCGATCAATTCCAGGGCGCGGGACCGCTCGGAGGAATCCCGGGCGCGCCGCCGCCGGCGCCCGCCACCGATTCGACGTTCCCGTCACTGTTTACGGCGGTACAGGAGCAGCTCGGCCTCAAGCTGGACTCACAACGAGGCCCGGTCGAGGTGCTCGTCATCGATCGCGTTGAAAGACCAACTCCGGACTAGGCGGGGCGTCTAAAGTAGACGGGTCGGTGTCTAAACGACGACCCAAGGAGCGTCCGATGAGACCGTATCGTCTGGTGATCGTGGGCACCGCAATGCTGGGCCTGCCCGTCGTGAGCGCGCTCGGCACATCGCTGGTACGCGTCTTTGCCGCGCAGGATCAAGTCATCATTCAGCGGGGCGGGGAAGGTCAGCCGGCGCCCGCGGCCGACGCGCTGAGGGACACTCTTTCATTCGAGGCGGCCTCCGTAAAGCCGAACAAGTCCGGGAGCGGGCAAGTCTCGATCGGAATTCAACCCGGTGGACGCTTCAACGCGGTCAACGTACCGCTGCGATTCCTCATTCGAAACGCCTATCAGCTTCAGGATTTTCAGCTCGTTGGCGGCCCGGGCTGGATCACGTCCGAGCGCTTCGACATTATCGCAAAGGCCGAAGGCGACCCGCCGCCGGTGCCTCCTGGTACGACGGGGCCGTTCCAGATCATGATGCGCAACCTGATGGCTGACCGCTTCAGGCTGAAGGTCCACAAGGAAACGAGGGAGATGCCGGTCTACGCGCTCGTGCTGGCGAGAGCCGACCGCCAGCTGGGTCCTCAGTTGCGTCCATCCACCGTGGACTGCGCCGCCCGCGGGCGCGGACGCGGAGCCCCTCCGCCGCCGCCGCAACCAGGCGAGCGCCCCGCGTGCGGCATGAGGATTGGCCCCGGCACGATGACCGGCGGCGGCTTCCCGATCTCGCAGCTCGCGACGGCGCTCTCGCAGTTTGCACAGCGCGTCGTGCTCGATCGGACAGGGCTCACCGGCAACTTCGATCTGGACCTCACGTGGACGCCTGACCAGATACCGCAGGGTCCGCCTGGCGGTGCGCCTGCGGGCGCCCCCCCGCCGCCGGCATTGGATGGCCCCTCGCTCTTCACGGCGCTGCAGGAGCAGCTCGGCCTGAAGCTCGAGTCGATAAGGGGACCGGTGGAAGTGGTCGTCATCGATAGCGTCGAACAGCCGACAGCGGATTAGTCAGCAGTCGGCAGTCGGCAGTCAGCACTCTGAAGACATGAAGCACCTCACGCCCTTCTTCTTCGCCCTCGCCGTATTAGTCGTCGGTGCGAACGACTGGCTCGCGGCAGGGCAGCATGCGGGACAGGTGACCTTCGGCGGCCTCCCGGTTCCCGGCGCGACGGTCACTGCCTCGCAAGGTGACAGGCAGGTCGCCACCACCACCGATCAACAAGGTATCTATCGCTTCGCCGATCTTGCCGACGGCGTATGGTCCGTCCGCGTCGAGATGCTCGGTTTCTCGACGCTCAGCGAGAGCATCGCTGTCGCGGCCGATGCGCCACCTTCCATGTGGGAGCTCAAGCTGCTGCCGTTCGAGGAGATTGCTCGCGGAGCCGTCCGGCTAAAGCCGGACACGACGACCCCTGGTGCGCAGTCACCAGATAGTGACGTACGTAGTGTCCGGCTTCAGCCGGACCCGGTTCAGCCGGACCGTGGAGCCGCCTCGGGCGGGTTTCAGCAGGCCTCGGTGAGCCCCACGAACGCCGTGAACTCTGCGAACCCAGAGAACTCTGCGAACGTTAGGAACCCCGGGAGCCCTGCCACCAATGCGGCGGCTAATGGAGATGCCAGCGATCTCATCCAGCAAGCCGCCGAGGGCTTCCTCGTCAACGGCAGCGTGAATAACGGCGCGGCGTCGCCCTTCGCGCAGCTGGCGGCGTTTGGGAACAGCCGCAGGGGAGTGCGGTCGCTGTACAACGGGGCCCTCGGTATCCTGTTCGGCACCTCGGCGTGGGACGCGCGACCGTTCTCGTTCGCCGGACAGCGAACGCCGAAACCTTCCTACGACGATGTGCAGGTACTCGGCACTTTTGGCGGACCGATCAAGATGTCGAATCTTCCAAATCGCGCGAATCTGTTCATCGGATATCAGCGGATGTCCGATCACAGCGCCACCACGCAGTCGGCGCGCATGCCGACGCTGCTCGAACGGACTGGCGACTTTTCCCAGTCGACCAATGCATTCGGCCAGCCGGTGACGATCATCAATCCGGCGACCGGTGTACCGTTTGGCGGCAACGTGATTCCGCCAGGCCAGATCAGCCCGCAAGCGGCGGCGCTTCTCGGCTACTTCCCGCAGCCGAACCTCGACGGTGCGGGTCGATTCAACTATCAATCACCGGTCGTGGTCGCGACCCGCCAGGACAGCGTGCAGTCTCGCCTCGCGCAGGGGGTAAGCGGCCGGACCCAAGTGTTCGGCAACCTTGGCTACCAGCGCACCACGACAGACACGACGTCGCTGTTTGGCTTCTCGGACTCGAACCGAGTCTCGAACCTCGACACGGCGATCAACTGGTCGCGGCGGTTCTCGCCGTTTCTGTCGCTCCGGCTCCGCTATCAATTCACGCGACAGACGACCGAGATGACGCCGTCGTTTGCCAATCGCACCAACGTGTCGGGGAGCGCGGCCATCGCGGGTAACAATCAGGACCCGGTGAACTGGGGCCCGCCGACACTGACGTTTTCGAGCGGCCTGGCGGGGCTGACCGACGCCCAATATGTCTTCAACCGCAGTCTGACGCATGCCGTCCTCGCTGAGAGCGGGATGAGTCGAGGCCGCCACTATGTCCTCTTTGGCGGCGGCGTCCGCCGGAACTACTTCGACGTACTCTCGCAGCAGGATCCTCGCGGAACGTTTGGCTTCACCGGCGCAGCCAGCGGCTCGGACTTGGCGGATTTCCTGCTCGGCATTCCGCACACAAGTTCCATTGCATTTGGCAATGCCGACAAGTACCTTCGCGCCAACGTCTACGAGGCCTACCTCAACGACGATTGGCGGCTGTCACCGGGTTTCACGCTCAATCTGGGTCTTCGCTGGGAGTACGAGGCGCCGATGAGCGAAGCGTTCGGCCGTCTCGTGAATCTGGACGTCGCGCCAGGCTTCGGCGCCGTCAGTCCGGTCGTCGCAAGCAGCCCGATCGGCACCTTGACCGGTCGACGCTATGCCGATTCGCTCGTCAATCCTGACACGCGGGGTGTCCAGCCGCGCGTCGGCCTCGCTTGGCGGCCTGTGGCAGGCTCATCTCTGGTCGTCAGGGCAGGCTACGGCATCTACCGCAACACCAACGTGTATCAGTCGATCGCCATGCTGATGGCCCAGCAGCCGCCGCTCTCGAATACGTTGAGCGTGGAGAACAGCGCGGGCAATCCGCTGACGCTGGCGAACGGATTCATCGCGACTCCAGGCGCGACACCGAATACCTTCGCCGTCGATCCGGACTTCCGAGTCGGCTACGCGCAGAACTGGCAGGTGTCGATGCAGCGGGATCTGCCAGCCTCGCTGACGATGATCGCGACCTACCTCGGCGCGAAGGGCAGCCACTTGATGCAGGAGTTTCTGCCGAACACGTACCCGGCCGGCGCTGCGAATCCCTGTCCCACGTGTCCCTCGGGATTCGTGTATCTCACGTCGAACGGCAGCTCGAGTCGCCAGGCCGGCCAGTTCGAACTCCGTCGTCGGCTGCGGGATGGCTTCACCGCGACCGTGCAGTACACATTGTCGAAATCCACCGATGACACCGGGGCCTTCGCCGGTGTGAGCCTGACGGGGGCCGCCATCGCTCAGGACTGGCTGAATCTTGACGCCGAACGTGGCCCCTCGAATTTCGATCAACGACATCTCGTCACCGCGCAGGTTCAATACACGACGGGGATTGGCGTCGCCGGCGGTGGGTTACTGACGGGCGTAACAGGGGCGCTCGTCAAAGGATGGACGCTGACGAGCCAGCTGACCGCGGGCAGCGGTCTGCCCTTGAATCCGGCGTACTTGAGCTCTGTCGCAGGAACCGGCGTGACCGGGACGTTGCGTCCCGACGTCACGAGCGCGTCGGCCGACCTGCCGTCGGGCTACTATGCGAATCCCGCGGCATATGCTGCGCCCGCCGCTGGGAGCTGGGGCAACGCGGGACGCAACTCCATCAGAGGACCGGCGCAGTTCTCGCTGAACATGGGGCTCGGACGCTCGTTTCCGTGGGGCGATCGACTCAGCCTGGACTGGCGCGTCGATGCCACCAACGTGCTGAACCGCGTCACCTATTCCGGCGTGAATACAATTGTCGGCAGCCCGCAGTTTGGGCTGCCAAACCGGGCCAATGCGATGCGCAAGATACAAACCAGCCTTCGGCTGAGGTTCTAACGGTGCTAGAGGTTCAATCCTCCGATGTAGCGTCGGCCTTTGGGCGGACCTGTTCAGAGGGAATCTAAGTGATGCATCGAATGTTCTGCGTTCTTTCCTTTGTGTCCTTCGTGTCCTTTGTGGTGGCCGCGCAGCAGACACCGAATACCCCGCCTGCCCAGGGCGCGCCGACATTTCGGACGACCACGCGGCTGATTGTGCAGACGGTGAGCGTCACGGACAGGGATGGGAAGCCCGTCGAAGGACTGACCGCCAAGGACTTTGTCGTCACCGAAGATGGCGAGCCGCAGGAGATCAGCTTCGTTGAATTCCAACGGATCGAGAGCACGGCAGAGGGTGTTCGTCCCGAGCAACCGGCAGTGTCGCAGCCGACGCCGGCCGCAGCACAACCGGCCTCTGCGGCCGCCACCGTCCAGCCGACCGTACCAAGCCAGATCTCCACGTCGCAGCCGGGAGATATCCGTTATCGGAACCGCCGCCTGGTCGTCCTGTACTTCGATCTGTCCGCGATGCCGCCCCCCGATTTGATACGCGCCTATTCGAGCGCGCTGAGGTACATCGATACCCAGATGCAGCCGCAGGATCTGCTGGCGATCATGACCTTCCAGGGCGGGGCGGTGCGGGTGAAGCAGGACTTCACCGATAACCGCGCGGCGCTGCGTGAGGTCATCACGACGTTGATCTATGGAAACGACCTTGACGGTGACGGGATCCCCGATCGGCCCGAGGACGCAGCAAGTGCCTTCGGGCAAGACGATGCAGAGTTCAACATCTTCAACACCGACCGTCAGCTGTCGGCGCTGCAGACGACGGTGGCGATGCTCAGGCCGCTTCCCGAGCAGAAGTCGCTTGTCTACTTTGCGAGCGGCTTGAGGCTCAATGGCGTCGACAACCAGGCACAGCTGCGCGCGACCACCAATGCGGCGATCCGGGCCAACGTCTCGCTCTATCCGATCGACGCGCGGGGACTCGTGGCGCAGGCGCCACTTGGCGACGCCACGCGGCCTTCTCCGGGGGGGCTCGGCATGTTCACTGGCCAGCTCGCTCAGGGCATCGTCACAAACTTTCAGCGATCGCAGGACACGCTCTACGCCCTCGCGAAAGACACCGGCGGCAAGGCCCTGTTGGATTTCAACGACCTGTCGCGAGGAATCGTGGACGCGGCGAACGCGCAGACCAGCTATTACATCCTCGGGTACTATAGCAATCACGTCGCGGCAGACGGCAAGTTCCGTCGGGTGCGCGTGTCGTTGGCGGGCGGCCTTTCGGCGGGTCTGTCCTATCGGCAGGGATACTTCGGCGACAAGGAGTTTGCGAAGTTCACCGCCGCGGACAAGGAGCGTCAGCTCGAAGAGGCACTGATGCTCGAGAATCCCGTCACGGACATCACGATCGCGATGGAAGTGAACTACTTCCAGTTGAACCGCGCCGAGTACTTCGTTCCGGTGGCCATCAAGATTCCTGGGAGTGAGCTCGCACTGGCCCGGCGCGGTGGCGCCAGTCGGACGCTCATCGATTTCATCGGGGAAGTAAAGGACGACTTCGGGAACACGATCCAGAATCTCCGCGACAAGCTCGACATCAAGCTGAGCGACGAGACGGCGAGCCAGCTTGCCAAGCGGCCGATCGAGTACGAGACGGGGTTTACGCTTCTACCCGGCAAGTACGTGGTGAAGTATCTGATCCGTGACGCCGAGACCGGCCGGATGGGCACCTATCAAACGTCGTTTACCGTCCCGAATCTGATGAGGGAAGAAAAGCGCGTCCCCATCAGCTCGGTGGTCCTGAGCAGTCAGCGTGTCCCGCTCGGAGACGCCATCTACAGCGTCCAACAGAAGGTCGCCGCCGAGGCCGCCAATCCCCTCGTCTACGAAGGCCAGAAGCTCGTCCCGAGCGTGACCCGGGTGTTCAGCAAGAGCCGCGAGCTGTACGTGTTTCTCCAGGCGTACGAACGCGGCGCGACGACCACGCAGCCGCTTGTCGCGTTCGTGAGCTTCTATCGTGGGGGCGTGAAGGCCTTCGAAACACCTCCGTTGGCTGTAACCGAGGGATTAGACGCCAGATCGAAGGCAGTTCCGCTCCGGTTCAGTGTGCCGCTCGACAGGCTTGCGCCAGGCCAGTACGAGTGTCAGGTCACGGTCCTCGATCCGACAGGGCAGAAGGCCGCCTTCTGGCAGGCGCCCATCGTCCTCATACCTTAAAGCCGGCCCGGTCTGGATAGCGTGCGTGGTAGGGATACTGGCCGTTACCCAGGCGACTGCACCGCCGGCGCAGGCGGAAAGCCCCGCTTCGCCGGTGGAGTCACCCGGATGGAGGCTGCCCGCGGCCCGCTGACCTGATCGTCGATCAGTTCAAAGCTGACCGACCCACCAACCTTCAGGTCGTTGTACCGGGCACCTTCAAGATCGCGGGCGTGAAAGAAGATAGTCTGTCTGTCACTCGATCGGATGACGCCGCACAGGCGACCGTAGGACAGTTGTGTGATCCGGCCTATCATCGAATAAGTATACGTCTCAAATACGCCCGATCACGCGATCGTGTATAGTAGACGGCGTTAGAGCACTGAGCCAGCCAGCGTTCGAGTAGTGCCCCTCCTCTAATAGGGTGCGCGTCGACAGGCCCATGTTGGCCATCGATCGGAGCGCACATGACACGTCCCGCACCAGTTCGTTTCCAGCGACAGAAACCGCAAAGGCCGGCTGCCACGATCAAGACACGCGCGCTCGCCCTCGTCGTAAATGATCCGGAGAGACGAAGGATGATCGAGGACCTCCGTGAACTGGTACGAGCCCTCGACCGACGCGTGCCCCGCTTCGATCGAAGCGGGGAAAGTCGTATTGCCAGAGACGCCGCGGCGCTGAAGGACCTGGCACTGGAACGGATCGCGCGCCTCGATAGGTTGGAGGCATGAAGACAGACGAGTTGTCGCAACCGTCCACGTGTCCCTTCTGCGGGTCGTCGAAGATTGCAGCGGCGAGCGGGAAGGTCGACGCCGCGACGTACTGGCGATGCGAGGCGTGTGGCGAACTCTGGAATCTCGATCGGCTCCACGCGTCGTCAAACCGCTACAACGACCGACCGCGCTGGACGTAAGGAGACGACGATCGGAACGGCAAGCGATGGAGTGGCTGGGTGTGCGTAGGTAAAGGTCGGATGGCTACAAGTAAGGATTAGGATGGCGACTATGAATGGCACGATTAAGCGACTGGTCAGTGACAAAGGGTTTGGTTTCATTCTAGCGGGCGACGGCAGTGAGTATTTCTTTCATCAATCGGCTTGTGCTCAGACGCCGTTCGACGACCTGCGTGAGGGACAGGCCGTGACATTCGACCAGGGCCAGGGCCCGAAGGGGCCGAGAGGCGAGAATGTCAGGGTCGCCTAGGTCACAGTTCGGCCGGTGATGCGAGGGGGCGCTCGCTCGTGACGACCGTGTGGATTGTCGTGGGCGTAGGTGTGACGGGAGTCTTCATCGCATTGATGATGTCCTGGCAACGCCGAGATCGTCTCGCCGATCTCGGCGCCGTGAGTCATCAATGGATCGCAGAACACCGGCCAGGCGACGATCTCAGACGTTGAGACTGTGAAGTGTGGCGGTCCGCCTCCGCGCTACGGTGGGACAGCCTGCGCCACCTGGCTCGCCTAGCCTGACTTTCGCAGTTCGATGGTAAACAGCACGGAAAGTCCTTTGAATTCAGTAGAGGACCCCGGTAGGTCTTCACCACAAGACCGG
>Ga0156278_1153_pt2 | contig 26157 bp, 30 predicted proteins | sample RifCSPlowO2_12_FD_107927 | JGI IMG/M metagenome (GOLD analysis project Ga0156278, IMG submission 107927) | Acidobacteria bacterium RIFCSPLOWO2_12_FULL_65_11
GAGAGCCAAATGCAGTCACTGCAAGAGTTACCGGGCCAGGTCGCCGCGCTCGACACGCGTGTGGCGTCGCTCGAGTCGCAGTTTCTGCAATTTCGAGCTGAGGTGAAGGATGAATTCTTAACAACTCGCAGGGAAATCACCGCGGAGATCAGGGGCGAAATCAGGGGCGAGATTGGCGGCCTCCGCGAGGAGATGCGAGCCGGCGACGCCGCCGTCGGTGGCGAGGTCAACGACCTGCGGAGGGAGCTGGGAGCCGTCGCTGCGGGTTTGCGTGAAGAGATACGGACCGGACTTGAGGACACTCGCCGCTACATGCGCATGCTTCACGAACAGGTGAGGGCGGACATCAAGACCATCCGCGACAAGTGACAACAACCGCTCGATCGAAGTCCAACCGGAAGTCCCTCGACAAGGTTCGCGCGCACCGGGAACGCCTGCGTAAGCAGGGGCGTCCGCAACGGCGGTTTGGCGCGATGCGCGGACATGCGAAGGTCACGAAAGCGTTCTTCGAGCTCCTGCCACCAGAAGAGTCCGGAACGCCGGGCTAGTCGCTGCTGAACGTCGCCACGTCGCGCGCCAGGTGCGCCGCCGTCCTGGTCGCCAGCCGGCGGCTGTTTGAACCCGAGTGCCGCACGCCGCGGCAGATGAAGCTGGCGAATGCGTTGTGTCGATATAGAGAGCGGGCCAGGTTGGTCGGCCGGGGGTTCACGCCACAAACCTGAGGCTTAGGCCGCCGATCCCTTGACTGTATAAGGGCGAATCAGGACGTCCGCCGAGATGCCAAGCCCGGCATGCAGCTTTCGAATCATGTCGATCGTCAGCGGCCGGCGCCGATTCAACACCTCCGCGACGCGCGCTCGGCTGCCGAGGTAGGGTTCGAGGTCCCGCCGGGTGAGCCCGCGGCTCTCCATGTGGTAAAGAAGCGCAGCCACTGGAGTGGGCGGCTCGATCCGTTCGTGCTGCCATTCGTAGTGCTCGACCAGCGTCGTGAGCACCTCGAGGCGATCGCCGTCCGCCGTGCCAGGCGCGGCAGCCATGAGGCGCTCGATGTCCTTCAGCGCCGCCCGATGATCAGCCTTGGTCTTGATCGGACGAATCTGCATCAGCCACCTCAGACGCTCGTGACATCAATCCGGTCGTACGCCTGATGCGTCCCGACGAATCGGACATAGCGCACTCGATACGAGTAGTTGATCGCGACGACCAGGCGGTACTTGTGGCCCTTGATGTTGAACACGAGTCGGTTGTCTCCGACGATACTCGCGTTCGCGTACACGCCCTTGATGTCCGCGGGTCGGCGCCAGTCGGCCTGTCGCGCGTCGTGATACCAGGCTCTGAGCGGCTGCTCGGCGTCGGGATGCCGCTCCCAGAACTCCCGGAGGGCGCGGCGAGCGATAATCCGCACTGGCGACTCAGTATACGGTGCTCCCGCCTTGGGAGCAAGCCCGGTAGCGGCTGCCCTGTTGCTCGCCGGTCCTGAGCGCCGTATTCTTGGGAGGCCGTCCCGAAAGAAGGCCGTGCCAAGAAGGCGCCGACTAACCACCAAAGATCTGTTCCAGCCCGTACGCGCACGTGGCCTGCATGCGGTCCGAAGCCAGCGTGAGCGCGTCGACCAGTCGCGCGAGGGCGGCGAAATCATCCATGGGCGTGCTTCCCACCAAGCGCGCCGTCGTGGAAGAGGGCGGTCGAACCGGCTATCCAGAGAGCGTGCGGCGTTCTCCGCGTCTTTGAGTCGCACCAGTCCTGATCGCTTCAGACTCTCGAACTCTCTTGCGTCTGCCTGAACGACTTGCTGGACCAGGGCAGCCTCTCGCGGCCGACCCTCCATGCGCCACGGACCCATAGACAAAAGCTGCCGCGATCTTTGACGTGACAGGACGGAGCGCGCGCCGAAGTGGATCGGCGAGGCCGACCGTTTTCTCAATGATAATGTGGGAGCCACGGGCAAAAAGCCCAGGAGCTTGGGCCTATCCGTTCGACGGGAACTTGGCGGCGCGTTTGCCCTTCACGCTGTCGACGCCCTCCAGAAGATCCTTGGAAAAGAACCCCATCATTTCGAGCGCGAGCGAGTGATCGAAGATGGGCCCGGCCTGCAGCATCCACTGATTGAGCGTCCGCTTGGTAAACCGCGTCGCATAGCGCGGCCCGGTCGCAATCTTCGTCGCCACCTCCGTCGTCTTGGCGAGGAGCTGCGCGTCGGGCACGCACAGGCTGACGAGCCCGATGCGCTCGGCCTCGGGGCCAGAGACGAAATCGCCTGTCATCAGGTAGTACTTTGCCTTGGCCATGCCGCAGAGCAGCGGCCAGATGATCGCCCCGTGGTCGCCGGCCGCGACGCCCAGCCGATGGTGCCCGTCGGCCAGGCGCGCGCTCTCGGCCATGATGCAGATGTCGGAGAGCAGCGCCACCACCACGCCCGCGCCCACCGCCACGCCGTTGACGGCCGAGATGATGGGCTTGCTGCAGTGCAGCATGTTGTAGACGATCTCGCGGGCTTCTTCGAGGATGTCCACGATGACGTCGTGATCCTGATACGCGTTCTTCACCCGGTCGAGATCGCCGCCGGCCGAGAACGCCTTGCCGGCGCCGGTCAGCACCGCGACGCGCACGGCGGGGTCTTTGTCGATCATGGGCCAGAGCCCGGCAAAGGCCTGGTGCATGGCCGCGTCGGCGGCATTGAACTTGTCGGGCCGGTTGAGCGTGATCCAGAGCACGCCGTTTTCGCGAAGCTCGAAGAGGATGTCCTTGAAATGGGATGAATAGTCCATGACTCGCTTTCTAAAGTTAAAAGTTAAAATTGAAAACTTAAAAGGACTGAGAACCGCAGTACCGCAGTGACGAATGAAACAGTGTCCTTTTAAGTTTTAACTTTCAAATTTTCAATTTGAAGTGTCTCAGATCACCTGGCTCGGTTGATACACGCCCCAGACGCCGCGCAGCGTGGTGCAGATTTCGCCGAGGGTCGCGTAGGCTTTGACGCACTCGACGAGAACCGGCATGAGATTGTCTTTGGCGCCGGCGGCGGTCGCCAGCTCGCTGAGGCGCTTGGTGACCGCTGCAGTGTCGCGTCGCGCGCGGACGGCCTTCACCTTTTCGACCTGGCGCCGCTCCATCTCGGGATTGGGCTTGAACACGGGGATGGGCGTTTCCTTCTCGCTCTGATACGCATTCATGCCGACGAGCACGCGATCGTTGGTCTCGATCTGGCGCTGATAGCGATAGGCGGCTTCGCCAAGCTCGCGGTGATAGTAGCCGTTCTCGATGCAGCGGACCGCCCCCCCCTGTTTCTCGATCGTTTCCAGATACCTGAACACCTCCCGCTCGAGGGCGTCGGTCAGGGCCTCGATGGCATACGAGCCGCCGAGCGCATCGACCGTCCCGGTCACGCCCGCTTCGTTCGCCACAATCTGCTGCGTCCGCAGGGCGATGGTCGCGGCTTCTTCGGTCGGGATGGCGAAGGCTTCGTCGTACGCCGAGGTGGCAATGGTCTGAACGCCGCCGAGCACGGCGGCGAGCGTTTCGATGGCGACCCTAGCGATGTTGTTGAGCGGCTGCTGGGCGACGAGATTGCCGCCGAGCGTGTACGCAAAGATCTTCAACTTCATCGACTCGGGGTTCTGCGCGCCGCGATCCTTCATCAACTTCGCCCAGATGCGCCGCGCGGCCCGGTATTTGGCGACTTCTTCCAGGAAGTCAATCCCGCCGCCAAGAAACGTCCAGAGCTGTGGCGCGAAGTCGTCGATCTTCAGGCCCCGGCGCAGCACTTCCTCCACATACGCCAGGCCGTTGGCGAACGTGAACGCCAGCTCCTGGGCGGCCGTGCTGCCGCTGTCGCGGATGTGATAGCCGCTCATGGCGAGCGGCGTCCAGCTCTTGAGGTTTCTGCCGCAGTATTCGATGAGATCGGAGGAGAACTTGAGCGCGGCTTCGGGCGGGAAGATCTGCGTGCCGCGGGCGATGTACTCCTTGAGCACATCGTTCTGGAGAAACATCCGGGTGTTCTGGATGCTCACGCCCTGCTTCTCGAAGGCCGCGATGTACATCGCGGCGATAATCGGCCCAATCGAATTGGCCGTCGTCCGAATCTGGCGGACTTTCTCCAAGGGGATGCCGCCAAACAGCACCTCCATGTCGGCGAGCGATCCGATGTGCGTGCCGGTCACGCCCACCTCGCCGGCCGCGAGCGGGTCGTCGGCGTCGTAGCCGCACTGGGTCGGCAGATCGAGCGCGATCGAAAAGCCGGTCTGGCCGCGGTCGAGCAGCACGCGGTACCGCTCGTTGGCCTCTTCCGCCGATCCGTACCCGGCGTACATCCCCATCACCCAGAACTGGCTGCGATACATCGACGGGGTGACCCCGCGGGTGAACGGATAGACGCCGGGATAGCCGATGCGCGCTGTGGAATTATTCGCCGAGTCCTCTGCCGTGTAGACCGGCTCGAGCGGGAGGCCGGAGCTTGTCGCAAACTCCGGCTTCCGCGGCTTCTCAGCCTCTTGATGAGGAGAAAGGACCTTGGACGTCCACTCGGCTTTGTTATGGAGGTCGGTCGCAGCCGTTGTTGTTTTTTCTTTCACCTTAATATTCACGGTCCGGCTAAAGCCGGACACTACGATCGATCCGCAAGTCCGATCCGTAAGTCCGATCCGCAAGTCCGATCCGTAAGTCCGATCCGTACGTCCCGCCGTTGGTTCCCGTAACTGTCGTAGTGTCCGCCTTCAGGCGGACCTCCGATCGGTCTTCCAATCCGCAATCAGCAATTCACCGGCCCCTTAGTTGTCCACCTTCACGATAACCGCCTCACCCTCACCGATGCCGCCGCAGATGCTGACCAGGCCGTAGTAGGGCCGCGTGTCGCCCGCGGCCTTCCGCCGGCGGCGCAGTTCGAACATCAGCGTCATGATCATCCGCGCGGCGGTCGCGCCGGTCGGGTGGCCGAGCGCAATGGCCCCGCCGTTGACGTTGGTCTTCGCCCGGATGGCCTCGGCCTTCTTCGGGTCTTTGCCAGCCAATACCAGTGTTGATGTGAGCACCACGGCCGCAAAGGCTTCGTTGATCTCGACCAGGTCCATCTGGTCGATCGTCATGCCCACTTTTTCGAGAGCCAGGCGGGCCGACTCGGCCGGAATCGACGCAATCTTGTCGGGATGGCCGGACGCCATCGCCCAACCCATGAGCATCGCCAGCGGCTGTTTGCCTCGCTTTTGCGCCTCTCCCTTGGACATCAACACGATCGCCGTGGCACCGGTGCTCAGGCCTGGCGCGTTGCCGGCGGTGACCGTCGAGCTGCCGTAGATGGTCGGCAGCTTCGCGAGCTTTTCAAGCGTGGTGTCGGCTCGGGGCGACTCGTCGTCTGTGACCACAGCCGGCTGACCTCGCTCGCCCTTCACTTCGATGGACATCAACTCGTCGGCAAACTTGCCGGCCTCTTTCGCCTTGAGATAGTTCTGGTGGCTGCGCACGGCCCACTGGTCCTGCTCCACTCGAGTGATGCCGAATTCATCCGCCTCTTGACTCGCCTGGAGCGCGCGCGGCTTGCCGGTCATCGGACAGGCAATGATCAACTGATCCTTGAGGGTGACGTCGCCCAGCTTGTGGCCCCATCGAAGGTCGGTCAAGAAGTACGGCACCTTGCTCATGTTCTCGCTGCCGCCGGCCACCGCCACCTTGGCTTCTCCAAGGCGGATGGATCGCGAGGCCATGTTCACCGCCGCGATCGACGAGCAGCAGGCGCGGTCCACCGTGTAGGCCACGCGGTTGGGCGAAATCTTCGCCTCGATCAGCACCTGGCGGGCGATCGATCGGTCGGCGCCCGGCAGGTTGACCCCGGTCGCCACCTCGTCCACTTCGTCTGGCGAAATGCCCGCGCGTTTGATGGCCTCGGCCACCACCGTGCCGCCGAGCTTGCCCAAACTCAAATCCTTCAACGCGCCGCCGAATTTGCCAAAGGGACTGCGGGCGGCGCTCAGGACGACAACTTCTTCTTGGTTTCCAGGGTTTACTGGGCTCATAGGTAGGTCTCCCTCATCACTGTCGAGTTACGTGCTCACTTTCGCACGGGTCTCGGTCCGGCTAAAGCCGGACACTACGATCGATAGTCAGACCCGGCGCTTATCAAAATATGACGCCTGCTCTCTGCAGGTGTTCCGACATTAATTTACTTTGCGCTGGGGTCCCACCCCCAGCGCGAACTTACGCCGATGCCTCGCTGCGGCGTTACATGGCCGCAGCTCGGCATGGCCGCAGGCGCTACATTCTTATATAACTCCCTCAGCCTTCATCTGCGTGACCTTCTCTGCCGAGTACCCGAGTAGTTCGTTCAGGACTTCGGCGTTGTGCTGGCCCAGCAGCGGCGCGGGCTTCGTGATGGGCTCGGGGTTGCCCGACATCTTGGCCACTGGGCCGACGAGCCTGACCGATCCGAGGATCGGGTCGGGCACGTCGATAAGCAGCTTGCGCGCGGCCACGTGCGAATCGTCGAAAATCTCCTGCGCGGTCTGCACCGGACCGACGGGGAGCCCCGCCGCCAACAGCTTCCTGGTGGCGTCGGCTTTCGTCTGCGTCTTGAACCACGCATTGATAACGTCGCCCAGCCAGCCGGTCATGTTCTTGGCCCGATCCGGCCCGGACGTCGTACCCTCTTTGCCCACCAGGTCGGGCTTCTCGATCGCTTGGCAGAACTTCGCCCAGTCGCCCTCGGTGGCGACGATGAGGCCGACGTAGCCGTCCTGGCATTGGAACGGCCCCCACGGCGCCATGTACGGCTCGCGGCCTCGCTGAAGCACGTGCTTGGTTAACGAGTACGCTGTTACCGATCGCTCGGCCAACCCGATGATGGTGTCGTACATCGAGATGTCGATGAACTGGCCCTTGCCGGTCTGCGTCCGCTCGTAGAGCGCGAGCATGATGGCGTACGCGGCGTTCATCCCGGACACGATGTCGCCGAGCGCGGTGCCGAGCCACGTCGGCGGGCCGTCGGCCTGGCCGCACGTATTCATCAGCCCGCCCATCGCCTGCGCGACGATGTCGTACGCGGGCCGCTTGCTGTACGGACCGAGGTAGCCGTCGAGGCTGCCGAAGCCGGAGATGCAGGCGTAGATGAGGCCGGGATTTTTCTCCGCGAGCGCCTTGTAGCCGACGCCCATCTCGTCGAGCAGGCCCGGGCGGAAGTTTTCGACGACGACGTCGGCCTTGCTCGCCAGGTCTTTGAAGAGCTGACGGCCCTGATCGCTCTTGAGGTTGATGGTCACACTCCGCTTGTTGCGATTGAAGCGGAGAAAGTAGCCGCTCTGCGTTTCGCCCTTGTCGTTCTTGACCTTGGGCGCGCCGCCGCGGGCGGTGTCGCCGCCTTCGGGGCGCTCGACTTTGATGACGTTGGCTCCCTGGTCGGCCAGCATCATGGTGCAATACGGTCCGGCGACTTGCAGTTCGAAGGTCAGTACGTTGATGCCATCGAGCGGTTTGCGTGGGCGATTCATCTGGTCCCCAGTCGGGAATGAAGATTGAAAAAAGGTCGGCCAGACACTATATATCGCCAGTCTTACGAGTCAAGTCGCCGGCTCGAGCGACTTGCCGCGAGCGGTCGACTGTGCAAAACTCTTCGGTCGCCTTGGGAAGCCTTCTCGCGAGAGGAACGATGAAGATTGCCGACCTGCCGCTGCACTACAACGTCGTCGATATCCTGGAGCACAACCTAGTCAAGCGGGCCGACAAGGTGGCCCTCTACAGCCTGGAGCGGGAGATGACCTTCCGACAGGCGTCGATGGAGGTGAACCAAGTTGGTCATGCGCTCAAGAGACTTGGCGTGCGCATCGGCGACTTCGTGGGCATCCTGTCGCTCGACCTCCCGGAATGGGTGACGTCGTTTTTCGGCGTGCTGAAGGTGGGCGGCGTGGCCGTCGGGATGAGCACGACGCAAACCCCGAAAGACTACGCGTACATGCTCGACGACTGCCGCGCCCGCGCGATCATCGTCCACGAAAGTCTGCTGCCGAAGATCGAAGAGATCAGGGCCGAGCGGCAGTTTCTGGAGCACGTCATCGTGCTGGGCCTGGCCGGCAAACCGGCGTGCGGAGGCGCGATCGCCTTCGAGGACTGGATCAAGGGCCAGCCGACAGACCTGCACGCCGCGCCCACGCATCGCGACGACTTCTGCACGCTGAACTACACGAGCGGGACGACCGGACCGCCGAAGGGCATTCAGCACGCGCACAAGGACTTTCCGATCAGCTCCGAGCTCTATCCGGTGAACGTGCTCGGCTTGAACGAGCACGACCGGACGTTCTCGATCGCGCGGCTGTTCTTTACGTACGGCCTGGGCGTGAACCTGTTCGCTCCGTGGCACGTCGGCGCCAGCACGGTGCTCAGCTCGCAGCCGCCTCGCGTGGCGGCCAACGTGCTCGACACGATTGCTCGCTTCAAGCCGACGTTTCTCTTCAACGTCCCGACCGGCTACGCCAGCATGATGGCGGTCGAGCAGTTCAACGAGAAATACGACCTGTCGTCGCTGCGCCGGTGCATGGCCGCTGGCGAGGCGCTGCCGGCCGCGCTCTGGAACGCCTGGAAGGACAAGACGGGGCTGGAGATCGTCGAAGCGATGGGCACCACCGAGGCCTTCGCGCTCTTTCTGTCGAATTATCCCGGCGACATCCGGCTGGGATCGACCGGCAAGTGCGTCGAGGGATTCGAGACCAAGCTGGTCGACGAAAACGGCGTGGAAGTGAAGCAAGGTGAAATCGGGGATCTCATGGTGAAGGGCGAGACGTTCGCCCTCTTCTACCTGCACCAGTACCACAAGACGCAGAACAGCTTCCGGGGCGAGTGGCTGTTCACCGGGGACAAGTTCAGCCAGGACGCGGACGGCTTCTATCACTATGCGGGCCGCGTGGACGACATGCTCAAGGCGGGCGGCATCTGGGTGTCTCCCGCCGAGATCGAGAGCACGCTGCGCACGCATCAGGCGGTCTATGAATGCGCGGTGATGGGGTACCCCGACAAGGACGGGCTGGTCAAACCGAAAGCGTTCGTGGCGCTGCGCAAGGGGTTCACCGCCTCCGATGCGCTGGCGACCGAGCTCATCGAGTACTGCAAGGCGAACATGGCGGGCTACAAGCGCCCGCGGTGGGTCGAGTTCATGGACGAGCTGCCGAAGACCGCCACCGGGAAGATCCAGCGGTCGGCGCTGCGGCATTCCTGAGGTAATGTAGTGTCCGCCTACGGCCGGACCGTGACGTCCGCCTGAAGGCGGACACTACGACGACACGCATGAGCCAACAAGAGATTCTGGCCGCCCTCGAACGCCGCGCCGAAGAAGGCGGCGGCGAAGAACGGCGCCGCAGGCAGCACGCAGCGGGCAAGCTGACGGCCCGCGAGCGCATGGAGCTGTTTTTCGACGCCGGCACGTTCGAGGAAACCGACAAGCTCGTCACCCACCGCTGCCGCGACTTCGGGATGGACGAGCAGCTCATTCCGGGCGACGGCGTGGTCTGCGGACACGGGCAGGTGGACGGCCGCCCCGTGTACGCCTTCGCGCAAGACTTCACGGTGTTTGGCGGCTCGCTGTCGGAAACCAACGCCGCCAAGATCGTCAAGATCATGGACCTGGCGATGAAGATGGGCGCCCCGGTCGTCGGCTTGAACGACTCGGGCGGCGCCCGGATTCAGGAAGGCGTGGTCTCGCTGGGCGGCTACGCCGACATTTTTCTTCGCAACGTCCTCTCCTCAGGCGTCATTCCGCAGATTTCCGCCATCATGGGGCCGTGCGCGGGCGGCGCCGTCTACTCGCCGGCCATCACCGATTTCATCATCATGGTCCAGAAGACGAGCTATATGTTCGTCACCGGACCCGACGTCGTGAAGACGGTTACCCACGAACAGGTCACGATGGAAGAGCTCGGCGGCGCGATGACGCACAACGTCAAGAGCGGCGTCGCCCATTTTGCCGTGGCCGACGATCGCGAGTGCCTCGCGCTCATCCGCGAGCTGCTCGGGTATCTGCCGAGCAACAATCTGGACGAGCCGCCGCGGCGGCCGACCGCCGACCCGCGAGACCGCCACGACGAAGCGCTCGACCGGGTGATCCCGGCCCAGGCCAACCAGCCGTACGACATGCTGGACGTCATCCACATGGTGGTCGACGGCCACGAGTTCCTGGAAGTCCACCAGCACTACGCGCGCAACATCATCGTCGGCTTCGCCCGGCTGGACGGGCGTCCGGTGGGGATCGTGGCCAATCAGCCCGCGCATCTGGCCGGGACGCTCGATATCGACGCGTCGGTCAAAGGCGCGCGGTTCGTCCGGTTTTGCGACGCGTTCAACATTCCGCTCGTGACGTTTGAAGATGTCCCGGGTTTTCTGCCGGGGACGCAGCAGGAGTACGGCGGCATCATCCGGCACGGGGCCAAGCTGCTGTTCGCCTTCGCCGAAGCCACCGTGCCCAAGGTGACCGTCATCACGCGCAAGGCGTACGGCGGCGCGTATTGCGTCATGTCGAGCAAGCACATCCGGACGGACCTGAACTTCGCGTGGCCGACGGCCGAAATCGCCGTGATGGGCCCCGAGGGCGCGGTCAATATTTTGTACAAGCGCGAACTTGACGGCGCAAAGGATCCGGCGGCGCTGCGCGCCAGCAAGGTGGCCGAGTTCCGCGAGAAGTTCGCCAACCCGCTCGTGGCGGCCGGCCGCGGCTACGTGGACGAAGTCATCCAGCCGCGGGAGACACGGGCGAAGCTCATCACGGCCCTCGAGAGCCTCTCGATCAAGCGCGACAAGAATCCGCCGAAGAAACACGGCAACATCCCGTTGTAGAAGCCTGCAGTGAAAATTCTCGTTGCGAACCGGGGAGAGATTGCCGTCCGTGTGATGCGGGCGTGCCGCGACATGGGGATCGCGACCGTCGCCGTGTACTCGGATTGCGACCGGACGGCGCCCTTCGTCCGGTACGCAGACGAAGCGGTGGCGCTCGGCGGCAACGCACCCGGCGAGAGCTACCTTCGCATCGACAAGGTCCTCGACGCCGCGAAACGCACCAAGGCCACCGCGATTCACCCGGGCTACGGGTTTCTCGCCGAGAATTCCCAGTTCGCCCGCGCCTGCCGCGACGCCAGGCTGAAGTTTGTCGGGCCCTCGCCCGAGGTCATGGATTTGCTGGGCGGGAAGACCGCCGCGCGAGAGGTGGCCATCAAGGCCGGCGCGCCCGTGGTGCCCGGCACCGACGGACCGGTCGCGGAACACCTTTCCGACGCGGACGTGCTCGCCATCGGGTCCAAGATCGGCTATCCGTTGATGGTCAAAGCCGTGGCCGGCGGCGGCGGCAAGGGCATGCGGGTGGTGGCCGGCCCCGAGGCGCTCATCAACGCGGTGCGCACCGCGCGGTCCGAGGCGCGCACGTCGTTTGGCGACGCGGCGGTTTTTTTCGAGCGGCGGCTGCTGCGCCCGCGCCACGTCGAGATTCAGGTGCTTGGAGACGAGCATGGCACGGTGCTGCCGTTTGTCGAGCGCGAATGCTCGATCCAGCGGCGCCATCAGAAGGTGATCGAAGAGACGCCATCGGTCGTCGTCTCCCCCGAGTTGAGAGAGAAAATCGCGGGGGCGGCCGCGGCGGTGACGCGACGCGCCGGATACACCAACGCGGGCACGGTCGAGTTTCTACTGGACGAGGACGGCCAGTTCTACTTTCTCGAAGTGAACACGCGGCTCCAGGTGGAGCATCCGGTCACAGAAATGGTCACGGGCCTCGATCTGGTCCAGTGGCAGATCCGGATCGCGCAGGGCGAGCGCTTGACGCTCGACCCCTCGCGCCTGCTCACGCCGCACGGCCACGCGATCGAATGCCGGGTGTACGCCGAGGATCCGGAGCAGAAGTTCATGCCGGCTCCTGGCCTGATTCGTCACCTCCGTTCTCCAGCCGGGCCGGGGATTCGCGACGACAGCGGCGTGGCCGCCGGATTCGAGGTGCCGATCTTCTACGACTCGCTCATCTCGAAAGTGATCGCCTGGGGGGAGGATCGTCAGCAGGCCATCGCACGGATGTCGCGCGCGCTCTCGGAGTACGAGATTGGCGGCCTCAAGACGACCATCCCGTTCTTCCAGTGGATCCTGCACGACCCGGATTTCCTGGCCGCGCGCATGGACACGACGCTGCTCGACCGTGTGCTGGCCGATCGCGAGGGCCAGCCCTTCCAGGAGGTCTCGATCGCCAGCGAAGAGGCGGCCGTCATCGGCGCCGCGCTGCACACCTTCCTGCAGGGTCGCCGGACGCCGAGCGAAAGTGGCGGTGGCCGTGGCGCCGCGACGAGCACGTGGAAACGAGCCGCGCGGCTGGACGCGCTGCGATCGTGACCAAGAAGGCGCTACCACGGAGGTTCACGGAGGACAAACGGAGGACACAGAACACTATGATGTTTGCCGTGTCCGCCGTTCTTATTTCCGTGTCCTCTGTGGTAGAGCCGTTTAGCTATGACGTTTGAAGTTGAGGTGAACGGCAAGACCCGCACGGTCGCCATCGAGCTCGTGGCGGGGGCAGAGGGCCGGTACCGCGTGGCCGTCGACGGCAAGGAGCACATGGTCGACGCCCGCGAGGTCGACCAGTCGACGCTGTCGCTCATTCTGCTCGATGCGGGAGGCGCCAGCTACGACGTCGAGATCGTGGAGAGCGGCGTCGCGGGCGAGCTGCTCGTCCGCACGCATGACGGCCTGCTGCGGGCCGTGGTCGACGGGCGCCGGCGGCGGCGCAGCGCCGACGCGGCTGGCGGGGCGGAGGGCGAGCAGCGCGTGGTCGCGCCGATGCCTGGAAAAATCGTGCGGGTGCTGGTGGTCGCCGGCGACGAAGTGAAGGCGCGGCAAGGGTTGGTGGTGGTCGAGGCGATGAAGATGGAAAGCGAGATCACCTCGCCGAAGGCCGGCAAGGTCAAAGAGGTGGCCGTCACAGAGGGCCAGTCGGTCGAGGCCGGGCGCGTCCTGGCTGTGGTTGAATAAGCTATGCCAACCACCACATCGACGCGCAAAATCCGCGTGATTATCGGCAAGCCCGGGCTCGACGGCCACGATCGGGGTGCCAAGGTCATCGCGCGCGCCTTGCGCGACGCGGGCATGGAAGTAATCTACACCGGCCTGCGCCAATCACCAGAACAGATCGTGCAGGTTGCGCTTCAGGAAGACGCCGACGTCATCGGCCTGTCGATTCTCTCTGGTGCCCACGCCCACATCTGTCCGAAGGTGATGCAGCTTCTCAAAGCCAAAGGCCTCGACGACGTGCTCGTCATCGTCGGCGGCATCATCCCGGATGCCGACAAACAGCAGCTCCAGGCGGTGGGCATCTCGGGCGTGTTCCAGCCGGGCACGCGCATGCAGGAAATCATCGACTTCATCCAGCAGCACGTCCGCCCGCCGGTTTCATAACCGCAGTTTTCGTACGTAGTGTCCGGCTTCAGCCGGACCGACCTCGGCGCGTCAGGTCATGGAAGGCTTGGTGCCGCGGGCGATGACGAACTCGCCGGGCACGTCGTAGCTGTCGCCCCTGCGGCAGGGCGCAATCGACGCGAGGTACTCCGCGTGCACCTGCTCGCGGACGGCCGTATCGAAGCGCGAGTAGGCGAGCGCGACCGGTCCGCCGTCAAACGCCGCCCCGCAGGCGTCGGCCGCCGATTCGTACTGCAGCGTCGTCGCGATGCGGTCGAGGTGCACATCGGTGAAGCCGGAGGTCTGCATCACCGTCCGCAGCATGTCGCCGGTGCCGAGCTGAAAGAACATCGGACAGACGTCCGAGGCGACCCGCCGATCCACGATCGGAAAAATCTCTGCCCAGCCGCAGCGGCTGCGCGCGCCCCAGACGGCGGCGACGGCACGACCGCCGGGCCGGAGCATGCGATGCATCTCCGACAGCGCCTTGAGGGGATCGGGCACGTACATCAGGCCGAGCGCGCACAGCGCGACGTCGAACGACGCGGGCGCGCACTGCAGATCCTCTGCGTCCATGCGCGCGAAGGTCACGTGGTCGAGGCCGCGGCGTCGCGCTTCCTCAGTCGCACGATTGATCATCTCCTGCGACAGATCCGTGGCGAGGATGCGCCCGGATGGACCGACCTGCCGTGCGGCTCGAAAGGTGACCAGCCCCGTGCCGCACGCGATGTCGAGCACGTGCTCGCCGGGCGCGAGCGCGGCCAGTTCGAGAAGGCGAGCGTGGGCGGGCGCGAGCTGCGCGGTCCAGTACTGCTCGTACGCCGTGCTGGCCTTGTCCCACCCGTAGCGCTGCACGCGACGCTGGAGACGTGCGTCCATCATCTCTCACTTGCGCTGGGGCCCCACCCCCAGCGCGAACTTACGCCGATGCCTCGCCTCGGATTCTCAGGTCCTCGGCTCGGCATGGCCGCAGGCGCTTCATTTTTCACTGGCCGTGGGGCCCCACCCCAACGCGCACTTCGCGCCGCACGTCAATCGCGCGTGCGAAGACGTCGCGATACGGGCTGTGCGCGTCTGCTTCGTCCAGCACCTCGAGGACGTCGGCCTCGGGCGCGTCGCTCTCAGCGGTCACGATGTAGCGCACCTGCCGGTAGCCGGGAGCCGCGTCGCCCACGCCGTGGTAGCCGGCCGAATCGTAGTCGGCCTGCACGACGACGTCCAAGTGGGTGAAGCGGATGCCGCGCTTGGCGGCCCAGAGCGTGTACCCGATCGCCAGGCACGAGCCGAGGGCCGTGCGGCCGTAGACCCCCGGGTCGGGGCCGCGCCCGTCGCCGCCCGACTTGGGCGACATGTCGACGACGAGCTTCCAGGCGCCGTCTTCGACGTCGCATGTCAGGCCGTCGCGCAGGGTCACCTTGGTGGTTGCCGTGCCCTGGCCGACCGAGGGCCGAAGCGCCATGGCTTTCGTGCTGCGCTCGAACGTCTCCTTGATCTGTTGGCTCCGATCCATAGGGCCCTCACGGTCCGGCTAAAGCCGGACACTACATCTGAAAAGCGTCCTCCGGCGTAGTGTCCGGCTTCAGCCGGACCGTCAAATCGTACATTATGATGTGGTCGTGCAGAAGACAGACGAGGAGTGGCTGAAGACGCTGTCGGCCGAGCAGTTCCGCGTGCTGCGCGAGCACGGCACCGAGCGCGCGGGCACGAGCCCGCTCAATCGCGAGAAGGGGACCGGGACGTTTCGGTGCGCGGGCTGCGGAGAGCCGCTCTTTGCGTCGGACACCAAGTTTGAGAGCGGCACCGGATGGCCGAGCTTCTTCAGGCCCATCGAAGGCGCTGTCGGCACCACGGTCGACCGAAGCCTGGGCATGGCGCGGACCGAGGTCCACTGCGCGAAATGTGGCGGTCATCTGGGCCACGTCTTTCCAGACGGCCCTCAGCCGACCGGGTTGCGATATTGTATGAACGGCGTCGCGCTGGAGTTCAAACCGGGGGACACATAAATGGCCTATACGTATCACGAGCTGAAAGGGAAGACGATTCAGGATCTGCGCGAGATTGCCAAGACCGTCGAACAGCACGAGGCGGTGCAGGGTTACTCGCAATTGAACAAGGGACATCTGCTGCCCGCGCTCTGCAAGGCGCTCGGGATCGACGCTCACGAACATCACCAGGCGATGGGGATCGACAAGCCGGCCACCAAGTCGAAGATGCACGCGCTCAAGAACGCGCGGGCGGCGGCGATCGAGGCGCATGACCCCGAGAAGTTGAAGAGCGTCCGGCGCCAGTATCACCGCTTGAACCGCCAGATCCGCGCGCACCTGCAGTGACCCAATGTGTGGTGTCCGCCTTGAGGCGGACCTCTAAGTCCGGCTGAAGCCGGACACTACGGTTATGAAACCGACGCACTTCGTCAACGGCCATCGTCTCGATCCGCCGTTTCCAGACGGTCTCGCACGCGCGATGTTCGGGATGGGCTGCTTCTGGGGCGCCGAAAGGAAGTTCTGGCAGCTCCCGAGCGTCTACTCGACCGCCGTCGGCTATAGCGCCGGCCACACGGCGAATCCGACGTACCGCGAGGTCTGCAGTGGCCTGACCGGCCATGCCGAGGTCGTGCTGGTGGTCTTCGATCCGAAGGTCGTTCGCTACGAGGCTCTGCTGAAGGTGTTCTGGGAAGACCACGACCCGACGCAGGGCATGCGGCAGGGAAACGACGTCGGCACGCAGTACCGGTCTGGCATCTACGTCTACGACGAGGCCCAGCGGCAGGCGGCAGAAGCCTCGCGCGCCGCGTATCAGAAAGAGTTGGCCGCGGCTCGTTACGGCCGAATCACGACCGAGATCCTACCCGCGCCCGAGTTCTACTACGCCGAGGACTACCACCAGCAGTACCTCGCAAAAACCCCTGACGGCTACTGCGGCCTCGGCGGCACCGGCGTCAGCTGTCCCGTCGGCGTCGTCGCTAATCATTAGTCACTGGCGGCGGGGCCCCCCCCCCGCCGCGAACTGACGCTGATGCCTCGCCTCGGATTCTCAGTCCTCGGCTCGGCATGGCCGCAGGCGCTATTTCTTTGACTCGTCGTAGACGGCCTGCACGTTGGCCCTGACCCCGCCAAACCCGTCGGTGACGACGGCGGTGTAGCCTCGGTACTTCGCGGGGACCTTGTAATCGGCGGCCGCCTGTTCGACGGTTGTGCCGGCCTTCATTTCTCCCTGTGCCCACGCGACGAAGTCCTTGTTGAAGTCGGCGTACTCCTGAAGGTCCCGTGGCGTCATGAGCGGCGTATGTCCCGTGATGATCGTGTCGATGTTCTTGACCGTGGCGACGGCCTTGGCGAGCGTCTGCGGATAGTCGACCGCACTGCCGCCGTTCATCCTGTCGACAAGCGGCAGGGCCTTCCACGCGAACATGTCGCCGGCGTGCATGACGCGGAGGGCCGGGAAGACCACCCAGGTGTCGCCGCTCGTGTGCCCCTTGCCGAAGTAGTGCAGGTCGACGCGATCCCGACCGCTGCCGAGCGTGAGGGTGTCCTTGAAGGTCTTGTTCGGCAGAAATCTCGCCTTGTCCCCCTTGAAGGCGTCCATCGTCGCCATGAGCGCCTCGGTGTTCTCCTGCACGATGCTCTCGACCATCGTGCCGAAGAACTCGTTGCTGCCCGTGTGATCGCCATGCGTGTGTGTGTTGATGATGGTCGTGACCGGTTTGTCGGTGACCGTCTTTATCCGGTCGAGCAGCACCTGACCCCAGCCGGAGAGCTTGGTGTCGACGAGCACGACGCCCCGGTCGGTGACGAAGACCGCGGTGTTGCCGCCGCTGAAGGCTGCGAAATTGTCGGCGCCCGATCCGGTGACGACGTACAGGTTGTCCTTCACCTTCTCGATCTTCGTGGCCGTCAGAGCCGCCTGCGACGGCGGTCCTTGCGGCGGTCCCTGAAATCCGGCAACCGCCAGCGACAGGCCGCCGACGGCGATGAGCACTCCCAGCACGATCCCTCGTCTCATGACAGTCCTCCAGGAAAGAACACCCGTTCAACGAACCAGAATGCACCCGCAGCTACGACGACGACGGAGCCGGCGAAGACAAGCTGCCGTCCCGCCGCTTCGCTTCGTGCCCGCAGCGCGCCGAGTGCAGAGGCGACGAGCACCACGACGAGCAGCTGGCCGATTTCGACGCCGACGTTGAAGGAAAAGAGCGACCAGCCGAGCGCGCGCGCCGGCAGATCCATCTCGCGGAGCACGCTGGCGAAGCCGAATCCGTGAATGAAGCCGAACGCGAAGGCGATCCACGCCCGCACGTCGCGGCCGTCGCGCACCAGCAGATTGTCTGCGCCAACGTAGACGACGCTCAACGCAATGGCCGGTTCGATGATACGCGAAGACGGCGTGACGAGGTTGAGAGCGGCCAGCGACAGGGTGATGCTGTGGGCGATGGTGAATCCGCTGACCACGAGCGCCAGCTGGCCGAGCGTGCCGCCGAGCAGCAGCAAGCCGAACAGAAACAGGAGATGGTCGGGTCCGATCAGGATGTGATGGACACCGGCCGGCACGAACTTCCGGATCACGGCGAGCACGCCCTGGCGGGTGCCGGCAAAGTATTCAACGCGCGGCTTCCCTTGGTCGAGGATCGCCTGCGTCAGTGCGTCGCCTTCGTAGATGTTGACGAACGTCTGGTGCTGGGGATCGTAAGGGAACATGGCCGCGCGCACCGCAACGGTCCCCGGCGCGCGGTCGACGCGCATGCTTAGCGTCAATCGCAGCGATTGGCGATCCGCAAGCACCTCCGGTCCGGACCAGTCCATCGCGAGCACACGGCCGTCCGCGGCGACCTCGAGCCGCGCGGCCAGCAGATCGATGAGCGCCCGAGCGTACTCTGAAGCGAGGGCCGGATCGAGCAGCCGATCGACGGGCGTCACCTGGAGATCGTGGGCGGCGTCGAAGATATGCACCACGAAGACGCCGTCGATCGAGCTGGTTTGCAGTCGCAGATCGAGATAACTGAACGGAACCGGATGGGCCGACGCCGGCCTGACCGTCGCGACGAGCATGATGACGGCGGAGAGGACGGCGGAAATGATCGCCAGCCGTTTCATTGGCGGCCAATGATAACGTACGCGTGTGAGCTCGCCCTCCGGCGCATTCCACCTGAAGAGCTTCCTGCCGCTCGATCGGCAGCGCGCAATTGTGGCGTGCTGTCGCACGCTCATCGACGGCGACGTGCCGGGTTACGTCCCGGTCGTGCGCGGCGGCGGCCGGATGCACGTCCGCATGCTGTGTCTCGGCCGCCACTGGAACGGCCAGACGTATCGATACGAGCCGACCCGCAGCGACTACGACCACGCGGCCGTGCCGCCGCTGCCTGCCGAACTTGCCGATCTGGCCGGGGAGATCGCCGCCTCGGTCGGCATGACCCTCCGTGCCGACCTCTGCATCCTCAATTACTACGACGCCGAGGGCCGGATGGGATTGCATCAGGACAAGGACGAAAGCCCGGAGTCGATCGCGGCGGGTGTGCCGGTCGTGTCGGTGTCGCTTGGCGACACGGCGCGGTTTCTCTTTGGCGGGCTGCGGCGCCGCGATCCGATCGACGCGGTGCTGCTCAAGTCCGGTGATGCATTCGTCTTCGGCGGTCCCGCAAGACTCTGCTACCACGGTGTCTCGCGAATCGTTCCATCCACGTCGCCGCCCGAGCTCGGTCTCGTCGGGCGGTTCAATCTCACCTTCCGGCAGTATTCCCTGCCCACGTCCGGCTAAAGCCGGACACTACGATCTGAAGGCTGATGCCGGACACTACGACTTCCCTGTAGTGTCCGGCTTTAGCCGGACCTTCTCGTCCGGCCTCATTGCGCGGTTTTAAGCCGCCGCTTGTCCTGGATCGGCACACTGCATTCAGCCGTTTGTGTGCAGTCATAGCCACTTCCGGCCAGATCCGCCTTGGCAGATGCCTTGCTCGGTGGGCTCCCCAGAATCCGACCGGCACATGTCCACCACGACCGTCACGCTCGATGTCGACCGCTTCGAGGCGCTCAGTGGGCTCCAGGAGGAAGGGCAGCCCGACGTGCTCGCCGAGATGGTCGGACTGTTTGTCGGCGAAACGGAAGGCTGGCTGGTCGAGGCGCGTGCTGCGGCCGATGGCGGCGACCTCGTGGCGCTCTCTCGCGTGGCCCACAGCCTCAAGGGCGCCTGCGCGACGATCGGCGCCGACCAGATGCGCGCCCAAGCCGCCAGGCTTGAAGAGGCCCTGGGCAGTGGGCGGTTGTCCGAAGCCGACTCGCTCGTGCAGGGGATCATCGAAGAATTCCGTCGCGTCAAAACGCTCCTCGACGTGTACGCATCCGACGAGCGGGTCGAGGTTGTCATGGAACCAACAGACCAGTGAAGGAACGCATCATGCGCATGCACCGAAATCAGCGAGCGAGGCTTGTGTACGGGCTCATCCTGGGGATGACCGTGGCGATTGGTGTCGGCGGACTCCTGGCGTCGCGGACGCTCTCCGGCAAGCTGGCTCAGGCGAGCGAGGTGGCGGCGCCGGCCCTGCAGAACGCCGAACCCATTCGCGACGAGCTCGCCGCCCTTGCGGCGAGCGGCCAGCGAACCTATACCGCGCAGCAGCTCTGGCTGCTGCTTCTGCTCGGCGGCTCGATCGCGGTCGCCGTGGTGCGGTTGAGCGCAGCCGAGCGGGCGAGCCGCAAGATGGAGCGGATCTCGCAAACGTGCGTCGAAAGTGGCAACGAGCTCGCCACGGCGGCCGCCCAGGTCTCTACCGCCGCGCAGTCGCTCGCGCAGACGGCGAGCGAGCAGGCCGCCTCGCTCGAGGAGACGTCGGCGACGATGGAAGAGCTGTCGTCGATGACCAAGCAGAATGCCGACCATGCGCAGCGGGTGGCGGCACTGATGCGGGCGGCCGACCAGAAGGCAGTCGAATCGAATCAAGCCATGAGCGCGGCGTCGCTCTCGATGACGAGCATCGAGGAGTCGAGCCGGAAGGTCTCGCGGATTCTCAAGACGATCGACGAGATCACCTTCCAGACCAACATCCTGGCCCTCAACGCGGCCATCGAGGCGGCGCGCGCCGGCCAAGCCGGCCTCGGATTTGCCGCCGTGGCCGAAGAGGTACGAAATCTGGCCCAGCGGTCGGCGACGGCGGCCAAAGAAACCGCCGCCCTCATTGAGGAATCTGTCACCAACGCGAGCGACGGGCGGCAGCGGGTCGAGCAGCTGGCCGCCTCGCTTGGCGACATCACCACGCACGTGCGTCAGGTGCGGGAACTGGCCGACGAGGTCAGCGCGGCCAGCCAGCAGCAGGCGCAGGGCATCGGTCAGGTCTCCGAAGCCATTGCGCAGATGGAGCAGCTCACCCAAACGCTCGCGACGACCGCTGAAGAGAACGCCGCGGCCAGCGAAGAGGTCAGCTCGCAGTCGGAGGTGACCCTCAAGGCTGCCTCGGAGCTGTATGGCCACGTGCACGGCGACGCGAACGTCCGCGCGAATGCTAGGACGCCGGTCAAGTCCGCGGCGGCGCCGCCGCCTGCTCGCAACATCATCAGGCTGGGGCCGCCGTCGGCCAAGACGAGAATCGCCGTCGATTCCGACCTGGCCCACACGGGCACGTACCGGAGATTCTGACCGATGATCCGAGCGGCCGATTCGTCCGCCGACCTCGAGGCCTTGCTGGCCGATCGGGAGATGGCGGATCTCTTCGTGGGCGAGGCGCACGAGCATCTCGCGAGCATCGAAGCGCTCGCACTCACGCTCGAGCACGCGCCGGCCGACCGCTCGCTTGTGGACGCCCTGTATCGGTCGTTCCACACCATCAAGGGCAACGCGTATTCCATCGGAGCGAGAACGGTCGGCGGGCTGGCGCACGGCGTCGAAAGCCTGCTCGAGGCGATCCGGTCCGACGAGCGGCACCTCGATCCCGGCGAGGTCAGCAAGATCCTCGAGGCCGTGGACGAGCTCAAAGCGATGCTCGACGTCCTGGCGCAGGGGCTTCACGTCCACGGGACGCCGGCAGGCGCCGCGTCACCCGACGATCGCCAGAGGATCGACGCGACGGCTTCGATCAAAGTGGACACGAGGCGGCTCGACACGCTCGTCGACATGGTCGGCGAGCTCATGATTCTGCAGTCGATGGTTCGCGAAGGCTGCCCCGCGCTCGGCGAATCCGATCGGGTGGTGGGGCGCCAGTTTGCCCACCTCGGGCGTCTGCTCTCCGAGCTGCAGCGGGTCTCCTTGTCGATGCGGATGGTGCCGCTCGGACCGACGTTCCGCCGCATCGCGCGCGTCGTGCGCGACGCCAGCCACGCGTGCGGAAAGCCCGTCGACCTGGTGATGACCGGCGAGGCCACCGAGCTCGACCGGCACATCATCGACGAGCTGGGCGATCCCTTGATGCACCTGGTTCGTAATGCGATTGACCACGGAGTTGAAGACGCCGCGACGCGGGCCAAGCTGGGCAAGCCCTCGCGCGCCCAGCTCGTCCTGCGTGCCTCGCACCAGGACGCGCAGGTGTGCATCGAGATCTCAGATGACGGCGGCGGCCTCGACGCGGCCGGCATTCGGGCTGCGGCGATCGCCCGCGGCCTTCTGAAAGAGACCGACGTGTTCTCGTCCTCCGAGCTGCACAACCTGATCTTCGAGCCGGGGGTCTCGACTGCCGCGGCCGTCACCGACCTCTCGGGTCGCGGCGTCGGCATGGACGTCGTCCGCCGCAACGTCGAGGCGATCGGGGGGCGGGTCGACATTCGCACCGCTGTCAACCAGGGGACGACCTTTTCGCTGAAGGTGCCCTTGACGATGGCGATTCTGCAGGGGGTGCTCATCAGAGCCGGCGACGAGCGGTTCGTGCTGCCGGCGCACGTGCTGCGCGAAGCGCTGCGGCGCGCCGACTGCGAGGTCCATCAGGGACCGGGCGGCAGGCCGTTCGTGGCGGTCCGAGAAATCACGATGCCGTTTGTCGATCTGTCGACCCTCCTCGGTGGTCGTCGTCACCCTGCCGGCGACGAGCACAGCGTGGTGCTGGTGATTGACGTGGACGGTCGCCGTGCGGCCGTCCACGTTGACGGCGTGTTCGGTGTGCAGGAGTTCGTGGTCAAGCCGCTGACGACGCTCGACCGGGTGCGCGGATTTTCCGGAGGGGCGGTGTTGGGCGACGGCGGCGTCGGGCTGATTCTCGATGCAGCTGGGCTGTTCGAGTTGATGGACGCCGCGTCGCGCGCGGCCGCGTGACCGAGGAGATCCTCCGATGATGACGACAGCTGTCCAGGCGAGCCGGCAGGAGCCAAAAGCGGCGAGCGCGGAGCGCTACGTGACATTTCTGGTGGCCGGCGAGATCTACGCGGTCCCGGCCCTGAGCGTGCGCGAAGTGATCAGGTGGGTGCCGCCGGCGCGGGTGCCCCATGCGGGACCCTCGGTCACAGGCGTGATCAATCTGCGGGGCGAGATCGTGACGGTCCTCGACGTCAGGACGCGGCTCGATGTACCCTCCGCCGAGCCGACCGATCGCACGTGCATCGTGGTGGTGACCGTCCAGCGCGGCACTGTCCGCCACCAGGCGGGCCTGATTGTGGACACCGCCCTCGACGTGACGCGCATCGCCCTTGCCGACGTGCAACGTCGAAGCGACGCGGCGGCTTCTGCTGAGGGACACGACGTGACCGGCGTGGCGCGCACCAAGGCCGGTCTCGTCATGATGCTCGATGTCGAGCGGCTGGTGCTCGACGGGATCGGAGCGGCCGTGGCGGTGGAGGTCGGACAGTGAGTAACGTCGCGCCCGTCCTCACGCCGGACGACATGGCGGCGGTGGCGACGCTCGTGTACGAGCGCAGCGGCATCCGTCTCACGGAGATGAAGACCGCGCTCGTCAACGCGAGGCTTCAGAAGCGCGTGCGGGCGCACGGGTTCAGCACCTTTGGGGCCTACTTGAACCACGTGCGCCACGATCCGAGCGGGGTCGAGCAGCTCGCGATGGTCGACGCGATCACGACCAACAAGACCAGCTTCTTCCGAGAATCCGATCATTTCCAGTTTCTGGCCGACAAGATCGTGCCGGCGCTTCTTTCTCGCGGCGCCTCGTCCATCGCCGGATGGAGCGCCGGCTGCGCCACCGGCGAAGAGCCGTATTCGATCGTGATGACGCTGCTCGACGCCCTGCAGGGCCGGGGCGGCTGCGCCATCGACATGCTTGCCTCCGACGTGTCTGCGACCGCACTCGCGACGGCGGTCCGCGGCGCGTACGCCATCGAAGGCGTGCAGGACGTCGCGCACGACACGCTGCGGCGCTATTTCGAACGCGGCGTGGGCGAGCAGGAAGGGCTCGCGCGCGTGAGACTCGCCGTGCGCCGGCTCGTCGGCTTCGACCAGGCGAATCTGCTCGAGCCGCGGCGGCTGGCCCGGCCGCGCGACTTCATCTGGTGCCGCAACACGCTGATGTACTTCGACCGGGCGGCGCGACAAAGGGCGGTCGCGTCGCTGATGGCCAACCTGGCGCCTCAGGGGTATCTGTTCGTCTCGCACGCCGAGAATCTCTCGGGCCTCGACCACGCGCTCGACCGAGTGGCGCCGGCCATCTATCGGAGGAAACGGTGATCGCACAGGCGATCGTCGATCATCCGGTGGCCGGGTACCAACGCTCGCGGTCGATTCTGGTCGGTATCGGTGAGCTGGCCGTCACCGACGATCCGGACACCATCCTCATGGTCTCCGCCCTTGGCAGCTGCGTGGCCGTCTGTCTGTGGGATCCGCGCGCCCGCGTGGCGGGCCTGCTGCATTTCCTGCTGCCTAGTTCCGCCCAGCACGCCGAGCGAGCGCGCGCGCAGCCGGGCGCGTTTGCCGACACCGGCATCCCGCTGCTGTTCGAGACCGCGTACAAATGCGGGCTGCAGAAGGGCCGGGTCGTCGTCCGGCTGGCGGGTGGCGCCGAAATCGCGCCGACGGGCGGCGCTCCGCAGTCGATCGGCAGGCGCAACGTGCTGACCGCGCGCAAGCTGCTCTGGAGCAACGGGGTGTTTGTCGACAAGGAAGTGACCGGCGGCGTGTCGCCGCGCAGCGTGTATCTGTCGGCCACCAACGGCCGCCTCGACGTCAAGACTGGAAGCGATCACGTCATTCTTCCCTGTGAGGCCTCAAAATGAGTGCTGGATCGGACAAGCGTCTCAATCTGCTCGTGGTCGACGACTCGGCCATGATGCGCGCGATGATCAAGCGTGCCGCGGGATTGTCGAACGTGCCCCTCGGGACCGTCTACGAGGCGAGTAACGGCGAGGAAGCGCTGCGGCTGCTCGAAACCATCTCGATCGATGCCCTCTTCACCGACATCAACATGCCGGTGATGACGGGCATCGAGCTATTGGCGGCCCTCGATCGTCAGGACCGCTGGAAGGATCTGCTGCGCGTGATCATCTCGACCGACGGGTCCAATGCGCGCCGGGAACAGGCAGGACAGCTGAGCGCCTGCCAGTACGTCGAAAAACCCTTCAAGCCGGAGGCGATCCGTGATGTCCTTGCCACACTCCTCTAGTAGAACGGCGCCCTCCGATCTGCGCGCGCTTCTGCCGGAGGTCGTGGCCGAAGTGGCCGAGCACGCGTTCTTTGCCTGGGCGGAGCCCTGCGAGCCGCGGGCGTTCGCCGATTTGGTTGCGGCCAGTGACAGGTCACGCGCCACCCCTGCGGTGTGGCTGTGTGCCCGAGTCGGATTCCAGGGCGTCGTGAGCGGGTCGCTCGAGGTCCTGCTGCCCGTCGAGCTGGCGCGCGAGCTTGGCGTGGCCCTGACGGGCGGGTCGGCCAGCGATGGCCTGACCGATCAGGAACTGCACGATGTGGCCGGCGAGCTGGCCAACATGCTGTGCGGGGTGCTGCTGACGCGCGTCGATCGCCGGCAGGCGTTCGAGCTCAGGCCGCCGCAGGTCGCCCGGGTGGCGGGCGTCCGCGAACAGGCCGGCCGCGCAGACCAAGACCAGTTCTTCTGTCTGAACGACCGACCGGTGGCCGTGCGGTTTGGCGAGTGCGCGCCGTGAAGACCCGACAGCTCGTGGCGATTGGCGCATCGATGGGAGGCACGGTCGTCCTCGAGTCGCTCCTGGCGCGCCTGCCGCCCGACGCCCCTCCGATTGTCATCGTGCAGCACACGCTGCCTCATTTCGTGGCGCCGCTGGTTCGCCAGTTGGGGGCGGTCGGTCGCATGCGAGTCGTGGAAGCGGCCGACGGCGCTTCTCTGTCTCCGGGCATGGCGTGCGTTGCACCCGGCCGGTCGCACCTGGTCGTCGAGCGTCAAGGCGAGGAACTGCGGACCGTGCTGGCACTTGGACCGGCCGTGCGCTTTCATCGGCCCTCGGTGGACGTGCTGTTTCACTCCCTCGTGGGCCTGCCTCACGTTGAGATCGTCGCCGTCCTGCTGACCGGGATGGGACGCGACGGCGCCGAGGGGCTGCTGGCGCTCAGGCGCGCCGGTGCCCAGACGATCGCGCAGGATCGGGGCTCGTCGGCGATCTTCGGGATGCCCAAGGAAGCGATCGAGCGCGGCGCGGCGCGGCATATCTCATCACTTGACGACCTCCCCCATCGCATTCTGGCGTGCTTCGGTCCGCGGCGGCTGAGCGTGCCCGTCGTCTCACGCTCCGCCTAGGCAAACAGGTCGAACGAGGTCAGGTTCAGCGCGGGCAGCACCGACGAATGCACCGGACCGATGCCCGTGGCGACGCGTGTCTCAGGTGCGCCCTTCGTGAAGTCCACGACCGTCACGCTCTGGTTGAACGGATCGACGATCCA
>Ga0156278_1032_pt1 | contig 24594 bp, 16 predicted proteins | sample RifCSPlowO2_12_FD_107927 | JGI IMG/M metagenome (GOLD analysis project Ga0156278, IMG submission 107927) | Acidobacteria bacterium RIFCSPLOWO2_12_FULL_65_11
GTCGCCTTGAGTCGGTCGACGGGCTGCCGCTGGCTTGCTGGCGGAACGAAGAGAGTCGGCGCGAAGAAGACGCCGGGACGCGTGAGGCCCCGCTGGCCCACGTAGGCGATGTGCGCCACCTGCATGGTCATGATCACCGCCATATGCACATTCACCGGCCAGGCGGCGACCACCGAATTTGCGAAAGCCAAGATCAGGCCGAAGTTGACAGCCAAGATAGCTCCGGCCCAGCCCCGCAGCCAGCCTGGATCGGAAGCGCTCAGGTCGGAAAGCTGGTCTTTCAGCCGCTCGCGCCGCCGGCTGACGAGCCCGAGGACTCCCAAAGGATAGAGCGATGCCAAAGCTAAGCCCGTGGGCGGCAGGATCAGCAGCCACGGCGTGCTCAGATCGGCCACCATGGCCCCGGCCTCGGCCCTGATCGGCACGACGAAGGGCATGGTGAACACGAGCACAGCCGCAGCAGCAACCATGGCCGCGTGCCATGCTGAATGGCGTGGCGCGCCAAGTGCCGAGGCAGCGTAGAGGTAATGGGCGGGCCCGGTCACGAATATCGCGAACTGTCCCGCCGTTAGCGCGGCGACGGCGACACGCGGCGGCGCGGCCAGACCCAGGAGCACGCCGACGCAGAAGACGCATTGCGCGAGGAACCACACGGCCAGCCAACGATCAGCGGAACGGAATGGGCGCTTCACGGCCAGCACCAGTACCAAGAAGAAGCTGAGGGCTGCTCCGGCGGTAGCAAGCGCGTCGATCACCAAACCATTATGCGGGAAGGGGTATGAAGGGACGCTTTTCGCCTCTGCAGCCGCCGAGTTTCCGATTGCTCCTGATTGGTCGTGAAGGGACTACCGACACATGACCCGAAGCGGCGCTTGCCAAGTGCGGACCAAGCTCAAGCTAGCTGATGATCGCCGCGCTGGCGAGCGCCTGCGGCCCGCGCGAGGCGCTCGTCGCCGAGCGCGAGCGAGCGGGGGTGGGGCCCCTCGATCGATAAGCAGCAATAAGCGAAGAGTACGAACCGGAAGCGCGCAGTTCCGGCGGCCGACACGGGTGGCGGCGGCCGATGCCATCCAGCCGCCTCTCTAGCGTCCTCGGCCGGCCCAGTGGGGTCGTCGCGATCCCGGATGGCGCGGCCGATCGCCGCCCGAGGGCGGACCAGGCGGCCGTGAGGGCGCGTGCCCGCGCTCGTGGGCGGCGCGACGAGCCGCGTTGGCCCGTGCCCGCTCCCGGTCCTGCGCCTTCCGCTGGCGGATTTCGGCGATGCGCTGGGCGTGCGGCACCTCGAGCGCCTGCGGACGCGCCGCGTAGTCGAACCCAGGAACCGTCACGCGCGGCAGCCGCCGGTTGATGGTCCGCTCGATGTCGCGGAGGCTCCCTTCTTCCTCTGGCGACACGAAGGTGAAGGCCGTGCCGGTCGCTTCGGCGCGCGCGGTGCGGCCGACCCTGTGGACGTAGTCGTCGGGCGCCGCCGGCACGTCGAAGTTGATGACGTGCCCCAGCCCGCTGACGTCGATCCCGCGCGCGGCGATATCGGTCGCGACGAGCACTCGGTACTTTCCGCTCTTGAACCCCGCCATCGCTTCGGTGCGCTGCGCCTGCGAGCGGTTGCCGTGGATCCGTTCCACGTTGACGCCGTGGTCGGCGAGATGCCGCGCGAGCCTGTTCGCACGGTGCTTGGTGCGCGTGAACACCAGCGCGTCCTGGATGTCGCCGCCCTGGAGCAGCTTGACGAGCAGCGCCGCCTTCAAAGCCTGCGGAACCGGGTAGACGGCCTGCGTAATGCCCGTGGGCGGCGCCGACGGCCGCTCGACATCGATCATCATCGGATTCCGCAGCATCTCCCGCGCCAGCTGTGCGATGGGCGGCGGCATCGTGGCGCTGAAGAAGAGTGTCTGCCGTTTCGACGGCAGATGCCGGAGAATGCGGCGGATGTCCGGGAGGAACCCCATGTCGAGCATCCGGTCCGCTTCGTCCAGCACCAGGTACTCCAGCGCCGCGAGCTTGGCGTACGGCGCGCGGAAGTGATCGAGCAGCCGTCCGGGCGTCCCGACGATCACATCGACGCCGCTGCGAAACGCGTGCTCTTGCGGGCCCATCCCGACCCCGCCGTACACGGCCGCGGCGGTGAGCGGGGTGTGGACGGCGAGGTCGTTGAAGTCGCCAAGAATCTGCGCGGCAAGCTCGCGCGTGGGCGTGAGGACGAGCGCGCGGGTGACCCCACGCGGTCGATCGATGAGCTTGTGCTGGATGGGAAGGAGAAACGCGGCCGTTTTGCCGCTCCCCGTCATCGCCGAGGCGAGCAGATCGCGGCCCTCGAGCGCCGGCGGAATCGCTTCAGCCTGGATGGCCGTCGGACGCCGAAAGCCAAGATCCTTGAGACCGAGCAGGAGTGTCGCGTGGAGCTTCAATCCGGTAAATGGCATATGGGGGAGGTGAATTGAGACGATGGTGTCGGCTGAAGGCTCAGGACTCATGGCTCAGGCCAGCTAAGCCTTGAGTCTTGAGCCCTGAGCCGTCCTGGCTCTTGGTCCCTAGACCCAGCTGAATCCGCTCTTCGACAGCGGCAGCGTGCGGACGCGTGTGCCGGTCGCCGCGAAGATCGCGTTGCAGACGGCCGGCAGCGTCGGCGGCAGGGCGGGTTCGCCGAGCCCGGTCGGGTTGTTGTCGGTCAGCAGGAAGTGCACGTCAATCTCTGGCGGCGCCTGCGTCAGCCGCAGCAGCGGGTAGGTGTTGAAGTTGCCCTGCACGGCCCGACCGCCCTCGATCGTGATCTCGTCCATCAGATGGCTCATGGCCTCGATGACGGCGCCCTGCGATTGGTTGATGGAGCTGCTCGGATTGATGATCTGGCGGCCGATGTCGCCGACCACCCAGACCTTGTTGATCGTGATCTTGTTCTGCGCGCCGACGCGAAGCTCGACCACGTTGGCGAAGTAGCCGTTGTGGCTGAACTGGAAGGCCACGCCCATGCCGGTGCCGGCCGGCACCCGGCGGGATCCCCACGCGGCCCTCTCCGCGACGGCTCGTACGACCCCCGCCGCGCGCGTCGGGTTGAAGCCGGCGCCGGGCCCGCCCGCCCCGCCGCGTCCGCCGGCCGGGGGAGGTGGCGGCAGCGTACGCGGCGCGCTCAGCACGTCGAGCCTGAACTGCACCGGATCTTTGCCCGCTGCCACGGCCAGCTCGTCGACGAACGACTGGAACACCCACGAGTAGGCGTTGCTGCGCGGCGCGCGCAGCGCAAATGTCGGCACGCCGAGCGGCATGAGCGTCGCGTGGAAGCCGAAGTCGGGCATGAAGCTCGCCGGAAATTCGTCGCCGGGAATTTGCGCCTGCGCCGCGAACATCTGGCCCTCGCCGAAGCTCACGAAGTGATTGCGCCACGCGACGAGCTTGCCGGAGCCGTCCAGTCCGCCCTTGAGGAAGTGGTAGCCGGCCGGACGATAGTGGTCGTGCCGCGTGTCGTCTTCGCGCGTCCACAGGAGCTTGACGGGAGCGCCGCCGACGACTCTCGCGATCCACGCAGCCTCGAGCGTGTAGTCGTTGGTCAGCCGCCGGCCGAATCCACCGCCGGCCTTCATCATGTGCAGCGTGATGTCGGTCTCGGGGATGCCGAGCAGCTGCGCCGCCGCCGCGCGACCCTGCGCCGGCGTCTGGCTCGGCGACCACAGCTCGAGCTTGCCGTTCTCAAAGCGCGCCGTCGTGTTCTCCGGCTCGAGCGGCGCGTGCGCGATGAACGGATAGGCGTACGCGGCTTGGACGACCTTGGCCGCTCCCTGGAGCGCCGTGTCGGCGTTGCCGTCGTTGCGGATGGAGAACACCGGCGCCTGCGCCGACAGCTCCTGCGCGCGGCGCAAGAATCCTTCGCTCGATTGCTGCGCCGTTGCCCCCTCGTCCCACACAACCTGCAGTTTCTGCCGCGCGGTGTGCGCCTGCCACCAGCTGTCGGCGACGATGGCCACGCCGCTGTGCAAGCCGAGCAGATCCTTTGTGCCTTCGACGATGAAGGCATGCCGGACGCCGGGCATGGCCTTGATCGCGTCGAGATTGGCGCTGACGGCTTTGCCGGCAAACACCGGGCACTTCTCGTAGACGGCGTGCAGCATCCCCGGGAGCGTGAAGTCGATGCTGTAGATGGGCTTGCCCACGACGAGCGCGGCGTTGTCGACGCCCGGCGTCGGTTTGCCGATGATCGTGTAGTCCTTCGCGTCCTTCAGCCGAAGCATCGTGACGTCGGGAGGTGGCAGCGTCGCGGCCCTGGCCGCAAGCGCGCCGTACCCGATCGTCCGGTTCGTCGGCCGGTGCGTCACTTTGCCGGATGCGGTGAACAGCTCGGCTTCCGGCACGCTCCAGGCTTGCGCGGCGGCGGCCAGCATCAGTTGCCGGCCGGCTGCGCCCACTTGCCGCATCGGGATCCAGTTGTTCGGCGTTGCGGTGCTGCCGCCGGCGTTCTGCTGGTTGTACTTGGTTGTGTCGAGGTCGGTCTGCTCGACGCGAACGTCTTTCCAATCAACGTCAAGTTCCTCGGCGATCATCATCGGCAGCATCGTCCGGATCCCCTGGCCGATCTCGGGATTCTTGGCCATGATCGTCACGACGCCATCCGGCGCGATGCGAATGAAGGCATTCGGATTGAGCGGCGCGGGCGGCGGCCCACCTCGCTGAGCGAACACGTCCGCGATGGGATCGAAGTAGGAGGCGATGAGCACGCCGCCACCGGCGACGGCGCCCACGCGGAGGAAGGAGCGACGGTTGAGCAGCATGGGTTCCATGTCGTCTCCTCCTTCTTACTGGTTGGCAGGTCGATTACCGGCCTGCGGCGATGGGTTGGGGCGCGCCGCGGCGGTGGCGAGAGCCGAGGCGCGGTGAATCGCCTGGCGGATCCGCAGATACGTGCCGCAGCGGCAGAGGTTGCCGTTCATCGCCGTGTCGATGTCCGCGTCGGTCGGCCTGGCGATCCGGGCGAGCAGCGCCGCGGCCGACATCATCTGTCCGGCCTGGCAGTAGCCGCACTGCGGCACGTCGATCTCCTGCCACGCGAGCTGCACCGGGTGCGTCCCGTCGGCGGAGAGGCCCTCGAGGGTCTTGATCGCCGTCGTCGCCGTTGAGACCGGCGTCTGGCACGAGCGGACCGGGCGGCCGTTGAGGTGGACCGTGCAGGCGCCGCACTGGCCGATGCCGCAGCCGTACTTTGTCCCCTTCAAGTTGAGGACGTCCCGCAGTACCCAGAGCAGGGGCATGTCGGCCGGGACGTCGACCGTCGAGGCCTTTCCGTTGACGTTGAGTGTGTAAGCCATGTCAGATCCTCGTTCACGGTCCGCCTAAAGGCGGACACTACATCTGGCGGATTACGCCCAGCTGAAGCCGCTCTTGGCGAGCGGCAGCGTGCGGATGCGTTTGCCCGTGGCCACAAAGATAGCATTACAGACCGCCGGCAGGACAGGCGGAAGTGAGGGCTCGCCGAGTCCGGTCGGTGGATTGTTCGTCGTCTTGAAATGGACCTCGATCTGCGGCGGCGCCTGCGTCAGCCGCAGCAGCGGGTACTGATTGAAGTTACCCTGCACGACACGGCCCTGGTCGATAGTGATCTCGTACTGCATCAGGCTGCCGAGACCCTCGATGATGGCGCCCTGCACCTGATGCTCGGCGTTTCGGGGATTGATGATGTGGCTGCCGATGTCGCCGGCGACCCAGATCTTGTTGACCTTGACCTTGTTGTCGGCGCTGACGCCGACCTCGGCCACCTCGGCGAAGTAGCCGCGGTGGCTGAACTGGAACGCGACACCCATGCCGGTGCCTCTCGCCGACTGTCGCGATCCCCATCCTGACTTCTCTCTCACCAACTCCAGCACGCCCTTCATCCGATCCGCATCGAATCCGTCATCCTGCCCGCCCGGCAGCTTCTGGGCGGAGAGCAGCTCGAGTCTGAATGCGATCGGATCGCTTCCGGCGGCGCTGGCCAGCTCGTCTATGAAGGACTGAAACACGAACGAGGTGGCGTTGGTCCGCGGCGCGCGCAGCACGGTGGTCGGTACACCGAGTGGCATCAACGTGGCCTGCAGCGCGAAGTTCGGGAGGAAGCGCGACGGGAATTCAGTGGCCGGGATGTTGGCCGCCGGCGCGAATCGCTCGCCCTCGCCGAAGCTGACGAAGTGGTGGCGCCAGGCGACGACCTTGCCGTCAGCGCCGACGCCGCCCTTGATGAAATGGAAGCCGGCCGGACGGTAGAAGTCGTGGCGCATGTCGTCTTCGCGCGACCAGAGGAGCTTGACCGGCACGCCGATCGTCTTGGCGATCCACGCCGTCTCGACCATGAAGTCGTTGGTGCCGCGGCGCCCGAAGCCGCCGCCCGATCGGACGAGATGAACGGTGATGTCGGCATCAGCGATGCCGAGCGTCCTCGCGATGAGCAGACGACCCTGCGCGGGCCCCTGGCTCGGTGCCCACATCTCGAGCCTGCCGTTCTCGAAGCGCGCGGTGCAGCCGAGCGGCTCCATCGACGAGTGCGCAATGAACGGGTAGGAGTACGCCGCCTCGACGACCTTGGCGGCGCTTTGGAGTGCGGCATCGACGTTCCCGTCCTGGCGCAGCGTGAACGCCGGCGGCTGCTGCGACATCTCTTGCGCACGGCGCGCGAAGCCTTCGCTGCTCTGTTCGGCCGTCGGACCTTCGTTCCACCCCACGCGCAGTCTCTGCCGCGCGCGCTCGGCCTGCCACCAGTTGTCGGCGACGATCGCGACGCCGCCAACGAGACCCGTCAGATCGGTGCCGCCCTCGACCACAAACGCGTGGCGCACGCCAGGCTGCGTCTTGATCTCGTCGACATTGGCGCTGACGACCTTGCCGCCAAACACCGGGCACTTCTCGTAAACGGCGAACAACATCCCGGGCAGTGTCACGTCGATGTTGTAGAGCGGCTTGCCCGTGACGATCGACGGGTTGTCGACGCCGGGCGCGACCTGCTTGCCGATGATCGTGAAGTCGTTCAGGTCCTTGAGGCGGACGGTCTGAGGATCGGGCGGCGCCATCGTGGCGACCCTGGCCGCGAGCGCGCCGTAGCCGAGCGTGCGGTTGGTTGCCTGATGCGTGACTGTGCCAGACGCTGTGGAGAGCTGCGACTCTGGCACGCTCCACGTTTGTGCGGCCGCGGCGATGAACATCTGCCGGCCGGCCGCGCCCACTTGACGCAGCGGCGTCCAGCTGGCCGGCGTGCCATTGCTGCCGCCGGTCGTCTGCTGCCCGTACTTCGGATCGAGGTCGGCCTGCTCGATGCGCACGTCCTTCCAGTCCACGTCGAGCTCGTCGGCAATGATCATGGGCAGGCTCGTCTTGATGCCCTGCCCAAGCTCAGGGCGCGGAGCCATGATCGTGACGATGCCGTCGGGCGCCACGCGGATGAACGCGTTCGGCACGAGCGGCACGGCAGGACCTCCTCGCTGCGCGAGGAGGTCGGCCACCGGGTCGAGATAGGAGGCGATCAGCACGCCGCCGCCGGCGACGGCGCTGATGCGGAGGAAGGCGCGTCGGTCAACGAGTACTCTGGCCATGGAGCCTCCGGCGGGTTTCCTCAGGTGTAGTGTCCGGCTTCAGCCGGACCTGACTGGAGCGAGAATTCGTAAGGAGCTACGATAGCGAACAATATGCAACGGCGCAACGGTTGTGTCTATTGAAAAACCATGACAGGTCGTCAGGGGTCGTAGTGTCCGCCTTCAGGCGGACCTGTTTTTGAAGGAGCAACGAATATGCATGCACTCTCGATACGGTTCGCGCGTCTTGCGATAGCGATGGCGGTCGTCGCGGCCGCCGTTTCAGCCAGTGCCCAGGCCCCGGCGCCCGCCGGCGGCCAGCGGGGCGCCCAGCCGGGAGCCGCTCAGGCGCCTGCGGGCCGCGGGCAGGATTTCAGCCAGGTCCAGATCGTCGCGACCAAGGTCGCCGACAACTTCTATACGCTCGCCGGACAGGGCGGCACGATTGGCGTACTGACGGGACCCGACGGCGTCTTCATGGTGGACTCGCAGTTTGCGCCGCTCACCGAGAAGATCGTCGCCGCGATCGGGCAATTCACATAAACGGTGAAGACGTGCGGCTCATCCCGATCCCCGCGGCGCACACCGACGGCGACACACTCATCCACTTCACAAGAGCGGATGCGATCATGGCCGGCGACTTCTATCGGTCCACCGAGTATCCCAACATCGACCGCAACAACGGCGGGTCGCTCAAAGGCATGATCGACGGCTTGAACGCCGTCATCCAGCTTGCCGGGCCCGCCACGAAGATCATTCCGGGCCATGGCGACAGTGCGGACAGAACCGCCGTCGCCGCGCACCGCGACATGATCGTCGCGCTCCGCGACAAGGTGGCGCCGCTCGTGCGGCAGGGGAAGACACAGGAAGAGGTCGTGGCTGCGAAGCTCACCAACGAGTTCGACAGCAAGGTCACCGGGGCCACGGCGATGACGGGCGACCGGTTCGTCGGACAGGTCTACGCAGAATTGAAGTAGTGTCCGCCTTTAGGCGGACCCGGTCCGGCTGAAGCCGGACACTACGTACGATCTACTGCTATCTCCTGGGAGGAGCGGGCGTCGGCGTCTTGAATTCGGTGATCCCGCCGTACTTTTCTTCGACCGCTGCGCGGATCTCCTGAACGGACGACCCCGACGCGTGCATGCGCATCGCCTGCTCGCCGACCGCCAGGCACATCGGGCACACGATTCCGTGGTTGTCCCACGCCGTGACGTCGCCGTTTCGGGCGCGCGTCTTGACGAAGCAACTCGCGTTCGACTTGTGGCCCATCATCTCGCAGCCGCAGAAGCACGGCATGTAGCCGAGCACTTCGGGATGCTCGGCGGCGAACTTGTACGTCGCGCGGATGACGTCGTTCGGCCGCGGCAGCTGATACGGCGGCAGCTCGAGCGCGGGCTGCTTCGCCTGCGGATACGGCATCAGTCTCGGGGCGGCCGGCTGCTGGAACATCAGGAGGCCGAAGCTGGCGGCCATGATCTGCAGGGTCTTGTTCATGCCGCTCATTCTACCGCACGCCCCATCTGGCCGTTGCCATCCGGCCCACTGTGCGCTACATTCGCGCCATGATTTCCCTCACCGTTAACGGCAAGCCACACAATGTTGACGTCACCTCGGACATGCCCTTGCTGTGGGTGATCCGGGACGTCATCGGTCTGACGGGGACCAAATTCGGTTGCGGCATCGGGCAGTGCGGCGCCTGCACCGTCCACCTCGACGGGACGCCGATTCGCTCGTGCAGCACGCCGGTCTCGCTGGCCGCCGGGAAGAAGGTGACGACCATTGAGGGTCTGTCGCCCACGGCGAGCCATGCGTTGCAGCACGCCTGGGTGGCCGAACAAGTGCCACAGTGCGGCTACTGCCAGTCCGGGCAGCTGATGTCCGCGGCGGCACTGCTGGCCCGGATCGCCAGGCCAACCGACGCAGACATCGATCGGGCGATGAACGGCAATATCTGCCGCTGCGGGACGTATCAGCGGATCCGCCGCGCCATTCACCGCGCGGCGCGGGCGTAAGTGTGAAGAAGCGCCTGCGGCCATGCGAGCCTGAGGCCAGGCAAAGCCGAAGGCGAGCATCGGCGTCAGTTCGCGCTGGGGGTGGGGCCCCCAGCGCCAGTGAAATATGAGGTCGACCATGGCACTCAGCAGACGAACCTTCCTGAAGGTGAGCACCGCGGGCGGCGGTGCCCTGATCCTCGGCGCGTACCTGCCGGCGCTCGTGGACTCGGTGGACGCGGCTCAGCGCGCGGCAGCAGGTGGCGTATTCGAGCCGAACATCTGGGTGAGGATCGGCGCAGACGAAGGCGTCACGGTCATGCTCACGCAGCTCGAGATGGGCCAGGGCGTGATGACGGCGATGCCGATGCTCGTCGCCGAAGAGCTGGACGTCGAGTGGAGCAAGGTGCGCACCGAGTGGGTGGGCGCCGATCGGCGGTACGGCAACCCGGGTCTGGGCGGCACCCAGATCACCGCAGGCAGCAGCAGCGTCCGCGGCTACTGGAAGCCGCTGCGCGAAGCCGGGGCGGCCGCGCGAGCGATGCTCGTCACGGCCGCGGCGCAAACATGGGGCGTCGCGGCAAGCAGTTGCTCGACGTCGAACGGCGAAGTCATTCACGCGGCGACCAACCGCCGTCTTCGCTACGGTGCGCTGGTCGACAAAGCGGCGACGCTCCCCGTCCCGCCGCAGGTCTTGCTCAAGGCCACGACGGACTTCAAGCTGCTCGGCAAGGCGACGGCGCGCTTCGATATTCCCGAGAAGGTCGACGGCAGCGCCGTGTTCGGCATCGACGTCACGCGCCCCGGCCTGCTGGTGGCGCGCGTCGTGCGGTGTCCGGTGTTTGGCGGCAAGGTCGCGAGCTTCAACGCGGAGAAGGCCAAGGCCGTGGCCGGTGTCCGCGCCGTCGTGCCGGTCAGCGCCGGCGTGGCCGTCGTGGCCGACAACTACTGGGCCGCCACGCGCGGTGTGCAGGCGCTGACCGTCACGTGGAACGAAGGGCCGCTCGCGCGCCTCTCGAGCGCGGCGATCAGCCGGCAGATGGCGTCACTTGCGGATCGGCCTGGCGCCGTGGCGCGCAACGACGGCGACGTCGGCGCCATGCTGACGAGCGGCGCGCGCACGATCGAGCGAGTGTTCGAGGTGCCATTCCTCGCCCACGCCTGCATGGAGCCGATGAACTGCACGGCCGACGTCCGCGCCGACGGGTGCGACGTGTGGGTGCCGACGCAGTCGCAGACGGCTTCCCAGCAGGCGGCGATGGCGGCGTCGGGCCTGCCCGAAACAGCGGTGAAGATTCACACAACGTATCTCGGCGGCGGATTCGGCCGGCGCGGCGAGGCAGACTATGTCACCGACGCGGTCGAAGCGTCGAAGGCCGTGGGGAAGCCCGTCAAGGTCGTGTGGACGCGCGAGGACGACATCCAGCACGACTTCTACCGCCCGGCCACGTACGTCCGGATGTGGGGCGCTGTCGATCCGTCCGGCGCGATCGTCGCCTGGCAGCAGCGCATCGTGCAGCAGTCCCTGCTCAAGCGGATCAACCCGAGCGGACTCGAGGGCTCGCGCGGCATCGATTTCATCTCGGTGGATGGCGCGGCGACGTTGCCGTACGCCATCCCGAATCTTCGTGTGGAGTACACGGAGTTCGATCCGGGCATTCCGTACGGCTTCTGGCGTTCGGTGGGGAACTCGGTCAACGGCTACGTCACGGAAGCCTTCTTCGACGAACTGGCTGCGGCAGCGGGGAAGGATCCCTTCGAGTTGAGACGACAGTTGCTGAGCAAGGCACCTCGTCACAAGGTGGTCCTGGAGAAGGCCGCCGCGATGGCCCGGCGGCAGCGGCGTTCACGAGGCATTCGGGAGCATCGTAGGCACGGTGAACGAGATCTCGGTCGCCGCCGACGGCACGGTGCGCGTGCACAAGGTGGCCTGCGCGGTCGATTGCGGCTGGACCATCAACCCCGACACCATCGTGGCCCAGATGGAAGGCGGCATCGTCTACGGACTGACGGCGGCGCTCAAGGGCGAGGTGACGATCCAGAACGGTCGCGTCACGCAGCGCAACTTCAACGACTATCCGATGCTGCGGCAGAACGAGATGCCCGCGATCGACGTGGCGATCGTGCCAAGCGGCGAGGCGCCCGGGGGCATCGGCGAACCGAGCACGGCGGTCATTGCCGGGTCGCTCGTCAACGCGATCTTTGCCGCGACGGGCAAGCGGATCTACCGGCTGCCGATTCGGGCGGCCGATTTGCGACGGAATGCGTAACGGTCCGGCTGAAGCCGGACACTACGATTTCACAGGTTTCGAATCGTGATCGCACGAATCGTGATTTCCGCGCATTCGTGATCGCACAAATCGGCGTTTCCACGAATCGTCTATCGTACGAACGAATCGTCTATCGTACGTAGTGTCCGGCTTCAGCCGGACCCGGAGATTCTCATGTTGCAACGTTTGATGCTGATCGTCGCCGCTGTCGTGCTCCTCGCGCCGGCGCAGGCGCAACAGCAAACCGATACAGACGTTCTCGCGCGGATCCAGCAGGAGGCGAGCAGCAGGTCGCAGATCCTGCGGACGGTGCACTACCTGAGCGATGTGTACGGGCCGCGGCTCACCGGCTCGCCGAATCTCAAGGCGGCGGGCGAGTGGTCGGTCACGCAGATGAGCGACTGGGGTTTGGCCAACGGTCACCTCGAGGCGTGGGATTTCGGCCGTCCCGGCTGGACCAACGAGAAGTTCTCCGCGCACATCGTCTCACCGGTGAAGGACTCGCTCGTCGGCGAGGTGCTGGCGTGGACCGCGGGAACTGATGGAACAGTCGTCGCCCAAGCCGTTCAGGTGGTCCCACCCGAGCGGCCGACGCCGAACGAGCTGGCCGCGTACCTCGACGGTCTGCGGGAGAAGGTTCGAGGAGCGATCGTGCTCGTCGGCCGGCCGGTCGTGGTGCCGGTGAGTCTGATGGCGCCGGCCTCGCGCCAGGACGACGATCGATTGCGGCAGCGCTACGATCCGAACGCCACGCCCGCCGGCCGCGGCCGCGGTGGGCCGGGTCGCGGCCAGCCCGCCGCACCAGCCGGGCTGACGGCCGCTCAGGTCAACGACCAGATCAACCAGTTGCTGGTCGCAACGGGCGCCAAGGTGCGTCTGAACGATGCGGGCCTCGAGCACGGACAGATCACGGCGTTCAACAACACGTCGTACGATCTGACCACGCGGCTGCCGACCGTCATGCTGCGGAACGAGGACTACGGCCGCATCTGGCGGATCCTTGCCGACGGCACGGCGGTCGAGCTCGAGGTCACCATCGTCAATCGCACGCATCCGGAGGGGCGCACGGCGTACAACGCGATCGCCGAGATCCCGGGAGCGGACAAGCGAGACGAGGTCGTCATGATTGGCGGTCATCTCGATGCGTGGCACTCGGCGACCGGGGCGACCGACAACGCCGTTGGGTGCGCGATCATGATGGAAGCGGCGCGTATCCTGAAGGCACTGGGCGTGGCGCCACGGCGCACGATTCGCGTGGCCCTGTGGAGCGGCGAGGAACAAGGCCTGCTCGGGTCACGGGCGTACGTGGCAGCGCACTTTGGATCGTTCGAGAATCCAAAGGCCGATTACAGGAAGCTTGTCGCCTATCTGAACGTCGACCAGGGCACGGGCCGCCTGCGCGGCGCCCGGGTGTTCGGTCCGCCGGAGGCGGCCGCGTTCGTCCGGCAGATCTTCGCGCCGCTTCAGAGCCTCGGCGTGCTCGGCACGATCGCGACGCGAAACCGCAATCTGGGCGGCTCCGACGGCACCTCGTTCGACAACGCGGGCCTGCCGAGCATCTGGTTCGACCAGGATCCGATCCAGTACGATTCCCACACGCACCACACCAACCTCGACACGTACGAGCGCATCCTCCAGTCCGACGTCCAGCAGGCGGCCATCGTCATCGCCGCAACGGCCTACGAGCTCGCCATGCGCGACGAGATGCTGCCGCGCTTCAGCGCCGCGGACATGCCTGCCGTTCCAGGACGCGGGAATTAACGTCACCCATGCGTAGTGTCCGGCTTCAGCCGGGCATCGTGCGACTTGGGGAACCCAGCATCGGCCTGACTAAAGTCCTCCGACTACGCGACTTCTGGTGGCTGACCACCGACATGAACATGCCTTGCCATTGGAGTGGTCGCGCTGCCACAATCCGCTCTCGCCTCGAAAGACCATGAGTTGTCGAGCCCGCTGTTCAAGGTTGGGCCTTTGAACGTTCATACATAGAGAGCGCGCCTATGCGCTCCGCGGGCGTGTGGATTGCTAGCAGGGTCTGGCGTCAGCTGGGACGAAGCAGAGGAGAAATCATGTCACGAAGAGCAAGCGGTGGCACGTTCGCAGCCGGGCAGCTGAAAAGAGCGGCTGCGCTTCTTTCTCTGGGCCTCGTCTTACTCTTCGCGCAGCCAGGCGGGCATGCGCAAACCGGTGATGGGAACGCCTTGACGTTCTTCAAGAACTACTTCGTCACGGGCGACTACGTCGTGGGCGGTGTCGGCTTGCGGGGCCTAGGCGTCAACGGCATCGCAACCGGCACGATCACGATCGGCGGCGTACCAGCCGACGCGAACATCTTGGCCGCATTTCTGTACTGGCAAGAGGTATCAAAAGACAGCTTGGGTCCGGACTCTGGCGCCGTCGGTGCGACGTTCAACGGCAACGCTCTCTTTGCGGCCGATGGGCCGCTCGCGAAAGTGTTGGACCCGGCCGGAACGGCGCCGTGCTGGAGCTCCGGAGGCGGCACGGGCTCATCGGGCGGCCAGCACAAAACGTACACGTACCGCGCCGATGTCCTCGGACTTTTCGATGTCGACCAAGACGGAAAGTTGAGGGTCAACGGCGCGCATCAGATTCAACTGCCGGATTCTGGATCCAGCGGCAACGGCGTGCCGATTGCCCTCGGCGCCAGCCTCGTCGTGGTTTACCGGGACGCCGCTGCACCGCTACGTGCGGTTGTCCTGTACGACGGCGGCTACACCATGGATCAAACCAACGAGACGATGTCTCAGGCGATCCGCGGGTTTTACCAGGCCGCTGAGGCCCCCAACGCGAAGCTCACTCACATTGTGGGCAGCGGCCAAGCGAACAAGTCAGAGCGCCTGCTACTCCCCGGGCTGGCCCCGATCCTCAATCCATTCACGGGCTCATTAGGCGCGTCATGGGACAGCTCGACATTCAACGTGGGTGTGCCCGCGGGAACGGATTCGACGACGACATCGGTCGATCACGTGGGCTTTAGCTCCTTCGACTGTCTGTCCTGGGGCGCGATCGTGTTCAGTACAAGCGTCCAGGATACGGATGGCGACGGCCTCCTCGATGTCTGGGAGACGTCAACAGACACGATCGACGATCCGAATGGCCAGCCCCTGCCCAATCTCCACGCGATGGGCGCAGACCCCCTGCACAAGGATCTCTTTGTTGAAGTCGGGTACATGTCCGCTGGCGAAGGGACGTATGGTGGCGTGCTCAAGCCGGCACACACGCATTTGCCCGCGCCCGCGGCGCTGAAGATGGCGGGCGACGCGTTCAAGAATGCGCCCGTCTCCAATCCCGATGCCTACCCTGGGATCAGCGTGCATTTCGATGTCGGCAACAACTACCAGCCGGGTCAGTCGGACCATGAGGCAGAGGGCAGCGCTCTGGATCCGTACATCATCCCGGCGAGCTTGGCCCGGGGCGGAGAGGCCATCACGGAAGCGGCATGCGTCGCAGACACACAGAGCCCGCCGCGGTGGGGCTGCCAGTTCCCCGCGTATCCGGGCACGATCAGCTGGAAGACCGGCTTCCAGCTCTATAGGGACGCGCCCGTCAGCAGCCTCGATGGCGGGCCGATCACCCCCGAGGAGCTAGCCGCGTGCCGAGCGGCAGGAGACTGCCGGAGACGATTCGATCGCAACCGGAAGGACATGTTCCGTTACGTCCTGGGCGCACACTTCCTCGGTCTGCCAAAAGCCCCATGTCTGAATGAGGACGGTAGCGCAGACGCTGACTGTCGACAAAACAACCCGGACTTCCACGTCCCCAGAACGATCTCGGGCGTCGGCGACTTCCCGGGCGGTGACCTGATGCTGACGCTCGGAGGGTTTGCGGATTCCGCCGGGAAGCCCGTGGGGACCCCCTTCATGCAAGCCGCCACGTTGATGCACGAGCTGGGGCACACCTTCGAGCTCACGCATGCTGGAGCCCCGCAAGTCCCACGAGAACCGAACTGCAAGCCCAACTACCTGAGCACGATGAACTACCTGTTCCAGTTGCGCGGGCTGTTTAACGACCTCAACCCCGGTGTTCCTCACGTGGATTTCTCCGCTCAGGTGCTCGGCGATCTCGATGAGCGGTTCCTGGCCGATGGCCCTCTGAGCGGCACGCCACGCTACCGCACTGGCTGGTACGCGCCTCAACGCCCAGACATGATCGGTTCAGCGGCGAGGAGGTACTGTAATGGCTCGGCGCTCCCCAACCCTCTGCCGGACGGATGGGTTCCAATGGTTCGCGTCGACGGCACAAGTGTCACAGGTGCGATCGACTGGAACGCGGACGGGGACCCTCTGGATTCGGCGTTCTCCCAGGACATCAACTTCAACGGCGAAAACACGCAACTGAACGCGGGGTCCGATGACTGGGCCAATCTCGGCCTGAACCAACTCGGGAGCAGGCGAAACGTGGTGTTGGCCCTCGGCGATGACGGCTATTGGGACCTAGGCGACGACGACGGCTACTGGGACCTCGGCGACGACGGCTATTGGGACCTCGGCGACGACGACGGCTATTGGGACCTCGGCGACGACGACGGCTATTGGGACGTCGGCGACGACGACGGCTATTGGGACATCGGTGCCGCTGGTGAAGTGGACGACGTGATCGCGGCGGCTTCGGGGAATACTCCTCCAACTCAGGTGACGGCCTGCGTGATCGGCATCGGAACATGCACAGGTGGCCCGTTCCATAGGATCAGGCTGGACTGGAAGTCGCCCAATGTGGGCACCGTGCTCTGGTACTTCGCCTATCGCTTCAGGACCGACGATCCGACAGAGACCAAGACGCTTGTGGGACAGGTGTCCGCGGCGATTGGTGTCGATGACTACTCGCTGGTCGACTCCGAAGAGCTTCCGAACGCGAGCTTTACGTATGTCGTGGTCGCGGAATTCAACGACGCGACCCCGACGACCTCGAACACCATCAGCGGCCCGTCCTTCCCTGCGATCGGACCCACGGGCGATCCGTGGGTCATGGCCGTCAACGACCCGCCGGTGGCCGTCGACGACCCGCCTGTCGCGATCGGCACCAGCTACATCATCGACCAGGGCACGACGCTGAACGTGGAGACCCCCGGTGTGCTTGGCAACGACACCGACGTTGACAGCGCATCGCTGACGGCAGCGCTCGTGGCCCCACCGCTCGGTGGCACGCTGGTCCTCAACGCCAATGGCTCATTCACCTACACGCCCGTTCCTGGCTTCGTCGGTTCGGACAGCTTCACGTATACCGCGAACGACGTCGACCCAGGTCGCAGCTCGAACGTGGCGACCGTGTCGATCACGGTGCAGGACACCACGCCGCCGGTGGTGACGCTCAGTCTTCCGACACCGGATGGACTGGGTGGGTTCTTCGTTACCTCGCCCGTAATCGTGGGGGTGTCGGCAGTAGACGCCTCGAGTGTGAGTGCGTTCGCCTGCACCGACAATGGCTCACCGATCGGGCCGGGCAGCCTGGCCGGGATCGGGACGCCTACGGCGAGCGGAAGCCTCAGCGTGAGCGCGGAAGGGACGCACAACCTGATCTGCACGGCCACCGACTCGGCGGGTAACAGCGGGGCGGCCAGCGGTTCCTCCAACACGGGGACCGTAAAGATTGACACGCAGCCGCCAACCGTCACGATCGCGGCGCCCGCCAGTAACGCAGCCTATCTTCTCAACGCGTCCGTCGCGTCGAGCTTTACCTGTTCGGATCCCACGCCGGGATCTGGCCTGGCCACGTGCGTCGGACCGGTCTCGAGCGGATCGAACTTCGACACCAGTACCGTGGGCCCCAAGACGTTTGCCGTTACCGCTAGGGACGTCGCTGGGAACCAAACGACGACGACGAACAACTACTCTGTCAACTACAGCATGACTCTCACGCCGCTGAAGAGTCCGGCCCAACAGGGGAGCGCCGTGCCGGTCGTGTGGCAACTCAAGGATGGCTTGGGCAACATCATCAGCTCCCTGAATACGCTGCTCAAGATGGAGAGCGCGTTTAATGGCCCGGTGCCGCCTGGCGGCTGCGTGTCTTCTGCCATCGGGACGAAGGAAACACTGTATAGCCTCCCGAACGGCGCGACTGGGGGCAGCACGTTCCGCCTTGTCTCCGGCGGTTATAAATTCAACTGGGACACGACAACCACGACCACCTTGCCCGTCCTCACGGGCAAGGGCTGCTACACCGTGCTGATTTACTTGAATGACGAGTCGGCCGCGAAAATGACGACGGCGGTGCAATTGAAGTGAGTCCGGACTGGATAGACCGGCCGTCATTGCCTGGAGTGGCAGCGAGGGATCCCAGGAGGCTAACGCGTCTTGCTCATGCGTGTCGCGTACGTCGGCCGGGTCCTTCTGGACCCGGCTTTCCCGGCAGGTCCGAAAGGACCCGCCCTACTACGTACTACATGTAACGCTGCACCATGTGAACAGCGCTCTAACGCCCGGCGCGCCGGCGGACTTCTGGCAGTAGCGGATCTTCCTTCGACCGGCCGCGGATTTCGAGATACGTACGGTACGAATCGGCGAACCGCGCGTTCTTCAGCCCCTCGCGGACTCGACCCTGATAGTAATAGACGGGCGGGAGGTAGCCGTACGTGGGCTCTTGGTCTAGAAACAAACTGAGAGCCTCGCCACGGCGCTTGATGCAGCGGTCGAACTCGGAATCGGCTTGCACGAGCTGGCCGGTGCCGGCTTCAAGATACGCCCGTCCGAGATCGAAGTGGCCGATCCAGGTGTCGAGAAGGCCATTCGCCTCGATGAGGACTTTGATCGCCTGGCTGAGGTTCTCGTCTCTTAACGCGATCGCACCTTCGAGAATCTTGGCGTAGGCCTGAGGCTCGGCCCGCAGTTCGGAGGCAAGGGCGGCGATGAGGGGGCGGGCTCTGGCGATTTCGCCCGCCTCGACAAAGACTCGTGCCGCCAGGAACCGGATCTTCACGGCTTGACTATTCGCCAGCGCCCGTTGGGCCGCCGCGACGGCTGGGCCCTTCTGTCCTCGCACGACGTGCGTATGCGCCAGCGATGCGAACTTCGCGGCCGCTCGGTCGGGATTCTTGGACGTCAGGTCGGCGGCCGCGCCTTGCTCGAGAATCCGTACGGCATCCGAGAGACGGCCTTCGTACAGCGCCAGGTCGCCGAGACCCGACGCTGCGAAGGAGGCACCCAGCGCGTCGACTTTGCCAATCGCCTGGAAGGTTTCAGTCGCCTCTGGCAACTGGCCCTGTCCCACTTGGGCAAAGGCCAGGGCCAGCAAGCCCGACAACCCCGGCTCTGGCATCGCTCGTATTTCTTCTTCGGCGGCTGTGAAATCGCTGCTGTAATCGGCGTACAGCGCTAGATTCACCCGGTAGAGCGCCCGGTTCGGCAGGATCTTGACGACCTGCCGCATCTCGTCCACGGCCCTGGGCATGTTTCGCAGAAACGTCAGGCACAGGGCGAGATTGTTGCGTGCCGAGACGTCCGCCGCGTACCGGACGACCAAGTCGCCGTACTCCTTCACGCACTGCTGAGAGTCGCCTCTGAGCCCGAAGGAGAGGCCGCGCGTGCGATAGCGTTCGCGCTCGGTCATCCCATCGAGATGACTGATGGCCTCATTGATGTATTTTTCCGCATCTTGCGGCCTGCCCAGGTTCGCCGACGCACCGGCCATCCCCGCGTATGCGAGACCGAACGTCGGATCCCGGTCTACCGCCTTCGAAAAGTGTCCGAGCGCCTCCTCGAACCGGCCGTTGGACATGGCCTCCATCGCCGCCGCATAGTCGCGTACGACGTCCAACGACGTGGCTGACAGTGTTTCCATGGCGAAGCGCTGCGCGGCGTCTGACGTGTCGTCACCGAGCGCCTCGCGAACCGCGGTCGCCAGCTTCGTCGCCACACTCAGGACCTGGTCCTTGTTGGACGCCCTGCTTATGCCACTCGTGATCACGGTCCCAGTCACCGCCTGGGTCGCTTTGACTGAAACGCCGTACCCGCTGCCTTGACGGTCGAGCGATCCGGAGAGGACGACACCCACGCCCTGCTTCACCGCGAGCTCCAGCGCCGCCCGCTCATCCAGTTGCTCGGGGGGGCGGACGCCGAGGCTGCGTTGGATGCCGCTCCGGTCGTACGCACTGATGAAGCCGGCGCCTTCGAGCACGAGCTTCAGCATCGGCTCCAATGTGCCGTCGAACGTCGGATCGCCGGTGCCGTTCTGGAAGTCCGCGATCACCACCAAGACCGGTTCGTGGGCAGCGGGCGGCGGGGGTGCGAGACGGCGTCCGACGAAATACATCCCGCCGAGCAGCACGACGACGAGCACGGCGGCGGCCGCCATCGTCCGTTTGCTGATGCGGGCGTGAATCGGAATCAGCTCGCCCGCGTCATCGAGCGCCGCGAGCGCCGCGACCAGTTCGGTACTCGTCGCGAACCGCGCGGCGGGATCGCGCTCGAGGCAGCGCCGGATGAGGCTGTCGAGCGGATCGGGAATCGAGGCATCGACCGTGCGGAGTGACGGCACCCCTTGCTCGAACCGTCGCCTCATCTCGGTCAGCCGATCGTGCGGCGTGGTCGCCGTGCCGCGCCGCGGGCCGAGCAGCATTTCGTACAGGATCAGCCCGAACGCGTAGATGTCGGCGCGGCCGTCGACGGCGCGGCCTTCGCCCTGCTCCGGCGCCATGTACTCCAGCGTGCCGACGATGTCGCCGGTCTCGGCCTCTGAGGTCGACGCGGAGATCCCGAAGTCCATGATGAGCGCCTGCTCCTCGTCTCCGGTCCCGCTGATCATGATGTTGGCGGGTTTGAGGTCGCGGTGCACGACGCCGGCCTCGTGGGCGGCCTGGAGACCGTTGGCGACTTGCCGCGCGAGGCGCAACGCACGGGCCAGCGGCAACTTACCGTCTTGTCGCAGGACTTTCGAGAGATTCTTCCCCTGGACGTACGGCATCGTGATGTACTTGATGCCGTTGATTTCGCCCAGGTCGTGAATGCGCACCACATGCTTGTGCGTGACCTGACGGGCGAGGAGCAGCTCGTTTTTGAACTGTCTTTCGAGATCCGATGACACGCCGCTTCCTTTGTCGGCGCGGATGACCTTGAGCGCGACCGTGACGCCGAGCTCCGAGTCCCAGGCTTGATAGACGGCGCCCATGCCGCCCATGCCGAGCAGCTTGCTGATGTGATAACGGGTGCCGAAGGTCTGGCCTATCCTGAGCGGTCCGGCCATCGGGCGGACATTACCCGTCGCGTGGTCGATCGCCGCATCGGTTGTCGTCGCGAGCGTGCCGCCTGTGGTCGACAGAGTACTCTGAGGGAAGCCGGTCGCGTCGAGGTCTGTGCCGTCTGGAGGGAGACCCGTTGGGGCCTGGGATGGCATCATGGTCGGGAGCGACGTCTGAGCGAAGCCCGTACCACACGTCGCACAACTGTCGGCGTCGACAGGCGTCGCCGCACCGCACTGAGGGCAACTTCCGGGCATAGTTGAGGATGAGGCGTCGATTATGCCACGAGCCGCCTGCCCTCAAGAGGCTCGCGGGGGAACCGGTTCGGTGGAGACCATCTACCAGTGTCAGAAGGAGATGCTGCCCCCCAGGTGCACGCGCGTGGTGGCGCCGAGACCATGTGCGATGGCGAGATTGATCTGAATGAACGCGGCGCTGAACCACACGCTCCCGCCGTACCCCCGCTTCCACTTCTGATCCACCAGTCGCTCGCCCTTCGCGTACACCGTTCCCATATCGTGAAACGCGCTGACGCCGAACTGCCCGATGTTGACCGGTGAGGTCAGCGGGATGATGAGCTCGATCGAGCCGGCGGCGAGCGTGTCGCCAACGGCCGTCCCCGCATGGAAGCCGCGAAGATTCGACATGCCGCCGAGCATGGGCTTGAGGTAGGGCGGCAGCGGCGTGTCCGAGTCCTCGCGCAGCGCGCGCACCGCCAGCACGTTCTGCCTGAAGACGCCGACGTATCCCCGCGCGTCGAGCGTCGATCGACTGGCACTGCCGCCCGTCAGGCCGAGACGATCCCACGAAGCGTGCACGTAGACGGCGTTGCGCGGCAGCACCGGGTCGGGCCGCGTGTCGAACCTGATATCGGCGCCGGCCTGCGTGAACGACTCGTCCGCGCCGAGGAACGACACGTTCTGCCATCCCACGCTGCCGCCTACGCGCACCGCCGGCCACAGATCTTGTTCGACACGCAGCTGCACGCCCCGCCGGTCGTCGTCTGCCTCGAAAAAAGGATTCGTGCGCCTCGAGATTGCTCCCGTCGCCAGCACGCGGCTGGAGCGGCGGCTCTCAAACGTCTTGTCCAGCTCGACGGCAGCCTTCTTCTCGCCGCCCCACGTGGCCGGAAACGACAGGCGGCTCCTGGCGCCAACGGGATTCGGCCGGGCGAAGCGCGCGCCGTAGGTGAAGCCGTAGCCGTCTTCCGATGTGAGGACGGGCATGAAGAGGAGATTAGGTCCACGACGGCGGACGACGCGGGTCGGATTGTCAGGGTCGCCGGTGAATTCGATCTTGACCGGACCCTCGTTGACGATGATGACGAGGACGATCTGGGAAGGATCGGCGATCGAGGCGAAGCGCTTGCGGACCTCGACGCTCTCGAAACGCTTGCTCGCGCGCAGGCGGAGCGTGACGTCGTTCACCAGGTTGACGCCGACCGGCGTGCCAATCTCGACGCCGGCAATCTGGCGCACGTCGGCATCGGTCGAGGCGACGTTTCCCTGGACCTGAATCGCGGTCAGGATCTCAAGACGGTCCGCCTGACCGCCGGCGCCACGGTCCGCCTGAAGGCGGACACTACGTACGACTGGTGGCGTGTCTGTCGTAGTGTCCGCCTTCAGGCGGACCGTCGCCGGCGTATCTGTCGTAGTGTCCGCCTTCAGGCGGACCGACTGAAACGCGAGCGCCAGAAGCAGGACGGGGTAGAACGACATTCACTGCGCTGCCGGCAGTCCCAGCTTCCCGGTGACCTCGGCGCGGCGGTAGTCGAAGTAATCGATTGCGTAGCGGAGGTCGAGATCGCCAATGGCAAAGCTCACCGAGGCCGCCACCTCGACGTGACTGGGCAGCCAGACTTCAGGAAACGGCTGGCCCATGGTCATCGAGGCATGCACGTCGTTGACGCGCGCGAGCCACGGCACGGGCAGGAAGTCGAAGGCGACGTTGCTGAACGTGTACTTGACGATCTGGTGAGCCGAGGGCTCGATCCACAGCGTGACCAGTGCCACTTTGTTCATCATGCGGCGCATCTCGGCCTCGACCAGGTCGCCCCTGTTCGATCGGTCGCCGCCGCCCCGGCGCCGGGTGTCGCCCCGGAAGAGGTTGGCCGGATAGTACTCGACGCGCAGCACCTCGCGGTTGTCGAGCATCTCCCTGCCGGCCAGCGCGTACTTGCCTTCCTCGAACCGAAACCGGAGAAAGTAGGCCGAGGAGATGAACTCGGGCTGGCGCGCCTGCCGCAGGATGGCGTCGGTGCCGCTCGGGGCGGTGTCGTCGGTGGGTGAGGGCTGGGCCGGCGTTGCGGGGGCGGCCTGTCCAGTCCCGCGTCCGCGGCGCCGCTCGATGTCCTTCTGCCGCTGCAGATACTCCTCTTCGTACTTGCGGCGGTCGGCCTCGCCAACGGTGACGCCGTTGGCCTTGACCGGGCTTCGCACGAAGAAGCCGTCGCGAACGAACCAGGTGTACTCGCGGCGCTCGTTCCAGAGCGACCAACGCGCGGGGCCGGTGAGCGCGATCACCTCGCGCTCGTCGAGCACGTACTGCTGCAGCTTCTTCCAGTTCTCGTCGCGTCGCGCGAGCACCTGCTGCATGAAGGCGTCGAGGTCGGTCTGCGCAGCCACGACGGGCGCGAGCCGCGGAGCAGTTGCGACGAAGGCCACCGCGACCGCGAGACAAACAACTGCTTTGCCACAAAGCTCACGAAGATCACGAAGAGGATCAAACCACAGAGTCACGGAGGCCCGGAGGCATTCGCCGCTTTGCGGCGCCGCGTCGAATGCGTTCGGACCTCTGTGGCCCTGTGGCTCTGTGGTTAATTTCACTCTGCGTCCCCCGCGTTCTCTGCGTCCCGCGTGGTCTACCAACCGACAGGTGTTCCGGCGATCTGATCGTCCAGCCACGTGGAGAGCGGCGCGAAGTAATCGAGAATCGCCGTTGCATCCATCTGCCGCAAGCCGGTGAGAGCCTCGAGCGCGTCGGGCCACGGACGCGACTGTCCCATCGCCAGCATCGCGCTCAGGCGCTTGCCGGCCTCCTTGCTGTCGTAAATCGAGCAGCGGTGGAGCGGTGTCGTGCAGCCGGCGGCCTGCGACAGCGCGCGGTGAAACTGGAACTGCAGGATGGAGGCGAGGAAGTAGCGCGTGTACGGCGTGTTGTCGGGGATGTGGTACTTGGCGCCCGGATCGAAGAACTGTTCGTCGCGGACCGAAGGCGGCGCGACGCCCTGGTACTTCAGCCGCAGGTCCCACCATGCCTTGTTGTAGTCGGTGGGCGCCACTTCGCCCGAGAAGACCTTCCAGCGCCACTGGTCGATGAGCAGCCCGAAGGGCAGAAACGCGATCTTCTCGAGGGCGCGCGTCATCAGCAGCCCGATGTCACGCGACGCATCCGGCGCCTTGTCGAGCAGCCCGATCTTCACCAGGTACTCCGGCGTGACGGACAGTGCAATCGTGTCGCCGATGGCCTCGTGGAAGCCGTCGTTGGCGCTGTCACGGAGAATAATCGGCTGATCCTTGTACGCGCGCTGATAGAAATTGTGGCCGAGTTCGTGGTGGATGGTCGTGAAATCCTCTGCCGTCTGGTCGATGCACATCTTGATGCGCACATCGGCCACCAGA
>Ga0156278_1112_pt2 | contig 24014 bp, 20 predicted proteins | sample RifCSPlowO2_12_FD_107927 | JGI IMG/M metagenome (GOLD analysis project Ga0156278, IMG submission 107927) | Acidobacteria bacterium RIFCSPLOWO2_12_FULL_65_11
ATGTGGGGCCCCACGCGAAGTGAGGAATGTGGGAGCGCTCCTTGTGGAGCGCGTTTGGACCACCGAGGTATTCGATGAGAACACACGGGAAACAATTCACCGCCGCCAAAGCGCAGGTGGCCGCCGATCGAAGCTATTCGATCGAAGATGCGGTCCCGCTCATGCAGAAGGTCAAATTCGCCAAGTTCGACGAGACCGTGGAGCTGGCGCTCCGGCTCGGTGTCGATCCGAAGCACGCCGACCAGATGGTGCGCGGCACGGTGGTCCTGCCGCACGGTCTCGGCAAGAGCAAGCGCGTGCTCGCGATCGCCGGCGGCGACAAACAGAAGGAAGCCCAGGAGGCCGGCGCCGACGTGGTGGGCGGTGAGGAGATGGTCGAGAAGATTCAGGGCGGCTTCATGGAGTTCGACGCCGTGGTCGCTACGCCCGACATGATGCGCGCGGTCGGCAAGCTCGGCAAAGTGCTCGGCCCGCGGGGGCTGATGCCGAACCCCAAGACCGGCACCGTCAGCGTGGACATCGCCAAGGCGGTCAGGGAGATCAAGGCCGGCAAAGTGGAGTTCCGCGTCGACAAGACCGGCATCATCCACGCGCCGCTCGGCAAGACGTCGTTTGCCACCTCCTCGCTCGTCGCCAACGCGCACGCGCTTGTCGACAGCATCGTGAAAGCCAAGCCCGCGGCGGCCAAAGGCAAGTTCCTCCGGAGCGTCACCCTGTCGTCGACGATGGGGCCGGGGATCAAGATCGATACAACGCACATTGACGTGGCGGTGAAACACTAATGGCGGTCACCAGAGCAGACAAGGAAGCCGAGTTGCAGCAGCTCGAGTCGGCGTTCAAGGGAGCCGACAGCGCGATCCTGGTCGACTACAAGGGCCTCAACGTGCCGCAGATGACCGAGCTGCGGCGCCAGCTCCGCTCGGCGAAGGCGAAGTACAAGGTCGTCAAGAACACCCTCGCCAAACGCGCGCTGAAAGGTACATCGCTCGCCGTGCTCGAGAAGTATTTCGAGGGCACCACGGCGGTGGCCTACACCGCGACCGATGCGGTCCTCCTTGCCAAGACGCTGACGACGTTTGTCAAGACGGCGCCGTCGCTGACGATCAAGGCGGCAGTCGTGGAGGGCCGGGCCATCAAGCCGGCCGAGGTGACCGATCTGGCGTCGCTGCCGGGCCGGCCCGAGCTGTACGCGCGGCTGCTCGGCACGATGCAGGGGCCCATGGTCCGGCTCGTCACGGTGCTCAACGCCGTCCCGCGGGATTTGATGAATGTGCTGGCGGCAGCGGAAAAGAAACGACAGGCAACATAGCGTGGCTCATGGTTTAAGGCTGATGGCTCAGGGGGGCTCAAGCCCTCAGCCATGAGTCCTGAGCCGATAGGAGAACAGAGATGGCCGAAGTGACTCAGCAGCAGGTGGTCGAGTACATCAAGGGAATCAGCGTCCTCGAGCTGTCGCAGCTCGTCAAGACGCTCGAGGCAGAGCTCGGCGTGTCCGCCGCGGCGGCGATGCCGATGATGGCCATGCCCGGCGCGGCGGGCGGCGCCGCGGCAGCGGCGGAGGAGAAGACCGAATTCACGGTCACGCTGACCGAAGTCGGCGGCAACAAGATCAACGTGATCAAAGTTGTCCGCGAGATCACCAGCCTGGGGCTGAAGGAAGCCAAAGACCTCGTCGAGGGCGCGCCGAAAGCGGTGAAGGAAGGCATCCCCAAGGACGAGGCCGCGGCCATCAAGAAGAAGTTCGAAGACGTCGGGGCAAAAGTCGAGATCAAGTAGGGATTCGGGATTGGGGATTCGGGATTCGTCGGATCCGTATCCCCCGTCCGACGTGTGTCTGCAGCGCGTGTGTCATCCGGGTGTCTGAGTCTGGGATCCCACGAATCCCAAACCCCGAACCCCAAATCCCGAGGGTCTTAGACGATGTACAGCCTTCCCAAGAACGTCTACCGCGAGCGCATCGACTTTTCGAAAATCAAGACGACCGTTCCGATTCCGAACCTGATCGAGATCCAGAAGAAGTCCTACGAGCGCTTCCTGCAGATGAACCGTCTGCCGAACGAGCGCGACGACGCGGGTCTGCAGTCGGTGTTCAAGTCGGTCTTCCCGATCAGCGACTTCCGCGAGAACTCCTCGCTCGAGTTCATCGAGTATTCGATCGGCAACTGGGAGTGCAAGTGCAGCAAGCTCATGGGGCTGCACCACCTGCGCAAGCCCTGCGCGCACTGCGGCGCGACGATCGTCGCCGATCCGTACGGCGACCGTGACGTGCCGTGTCCGCGCTGCGGCAAGCCCAACCAGGCGCACGGCGACGTCTGCGACATCTGCGGGAACACGGTCGGGCTCAAGCTCAAGTACGACGTGGATGAATGCCAGGAGCGCGGCATGACCTACGCCGTGCCCCTCAAGGTGACGATCCGGCTGGTGGTGTGGAACAAGGACCCCGAGACCGGTGTCAAGAGCATCCGCGACATCAAGGAGCAGGAGGTCTACTTCGGCGACATCCCGCTCATGACCGAGAACGGGACCTTCATCATCAACGGCACCGAGCGCGTGATCGTCTCGCAGTTGCACCGCTCGCCGGGCGCCTTCTTTCACTCCGAGGACAAGACGATCTTCGTCGCGCAGATCATTCCGTACCGCGGCTCGTGGGTGGAGTTCGAGTACGACACGAAGAACCTTCTCTACGTGCGCATCGACCGCAAGCGGAAGTTCCTGGCCACGGTGTTCCTGCGCGCGCTCGGTCTGCGCGGGGCCGACGAGATCATCCGCGCCTTCCACAACGTCGACGAGCTGCGGCTCAAGAAAGGCACGCTCACCTGGAAAGTGGCCGACACGCTCGTCGGCCTGCGCGCGGCCAAGGACATCGTGGTCCCCGGCGAGAACTTCACCGTGCAGCAGGGCAAGAAGATCACCAAGAACGCCGTCGAGGCCCTGAAGAAGGCCGGCGTCGAGGCCGTCGAGATCTCCGACACCGAGCTCGAAGGCGCCTACGCGGCGGCCGACGTCGTCGATCCGTCGACGGGCGAGGTGATCCTCGAAGCCAATGAAGAGCTGACGCCGCGCGTCATTTCGATGGCGCAGGAGAAGGACGTCGATCGCATCGAGGTGTTCTTCCCCGAGCGCGACGAAGTCGGGTCGATCATCGGCCAGACGCTGAAGAAAGACCCCATCCACACGCACGAAGAGGCGCTCATCGAGATCTACCGGCGCCTGCGGCCCGGCGATCCGCCCACGCTCGACAGTAGCCGGTCGCTCTTCGAGAACATGTTCTTCAACCCGCAGAAGTACGACTTTTCGCGGGTCGGCCGCCTGAAGCTCAACACGAAGCTCGGCCTGAACACGCCGCTCGACGAGAAGATCCTGCACCCGCAGGATTTCTACGAGGTCATCAAGTACCTGCTGAAGCTCAGGAAGAATCCGGCCAACGTCGACGACATCGATCATCTGGGCAACCGCCGCGTCCGATCGGTGGGCGAGCTGCTCGAGAACCAGTTCCGCATCGGCCTGGTGCGGATGGAGCGCGCCATCAAGGAGAAGATGTCGGTCTACCAGGAGATGGCGACGGCGATGCCGCACGACCTGATCAACGCGAAGCCGGTCATGGCGGCGATTCGCGAGTTCTTCGGATCGTCGCAGCTCAGCCAGTTCATGGACCAGACCAATCCGCTCTCGGAGATCACCCACAAGCGGCGGCTGTCGGCGCTCGGGCCGGGCGGTCTGTCGCGCGAGCGCGCCGGGTTCGAGGTCCGCGACGTCCACCCGACGCACTACGGGCGCATCTGTCCCATTGAGACGCCGGAAGGTCCCAACATCGGACTCATCTCGTCGCTGTCCTGCTACGCCCGCATCAACGAGTTCGGCTTCATCGAGTCGCCGTACCGGAAAGTGAAAGACGGCCGCGTCACCGATTTCGTGCTCGTCACCAACGCCGGCGGGTCGAAGTACAAGACGGGCGAGATCGTCGAAGCCGAGGAACTGGTGGCCGAGGACGGCCGTCCGCGGCGTAAGGGCGTCGAGTTCACGCCGCACTCCTACTACCTGTCGGCCTGGGAAGAGGATCAGTACATCATCGCGCAGGCGAATGCCGCCGTGGATGCCAATGCCAAGCTGACGCAGGAGCGCGTCAACGCGCGCCAGGCGGGCAACTTCATCCTGGCGCCGCGCGACAACGTGCAGTTCATCGACGTGTCGCCCAAGCAGCTCGTCTCGGTCGCGGCCTCGCTCATCCCGTTCCTCGAGAACGACGATGCGAACCGCGCGTTGATGGGGTCGAACATGCAGCGCCAGGCGGTGCCGCTGCTCCGCGCGCGCGCGCCGTTTGTCGGCACCGGCATGGAATACATCACGGCGCGCGACTCGGGCGCGGTCATCGTGGCCCGCCGGTCGGGCACCATCGACTACGTGGACAGCCAGCGCATCGTCGTCAGGGTGGAGAGCGAAAGCGAGACAGAAGACAAGATCGGCAAGGAGATGGGCGCCGACATCTACCCGATGACGAAGTTCAAACGTAGCAACCAGAACACGTGCATCACCCAGAAACCCATCGTCCGTGTGGGCCAGCGGGTGCACAAGGGGCAGGTGCTCGGCGACGGACCGTGCACCGAGCTGGGCGAGCTGGCGCTTGGACGCAACGTGCTCGTCGCCTTCATGCCGTGGCGCGGGTACAACTTCGAGGACGCGATTCTCGTCTCCGAGCGCATGGTGAAAGAGGACTACTACACCTCGATTCACATCGAGGAATTCGAGATCGAGTCGCGCGACACCAAGCTGGGGCCCGAAGAAATCACGCGCGACATCCCGAACGTCTCAGAGAGCTTCCTCAAGGATCTCGACGAGAGCGGCATCATCCGGATTGGCGCCAACGTCAAGCCGGGTGACATCCTGGTGGGGAAGGTCACGCCGAAGGGCGAGACCCAGCTGACACCCGAAGAGAAGCTGCTCCGCGCCATCTTCGGCGAGAAGGCGGGCGACGTCCGCGACGCCTCGCTCATCTGCCCGCCCGGCATCGAAGGCATCATCGTCGGCGTGAAGATTTTCTCGAGAAAGGGCATCGAGAAAGACGATCGGGCCAAGGCGATCGAGCAGGAAGAGCTCGAGATGATGGAGAAGAACCTTCAGGACGAGATCCGCATTCTGCACGACGAAGTGAAGAAGCGCGTGATCATGATGCTGAAGGGGCAGGAGCTTCGGTCGGATCTGTTCGACGAGTACGGCCGCGAGAAGATCCTGAAGAAGGGGACGCTGCTCACCCAGGACATCCTCCAGGAGATGCCCTACGACACGATGGTGCGGCTGAAGATCGCGACCGACGACACGCGGCTCGAGGACGATTTGAGCGATCTCGAGCAGCGGACCGAGCGGCAGGTCGAAGTCATCAAGAATCTTTTCGAGGAGAAGAAAGAGAAGATCCGCCGCGGCGACGAGCTGCCGCCTGGCGTCATCAAGCTCGTCAAGGTGTACGTCGCGATGAAGCGCAAGCTGTCGGTCGGCGACAAGATGGCCGGCCGGCACGGCAACAAGGGCGTCATCGCGCGCATCCTGCCCGAGGAGGACATGCCGCATCTGCCGGACGGCACGCCGGTCGAGATTGTCTTGAATCCTCTGGGCGTGCCGTCGCGCATGAACGTCGGCCAGATTCTCGAGACGCATCTTGGCTGGGCTGCGCACGCGCTCGGTCTGTACTTTGCGACGCCGGTGTTTGACGGCGCGACCGAGGCCGAGATCAAGGGCTGGCTCGACCGTGCGGGGCTTCCCAAGAGCGGCAAGACGAAGCTCTACGATGGCATGACCGGCGAAATGTTCGAGCAGCAGGTCACGGTCGGCTACATCTACATGCTGAAGCTGTCGCACCTGGTCGACGACAAGATCCACGCGCGGTCGATCGGGCCGTACTCGCTCATCACCCAGCAGCCGCTTGGCGGCAAGGCGCAGTTCGGCGGCCAGCGATTCGGCGAGATGGAGGTCTGGGCGCTCGAGGCCTACGGCGCGGCGCACATCCTCCAGGAGCTGCTCACGGCGAAGTCCGACGATGTGATCGGCCGCGCGAAGATCTACGAGGCGATCGTCAAAGGCGACGCGTCGTTCACTGCCGGGCTGCCCGAGTCGTTCAACGTCCTCATCCGCGAGCTCCAGTCGCTGTGTCTGGATATCGAGCTGATGAAGACGAAGAAGAAACCGGTGGAAGTCGCTCCAGAAGCCGTACTACAAGAGGTGTAACTCAATGCGACCTTCTTTTCACGAGCGTTCGGCGCTTACCAGCGATTTTGACGCCATTCGGATCAGCCTGGCCTCGCCCGACAAGATCATGTCGTGGTCGCACGGCGAGGTGACCAAGCCCGAGACGATCAACTACCGCACGTTCAAGCCCGAGCGCGACGGGCTGTTCTGCGCGAAGATCTTCGGCCCCATCACCGATTGGGAGTGCCTCTGCGGCAAGTACAAGCGCATGAAGCACCGCGGCGTGATTTGCGACAAGTGCGGCGTCGAGGTGACGCAGGCCAAGGTGCGCCGCGAGCGGCTGGGCCACATCACACTCGCCACGCCCGTGAGCCACGTGTGGTTCTTCAAGGGCCTGCCGAGCCGCATCGGCCACCTGCTCGACATCTCGCTCCGCGACCTCGAGCGCGTCCTGTACTTCGAGGCCTACGTCGTGGTCGATCCGGGCGAGGCCGAGCTCAAGCAGAATCAGCTGCTGAATGAAGAGCAGTACCGCAAGGCGCGCGAGGAGCACGGCCCGAAGTTCAAGGCGCAGATGGGCGCCGAGGCGATCAAGGAGCTGCTCAAGCGCGTCAGCATCGAGAAGCTCGCCGTCGAGTTGCGCGACAAGATGAAGACCGAGCAGTCGGCGGCGAAGAAGCTGAAGTTCGCCAAGCGCCTCAAGGTGGTCGATTCGTTCAGGAAGTCGAGCAATCGTCCCGAGTGGATGATTCTGGACGTCATTCCGGTGATTCCGCCCGAGCTTCGTCCGCTCGTCCCTCTCGATGGCGGCCGCTTTGCCACCTCCGACCTCAACGACCTCTATCGCCGCGTCATCAACCGCAACAACCGGTTGAAGAAGCTGATGGAGCTGAAGGCCCCCGACGTCATCATCCGCAACGAAAAGCGGATGCTCCAGGAGGCCGTCGACGCGCTCTTCGACAACGGCCGCCGCGGCCGCGTGCTGCGGGGCGCGAACAACCGCCCGCTCAAGTCGCTCTCCGACACGCTCAAGGGCAAGCAGGGGCGCTTCCGCCAGAACCTGCTCGGCAAGCGCGTCGACTACTCGGGCCGCTCGGTCATCGTCGTCGGACCGGAGTTGAAGCTGCATCAGTGCGGGCTGCCCAAGAAGATGGCGCTCGAGCTGTTCAAGCCGTTCATCTATAACAAGCTCGAAGAACGCGGTCTGGTCGCCACGATCAAGCAGGCCAAGGAGATGGTGGAACTGCAGCGTCCCGAGGTGTGGGACGTGCTCGAAGAGGTGATCCGCGAGCATCCGGTGCTGCTCAACCGCGCGCCCACGCTCCATCGCCTCGGCATTCAGGCGTTTGAGCCGGTGCTCGTCGAAGGCAAGGCGATTCGCATCCATCCGCTCGTCTGCACGGCGTTCAACGCCGACTTCGACGGCGACCAGATGGCGGTCCACATTCCGCTGGCGCCCGAGGCGCAGATCGAAGCCTCGGTGCTGATGCTGTCGAGCAACAACATCCTCTCGCCGGCGCACGGCTCGCCGATCGCGATTCCCTCGCAGGACATCGTCCTCGGCATCTATTACTTGACCAAGGCGAAGAGCGGCGCGAAGGGCGAGGGCCGCGCGTTCGGGAACCCCGACGATGTGATGCTGGCGCTCGAGGCGGGGGAGGTCGAGACGCTGTCGCCCATCCGGCTGCGGTATACGGGCGACATCCAGGACCTGACGGCCTCTCGGGACGATCAGGACGTGCTGCGGACCGAGGTACAGACCGTCAGCAGCAAGATCATCAACACGACGGTCGGCCGGGTCATTCTCAACGAACAGCTGCCGAAGGAGATGCCGTTCGTCAACGGCCTCTTGAAGAAGAAGGGGCTGCAGCAGCTCGTCCAGTCCTGCTACCTCAAGTTCGGACTCGAGAAGACGGTCGAGATGCTCGACTCGTTGAAGAACACCGGCTTCACCTACGCGACCAAGTCGGGGCTGTCGATTGGCATCGACGACCTGATCATCCCGAAAGAGAAAGCGGCGCTGGTCACGGCCGCGCGCGACGAGGTGATCAAGGTCGAGTCGCAGTATCTCGAAGGCGCCATCACCAACGGCGAGCGTTACAACAAGGTGATCGCCATCTGGTCGGAGGCGACCGAGGACATCGCCAACGCGATGTTCGGCGAGATGGAGGAGCTCGACAAGGAGGGCAAGACCTTCAATCCGGTGTACATCATGGCCGACTCCGGGGCGCGCGGCAGCAAGCAGCAGATCCGGCAGCTGGCGGGCATGCGCGGACTGATGGCCAAGCCCTCGGGCGAGATCATCGAGGCGCCAATCACGACGAACTTCCGTGAAGGCCTCACCGTGCAGCAGTACTTCATCTCGACGCACGGCGCGCGCAAGGGTCTGGCGGACACGGCGCTCAAGACGGCCGACTCGGGGTACCTCACGCGGCGTCTGGTGGACGTCGCGCAGGACGTCATCATTCACGAGCCCGATTGCGGGACGCTCGACGGCATCGAGGCGCGGGCCATTGTCGAGAGCGGCGAGGTGATCGAGCCGCTGCGCGACCGCATCATCGGCCGCACGACGCTCGAGAAGATCGTCGATCCGTTCACCGGCGAGACCATCGTGGACGTCAACGAAGTGATGGACGAGGCGACCTCGTCCGCCATTCAGGACGCCGGCATTGAAAAGGTGAAGATCCGGTCCGTGCTCACCTGCGGGTCGCGCCGGGGCGTGTGCGCCAAGTGCTACGGGCGCGACCTCGCGACGGGCCGGATGGTCGAGCTCGGCCAGGCGGTCGGCGTCATCGCCGCGCAGTCGATTGGCGAGCCCGGGACGCAGCTCACGATGCGGACGTTCCACATCGGCGGCACCGCGTCGCGCATCTCGGAGCAGTCCACGCTCGAGGCGCGCAACGCCGGCACCGTCCGGTTCCAGGGCCTGCAGGTCGTCCAGGCGAAAGACGGCAACCTCGTCGTCATGAACCGCAACGGATCGCTCGTGGTGCAGGACGCGAAGGGCCGCGACCGCGAGCGCTATCCGATCGTCTACGGCGCGCGACTGAAAGTGAAGGAAGGTCAGGCGGTCGAACAGGGTCAGGCGCTGGTCGAATGGGATCCGTACACCTTCTCGATCCTGACCGAGGAACCTGGACAGATCCGGTTCAAGGACATCCTCGAGGGCATCACGGTGCACGAGGAAGTGGATGAGGTCACCGGCCTCTCGCGCCTCATCATCGTGGACTCGCCGGACGAGAAGAAGCAGCCGACGGTGGAGATCAAGGGCAAGGACGGGCACGTCGTGCGCAAGTACCACATGCCGGTGCATGCGCACATGATGGTGCAGGACGGCGAGACGGTGTTTGCCGGCGACGTGCTGGCCAAGATTCCGCGCGAGACGACCAAGACCAAGGACATCACGGGCGGTCTGCCGCGCGTGGTCGAGCTGTTCGAGGCGAGAAAGCCGCGCGAGACGGCCGTCATCAGCGAGATCGACGGTCTGGTGAGGCACGGCGGCATCGTCAAGGGCCAGCGGAAGATCATCATCGTGCCCGACGAGCCGGGCGCCGAGCCGCGCGAGTACTCGCTGCCCCGCGGCGTGCACGTCAACGTCCAGGAAGGCGAGCGCGTCCGGGCGGGCGAGCCGCTGATGGACGGGCCGAGCAATCCGCACGACATCCTGAACGTGCTCGGCGAGAAGGCGCTGCAGGCGTACCTGGTCAACGAGATTCAGGAGGTCTACCGGCTGCAGGGCGTGAACATCAACGACAAGCACATCGAGACCATCGCGCGGCAGATGATGCGGTGGGTGAAGATTGAGGACGTGGGCGACACCGAGTTCCTCGTGGACGAGCAGGTGGACAAGTTCCGGTTCCTCGAGGAGAACGAGCGCGTGATCGCGAAAGGCGAGCGTCCGGCGCAGGGCCGGCCGCTCCTGCTCGGCATCACGAAGGCGTCGCTCTCGACCGACTCGTTCATCTCGGCGGCGTCGTTCCAGGAAACGACGCGCGTGCTGACCGAGGCGTCGATCTCGGGCAAGGTCGATCACCTGCGCGGCCTCAAGGAGAACGTCACGATGGGCCGGCTGATACCGGCCGGGACCGGGTTCGAGTATTACCGCCACGTGCGGATCCCGCCCGACGAGCCGCCGCCGCCGCCCGTGCCGCCGCAGCCGACCGAAGAGGAGCTCGATCTGGAGCGCGACATGGAGTACTTCATCGAGGCCGAAGAGGCGCTCGGACCGAGGGAGACGATCGAGTAACGTCGTACGTAGTGTCCGGCTTTAGCCGGACCGTGAAGGCGGACCTCATCGGGGGCGGCGGTCGAGAGATCGCGCAAAGAGCCGAGACCGACAATGGGGCGGTGGTTCGTCCATTGAGTGTCCGATGAGGAGAGAGATGAAGCGTCACGTGTGTACTGGACTACTTGCACTGCTGGCCGTCGTCCCACTTGCTGCCCAGGCCCCAAGGGGCTGGATGCTGCGTGTCGATCGCAGCACGAGTGCGTCGGATCCCGACGCGGCTGGCGGCATCCGGTTCGTGGCAGAGGGAACGGGCTTCCGTGCGACCAATCCCCAGGCAGCCGTGTTCTGGAATCAAGCCAATACCGCCACCGGGGCGTACACGCTCAAGGGAACCTTCACGCTGCTCAAACCAAGCGGCCACACAAACTACTACGGCCTCGTGTTTGGCGGGAGCGATCTCGGAGGGCCGGCGCAACGCTACCTTTACTTCATGGTGGCGCAGGACGGGGCCTGGCTCCTCAAGCGCCGGGACGGGAACGCCGAGCCGCGGAACGTGGCCGCCAACACGCCGAATGCCGCCGTCCGAAGGCCCGACGCCAGCGGACGGTCGGTCAACGCACTCGAGGTGCGCATCGCGGCCGACACGATCGATTACGTCGTCAACGGGACCGTCGTTCATACGACGCCCAAGACCGGGTTGACGGCCAGAACCGACGGCATCTACGGCTTTCGGATCAACCACCTCCTCGACGTGCGGGTAGACGGCCTCTCGGTCACGAGGCCGTAGCCCGAGACAGTCCGGCTTACTTCAGCACGTCCGAAATGTCGTACGCGGCGACCTTGTTCTCCGACAGGTGGGGAATGATCGCGACATTGCCGGTCGTGACAAACGCGATATCGGCCGTTCCCGGCATGAATTGCCTTAACAGCCGGCTCTCGCCGGCGCTCGTTACCTGGAGCAGCTGTCCTTTGACCCAGTCGGTGATGAGGTAGCCGCCGCGGCCGTCCGCTTCGAGGCCGTCGATGTTGGCCAGCGGCTGCGGCGTGATGAGCGTCTTCGCCTTCGTCTTCAGGTCGAGGGCGAACAGACGTCCGGGAACCTTCGTGCTGAAGTCAGCTTCGGGCTTTCCCCAGCCGCCGACGATGAGCCGGTTACCTTCGACCAGGAGCCCGTTCGGGTATTCGAGGCTGTCGCCCTCGGCAAACACCGAGGCCTGACCGGCCTTGACCGCGTAGATCTTGCTCGCCAGCATGTCCGACACGTACACCGTGCCGTCGTCTCCGATGGCGACGTCATTGAGGAATTGCGCGCCGGCGATCTTGATCCGAGCCGCGACCTCTCCGCTCGCGATCTCGATGCCGACGACTTCATCGATGTCGGCGGTCCAGAGGGTACCGCCCAGGCTTCGAAGGCCTTTTGGCGCATTGAGCCCAGACACCCACGAGGCCGACACCACCGTGCCATCCGGTGCGAGCTTCATAATGCGGCCGTTGCCATCACGCTCATTCGGCTGTCCGCCGATGATCGAGACGAAGATCGACCCGGACGCCGAATCCACGTACGCGCTCTCGGGGGCGCTGACGCCTTCCGACACGGTCCATCCGGCGGTGAAGCGGGCGGGAGTCGAGCTGGGCGTGTTCGGCGCAGCTTCTGTCGACGCCGGCTGGTTCTGCGGCGGCGGGCTGCAAGCGGACAGGCCAATACCGAGAATGAGGACGAGCGAGAGTCGATTCACGTCTGAACCTCCATGGGCCTTTGATCCGGCCGCCAAGTTATCCCTCTTATACACCGAGTGCACGCCTGCGCGGTCACTGCAAGTCGGGTAGGCTAACCGCCATCGTCGGGTCCGTGACGCCGCCGTCGGATACATCATGAGACCACCGGCGCCTCGCCCTTCGTCGGAACACGGCGGACACGCGTCCGGTCGGCCGCGCTGTGCCTCACCCCGCCCATGGCCACGATATTTCTCAACGGGGCGGCCACTCCAACGGGCCGCTGGGCGATCTCCCCACGTATCACGCGATGCCCGTTGTCCCTCACGCTCGCGCGCATCGGTCGAAAGTCATACCACGTCACGCCCGGGCAGCCTACAATCCCCATAGGTTGTGCGGCGGCCCAGCCACGCGGTGTAGTCCAACAGGGTTTATCCGCACTGAGCCCGCGCTCGTGCTCCCGCCGATCATCGTGGCAGTGCGGATGAAACCCTATTCGTTAGCCGGACCCAATCGGAGCATGCCGGCCCGACTTGGCAGACTCAGAAGACCCTGACATCATCTTGCCGGAGTCGAGTTGAATGCCCACAATCCCCGGCATTTCAGGGCCATATCGGTTCTATTTCTATAGTTTCGACTGCAACGAACCGATGCACGTCCACGTTCGTCGGGACCGGCAGCACGCGAAGTTCTGGCTGGCGCCCGTGGCCCTGGCGTGGAATCATGGATTCAGTCCGCGAGAACTCAACGAGATCCGTCATCTTGTTGTTGAACACGACGCGGCCATTATCGAGGCGTGGCATGAGCACTGCGGTCAGCGTTGAACACCGAATCGCACACGTTGAAGTGACCGATGAAACGATCACCGCCAGGTTGATTGACGGGCGGGTGATCAGTGTCCCTCTCGCGTGGTCGTGGCGACTGTCCGAAGCGACGCCCGCGCAGCGAGCGAATTGGGAACTGATTGGCGATGGGTACGGGGTGCATTGGCCAGATGTCGACGAAGATATCAGCGCCGAGGGCATGCTGCACGGCATCCCTGCGCATCGTCCCAACGGTGCCAAAGGATCTCGGAAAAGGCCGGCTAAGGCGCTGCAGCCGACGCGCCGCAACGGTCCAGCCAAGCGGCGTCACCGTGCGTCGCGCGGCTGAGCGCCGGACGTCTAGGCCGGCCAAGCCATTGGGGGTCTAACTGGGCACGGACGCGGGTTTCCAAGGGAGGAGAAAAGAGGAACTTCTGCTTGCTGACCCAGCCGACCAAGTGAGCTTGAGCCTTTCTGATCCGAGCTGGCGCATTAGTAGGTGAAGGAGGCAGCCATGTTTCGCCCCGCCGCACCCCTCACTAAGCTTGTCCTGATTGTCGCGTTGGTCCCCGCGACTGCGACTGCGCAGACGATTCCGTTTGAGGAGTCCGCTCGGCGTGCCGTCCAGCAGCTTGCCCAAGCAGAGAGCCAGGCCTCCGTGCCGCCCGGTGTAGGTCAGGTCCCGCCAGCCGCCATCCCGATAGGAGCCGACGGCCGCTGTACTGAGAAGAGAGCTTCTCGTGGGAGAGGCAAACCTATCCCGTTTGCGGACCTGTCGTCGAGTATCGTCAGCGCGCCGGCGTCCCTGTTCGGCAAGCCGACGGCTCGCCTCAATGTGGGAGACGCCGTTTCCGTGATAGACACCGACGACTGAGGGAAGAGTCGCGGAACTGACTTCGTCCTCTCTTACGCTCCTCGTCGATAAACGTGAGAGACGCACGTTCCCGGCGGCAACCGTACAGACGATCGTGGTCAAGGTCAACTCGCTGTGGAACGGTGCGCTCATCGGCTTCGGTGCGGGGGCTATCCCTGGAGCAATAGTCGGGGCCTACTTGGGGGCCCTCGCCGACTACTCTGCGCATGATCCAGATGGAGGCCTGAAGAGCCAGGGAAAGGACCATGTCCTACAAACCTCGTCGCGAAGGGTCTCGTCATCGGGGTCGTTGTCTCTGGCGGACTTCCATTGCGTTCAGGCTGAATCCAGTAGATGTCGACCTGTTGCTTCGTCGAAAAGGATTCTTTGTTACGCCGTATGGCCAAAGCCGATGGGTCAGCCTCTGGGCGGATGGTTCCTTCAATTGGGGGCTGGTCGAGCGCCTGATCGAACAGAGCTATCGGGTGGTCGCGCTCAAGAGGATGAGTGCCGTCCTCGACGGCACGAAAAAGAGATCCTGAAATACGGATACGCCGGCTAACCTCGAAATGGAGCCGACGCTTCTTCCAGTCCGTGCGATCATGCCACCGAGGCGCGCGGCTCATTTCGCAACGTTAGCCGGCAATCTCAATACGCCACGACTGATACTGGTACACTCGGAACGACCTGATGACCCCGGAATTCGAGTGGGACCGCCAAAAAGAGGCAAAGAACCTCAAGATTCATGGGGTCGCGTTCGACGAAGCCCTGACCGTATTTGCCGATCCATTGGCGAACATTTTCGACGATCCTGATCACTCAGACGATGAACCCCGGGAGTTGATCATCGGTCAGTCAGTGCAACAACGTCTGTTGATCGTAAGCTTTGCCGATCGGGGGCGGCGAATTCGCCTCATCAGCGCACGGCAGACGACAGCACGGGAACGAAGGGACTATGAACAAGCCAATCCGAAAAGATCGACCTGAACCGAGTGGCCTGCGTAACGAATACGAATTCGACTATTCACAAGCCAAGCCGAACCGGTTTGCGGCCCAGATGAAGCAACCAGTCGTCGCAGTTGTACTGGAAGCGGATGTCGCCTCGGTGTTCAACTCTTCGGCCAAGGTGAATGCCCAGCTCCGGTCAGTCATGGCTCGGCGGCGATCGAAAGCTCGTTCTTTAGGCGTTGCCAAACGTCGTCGACGAGCGGGCTAACATGGCTTGCAGCCGACGGCGGCTGATGCGACCGTGAGCCACCGCGGCTGAAGCGCGATCGTTGACCGCGAAAGTTACTCCGATCACGAAGATGTGTTCGCATGGAGACGACGATGCTAACGGACCGTCCCGAGCCAATTCCTCCAACGCGAATCTGGATGAAACACGTGCACCGGCCAGACACTGGGGGAGCTGAGACCGGACGTTATGCTCACTCCCAGACGGCCCGCGTATTTCCTTTCGTCCCTGGCATGTCTGGCACTCGCCGGGTGTCTGACGGCTTGCGATTCGACAACAGAGCCTTCTGGGCCGTTGGGATCGGACTACCTGAGGAACGTCCAGGTACTTGTTTCTGAATGGGGTGGGGGAAGCCTGATGCAAGGCAGCTATACGGTCGTCAGTTGCTCGGCGACCGGAGCATTTGTGGGCTCCTGTAGTGGACTGATCGGCCGAACGGAGGCCATTGGGATTAATTTCAACCAGCTCCTTGGTAACACCCTGAGCGGAACCCTCTATGAAACACTCTTGAGCGAATCCCTGGCAATGAGCGTGACGGTTACCGCAGACATCGCCTCACGAAACCTCACGAACCTGGTGGGTACGACGGGGCTGGGTGGAGGATATGTCCTGAACATCACCAATTGGAACACGTCGGCGTTGGACGACCCGTCCAGTGGCTTCAACCGCTTCAAGATGTCTGGCACGTTCAATCAGGAAATTACGCTGCCAGGTTCCAGCGGCTCCAAAGTCATCGGCTGCCAGTTGGTGAGCTTGTTGAGGAAGCAGACGTAGTTCGGCAGCGGACTGATATGGAACGACTTGTCAAGTCAGCTTAAAGTTCGAACCATTTCAAAAGCAGCATCGAAGGCGGTCGAGGCGGCTATCGCGACGGTTGATCACTCTGATATTCGCGGGTCGAAACCGCATAATCGTGATCCGTCGGGAGCTACCTCGGACTAACAGCGCGGGTTCGGCCCGGAGGCCTACCGCATAGACCGCTCGAGGGTTCTCCTTTCCGTGTGCCCCTCGGCCGCCATCGGTGCTGCCTTCCTCTTTCTCTCCCTCTCCGTGATCCGCTACGCCGCGATCGATGACGACGTCTTCCGCTGTTGGCGCTCCACGGTGACCCCGATCGCCCAGATGAAGCCCAAGAGTTCGTGCCCCACCGCCGTGACCACCTGCTGCGGACATTTGCCGCGGCCCAGCAGCTTGCGGTAGCGGCCATGCAGCCGGATCTGGGCCTTCCAGCCGATCGCCTTCACCTCCTCACTCAAGGTCGCCTGGCGTTTCCGGAGGGCGCCCCCGACGGCCGGCCGGTGCCGATAGGCCCACGCCGCCTCGATGGCGATGCGCCGCACATGCGCGTTGCCGGTCTTCGTAATCCCACCCCGCCGCGTCCGTGGGCCACTGGAGTCCTCGCGAGCCCCCATCCCGCTGTACCCCATCAGCTGCGGCGCTCGCGCGAAGCGGGAGAGTGCGCCGACTTCGGCGACGATCGTCACGGCCGAGACCAGCACGATCCCGCGTAGGGCCTGGAGTGCCTCGATCACCGCACGCATACTGGGCGGGGCTGTCTTCACCGCCTCATCGATCGCATGCTCGAGCCGTTCGATGCGCCCGACCACGTGCTCGACTTCGTGCAGGTAGTCCAAGCGTGTGGCCTCTTGCGCCGGCTGCTCGAACTGCACCTGTTGGATCCACGTCAGGTGCCGCTGTGTCCACGCCGTCATGGCGGTCGGCGGCCGCCGTCCGTGGCGCAGCAGAAATGTCCCGAGACGATGGCGCGCGCGCAACTGGTCCTTCTTCGCGGCCTCGCGGGCCCGCACCAAGTCCCGCAGCGCTTCGTAGGCCGCGTCCGGCACCCACACCGCCGTCAAGTCGCCGGCGCGATAGCTCCGCGCCAGCTTCTCCGCATCCCGGCGGTCCGTCTTGACGCGATCGCCGGCTTTCGTCGGCACCAGCGTGGGCGCGACGACTTCACAGGGCACGCCCAGCGCGGTGAGCTGCCAGTAAATCACGTACCCAGTCGGCCCGGCTTCGTAGCAGACCCGCAGCGACTCGACCGCGCCGAGTTTCTTCACCAGCTTCCGGATCGACTTCGGACGGTTCGGCACGATGCCCAGCGAGCGGACCTCTCCACCTGGTTCGGCAACCGCAACCGCAATCGTGTCGGCGTGGACATCCAGGCCGATAAATCGTACCGTGCTCATGACCGGCTCCTTTCGCATGTGGCTCTGCGTTTGAGAGTCTCCAACTCGCAGCGTAACCCACGAGCTGCGAATCGGAGCCGGTCGTTCCATTGTGACTAACTCGCGCTGGAGCCGACTCGCCTCCTGTCCGTGGTAACCTGACGCCGCGGCGCGCGGCTCAGCGCGCACGTTGGCGGACAGCGAGCATTCCTGTGGGCAGTGACCATTGGACTCCGGCAAAGGCCAAACACCGAGGACAAGCGGATGGCTAGTAGACCAGTACCCGACGAAGTCGATCCGCTGGGGTTCCAGGCGAACCTTGAAGAATGCAGCGCCCCACTCCAGGAAATGGTCGCCTACCTGCGGAGCACGGCCCGGCATGCCGGTGCAGACGTAACACAACGCCGGTACAAGCATCCCAAGCCGAATACAGGGTGGGGTACCTGACGTGTTCCTGCGCGGTGGCCGTGAATCGGACGTGGCGTGGCTTCACCGCGAACGAAGTTCCTTGAGGATGTCGTCTGCATCCACAAGGCGCCCGGCGGCGACATCGACGTTGGAGTCGTGCAAAGCGTTGTGAAGGGCGGCGCGGTCGGCTTCATCGAGCCAGTCGCCAGGGTCCAGCGGGAGCAGTTCTAATTCGGTCCCTTCGGGCAGGTCCGTCGGCTCATTGACGACTAAACGCCCCGCGTTGACACGAGCCTTAATGGTCATGCCGAAGGGGTATCACCAGGAGGGCCGCCCAACAAGGCGCTGGAGCCGACGCGCGTAGTCCGTGTTCATAAGTGATCACTTAACAGTCTGGACGATCGCAAGACCGGCGCGTAAGCGACCCGTGCGACGATCGCGCTGCACGTTCGCCCGCCTGGCGTTTTCAAGCAGATGCGCCATCCCCCGTCGGAGGGTCCGGAGGAGCCCATCGCCCACCAGCAACGCCGCGACGAGTTCGTCGAGGATGTGGTGTGCGCACATCGCGACCCGACGTGTCGACATCGCCGTCCCCGTCCCGACGCGCTGCGCCGCATGGGCGAGAAAACGCTTGAGCACCGCGGCACACAGCCCCGCCCAGATCAACCCCTCCGCGATATGCGCGTTCGCGGTGTCGAACTGATGCAGGTTGGCGTACGACTTCCACTCTTTGAAACAGAGTTCGATCTGCCACCGGAACCGATAGAGCCGCGCGATCAGATCCAGCGAGAACGGCGTGCGCGGCAAATTGGTGCACAGACGCGTCATGGCCTGGTCGCGGCCTGGGAGGACGACGACGCGGAAACCGACGAGCGTGTGCCCGCGTTCGAACTCGACGTCGAGGTCCAGGCGGCGCCCGGGGTGCCGGGCGACACACCGCGACCACCGCAGGCGTGTGGACAGGTCGGCTCGATGGCCGTCGACCCAGGCGGTCCGGACCCACGGATCGTAGCTGCGGGTGAGACGCACGATGAAGCTCCCGCCCTGCGCGTGGACCGCCTCGAAGTAGGGCACGCTCGGATAGCCGCGGTCCGCCAGCAACAAGCAATCTTTCAGGGTCGACGGATCCGGGAGGAACGGGCGTTCCGCGTCCGCATCCGGCGCGATCTGCACGACACGGACCTCGTCGCAACACCCACTGTACGTGGCGTGGACCTCCACCGCCGCGGGCTCAATCGTCGTGAACCGCCCCGGGAACGTTCCCCGCAGCGTCTGTTTGAGCGCAAACGATGAGCCGTCCTGGATCACAATGTCCGTGAAGCGGCGACCGCCACGTGGCCCGCGGGCGTGAGGGGTTGCAGGCTCAAGCGCTCGACGAGCCGCGCAAACATCGCGCGCATGAAGGTGGCGAACCCCACGCGGGCAAGACGATTGTAGAACGCCTTGTACGCCACCTGGACGCCGTTCTGGTCATTGAACGCGCGGAGCAAATCGGCGAGCGACTCCACGCGGCTGCTCCCAAGCGCGGAGACGACCGCGAGAAATAAGCGATGAGGGGTCACCGTCCGCAGCCGCTTGGCTTGGCCGGTGTCGCGACCGAGTTGATTCACCTCGGCGCCGGCGAGCGCACGTGCCAAGGCATTCCTGACTTTGGTAAGCTCCGTGGTCGACAAGGTGGACAACGCGACCTCCTTCGGAAAGCCTATGGTCGTGGCCGGTGGCGGAAACGGAAGGGTGTCGGCACTGTGCGACTCCCCAATGGAAACCTGCGTCGGGTAGAATTGCATTGGTACGAAGCCCACGGCATCGGCAAACGAGATTTGAAGATCAAGAACTACCTGGACAAGTCATGAAGCGCCTAACTAAACGATTTGCGCTCTGCCTTAAGAATCGGGGCAACGAAGCCTCGCTGATCCTGGGCAAGGTCTATCGAGTTCTCCCTGACGCGCGCGCGGCCAAAGACGACCTGGTGCGGGTCATCGACGAAACCGGGGAGGACTATCTGTTCCACAAGGCCCAATTCGCGTTTGTCGACTTCCCTCAGGCTGTAAGAAAGAAGATTCTGGCAATTCAAAAGGCCAGCTAACACGGCCTGAAGCCGACACGCCTGACAGTCTGTGCGATCATGTCGCCGCGGCGTGCGGCTTAGGCCTGACGTTAGGTGTCTAGATTCATGGATCTGGTTGTTCTTTTACTTTGTTCTTTGTCTATCTTGGGTATTGCGGCCTGGGACAGAACTTATCATTCGATGGTTGGAGGGCCGCCCTCATCCCACGATGTTTTACTGGCGCGCATTATTTTCATAGTTGGAGCAGGAGCCTCCTTCGTTGTTCCAGCCCTCGTCGCTATTGTTCGAAAACATAAAACCAATTCCAAAGAATGGTTCGCTCCGGTCGCAGGTGTTGGAATTTCTATTTTGTTTCCTGTCCTAATTACTTTCGATTTGATACCCGTACCGTCCGTCTACGCCCACGCTGACGAAATAGGGAGTGTTCTGGTGTATCTCGCAGCAATGACGCTCGGCGCATACACTGCCAAGCAGCTGGTTTCGTTGAAAGGGTGGTCTCCCGGCAGGGCTGCTGTATTTACCGGGCTTTATTTGCTCGGTGGTCTGACCGCGACAGCCATAATTGGAGCAGTCTTATACTTTGAATAAGACCGCTGAACAACCAACCGGAGACAGACAAATTCGGATCTCGATGATCGCAACCGATTGGCTGGCAATCAATCATCTTGTGACACACCCGGTCGCATGAGAGGATCACGCCATGGAATCCAGGACGCTCTCGCAGCTTCTGAGGCTTCCCGCCGGCGATCGGGCCGAACTTGCGATGGCTCTCTGGGAAAGCCTTTCCGAAACGGAACGCGAGGAAGAACTTGTACTCACCGCGGAAGAGGCGGCCGAGCTCGATCGGCGATGGGCCGAGCATCTCGCCAATCCTGATTCCGCGGTGCCGTGGTCTGCAGTCCGGCGTAAGTTATTGAGACGCGGGTGACACGTGCAGTCGGTTTCCGGCCGGAGGCCGAGCAGGAGGCGCTCGACATTCAGCGCTGGTACCAAGCGCGGCAGCCAGGACTCGGCGACGAATGTGGCGCGGAAGTCGATGGGGTTGTCGCGCGCATCACGGCCAGTCCGCTTCTCTTTCCGCGAGTGCGAGGCGAGACTCGACGCGCCGTCCTTACTCGGTTCCCCGATGCCCTGTATTTCCGGTTGACAGTCGAAAGCGTTGTCGTGCTGGCTGTTCACGGCCGGCAGGATCCCTCGCGTTGGCACCGCCGCGCGTAGTGCTCGCGGGAGCAAGGGAAACAAACGAAACACGCGGTCTAACACGGCAGCCGACGGCGCTGATGACATTGAGGCGCCGCGGCTGATGCCTGACGTTACACGCTCGTAATACGGGCTTCTGGTTTGGTGATCGAGGTTCCTGGCAGGGCGGAGTTCGTCCTGCGGCCCATCTTCACGGACGCTTTTCAGGGCGCCCGTGTCAGGGTTCCTGATGACGACGCCCTGCAGCTCCCAGCTGTGAAGTGTTCGCGCGACGCTCGCGGAGTCGTCACGGGATTCACCGTGAACGCGGTGGACGTGCGGAGTCTGCGCTTCGATCGGGTGAAGCGGTGAATGACGCCTGCATCTGGGCTGGCTAACACCGGCTATATGGAGCCGACGCACCTTGTGCCCCAGAATGCTGTCGCCGCGGTGCGCGGCTCATCGCCGATCGTTGGGCCGACGGAACAAAATTACAACTTGGTCAGAAGGCGATCGTACTCAGCATGACTGCCGATCCAGAACCAAGTGATCTCATCATTTTCCAGAAGTCCGAGAGCACGGTAGCCGAGAGTCACGCGGACGGCGTAGATGGGGTCGCGGTCGTGGACGTTCTTGAACTGGAGACTCGGGTGCCTGGGATTGTCGCGAAACAGACGGTAGGCCTTCCGTGCGAGGTTCTGGATCTCCGGTGGCAACTCGCCATACGCCGCCCAGAAGCGCGGCGTCGTACGGGATATCACAGCTTCTCAGGGTCGAGTTCTGTCGTTCGGCCAGCCGCGTGGTCAGCTCGAGCTTCAGCCGCGAGCTTCTTCAGGGCGTCTTGGGAGCTTGTGAACTGGTGGTTCCAGTGTTCGTCATCGCGCAGCTCATCGAGTAACCAGCGCGCGATACGGTCCTGCTCATCAGGCGGCAGCATCGCAAGCTGCGCAATGGCAGCATCGAGTATTTGGGTCACCCGACGAGTATACCGAATGTCGACGAGGCGGTGCGCTGGCGAGCGCGATCGCGCAGGATCTTTCCGAGGGCGTGACCACGATCCCGTTGTCACAGATGCCGTGGGTTCTGAACGCGAACGGCCTCGAGTCCGTGACGCTCCTTGGTGATTCCAGCAAACCGGGGCCGTACTTGCAGTTAGTCAAGTGGCCTCCGAACAAGAAGCTGCTGGCTCACAGGCATCCCAACGGCCGTTATAGCATGGTCATCTCTGGTCTTCATTACGTCGGTTGTTGTGCGAGACGCTCGGGAGCGACTTGAACAGTGGAGGGACACTTGCAGGACAGTTGGCATTTCCCAGTGTTGATCCTCGTCTCGTTCGTTGTGGGCGTCGGTGTGCTCCTCGCGGCGTTGAATCGTCGAATCCAGCGGCCGACGATGGCGAAGATATTCTGGGTCGCTGGGGTCGTCTCTGTTGGAGGAATGGTGTTTGCGAAGATGGGAACGACCGTCGGGTTGCCGGTGTGGCTGTACTACGGCGTGCCCGCAGCGTTGACTTGGGTGTTGCCACCCCTGGTGTTTCGAATGAGGGGCCACGAAATCGCTAGATATCTGCCACTGGCTTTGCTCGCTGCCCCGATAATCCATGTCTTGTTCTCATTCATCGATGTGCATCCACGGGTTCAGCGGCGAGATGTGGGTGGCGTTGCTGAAGAGGCTCTTGTGAATCGGGTGTTGATTGATCGTCCGGTACGCCTGACCCGAGACGACATCGGGATTGCTCGAGTTGACCCAGTTGTTCGCAGAGATCTGGACGCTGCAGCCCATCGCCTGGAGCCGGTCCAGAAAGTCGGTGGTCACCCAGCCGACGCCGCCACCCAAGAGGTTCACGTTCCAACGCAGACTGGTAATGTCGAATTCCTTGTTGACGGCCTCGATCTGCTCGACCAGCCGCGTCAACGCTCCCAGGTTCGAAGCGTCGTTATCGCAGCGCCAGCGTGCTTCCGCGACGAGCCGCTGCGCCGCGCGCGTCTGCTCGACGGCGGCCGCGGGCGCCGGCCATTCGCCGATGCCTCCGGTTCTCAGCATGTCGTCGCCGAAGAACGGCAACTGGTTTTTGAGGTACTCCTTCAGCATCAGGTTCTCGGGATCGCGCTCGGCGAAACACGTGAAGTCGAACTGCACCCGCATCGACATCCGACCCTCGTTATGGAGCTCGTTCCAGGAGTCGTGCGCCCTGTACGGGTCGACGCCAGCCGAGCCCTGACAGGGGTGCAGCGGGCCCAGCGCATAAATCGTCGACTTGTCGAGCCATGTGGTCAGGCCGAGGCTCGTGGAATACGCCATCGTGCGGAGTGCATTTTGCTTCTTGTCCTCGAACTTCTGGAGCCGGCGCAGCAGGTACAGCGTGTTGGTGGACGGGCCGCCGGTCATGGCGTTGGACTGGGCGATGGCGCCGGTCTCGGAGACATGCACCCCCTTGTAATCCGGGTGGAGCGGCGGCGCCGCGTCGGCGGCGTCGAAGAACTTCTTGCCCAGCGTATTGGTCGCGGCCGCGCCGTTGAAGCCCTGGTAGAGGAGCACCGGCCGGTCGGGAACCGCGTCGTCCAGCTCCTTCAGCGTCGGGAAGCGATGCTCGCCCCACAAGTTCGGGTGCGCGGCGCCGACGGCCGTAATCCACTGGCCCTCAGGCACCGTTTTTCTGTGCGCGGCCAGCACTTCCTGGGCTTCTCGAATCGAGGTCGCGCTCTCCACGTCCAGCGCGTGGTAGCCGGGCCGATCGGCGGTGTCCATGCCGTGGAGGTGGGTTTCGATGAGTCCCGGGACGACGGTGCGCCCGCGAAGATCGATCACCTGCGTATTCGGGGGTGGTGCCCCCCGCTGCGCCGCAGTGCCGACCGCCGCGATGCGGCCGTTGCGGACGGTCACCGTGCTCGCGACGGTGTTTCGCGCGTCCATGGTGTGGATGCGTCCGTTGACGAGCATCAGGTCCTGCGCGGGTCCACCTGCGGGAGGCGCGGCCTGTGGAGCCTGCGCGGCCAGCACGACGAGGTCGGCCGGTGAGGTTGGCAAGGAACGCCCAGCCGCGACGGCCATGCCGGCCCCCGCCGTTACGCCGAGGAATTTGCGACGCGAGATGGTGGGAATGTTTCGCACGAGCGTTTCTCCTCACTCTCCAGAGCGGACATTTCCGATTTGGCCACTCAAGATCGGCAGCATCCTACA
>Ga0156278_1018_pt2 | contig 23328 bp, 20 predicted proteins | sample RifCSPlowO2_12_FD_107927 | JGI IMG/M metagenome (GOLD analysis project Ga0156278, IMG submission 107927) | Acidobacteria bacterium RIFCSPLOWO2_12_FULL_65_11
ACATGCTGAGAAGCGAGGCGCGGAAGCAGGGGAAGCCGTTCGGCCTGCTCTTCGACAACATCGAAGGCGGCTTCACGACGACCGGCCGCGGATCGCCCAACGCCTTCAACGTGCTGCCGAACGTCGTCTACCGGATTTACACCGACGAAAAGCGGGCGCCCGAGCTCGTCCGCGGCGTGGATCTCATCGGCACGCCGCTCTCCGCCTTCGCCAAGATCGTGGCCACCGGCAACAGGGCCGACGTGTTCAACGGTGTATGCGGCGCCGAGAGCGGCTGGGTGCCCGTGTCGGCTTCCTCGCCGCCCCTGCTCGTCAGCGAAGTGGAAGTGCAGAAGAAGGCGCAGTCGATGGAGGCGCTGCCGATCCTGTCGGCGCCCAGAGCGGCGAGGTAGCCCTGACATGTGCACGCGTCGGGTCGTCACCGCGGTGCTTGCGTCAGTCCTGACGCTCGTCTTCTCGCCGGCGCCGAGGCCGCAGGCCCAGGATTCGCCGATCTTCCGGGCCATGCAGGACGAGATGAGGCGTTCGATGGCCGAGCTGCGGCTGCCGGGCGAGCCGCCGCCGTACTACATCGCCTACGAAATCAGCGACACCTCGACGATGCGCGTCGTGGCCCGGCTCGGCGGGCTGGTGGACGAGACCTCCAGCCGCGGGCGGTCGCTGCGGGTCGAGGTGCGGGTCGGCGACTACGCGTTCGACAGCTCGCGGTTCATCACCCAAGACCGGGGCGCCGGTCTTGTGGCCGTGCTCGGCGACAGTACGACGGCGCTCGACGACAACTACGACGTCATGCGCCGGCAGATCTGGCTGACGACCGACGCCGCCTATAAACGCGCTGTCAGCGTGTTCGCCAAGAAGAAGGCGACGTTTCAGAACCGGGCCGGGGTCGATACGATCCCCGACTTTTCGCGTGAGAAGCCGATCGAGATGCTGCTGCCGGTTGCGCCGCCGGCCCCCGATCGCCGCGAGTGGGCCGAGCGCGTACGCCAGCTGTCGGCGGCCGCGTCGGGCGCCGGCATCGATGCGAACGAAGCGTGGGTGTCCGAGACGCGCGGCACCAGCTACTATCTGAACAGCGAAGGATTCAGGACGCTCGTGCCCTACGAGATCGCGTTCGTGCGCGTCTCGGCCGAAGGGCAGGGCGCCGACAGCATGACGGTCCGGGATCTGTTCAATCTCGTCGAGAATCGGCTCGAGGATCTGCCGGCGATGCCGCAGCTGCTCGCGCGTGCCCGCGACCTGGCGGGTCGCGTCAAGGAGCAGCTCGCCGCGCCCATCGGCGAGGAGTTTACCGGGCCGGTGCTCATCGAGGGAGAAGGCAGCGCCGAGCTCGTGCGCCAGACGCTCGTGCCGCTCATGCTGGCGCGGCGTCCCGCGGATGCCGAGGCCGGCGGACGTGGCGGCGGGGGCGGGCAGGGGCAGGTGACGCCGTTTCTCACGCGCATCGGGCTGCGCGTCCTGTCGGACGCGTTTTCGGTGAGTGATACGCCGTCGCTCAAGGAGTTTGGCGGCCGCCCGGTTCCCGGCGCCTACGCGATCGACGACGAAGCGGTGCCGGCCAAGGACGTGATGTTGGTCGATAAGGGGCGGCTCGTGACGCTGCTCACCAGCCGCACACCGCAGAGAAACCTGCCGCAGTCAAACGGTCACGGCCGTACCGGCACGGTGCAGCCGGGCGTGTTTCAGGTGAGCAGCGCGCAGGCCATTCCTGCGCCGGCCCTCAAGGTCAAGTACCTCGAGCTGCTCAAAGCCCAGGACAAGCCCTTCGGCTACATCGTGCGCTCTGTCGCCAACCCGGCCGACATCGGTACCGCCGGTGCGGGCGGCCCGCTCATTCTTCAGGCCGTGAAGGTCACGCAAGATGGTAAAGAAGAACTGGTGCGCGGCCTGCGCTTCGGCGGCATCCCGTCCACCGTCTTCAGGGACATTCTCGAGGCATCCGAGGAGCGGACGCTCTACAACTATCGCCTCAACGCCGCGACCGCGGCGTCGATCGTGACGCCCAGCCTGCTGTTCGAGGAGCTCGAGATGCAGCGGACGCGCGACATCCTGCAGAAGCCGCCCGTCGTACCGGCGCCATAGCCTGCGGCACCATGAGCCGTGGTGTTCGTCTTCAGGCGGACAGCTCGCTGTAGCGATTCCGTTTCCGGTCACGGGAGGCGTCGGCGTGCTCTCACGGCCGCTGCCGTCCGGTACGACCACTGCTCACGCTTGGTTATAGGCGCTCTAACTAAGCCAGGATCTTGTCCAGTGGAAGGTCGAGATCTGGCAGCAGGGGAGTCGTCAGGATCTCACCTCGCCGGTACTGAACAGGCGGTGCGAACGCACCGTACAGCCGTCGATGAACCTCGATGAGGTCGTTGTCAGGATCGACGACCCAGTACTCCTCAACGCCACTTCGCTCGTACACGTCGCGCTTCAGGCGCCGGTCCCGCGACCGCGTGCTGGGTGAAAGAATTTCCACTACGAGATCGGGTGCACCTTGCACATTCTGCGACGTGATGATCTGCGAGCGCCGGCTGGAGATGTAACCCAGGTCTGGCTCCAGGACGTTGAACTCGGACAGCAGGACATCGAATGGCGCGTAGAAGACCTCGCCGCCCGCGGAGTGCGTGTCCAGATAGATCTGGATTAACTTGAAGAGCCGGCCGGAGATACGCTGATGCCGCATCGACGGCGACGGGCTCACGTAGTGCTCTCCCTCGATGATCTCGTGCCGGAGACCATCGTCTGGGAACAGCAGGTAGTCGGCGTAGGTGAGCTTGGTCGAGGAATGTCCCTGCACCACCCTGGCCCTCCGTGAGCACGGATTGTACCATCCGCCGAAGCGGCCGGTTGTGCCGGCCCCTCTAGGGATCTGAAACGCTACTCGCGTGGCGGCACGAAGTAGCCGGATCGTGCCTTGATGTCGGCGCGGCCGCGTTTCAGTCTGACCTTAAGCTCGTGCCAGCCGTCTCTGGCAACACCCTGCGGATAGTACGTGAGCACGTATCGCGCGCGCATCTCGTCGAGAGCGCGCGTGAAGGACTGAGGCAATTGTCTGGATGAAGTTGACTCCAGCAACCACAGCCTTCCACCCGTGGAGCCGACGACGCTCTGGAGAAAGGCCAGCCGATCGAGTTCCGCCCGACCGGTCCCGTTCGGGCGACCGGGCGACGCTGCGCCGGACCTCCCACAGTCGCCAAGCATGATGGCGTGCATCACAACGCGTATTCGGCGTGCCGTGTCAAGGACGTCCGACTCCGAGATTCGACTGGAGTTGTCGCAGCCGTCCGTGAAGGCCATGACCAGCGGTCGCGTCTCGTGTCCAACGACGAGACGCAGTGCAGTGGACACCGCGTCGCGGAGCGCGGTGTGATTCTCCTCGACGGCCAGGGAGGCCAGTGCGGATCTGATTGTTGACACGTCGGTGGTCAACGGCACGCGGACGGTGACCCCTTTCGAGAACGTGATGAGAGCGGCACGGTCGGCGGGACGGATCGCGGCTGCGAGCGTTTGAGCGGCTTCCACGAGGTGGCGCAGCACAGTGCCGTCGACGCTCCAACTCATGTCGAGCACCAAGACGACGCTGAGGGGCAGCTTTTCAACCAACACACCGTCCATGTGCTGGGGCACGCCGGCGTCGCGCACGTCAAAATCGTCGGCGGTGAGCCCCGTGACCGGTCGACCACCGCGCGTGACGGACACGTCGAGACGCACCACCTCGACGCCGCTCCTGAACGTGACCTGTCCCCAGGCGACCAACATCTCAGCCGCGAAGGCAGCGACGAAGGCAGCGACCAGCAGGGTGCGCATGGTCGGCTTACCTCACGATCGTAAACGGAACCTCGCGGAAGACGCTGACCTCGGGCTTGACCTGCGCGCGCACCTCCATCCTCAGCACGTAGCGGCCTGGCAGGAGTTCGTCTAGGCGCAGGCGGACCTGGTGCTCGTAGACGCCCCGGTCGTTGCGTAGGGCGTCACTAGCGACCGCACCGACGTTCTCGAGCACGGTCTGGCCCACCTGATTGGTCACGCGCGTCGATACCACGTCCTGATGTGGAGCCCTGACGCGGTCGTACACCTCCGCGAACACCACGATCTCATCGTCGCTCGAGAACTGCCGAAGCGCGGCCGGCGGCGTGCCGAGGAGCGATGTGACGCGCTCCTCACCGCCGGTTGTCAGAAGATCGGTCGCATGCGCGGAGGTCAGGACGATCCCGCTCATGGCCAGCGGCGCCTTGCCGCTCGCCAAGTCGGGCACGTCCAGGTCGCGCACCACCGAGCCGAGCCGGCCGCTGTTGCCATCCTTGGCGGCGACGCGAACCTGATACTGTCCAGCCGGCAGATCGAAGCGGTGCAGGACCCGGACACCGCCGCTGGTCCGCTCGGCTCTCTCAGGCGTCAGCGCGAGGCGTACATGGTCGGTGCGGCCGCTCTTCACGTCGCGGAGCCCAGTGACGACGATGGTCAGCTCCACCTCGTTACTCAGGCGGCCGCTTGCGTCAAGCTCGCCGAGCGCCAGATTACTCAGTTCGGTTCCAATGAGGACCGACGCGATCTTGCCCTCGCCCCTGAACGGCACCGCAAAGACCGCGATCGTCACGTCGGCCAGCGGCAGCGGGCTATCGATCGCGGCGCGCAATTGCGCTGAGGCCGCATTGGCGCCGAGGGGCCCTGCGACCGGCCTCGAACGCGGTCGGTCGGGTGTTTCATATCCCCGTCGGGCGCGAACCTGAAGCCCCGGCCGATTCACTCTGACGGTGATGGTGTGATACGTCCCCGCTCGAGCGGTTGTCGGCGGCATGTACGCCAGGGCGTAGTACGAGCTGCTGTTGCGAACGATGCGTTCGAAGCCGGTCGAGAAATCGTTCGTGCGGAGCACGGGCGTCCCGCCGGTCTCGTTCGCCATGGCGCTCAGGAACAGGTGTCCGTTCGTGATCGAGAGGTTGTCGAGACCGCGCGCGTCGACGGGATAGATGCTGACATTTCCACGGGCGGCGGCGGCGACGGCGTCTTTGACCTGGTCACCGATCCTCGATTCCAGGGCCTGTTGACGAAACCCGGCCTGACCGCCTGTGGCGAGGTCGCCGCCCTCGAAGTCGCCGGCCGTAAACCCTTCAATACCCTCGCTGAACAGCAGCAGGGCCTTCCGGCGTCCAGGCAGCGCCTCCTCCGCCCAATTGGAGATTCGACGGATCAGGCCCAGCATCCTGGTTGGTCTCGAGCCTGAAGGTTGGCGGCTGCGGTGTCTGCGCCGGCTGCTGGCCGCTGACGACGTGAGCCGCCGCGATCAGCCCAAGAACCAGCAGTCGCCGGGAAGTCGTTGACGCGCCGGCGGCAGAACGATGAGGGGAGTGTGTCATGCGGCCCGCCCTTTGGTCACGGTTTGACCCGGTCGATCTTCTCATCCACTCGGACCTCGAATCGGCGAAATCCCCTGTAGGTGGCGTGGCCCTCGATCACCGTCCCGCCGTCTCGATTCTCATAGCGCTCGCGCATGGCGATTGGGACCAGCAGTCCGGATTTCGGCTCCAGCTCATAGCTGACGTCGACCACTCCACGGATATCAGGGCCCTCGGCAATGAGCTCCGTCATCAGCACCCGGCCGGTGGAAGGCTCGACCCAGACTTTGCCGGCAAAGGTTTGTCTGTACGTGAACGATTGCACGTAGGATTCTTCGGCCACGATTCCCGACAGCTGACGCTGGTACTCCGCGACGTAGGCGCGGGTGCGCGCGACCACCGCCGCGAGCGGCGGCTCCTGCGCGCGTAACCCGGGCGCGGCGATAGCTACAGTCAGCGCGCCGACAAGGGTCAGTCGTGTGGCAGCGCCACGGGCTGGCCACGATGCGTCCGTCGCGCGCCTGGCACACATTGCGTCCCTACCGTCTAATCGGTCCGATCGACTCGGCGATGGTGACCCGGAACTTGCGGAAACGACTATAGGTCGCTTTCCCCGTGATCTCGAGGCGGCCGCTCTGTGTGCCAATCGACTCGCGCATCTCGATCGGGACGAGGAATCCAAGCACACGATCCATCTGATATGTGACCGTGACATTGGCGCGTAAGATGTTGTCTTCCGTCACGAGCTCGCTCATCCACACACGTCCCGACGCCGGCTCGATCCGGAAGCGACCGCGAACGGGCAGGTCGCTCCCTCCCTCGGTGCGAATGAAGGTCTGCGATCGAGCTTCCCGGTATTCGATCTCCCACGGCTGTCCGGCCGCACCGGTCTGGGAGACCGTGAACGTAAACCGTGGCTGGTGTTCCGGATGGAGGAACGTCAGAGCGAGCACAGGTACATTGAAGTCCCGCGAGATGTCGCCGAGGTTGTAGCGCGCGCTTTCTTCCCTGATCTTCTGCAGTTGCCCCGACCTCGACAGCGCCGGGTTCAGGAACAGCCTCGCCAACCGATCGTCGCGATCGCGCACCGGCTTGCCGTCGACTTGGAACACATCACGGAACAAGACGAACCGATCGGCGGCTTCGGGGAGGACGAGTAACACGTCCGACCTCAGGTCCCGGTGTTTCCGGATGAACGCGCCGCTGAACTGCCGCTCTGAGGATTCCTGCCTGTACTCTTCTTCGGCCACCACACCGGGCAGATCGCGCTCGAGCTGCAGCACGTGCGCTCCAGCCCGCTCGAGGAGGAGTGCGAGGGTAGGCGGCTGCTGGGCTGGCCGTGCCCGGGCGACTCCCGTCATACCGGCGACCCCTGTGAGGCCGAAGAGCATGAGGGCGAGGCCTGCGGCGAGACGCATGCTAACCGAATCAGGTTGCTACGGAATGTGCCCGTCGCGCGACAGCAGGATGTTGCGAGCGCCCGGGTACGTCGTGAAGACCGACACTTGCCCCGCGGCCGGCGCGGACCCCTCACAGCGGATGCGATATTGGTTGCTCTGGAGCGCGTGACTCCGCGCGATCTGGCGGGCGAAGTCCGGCAGAAGCGTGAGGAGCTTGTTGGCGAGGGCGATCGCTTCGTACCGGCCGCCAGTATCCTGCGTCAGGGCAAGGCCGACCTGCGTCTGCAACGAGCCACTGGTCTTGAGAGCGAGACCGACGCGGCTTGAAACCGAGTTGATGGCAGCGGGCGAGGTGCCGCCGACCACCGTCGAGCCGGCCGCCGTTCCCGTCGATCGCTGTTCGCTGACCGAGAGCACGAGCGCGTGCACCGTGACGGGACGCCGGGCTAACTGCTCCCGCAGACGATTGAACATCCGCTGCCAGTCGCCGCCGCTCCCGTCGGGGTTGTTCGTCGTGACGATCATGATCGTGGAGAAGGCGTCGGGCGGCCCCCGGTCAATCCGGTCGGCCGCTTCGGCGAGGCCTTCGAGGAACCTCGCGGCGCCTCGATCGGGAACGACCAGGTCGATGCCACGCCAGAAATCCTGGCGTTCAGCCGTCGGCCGCACGACCCATCGGGGCTGGGGGGCCAGCGTCACGAGCGCGGTCTCCACGCCCTCGGGCACTTCGAAGAGGAAGCGGCGCAGGCCTTCGCGCAGATCCGGCAGGGAACTGGCCCACACGGTGCTGCTCTCGAGGCGCGTGTTGGGAGCGACGGCCAGCGAGGTGGGCACGAGCGCGTCGGGTGACGAAGCGCCGTTGTCGATGAGCACGGTCAGCTTCATGGGCCAGTTGATGGGCTGCAGCGTCACCGGCGTGCACGCGACGCCATCGATCGTCATCGACACCTGAGACGCCTCGAGGTTGGTCACCGGCACGCCATTCTGGTCGAGGACGGTCAGGAATGCGGACGCCGGCTGCTGGGCCTGGGCGCGCGGCGTGCCACCCCACAGTGCACCGATAAGGACGGTGAGCGTGAGGCCGGTGGCGACAAGGCGCGAGAGAGGCTGCTGGCGCATGGCTTATGGCTCAGGACTTCCTCACGGAATCCGTCCGTCGCGCGTGATCGCAATGCTACGGGCGCCCGGGTACGACGTGAACACCGACATCTGCGGCGTCCTGGATGTGGATTCGCAGCTCACTCGATATTGATGGCTTTGGAAAAAACTGCTTCGAGCGATCTGGCGACCGTATTCGGGCAGCAGCATCAGAAGGTTACTGGTGACGGCGATATTCTCGTAACGGCCGCCCGTATCCTTGGTCAGGGCGGCGCCTATCTGGGTTTGCAGTGCGCCCGTGGCCTTGAGCGCGAGCCCCGGCCGGCTGTTCACGGAATCTGCCACCGGCGAGCCGGCGGCCGTCGCCGCGGTCTTCTGCTCGGAAATCGACAGCATGACGACGTGCACCGTCACGGGGCGCCTGGCCACCTGAGCCCGCAGGCGGTTGAACATCCGCTGCAGATCGCCGCCGCTGCTTTCAGGACCGTTGGTGGTGACGACCAGGATCGTGAAGAAGTAGTTGCCCTTCTCCTTGTCGATGCGGTCGGCCGCCTCGGCCAACCCTTCCACGAGCTTGGTGGAACCCGAGGGCGCGATGAGATCGACGCCGCGCCAGAAGTCCTGGCGTTCGGCCGTCGGCCGCACGATCCATCGCGGCTGGGGGGCCAGCGTCAGGAGCGACGTTTCGGTGCCGTCCGGCACCTCGAAGAGAAAGCGGCGCAGGCCCTCGCGGACGGTCGGCAGCGCGTCGCCGGACTCGTTGCCGTTGTCAATGAGGACGGTCAGCTTCATCGGCCAGTCGATCGGCTCGAGCTTGATCGGCGTGCAGGGAGCGCCGTCGATCACCACCGAGACTTGCGAAGGATCGAGGTCGGATACCGGCACACCGTTGCCGCTGAACACACTGATGAACGCGTGCGGCGCCTGCTGGGCGCCGACGCGCACATGAGTACCAGCCAGGAATCCTGCGACCACTGCAGCGGCGAGGCCGGCAGCGGCAAGACGCCTGAGAGGCTGATGGCTCATGGCTGATGGCTTATGGCTCAGGCATGGGTTACGGGATCAGGCCGTCGCGCGTCAAAGTCAGGTCAGCGACGCTTGGGTTGGACGTCGATACCGAGATCTTCGGCGCTTTGGACGGCGACTTGTCGCAACTGAGCCGATACTGGCGGCTCTGCAGAAGATGGCTGCGGGCGATCTGCTTGCCGTATTCAGTCAGAAGGACGGGCAACCTGTTGGCGATGGCGATGTTCTCGTAACGGCCGCCCGTCATCTTCGTCAGCATCACGCCGATCTGGGTTTGGGTAGCACCGGACACCCTCCCGACCGACTGCGTGGTGCTAATCGCCACCATGGCGACGTGCACGGTCGCAGGTCGCTCGGTCAACTGCCGCTGCATTTTTTCGACGATGCCGTTCACGTTGCCGCCGCTGCCCTCCGGGCCGTTGGTCGTGATCACCATGATCGTGTGAAAGGAGTCACCCTTTTCCCTGGCGATCCGGTTAACGGCCTCGCCGACGGCGTCGAGGAACTTCGCGCCCGAACCTGAGTTAGGGGCTACGAGGTCGACTCCCTTGACGAGCTGTTGGCGGTCGGTGGTCGGCCGCACGATCCATCGAGGTTGAGGCGAATAGCTCAGAAGTTCTGTTTCCACGCCTTCCGGGATCTCGGCGAGGAATCTGCGTAGGCCCTCCCGCAGGCTGGTCAGAGAACTGACAATCGCGTCCCCGTTGTCAATCAGCACGGTCAGTTTCAACGGCCAGCCGATCGGCTCGACCTTTTTCGATTCGCAGGCCATATCGTCGAGCACGAGCTTCACCTCGGAAGGCTGCAGGTTGGTGACGGGCGCGCCGCTTCGATCGACTACGCTCAGAAACACCGTCGGCGACTGCTGGGCCTGGACGCTGACGCCCCACGAAAAGGCTGCGAAGATTACCCCGGTGAGGACCATGACGGCGAAGCGCCGAACGATGAGACGGGACATGCTGACCTCCATCTCGAAAGACGCCGGCTTCAGGCGGACTGCCAGGTCCGGCTGAAGCCGGACACTACAGCTTCTGAAGCCGGACACTACAGCTTATTTAAGGATGCGGCCATCCTAACGGGTTCACATCTGGGGGTCAATCACGATCCGGGTTCGTAGTACGATTGGGCCTTTCGAAGGATCCGCCCTCAATGTCAACCCTGAATAGCTTCAAAACCCGGACCGCTGTGACCGTCGGCGGCCGCACGTCCCAAATCTACAGCCTGCCGGCGCTTCAAGCTGCCGGCTTCCCCGGGATTGCGCGCCTTCCGTACTCGATGAAAATCCTGCTCGAGAACCTTCTGCGCCAGGAGGACGGCCGCTTTGTGAAGGCCGCCGACATCGAGGCGCTGGCGCGGTGGGATCTCAAAGGCGGCGCGCAGAAGGAAATCGCCTTTACGCCGGCTCGCGTGCTGCTGCAGGACTTCACCGGCGTGCCGTGCGTCGTCGATCTCGCCGCCATGCGCGAGGCAGTCGCGCGGCTGGGCGGCGATCCGAATCGCGTCAACCCGCTGCAGCCAGTCGAGCTCGTCATCGATCACTCGGTGCAGGTTGACTATTTCGGCCAACCAAACGCGTTTCAGCTCAATGCCGAGCTCGAGTTCTCGCGTAACAAAGAGCGCTACGCCTTCCTGCGCTGGGGCCAGAACGCGTTTCGCAACTTCCGCGTCGTGCCGCCCGACACGGGTATCGTCCATCAGGTCAATCTCGAGTATCTCGCCCGCGTTGTCGTCTCGGCCGACACGCCCGATGGCACCGTCGCGTACCCCGACACGCTCGTCGGCACCGACTCGCATACGACGATGGTGAACGGGCTGGGGGTGGTGGGGTGGGGGGTTGGTGGGATTGAGGCTGAAGCGGCGATGCTCGGCCAGCCGATCTCGATGCTGATTCCGCAGGTTCTGGGCGTCAGACTCGCCGGCGCGCTGCCCGAGGGAGCGACGGCCACCGACCTGGTGCTGACCGTCACCGAACGGCTGCGGAAGCATGGCGTGGTGGGGAAGTTCGTCGAGTTCTTTGGTCCGGGTCTCGAGCATCTGACGATTGCCGACCGCGCCACTCTCAGTAACATGTGTCCGGAGTACGGCGCCACGATCGCGATCTTTCCGATCGACACGATGACGCTCGACTATTTACGGCTGAGTGGGCGCGAGGAATCGCGCGTCCAGTTGGTGGAGGCGTACGCCAAGGCGCAGGGGATGTTCCGCACGGCGGGCGATCCGGATCCCGTGTATTCGGAGACGATCGAGTTCAATCTCGCGACGGTCGAGCCGAGCCTTGCCGGACCACGACGCCCGCAGGATCGCGTGTCGCTCAGACAGGCGAAGAGCGGCTTCCAGGCGGCGCTGGGGTCGCTGCAAGCGGCGAGCAAGAAGTCGGCGAGTGCGGTCGCCGTGCTCGAGCGGCCATCGAGCGCAGACCAGCTCGATCACGGGTCGGTGGTGATCGCGGCGATCACGAGCTGCACGAACACCTCGAATCCCAGCGTGATGATTGGCGCAGGCCTTGTTGCCAAGAAGGCCGTCGAGCGCGGGTTGTCGCGCCGGCCGTGGGTGAAGGCGAGCCTGGCGCCCGGGTCGAAGGTCGTCACCGAGTACCTGCGAAAGGCCGGACTGCAGCCGTATCTCGACCAGCTCGGCTTCAATCTCGTGGGCTACGGCTGCACGACGTGCATTGGCAACAGCGGACCGCTCCCCGATGAGGTCAGCGCGGAAGTCGAGGCGCGCAACCTGGTGGTCGCCTCGGTGCTCAGCGGCAATCGCAACTTCGAAGGGCGGATTCAGCAGCAGGTGCGCGCCAACTATCTTGCGTCCCCGCCTCTGGTCGTTGCGTACGCGATCGCCGGGCGTATGACGATCGATCTGACGACCGAGCCCCTCGGCGTCGGCAAGAAGGGCGAGCCGGTCTACCTGCGCGAGATCTGGCCCACGGAGCGCGAGATTCAGCAGACGATGCTGACTTCGGTGACGTCGGAGATGTTCCGAGAGCAGTACGCGGATGTGTTCAGTGGCGACGAGCGGTGGAAGACGTTGAGCGTGCCGACCGGCAGCCGCTTCGCCTGGGAACCGGATTCCACGTACGTTCGCGATCCACCGTTCTTCGCCGGCTTGACGCTCGACGTTACGCCGCTCACAGACATCCGCGAGGCGCGCGTGCTGGCGCTTCTCGGCGACAGCATCACGACCGATCACATCTCGCCGGCCGGGTCGATCAAGAAGGACAGTCCGGCCGGGAAGTACCTCATCGCGCACGGCGTCGATCCACGCGACTTCAACTCGTACGGCGCGCGGCGCGGCAACCACGAGGTGATGATGCGGGGCACGTTCGCCAACATCCGGCTGCGGAACCAGCTCGCGCCGGGCACCGAGGGCGGCTTCACGATCTACCAGCCCGGCGGCGACGTGATGACGATCTACGACGCCGCGATGAAGTACAAGGATGCGAACGTTCCGCTGATGGTCGTTGCCGGCAAGGAATACGGATCCGGCTCGTCCCGCGACTGGGCGGCCAAGGGCACGCTGCTCCTCGGTGTCAAAGCGGTCATTGCCGAAAGCTTCGAGCGGATTCACCGCAGCAACCTCGTCAACATGGGCGTGCTGCCGCTCGAGTTTGTGGCTGGTCGGTCGGCGACTTCGATCGGCCTCGCCGGGCGCGAGCGCTTCGACCTCACCGGCATCGCGGACGGCCTGCGTCCGCGGGGCACGGTGAAGGTGCGCGCGGTCGGCGAGGGCGGCAAGGCGATCGAGTTCGAGGCCCTCGTGCGCATCGATACGCCCGAGGAGCTCGTCGCGTTCAGGAACGGCGGCATTCTTCCTTACGTGGCACGCCAGCTCGCCAGGAGTAAGGGGTGACAGCTCAGCGGATTCCGCCGTACGTGACGTACGTAGTGTCCGGCTTTAGCCGGACCTGGGGTCTGACGCCGTGACATCGTCAGACATCAAGTCCAAAGCTCGCGACCTCGGTTTCGACGTGTGTGGTATCGCGCCGGCAGGCGATCTGCCCGAATTGCCGTTTCTGGGTGACTGGCTCGCCCGTGGCTACGCCGGCGAGATGGCCTACCTCCATCGATCGGCCGATCGCCGCGCCGACGTGCGCCACGTCTTACCGTCGGCCCGGACGGTCATTGTCACCGGCACGGTCTACAACACCGACGCGCCCTATTCCACCGAGGACACCGAGCCCGGCCGCGCGCAGATCTCGCGGTACGCCTGGGGCGACGACTATCACGACGTCCTTGGCCGTCGACTCGAGGCGTTGGTCGCGTGGATGCGGGAGGCGTCGCCCGACGCGTTCGAGGCGCGGGCCTACGTGGACACCGGCCCGGTGCAGGAGCGCGTCTACGCGCGGCACGCCGGCATCGGCTGGATCGGCAAGAACACGTGCGTCATCAATCCCGAGCTCGGGTCGTGGCTCTTCCTGGGCGAGATCATCTGCAGCCTGCCCCTCGAGGTGGACGCGCCGGCGTTCGATCAATGCGGCACGTGTACGCTGTGTCTCGAGGCGTGCTCCACGCACGCGATTGTCGCGCCGGGCGTGCTCGATGCAACGCGGTGCATCTCGTACCTGACGATCGAGCGGCGCGGTCCGATCCCGGACGAATTCGCGCCGGCGGTCGGCTCGCGCGTCTACGGGTGCGACGTCTGTCAGGAGGTCTGTCCGTGGAATCAGACCGCCCCGCGGTCAGACGACTCGGCGTGGCAGGCCAGACCAGTGTGGAAGAATGCGGAGCTCCCGGTTCTGTGGCAGATGAGCGACCAAGAGCTGGGTGATGCGATGCGGGGGAGCGCCATGCGCCGCGCCAAGGTGGCTGGGCTGCGGCGAAACATCGCGGTCGCAAGCGCCTGCGGCCATGCGAGCGCGGAGCGCGAGCATCAGCGAGTGGGGGTGGGGCCCCACGAGAAATAAGAGTAATGTCGTGACATCATCTCTTGCGCCGGCGCTTCTGCTCTCGATGCCCCAGCTGCTCGATCCCAACTTTCATCACACCGTGATCCTCCTCTGCAGACACAACCACGATGGGGCATTGGGACTGGTCGTGAATCGGCCGCTCATGACGAGCGGTCGCGTGGTCGTCAACATCGAGGCATCCGAACAGGTGTCGACCGATCGCGATCTGCAGGTGTGGGTTGGCGGCCCGGTCGAACCGCAGCGCAGCTGGATGCTCGTGGGCGAGCAGGTAGGCGAGGCGGTGCAGGGCGCGCGAATCGCCGAGCGCCTGCACCTGTCCACCTCGCCCGATCTGCTGCGGCGCCTGCTCGAGCCGTCACCGCCGGCGTATGCCCGGCTGATTGTCGGCTATGCCGGATGGGGGCCGGGTCAGCTCGAGGCGGAACTGGAGGCGTCGGCGTGGCTCGTGAGCGAGGTGGATCGCGATCTGATCTTCGATGTGCCAGCCGAGCAGATGTGGGAAACGGCCATCCGCCGGCTCGGCGCAGACCCTTCAACGCTCCAAATGTCCAGAGGTGTCCATTGAAAATCCAAGGACTCGGCTTGATGCTCGGCTGTGCCGTTGCCGTGTCGCTTGTCGCTCAGGAGGCTGCGGTGCCCAGTACCGTGAAACTGCAAAGTATGGCGGCGCGTTTTGCGCCGACCGACATCGGCGCCGACCTGTCGGCCTTCTCCGCGGCCGACCGGCGCGTGCTGGCCAAGCTCGTTGAAGCCTCCAAGGTGATGGACGCGCTCTTCCTGCGTCAGGTCTGGGTCGGCAACGAAGCGATGCTCCTCGATCTCGTCCGCGATCAGACGCCCGGCGGGCGTGCACGGCTGCACTATTTCCTCATCAACAAGGGGCCCTGGTCTCGCCTCGATCAGCATCAGATCTTCGTCGCTGGCGCGCCGGCCAAGCCCGAGTCGGCCAACTTCTACGCGGCCGGGGCGACCAAGGCGGAGGTCGAGCGCTGGATTCAGTCGCTGCCCGAAGCGGAGCGTGCGCGGGCGACCGGATTCTTCACCGTGATTCGTCGCAGCGGCAACAGCTTCAGCCTGGTGCCGTACAACGTCGAGTATCAGGCCGAGCTGGCACACGCCGCGGCACTGCTGCGCGAGGCGGCGGCTCTCACCTCCGAACCGACGCTCAAGGCCTACCTCACCAAGCGGGCCGACGCGTTTCTGTCGAACGACTACTACGACAGCGACGTCGCGTGGATGGAGCTGAAGGGCGCCATCGAGCCGACGATTGGTCCGTACGAGGTGTACGAAGACGAGTGGTTCAATTACAAGGCGGCGTTTGAATCGTTCATCACCGTGCAGGATGCGGCGGAGAGTGCGAAGCTGCAGCGATTCTCCGGCGAGCTGCAGGACATCGAAGACCATCTGCCGATCGATCCGAAGCACCGCAACCCGAAGCTCGCCGCTCTGTCGCCGATTGCCGTCGTCAACGAAATCTACGCGGCAGGCGATGCCAACCGCGGCGTGCAGACGGCCGCCTTCAATCTGCCGAACGACGAGCGCGTGACCCGTGAGAAAGGCGCCAAGCGGGTCATGCTGAAGAATGTGCAGGAGGCGAAGTTCAGCAGGATCCTGACGCCGATTTCGAAGGTCGTTCTCGGGTCCGCCGATCAGAAGAACGTCGCGTTTGACGCCTTCTTCACGCACATTCTCGCGCACGAGCTGATGCACGGCCTGGGTCCGCACAACATCACGGTGGGCGGCCGTCAGACGACGGTCAGGCAGGAGATGAAGGAGGCTTCGAGCGCGCTCGAGGAGGCAAAGGCCGACATCTCGTCGCTCTGGGCCATCCAGCACATGATCGACAAAGGTGTTCTGCCGAAATCGCTCGAACAGACGCTCTACACCACGTTTCTCGCGTCAACGTTCCGATCGATTCGCTTCGGCATCAACGAGGCGCACGGTCGCGGCATCGCGATCCAGTTCAATTACCTGGTCGATCAAGGTGGATTCGTGGTCCGGCCGGACGGGACCTTCGCCGTCAACGCCGCCAAGGTGAAAGACGGTGTGACCTCGCTGACGCACGAGATCATGACGATCCAAGCCGAAGGCGACTATGCGAAGGCGCTTGCGCTGCGCGATCGGCTCGGCGTGATTCGGCTGCCTGTGCAGAGAGCGCTCGACAAGCTGACGGCCGTGCCGGTCGACATCGAGCCGCGGTTCACGACGGCGGCCCGACTGCTCGCCGACCCGGCATCCGGACGATGACTATCGACGGGTGGTTTGCGAGTCTGGCAACAGGGCCTCTTGAAGGACCCGTCCTTCCACCTTTGCCAACGTGACACCGGCGAGCGCCGCGAGCGTTGGGGCGATGTCGGTTGGAGCAGCTGCGGCGTCGTACGTGCCGCGGCGAATCCCCCCTCCAAGAAGAATCAACGGGACATGCTGGTCGTAGTCGTATGGACTCCCGTGCGTCGTCGCATCGGCGGTGCCTCGCGGACCGAGCACCCAGTTGCGTTTCTGCACGATGAGGAAAGCGCCCGAGCGCGTCGCGGCACGGCCCAGTGCCGCAGCGCGCACCAGGGGATCGCGCGACCGATCTGATAACTCGGGCGTGTAGAGCAGGCGAGCGACGCCAGGGAGGGAGGTCACCGCATCCTGGACCGCCCGCACCGTCAGCGGATCGGCCGCCAGGCGCTGTCGTATGGCAGGCGAGAGGTACACGTTCGGATAGTAAATGCGCGCGACATGGGCGTCTTTGTCCGGCGGGCCGTACCGGTTACGAAGCGTCTCTTCGATACGCTCACGGACATCATCGAGTGTCAGGCTACCGAAGCCCTTCGCAGGCGAGGGCACGGGCGCCACGCCGTGGTCGGCCGTGAAGGCCAGAACGTACTTCGCCCGTCCGACTTTGTCGTCGAGGTGGGCGATGAGACTGCCCAGCACGTCGTCGAGGTGAGCGGCGATGTCCTCCACTTCGCGGCTGTCTGGCCCGAACTGGTGGCCGACATAGTCGAGCGTGGAAAAGCTGATCCCCAGGAAGTCCGTCTTGTTCTCTGCCTGTCCGAGCCGGTAGGCATCGATCAGGGCAGTGGCCATCCGAGCCAGGTACACGTCGGCCGCCGGAGTCCGTCGCCAGAGATTTGCATACTGCGCCGCTGTGGCACCTTCGAGGTTGTGTGGAAAAAGACCGCTCCATGGATTGGACGGCCGCTCTCCGACTCCCGCGTCCCGATTTCGGTACGTCGTCGACGGATCGCGCAGCGTCCACACAAACCCGACATCCTTGACGTAAGGCGACGCGTCGATGAACTGCGTGACCTCCGGCACCGGCGCCGAGGCGAAGGCGCTCGACGTGGCGAACGTCCCCGCCGCCTCGTCGAACCACATGACGGCATCCCCAGAATGGCCGGCAAGGTTGATTGCCGCTCGTTCTTTGAGCGACAGCGTCACGACGCGCCCGCCCGGTCGCTGCTGGCGAAGCTCGTCCGCCAGCGTCTGGGCGAGCAGATTTCGCGGACTGTTGCCCGCACCCCCGACGGGCGCGGCTCCACGGCCACCGGCTGGCGTCGCTCCGCGCCCAGCGACCGGCGCCGCCACCACCAACGGGCTCCCATAGCTGATGATGGATGCAGCCTCATCATCCGTGCAGTCGACGAGCAGGTTTGTCTCGTGGTCCCACCAGCTGTCCGCGATCATCCCGTGTGTTCTTGGCAGGGTGCCCGTGGCGATGGTGGAATGGCCCGCACATGTGTCGGTGTACGCATACGGATACTGTGCCCGGCGGAAGTTGGCGCCGTCCCTCAGCAGCGTCTGAACGCCGGCGCGCCAGTGGGAGGCAAACGTCGTCAGGTAATCTGCGCGGAACTGATCGGCAACGATGACGACGACCAGCCGCGGAGGCGCGGCCGCCGATGCCGTGAGCGACCAGGCCAAGAGGGCGACAGCGACCAATCGCAGAAGGGGACGTAATCTCACAGTCGGCAGTCAGCGGTCGGCGATTCAATCACCAATCACCAATCATCAATCACCAATCAACAATGCGAGCGACAATTATACGCGGTCACCTGACCCATGAGATTGGTTGCCCTATCTTCATCACGCCGCCGTTCCTCATTGATTTCCCCTGTGGACGATGGCATCGTCGGGCTTATGTGCCGATTGAGAATTCTGCGACTCTTCCGTGTGTGGCGTTGAAGAAGCTTCATCCTGAGGAACCGCAAGTCGTTGAAAACGGGCGCAACAGGCCCAGGAGCGGTTTGTGCAGATGTTCGAAGAATGCCGCTGCCCACTGACGAGATGACCGAACCCAATCGCTCCGTCACTCGCCGGGAGCTTCGAGAGGAGCTTGAATACTTCTTCGCGCGCAATCTTGAAGTGTTTGCCACGAAGGACGACCTGAAGGCGTTCCCGACGAAGAACGACCCGAAAGGGTTTGCGACGAAGGACGATCTAAAGGGAGTTCGCGATGAGCTACGGGATCATTTCGACGCCGTTGCCGAAAGCTTTAAGGACCAATTCGACAGGTTGTTCGACTGGGTTCACGCGACCACGAACAGCCTGGCGAAACGAGTGGAAACCATTGAGGACGGACACGGGAACCGGTTACTCGGACTTGAAACGCGCGTGACGGCCATTGAACTCGGCCACGCGCCGAAGAAGCGCGAAGAGGGCTAGTTCATCGAACAGGAGCCCGGGCCGCGCGGATCGCCGCACATCCCGCACCCACCGACCGCGTCGCCCGCGGCCGCATCGGCGGAGCCGTTGCCGTTCGTGTTGACGGCAAACACCGACAACAGCTTCTGGAGATCTTCGCTCGAGCAGGTGGGGCAGCTCGGGCGCTGTTCGGCGCGCGTCAGATACTCGAAGTGGTTGCCGCAGTCACGGCATTCGTATTCGAACAGTGGCATGCTGGATATTGTGCGCCGAGCGGCGGGCGTTGTCCACCCGATTTGATAATCGTAGTGTCCGGCTTCAGCCGGACCTTGAGGTGCCGCCGAAGGCAGCCCTCGCCGTGGTCGGCTCGATCATGAACGAGGCGACCGCGGCCGCGACCGAAACGGTCACGAGCAGCATGGCGACGAGCTGGTGGGCGCTCGCAATGGCAAGGGCAGCCAAGAGGAGCGATGCGATGAATCCGCCATCGGACCACCGCGTCCAGGGTAATCCACGCGCGCGCTCGGTCGAGAGCTCGGCGGGGTAGAAGCGCGCGGTGAACCAGAGGTGCAAGCGCAGACTCGTCGCCGTCGCCGCGCAGGCCAGCACCGTCAGGAGGAAGATCGTGCCCCACGGCTGCGGCAACCACGACCGGACGCGCCAGGCGGGATACATCATCAGCACGTAGAGGGCCGACACCGTCAGCTGGTGGCACGCCCACCACCAGCATGGCGTCAACGCCCCCGCGCCGCCACGGGGCGGATCGAGAACCTCTCGCCGACCCGTGCCGGCCGCTCGAACCACGTCCGCCGACAGATCGGCCTGGAGACGCTCGAGGTCGGCCACCAGCTCGTAGGTGGCAGTGTAGCGCTCCGCCGGATGTTTCCGTAGACAGGTCGCGACGATGTGGTCCAGTCTCGGTGGGCTGTTGGGACACACCTTCGACAGGGGCACGGGATCGACTTCGAGTGTCCGAGCGTTGGTCGCCGTGCGTGTCCCAGCCTCGAACGGATTCGATCCGCCCGCCATCTCGTAGATGAGCAGGCCGAACGCGAACAGATCGGTTCGAAAGTCGCCCGGCTGGCCGCGAAGCTGTTCGGGGGCCATGTACGCCGGAGTGCCGAGGACAGCGCCGTCCTCGGTCAAGCGCACCGGATCCAGATTCTCGATACGCGCGATGCCGAAATCGAGAATCTTCACAACGCCAGCGGGAGTTCTCACGACGTTTTCGGGTTTGAGATCCCGGTGGACGACGCCCTGCGCGTGGGCCGTGGCGAGCGCCCGCGCGAGTTGCGTGGCGATGTCGACGACCTGCGCCGGCGCGGGAGGACTCGACTTCATCATCGTGCGGAGTGTCGGACCGGGCACGTACTCGCACGCGAGATAGAGCTCGTCGCCGATCTCCTCGAGTGCATAGACGGTGGCGATGCCGGGGTGGGAGAGGGCAGCGGCGGCTCGCGCTTCCCGCCGGAGGCGTTCGCGGCGGACGCCGTCCCGGCCGGCATCCGGCGTGAGCGCTTTGAGCGCGACGCGCCGCGACAACCGCGTGTCGTCGGCGAGATAGACCACCCCCATGCCCCCGCGCCCGATTTCGTGGCGGACGATGTAGGGACCGATGCTGCGGCCATCGAGTATGCCGGGCCCGTCGGCGAGGAGATCGGCCGCCGCCTCGAAGGCGGACGTCTCGATGAAATCGCCGGCCCGGTCGTGCGCCGCGAGGAGCGATGCGACCTCGGCCCGCACCTGCGGCCGGCCCGCGCACGCGGCATCGAGAAAGGCGTCGCGCGCGGCGGGGTCGCGTGCCAGGGCAGTGTCGAACAGCTCCTGCGCGCGCGCCCAGTCTTCAGGCTTCACGGGCACCCTCGGTTCCACATTCGCGGACCAGCCACGCCTTCGCGACCGTCCACCGGCGCTTGACGGTGGCCGTCGAGATGCCCAGCGCCTCCGCAGCTTCCTCGATCGACAACCCGCCGAAGAAGCGGAGCTCGACGACGCGCGCCAGCTCGCCATCGAGCTTCGCCAGTCGCGTCAGCGCATCGTCGAGTACCTCGAGGTCGAGCGACTGCGCCTGGGCCGCGATGAGTCCCGGGTCGAGCGTCACGCGGATAGGGTCGCCGCCGCGCTTAGCGGCCTTCTTGGAACGTGCGCGCTCGATGAGGATCTGGCGCATCGACCGCGCGGCGATGCCGAAAAAGTGCGCCCGGTTCTGCCAGGAGAGATGCGAATCCTGCAGCAGCCGGATGTAGACGTCGTGCACGAGGGCCGTCGCTTGCAGTGTCTGGCCGGGCCGCTCGCGGCGGAGATGCCGGGCGGCCAGACGCCGCAGCTCGTCGTACACGAGCGGCATCAGCGTGGCGAGCGCCTGCTCGTCGCCGCGGCTTGCGCTCTCGACGAGCGAAGCCACCCTCGTCGCTGATCGGTCCATAACGTCGCGCTTCCACGCTGAGTGCTCCGGATTATCGGGCTTCGGGCCAGCCTGGGCAAGGGGACGCCAGGTCGGTGTTCGGGCCCCGGCTGGCACTGTCGCCTCGGCGAGCTGCTGGGGCCACTCCATCGGTCGTCGCTCAAGAAATAACCGGCCAGCGTCTACGCCTAAGGAGCGGATCTTGCTAAGGCTGACGGTGCATGCCGAAATGGCCACGGGAAATGAGGCCCTCATGTCAAGAAGTGCGCGATCGGGGCTTGAAGACGATGCTAAGATTTCCAACATGCGCGGACGCGAAGCCACGATCGACGACCTGTATCAGGTCGAAGAAGGCAAGGCCGAGATCGTCGGGGGCCGGTTGGTACTGATGGGTCCGATCGGGTGGCTGCCCAGCTTTTCTGCTGACGAAATTAGTGTGAGCCTCCGTGAGTACGGTCGACGCACGAAGCGGGGGTATGCCGCGTCTCAAAACGTCGCCTTTGTCGTGAACCTGCCAAATCGGCGTTCGTTTTGTCCCGATGTCGCATTTACGACCGAACCACCCCGGACGGGTGAGTTTATCAAGGGCGCACCGGTCTTTGCCGCAGAAGTGAGAAGCACGGGCGACTACGGTCGGGCCGCCGAGCGCGCGATGGCCGCCAAGCGGACCGAGTACTTTGCCGCCGGGACACTCGTGGTGTGGGACGTCGATGTGCTCAAGAAACAAGTCGTTCGTGTTTATCGCGCGAGCGATCCGTTAAGCCCGACGATCTATCGTCGCGGTGAACACGCCGAAGCCGAGCCGGCCCTCCCAGGCTGGACGATGCCCGTGGACGATCTGTTTGCCCCGGAATAAACCACCACTACCGAGTGCGCCTGTCCTGGTCCCTCTAAAACGCCTTCACACAGAAGCTACGGGCTGACGGCCGGCCGTAGCAAGAGCGCGCGGCGTGTCGTCTCGAGCGTGAAGGCCAGGGATTCGCGTGGAATGCTGGTGACGAAGGGACCGATCAGCCAGCCGAAGCCGATCGGGACGCCGCGTGTCAGCGAGAGCGCCTCGCACTGCACGTACGCGCCGCCGTCGCGTTCGAGGAACCGCCAGTACGTGTAGAGTCGCCACAGATATCCGCCGTCGTGGCCGACCGGCTTCTCCTGCTCCTGCGGCGTGTCCGGGTGGGCGACTTCGGCGACACGCGTGCTGTAGATGCGACTGCGAGCCCGCTCCGGGCCGAGCCGCGTGAACCGAGCGTCGTTCTCGGTGTTGACGACGACGGTGATGATCTTCGTCATCGAGAAGCGAAGGTGGACCTGGAAGTCGTCACCGTCGCGGGTACGGAGTGTGGAACGCGCGACCGCCGGGCGGTAGATCTCGGCATGACGGTTGTAGTCCTGCAGGAGCGCCAGCGCCTGGTCGACGGTGGCTCCAGGGATGAAAATGGCACCGACCCAATGGTGAATCAGACCGTCGGGAACATCGATCTTCTTTCCCACTTCACGCGTGGTCAGTCGGTCGATGTACAGCTCGCCACGGCGCACGGCGGCGAGCGCTGCCGCGCGCTCGGCCTCGGCAAGCGCGTCGATCCGGAGAAAGAGATCCACGGTCTCCATCTGCATCTCAGCCGCGCGCACGTAGCGGTCGAAGGCCGAGACAGTCTGGGGCTGCAGATCTGCAGCGGCCGCCGGGATGGCCAGCCACAACACGATCGGGAAGAGCGCGGTCGTCCCGATAGGTCTTATTCCACGCTCAGCCCACCTGACCAAGGTGAGCGACAGTGCCGACTTCATCGTGCCCTCCTTCGACCCGCTCGACGGTGCGAGCATTCTGGGCCGTTGTCTCCTCATGCGAAAACAGTGGCAGGACAGGCTCACGGGTCGATTGTAGAACCTCCACGAGCCGATCTGAGCCGGTTTCCTCGCCGTTCGCACATGTCCTGATGACGCGGCATGCCGACAGCCGTCAAGTAGGGCCCAATCTGTTGCGCAAGGACGACAGCTGCAGCCAGAACGTCGGCGGCGCTGTCGATCCTGTTTCTGGCCGTCTACTGGGGATGCACCTGGATTACCGCTCACCGCGCGGACGTGGGGACGTGGTACTTCGAGTGGGAACGGAATATTCCCTTCGTTCCCGTGATGATTCTTCCCTACGTGTCGATCGACGCGCTCTTTGCGGCCGCTCCTTTCCTGTGTCGCAATCAGACAGAGCCCGGCGTCCTCGCCAAGCGGGTCGTCCTGGCCATCCTCATCGCTGGTATCTGCTTCCTCGCCGTGCCGCTGCGGTTCGCGTTCGAGCGACCTGCCGTCCACGGTTGGCTCGGGACCGTGTTCCAGGCGCTTGGCGCCGGCGATCGGCCCTTCAATCTCTTTCCGTCGCTGCACATCACGTTCTGCGTGATCCTGGCCGATCTGTATGCGCGGCGGACGCGCGGCATTGTGTGCGCGATGTGCCTGGCGTACTTCGGCTTGATTGGACTGTCCACGCTCCTGACCTATCAGCATCACATCCTCCATTGGGTGCCGTGGGAACTCGGTGAGACG
>Ga0156278_1105_pt1 | contig 23314 bp, 20 predicted proteins | sample RifCSPlowO2_12_FD_107927 | JGI IMG/M metagenome (GOLD analysis project Ga0156278, IMG submission 107927) | Acidobacteria bacterium RIFCSPLOWO2_12_FULL_65_11
ACGACCGGCTTGCCCATCCGGCGCGCGTATTCGTCGATCTCAAGCCGACGCGCCCGGCGCCGTCGCTCGACGATCGGACGCTTCGCTTCGAAGGAGACGCCGACGTCGTCCGGCAGATTCGGATCGGGCGTCACCCGAACAACATGACGCGCGTCGTGCTCGATGCGATGGGCGTGTCGGCGTGCAGCGTGTATCCCGTTTACGATCCGTACCGCCTCGTCATCGATTGCCTTCGCGCCGAGACGCGCGCGCCGCTCGCGACACGCCAGCTAGCGCCCCTCGTTAGCCAGACGGCGCCTTCCGTGTCTGCGCGGGGGGCGACCGCGATCGCCGATGCGCTCGCGGCGTCAAGAGCACAACCGGCTTCAGATGTCAGGTTGAGACCGAGCAGTACCCCGGCCCGGCCGGCTCCGATCCCCACGAAGGCGCCAAACGGCGGCGGAATGTCCGTCGCGCGCCAGTTGGGGCTTGGCGTGTCACGCATCGTCATCGATCCTGGCCACGGCGGCCACGATCCGGGCGCGCAGGGCAAAGGCATCACCGAAGCGGAGCTCGTGCTCGATGTCGCGCTCCGGCTCGAGAAGCTCCTGCTGAAGTTGCCGGGGACCACGGTGCTCCTCACGCGGCGGACCAATGACTTCATCGGGCTGCAAGAGCGGACGGCGATTGCCAACCGCGAGACCGCCGATCTCTTTCTCTCGATCCACGCCAATGCCAGCTCGAACGTACAGGCGAGCGGCGTCGAAACGTACTTCTTGAATTTCGCGAACAACCTGAACGCCGCCTCGGTCGCCTCTCGCGAGAACACCGCCTCGGGGCAGACGATGGGCGCGCTGACGGACTTCGTCAAGGCGATCGCGCTCAACAATAAACTGGATGAGTCCCAGGACTTTGCCGCAGAGGTACAGCGGTCGTTGGTCCAGCGGCTGCGCGTCTCGAACAAGAGCGTGAAGGACCTCGGCGTGAAGCAGGCGCCGTTTGTCGTGCTGATTGGCGCGGAGATGCCGAGCGTGCTGGCGGAAATCTCCTTCGTCACCAACACCCAGGAGGCACGACTGCTCCGCGGAGCGGCCTACCGGCAGCGCATCGCCGAGGCACTGTCCACCGCCATCCAGAAGTACCAGGCCTCGCTCAAGAGCGTCGCACGAGTGGCTCGTCAATAAAGTCCGGCCGAAGCCGGACACTACACCAGCCACGCGGCGACGTCTCGTACGTAGTGTCCGGCTTCAGCCGGACGGCGATCGATCTCAGGCGGACCGCGATCGGGTCCAGAACATGACGCCGGCGAGGGCCAGACCGAGTGCCAGCGCCACCAGCACAATGACGCCCGTCAGGCCGAGCGAGCCGACGAGAACGTCGGCCAGACCCTTCTCGGGCGGTTCGATGAGCTTGACGACGATCGGTTCCTGCTGCGCAAAACTCACTTCAACCTTTTAACTTTCCCCTTTTGAGTTCCACTGCTGGCTGGTGAAGGCCAGCTCGGCGAGCGTCCGGACGGCGACTCCGCTCGGTCCTTTGGGCAGGAACGGCTTGGCCTCCTCGGCCCATGCGGTTCCCGCGATATCGAGATGCGCCCAGGGCAGGCCGCCCGCGAACTCCTTGAGAAAGATCTCGGCGGTGATCGAGCCGCCGGGCCGCCCGCCGGTGTTCGTGAGGTCGGCGATCTCGCTCTTGAGCTGTTCGCGATAGTCGTCAAAGATCGGCATCGGCCAGACGCGATCGCCGGCGCGATCGGCGACGCGCCGCACCTGATCGACCCAGTCGGGTGGCGTCCCGAAGAGCCCGCTCGTCGTCTTGCCAAGCGCGACGACGCATGCACCGGTGAGCGTCGCCACATCGACGAGATGGGTCGCGCCGAGCTCGCGTGCGTACCACAGGCCGTCGCCGAGGATGAGGCGCCCTTCCGCGTCGGTGTCGATCACCTCGACGGTCTTTCCTGCCGCGCTCTTCAGGATGTCGCCGGGCTTGATCGCGCGTCCGCCCGGCATGTTCTCGGTCGCCGGCACGACGCCCACCACCCGCACCGGCGCCCCGAGCAGCGAGATGGCTCGCATCGCGGCTGCCACAGCCGCGCCTCCCGCCATATCGTCTTTCATCCGCTCCATGCCGACGGCAGCCTTGATGGAGATGCCGCCGGTATCGAACGTCACGCCTTTCCCAACGAGCCCGAGCACCGGTGACGCCGGCGCGCCAGGTGGATCGTGACGGAACACCATCAGCCTCGGCGGTTCGCTGCTGCCGCGGGCGACGCCCATGAGCAGCCCCATGCCCAGCTCGGCGATCCGAGTCTCGTCGAGGATCTCGACCTTCACGCCGCCTTCAGCCGTCATCTCCGTTGCGCGCCTGGCAAACTCGCGCGGGGTCAGGGCATTGCCCGGCTCGTTGGCCAGTTCACGCGCGAGGTTGCTGCACTCACCGAGTACGCGACCGCGAGCGACCGCCTGGCTCACCCGCGGCAGCGCATCGGGTGAATCCTCGGCCATGACGATAGTCCATGCCGGCGGCGCGCCAGGCGCGGGCTCATCGGTCTTGTAGATACCCACGTTGAATTCCGAAAGCGTCAGTCCCTCCGCCGCCGCCTGGGCGTGCCCCGCCACGTCGGCGCGCCCGCGAAGAACGAACGCGACCCGATCGATATGTCGCTCTCTGGCGGCAAGGCCGCTCGCCGCAGCGATCTTGCGCACGACCGCGCTGTCGTACTCGGCGAAGCGGCCGGCGCCGATGAGAGCCAACCGCCGCGGCCGCCAGCTCCGATCGGCAAACGGCGTGATGAAGAAATCGTACGGCTTGGCGGCGAATTCCTTGGACGCGAGGGCCCGGGTAATCTCACCCCCGCTCGCCTGGTCGAGTCCGGGAATCGCGCCGGGGGCGTCTTCCTCGAACCACGGCACGACCAGCAGGTCGGTATCCACAGCGGCCTGTGGGCCGCGCACGCAATGCATCGCTAGAGCGGTCTCTGTGGGAAGCATCGGCGTATTATCGCCGATGCCGCTTGCTCAGGCCCCAAGCGCCCGCTACAATTTCTGGACAGGACCACACCACCATGTCCACTTTCCTGCGGCGTTCGGCGTCGACCAGCCTCGCGTGCCTCGCAGTCGGCACGATGCTCGCGGCCGCGGGCGGTCAGAGAGACACCCGAAACAGCCAGGATGCCAAGGAGGACAAGGATGAGGAGGCCAGGCGGCCCAAACTGACCCTGAAGGCGCAACCGCCGGTCAGTGTCTCACCGGCGCGCGTGGTGCTCACCGCCGAACTCGTCGGCGGCGCCAACGATTACGAGGAGTTCTACTGTCCCACCATCGAATGGGATTGGGGTGACGAGACGACGTCAGAATCAACGTTCGATTGCCGGCCGTACGAAGCCGGCAAGAGCGAAATCAGACGTCGTTTCACGGTCGACCACAGATTCCGCAGGCCGGGGAGCATCAAAGTGTCGTTCCGTCTCAAGCGCAACGACAAGGCGTTGGCGACGGCGAGCGTGACGATCCAGGTGCAGCCTGGCGTCGGCGGCAACGACTGACCCGCCTCGACGAAGCCTCGCGAAGTCGGGCAGGATTCGCCGTCACGTTTTATTGAGCGCTTCCCTCCATCGTGTGGCCGCGGAAAAGACCTCGGTCAGGCGATCGCCCGTCGTGAGATCCGCGCGCAGGTCCTGCAGCACCTCAATCAGCCGATCGAGCGCCGGCCCGATGTGGTCGGCGTTGGTCGCGGCGATGTCCTTCCAGATGTCGGCCGGGCTCGACGCCAGACGCGTGGTGTCGGCAAGTCCCGGACCGGCGAACTCAAGACCGCGATCACCAACCGCGTCGCCGACCACCTGCATCAGCGCGCTGGCGGTCAACTGCGGCAAGTGACTGAGAAGCGCCAGCAGCCGATCGTGCGCATCGGGTGCGAGCAGGCGAGGCTCTGCGCCCAGCGCTCGGACGAAGGCCGACAGCTTCTCGATCGCGGGGCCCGTGGCGTCGCCCTCCGGCGTCAACAGCCACGGCCGGCCCTGAAACAGATCCGGGCGCGCGTGCTCGATCCCACCTTTCGCTGCGCCCCCGAGCGGATGACCACCAACGAATGTGAACTGCGGCGGCAGACGGCGCGCGGCGGCCACGATGTCGCGCTTCGTGCTGGTCGTGTCGGTCACAATCGCCCTCTGCCGCACGTACTCGTCAAGATCGTTCATCACGGCGATGTTCTGCAGGGCCGGAGCCGCGAGCACGATGAGGTCGGCTTCGGCAAGGATGATGCGATCGTCGGCGGCCACGTCAACCACGTGCAGCCGCATCGCCGTTTCGAGCACGTCCTTGTTGTCGACCGCGATGACGAGAGACGCCGGCCAGATCTGACGCGCGGCGAGCGCAATCGATCCCCCGATGAGCCCCAGGCCGACGATGCCGATCTTCTGGAAGATCGGCGACTGCCCCTCGCGTGGACGGCCGGGCTGAACAACTGGTAACTGCATGGTGAATTGATGATTGGTGATTGGTGATTGGTGATTGATGGCGCAGGCGTTCCAATCCTTCAATCCACAATCAACAATCCGCAATGTTTATGTGCTCCGGCCGCTGCGCACCGCCGGCTCCAGACAGATGCTTCGCCCGATGGCCGGTGCGATGATGCGGAGCTCGGCCATCAGCCGATCGAACTGCGACGGGAACATCGACTGCGCGCCATCGCTCAGCGCGTGGTCGGGATCGCAGTGCACCTCGATGATGAGGCCGTCGGCTCCGGCGGCGACGGCGGCCCGTGCCATCGGTGCCACCATGTCTCGGCGTCCGGCGCCATGGCTTGGATCGCCAATCACGGGCAGGTGACTCAGTTTCTTGACAACCGTAATCGCCGACACGTCGAACGTGTTGCGCGTCGCGGTCTCGAAGGTGCGAATGCCCCGCTCGCACAGGATGACGCCGGTGTTTCCGCCGCTCAGGACGTACTCGGCCGACAGCAGCCATTCCTCGATCGTCGCCGAGATACCGCGTTTGAGGAGTACGGGCTTCTGCTGATGACCGAGCTCTCTCAGGAGCGTGAAGTTCTGCATGTTCCGGGCGCCCACCTGGAACATGTCGCAGTAACGGTTGATGAGCTCGATCTGGCTGATGTCCATCACCTCGGACACCAGCGCGAGGTTCTCGGCCTTGGCCGCGTCGTGCAACAGCCGAAGCCCCTCTTCACCAAGACCCTGAAAGCTGTACGGCGAGCTGCGCGGCTTGAAGGCGCCGCCGCGCAGAATCTTCGCGCCGGCGCGCCGCACAGCCGCAGCGGTCGCCCTGACCTGCTCGTCGGTTTCAGCCGAGCACGGCCCAGCCATGACAATGACTTCGTCGCCGCCTACGCGCACCTCGCCCACCGTAACCACCGTCGGCTCGGACTTGAAGGTTCGGCTTGCCAGCTTGTACGGTTCGGAGATGCGGATCACTTCGTGGACTCCATCGAGCACCCCAATCAAGCCGGGATCGGGCCGCCCCTGCCCCACGGCGCCCAGCACCGTGCGCGTCACCCCGGTCGACCGGTGCACGTCCATCCCCATTTCCACGAGTCGAGCGACGACCTGCTCGATTTGCTGCTCGGTCGCCCGCTCTTCCATGACCACAACCATGCTGCTGTTACCTCCGAACGATTTCTTCTGAGCTATCGTCGCCGTGCACGACGCGGCGCTCGAGCCGTCTGGCTTCGTCGATGATCCGTTCGAACAGCCTGACGACGGCCTCGGGGCCGAGCGGGCCTTCCACGGCGACGCTCCGCACGTGGTCGATGACCTGCTTCTCTCGCTCCGGCTGATACACGGGGACGCCATCGAGCTTCTTCAGGCGCCCAATCTCACACGCCACCCGCGCGCGCTCGTTGAGCAGCCGGACGATCACCTCGTCTACCCGATCGATGTCCTTTCGTAGATCGTCAAGCGTGGACATATGGCTGTTGGCATCTAGCTATGCTCGCGGGGAACATCCTTCACTCGCGTGGGGCCCCACCCCCACGCGTCGGGCTCAAGGCTGCCCCCGCTCGACCCCGCGCTGCGCCGGGCGTTATCACCTTCGGCCGCGGGCGCTGACTCGCTATGCTCGCGCGGGCCGCAGGCGCTTCTCATCGATCGAACGAAGGCCTCGACCCGCTCTACCAGATCCGGCGACTGGCCCGCCTCCGCGATGAGCGCGACGAGCGCGCTCCCAACCACAGCCGCGTCGGCGTACGCGCCGACTTGGGCCACATGCTCCGGCCGTGAGATGCCGAACCCCAGCGCGATGGGCAGCGCCGTGTGCGCACGGATGCGCTCGACGAGCGCCCTGGCGTCGGCAGCCACCTGATCCCGGGCGCCAGTCACGCCGAGCCGAGAGATACCGTACAGGAAGCCGCGGCCTAACTCCACCGCCTTCCGGATTCTCGCTTCGGAGGTCGTCGGGCTGAGCAGAAAGATCGTATCCAGGCCCGACCGATCCAGCGTCTCGCGGAACGGGCCCGCCTCCTCTATCGGCAGATCCAGCGCCAGGACACCATCGACGCCGGCCGAAACGGCCCTTCGGGCGAACTGTTCCATCCCCATGCGCAGCAGCGGGTTGGCGTAGCTGAAGAGCACGATGGGGGCCTTCACGCGCGGGCGAACCTGCTCGACTAAAGCCAGCGAGGCGCGCAAGCTGCCGCCTTTGGCCAGCGCGCGCTCGGTCGCCCGCTGGATGACCGGGCCGTCGGCCAGCGGGTCGGAAAACGGCACGCCGACCTCGATCACGTCCGCGCCGGCGCGATCGAGGGCCTCGAGGACCAGCGCGGATGTGGCCAGGTCCGGATCGCCGGCTGTCGTGTACGTGACCAGCCCCGGTCGCTTGTCGGCACTCAACCGGGCGAACGTCTGTGCGATACGCGAGGCCATCGTCAGAACTCTCTGCCAGGAGTGACCCAGAGAACGCCGAGATCGCAGAGGTTGCTAACCACAGAGCCACAGAGCCACGGAGAAAGAACACGCATCGCTGATGCGCTCGATGCGGCGCCGCGCAGCGGCGATTCAGGGACACGAATCGGCAGGCGAGCGACGAACATCCGTCCAAGATGTCGTTCGCCTGCCGATTCGTGTCCCTGAGCCCCGGCCTGCTTCGCTGGCCGACCACATCGAGCGCCTCCGTGTCTCCGTGCCTCTGTGGTTAATTCCATTCTGTGATCTCCTTATCTCCGTGGCTACCAGCTAGCCTCGGCCAAGCGCCTTCTCGACCGTCTGCACGTCCTTGTCGCCGCGGCCAGACAGATTAACGAGCATCACGGCGTCCCGCCCAAGTTCCGGCGCGAGCTTACGCGCATAGGCGATGGCGTGCGCGGATTCGAGCGCGGGCAGAATCCCCTCGAGCCGCGCAAGGCTCTGAAACGCGTCGAGGGCCTCGGCGTCGGTGACGTGCGCGTACTCGGTGCGGCCGATCGCCCGCAGCCACGCATGCTCTGGTCCCACGGCGGCGTAGTCCAGTCCGGCCGAAATCGAATGCGTCGGCTCGATATTGCCATCCTCGTCTTGCAGGATAAACGTGCGAGTGCCCTGCAGGACGCCGGGGCTGCCACCCGCAAATCTGGCGGCATGCCGGCCGCGGACAATCTCCTCGCCGCCGGCTTCGACACCAATCAGCCGGATACCGGGATCGTCGATGAAAGCATCGAAGATCCCCATGGCGTTGCTGCCGCCGCCGACACACGCGACAATCGCGGTGGGCAGCCGCCCGATGAGCTCGACCATTTGCGCCCGTGCCTCGCGTCCGATCACCGACTGAAACTCGCGGACCATCAGCGGATACGGATGCGGACCGAGCACCGAGCCGAGCAGATAGTACGTGTCGCGCACGTTGGTCACCCAGTCGCGCATCGCTTCGTTGATGGCGTCCTTGAGCGTGCGGCGGCCGGCATCGACACGGCCGACCTCGGCCCCGAGCAGGCGCATGCGAAAGACGTTGAGCGCCTGCCGATCCATGTCTTCGGCGCCCATGTACACCTGGCACGTCAGTCCGAGCAGCGCGCACGCGGTCGCCGTCGCCACACCGTGCTGCCCTGCACCGGTCTCGGCCACGACGCGCCGTTTCCCCATCCGCACCGCGAGCAGGGCCTGTCCCAGCGCGTTGTTGATCTTGTGCGCGCCGGTGTGCGTCAGGTCTTCGCGCTTGAGGAAGATCCGCGCGCCCCCAAAGGCCTCGGACAAACGTCGGGTTTCGTAGACAGGCGTCGGGCGGCCCACATAGTGCTTGAGCAGGCGCGCCAGCTCGGCGCCGAACGCCGCGTCCTCCCGCGCGGCCAAGTAGGCGCGCTCGAGCTCCTCAACGGGCTCGACGAGGGTTTCGGGAACGAAGCGCCCGCCGAACTCGCCGAAATAGCCGCGCGCGTCAGGATCGCGCCGGGTCATGACTGATTGCATGCACTGCCTCAAACAAAGCCTCGATCAGGGCTCGATCTTTCACGCCGGGTGAAGACTCCACACCCGAGGACACGTCGATGCCGAACGGCTTGACGCGCGCGATGGCCTCGGCCACGTTCTCCGGCGTCAGGCCGCCGGCCAGAATCGTTCTGCGTCGCGCCGCCACCCTCGCCGCGACCGACCAGTCGATCGTGCGCCCGGTGCCTCCACGGCGCGCCGGGTCGTGCGCATCGAGCAGCAGCACGACCCGCTCGGGCCAGCGGTCGACCTCGCCATCTGCCGCAGCTGCCTCAAGCGACAGCGCCTTGACGATCGGACGAGCCACCTCGCTGGCGTACGACGGGCTCTCGTCGCCGTGAAGCTGAATCGCGCCAAGCCCGACCAGGCCTGCGATTTTCCTCACGACCTCGATCGGCTGGTTGACGAAGACGCCAACCGGCGTCACAAAGGGCGGCAGGCTCGAGACGATCGTTCGGGCGCGGGACGCATCGATGAACCGCGGGCTTTCGGGCCACAACACAAAACCGAGCGCTTCGGCGCCGGCACGCACGGCCACCTCAGCGTCGGCCATACGAGTGATGCCGCAGATCTTCACGAGCATTGTGGTTCTGCCATTGCTGAGCCGACACGAAGGACGCAACGGACACAAAGGGGAACGCATTTCATATCTGAGCCTTCGTGTCCTTGGTGTCCTTTGTGTTGCCGCAACCTTCCAGTAAACGCCTGAGCTCAGCTCCAGGGTCCTCTGTCGTCATGAATCGCTCGCCGATCAGGAACGCGTGATACCCAAGCTGTCGCAGCCGCAACAGATCGCCCGCCGTCCGCAGGCCGCTCTCGCTCACGGCGACCACGTCGCGGGGCATGCGCGCCATCAGCAGGTCCGATGCGCCGATGTCGACGGCAAGCGTACGGAGGTTGCGATTATTGACGCCGATGATCCGCGCGCCCGCATCGATCGCTATCGAGAGCTCGCCGCCATCATGCACCTCAACGAGCACGTCCAGGCCGAGCGTGACGGCTCGGTCGCGCAGCCTCGCCAGCCCGGCCGGATCGAGCGCCGCCACAATCAGCAGCACGGCATCCGCGCCCGCCGCAGCCGCTTCGAAGAGCTGATATTCCGAAACCAGGAAGTCTTTACGCAACAGCGGGAGCGCGACCGCCTCTCGCACGGCCTGCAGATGCTCGAGCGCGCCGTCGAAAAACGTGGGCTCGGTGAGCACCGAAATCGCCGCGGCGCCCGCACGCTCGTAGCTCCTCGCAATCGCCACCGGATCGTAGTCGGCCCTCAGCACCCCGCGCGACGGAGAACGCCGTTTGCACTCCGCGATGACGCGCGGGACGGTCTGAAGCCCGTCCCTTCCGCTGATCGCCGCGCGAAATCGTCCGGCGACGACGGCGCGCCGCTCGGCGCGCCGCGCCAACGCCGACAGCGGCTCGCGTTGCTCACGCATCTCCACCATCCGGCGCGCGGCCGCGACAATCGTCGCGAGCAGATCGGGCGGCGCGGTCTGAGCGCCGCTCATGCGGCCCCAACTCCCGGCTCCTCAGCCGTCGAGATGGCCACCATCCGGTCGAGTGTGCGTCTGGCGTCGCCGCGATCGATCGCGACAGCGGCCCGCGCGATGCCCTCCTGGACCGAGGCGGTCGCGCCAGCCACAAACAGCGCGGCACCGGCGTTCAACAGCACGACATCACGTTTCGGTCCGGCCTCTCCCGCCAGAATCCGATTGATGATGCCCGCGTTCTCCGGTGCGTCGCCCCCCTTGAGGGCCCCGGCCGGCGACTTGGCCAACCCGACCTCTCCGGGGTGCAGGTAAAACGTGTTCACCGTTCCATGACGGCATTCCGAGATCTTGGTGTAACTGGCCGTGGAAATCTCGTCGATGCCGTCGGCGCCATGAACCACCCACGCCCGATCGACGCCGAGCAGCACCAGCGCGCGGGCCATGAGCTCGGTGAACTCGGGCTTCGGCACTCCGACGAGCTGTCTGGTCGCGCCCGCGGGGTTGGTCAGCGGCCCGAGCAGATTGAAGGCGGTGCGGACGCCGAGTTCCTTGCGCGCCTGCGCCGCGTGACGCATGGCCGGATGAAACGTCGGGGCAAAGAAAAAGCCGATGCCCGCCTCGGCCAGGCACCGCTCGACCGAAGCCGGCGAGGCCGACACGCGGACACCGAGCGCCTCGAACACGTCAGCGCTCCCCGAGCGGCTCGACACCGATCGGTTCCCGTGCTTGGCGACGCGGACCCCGCAGGCGGCCACGACAATCGCCGCGCAGGTCGAGATGTTGAACGTGCCGGACTGGTCGCCCCCCGTCCCGCACGTGTCGAAGACGTCGTCAAACCTTCTCGACAGCCGAACGGCGTGCGCCCGCATCGCCCGCGCAAGGCCGACAATCTCTGAGGGTCGCTCGCCCTTCATGGCCAGGCCAATCAGCAATCCGGCGAGCTGGGCCGGCGTGGCGCGGCCTTCCATGACCTCGCCCATGGCGGCCGCCGCTTCGTCGGCCGTCAGATCTTCATGGCGCATCAGCTTATCGATCAGCTGCGGAAACATCTGCCTTCCTGCAATCCTGCAATCTTGCCATCCTGCCATCCTGGCACTCACCGATCGCCCTCCAGGAAGTTCTTCAAGATGCGGTGTCCCTCTCCCGTCAGGATTGATTCGGGGTGAAACTGGACGCCGTGCACCGGCCACGCGCGATGGCGCAGCCCCATAATCGTGCTGTCCTCGCGCGTGCGGGCCGACACCTCCAGGCTGGCTGGCAGCCCGGCGTCGGCCACGACGAGCGAATGGTATCGCGTCGCCAGGAACGGCCCGGCGATGCCACTGAAGACGCCACGGCCGTCGTGCTCAATGGTGGACGTCTTGCCATGCATCGGGACCGTGGCACGGACGACCGACCCACCGAAGACCGCGCCGATCGCCTGATGTCCGAGACAGACGCCGAGGATCGGGGTCGTCTGCCCGAGGCCCCGGATGACGTCCATCGTCACGCCCGCATCTTCGGGGCGGCCGGGACCCGGAGAAATCACGATGCGCTCGGGCCGAGCGGCCGCGATCTCCTCGACCGTCCCGGCATCGTTGCGGACCACGCGCACTTCGGCACCCAGCTCGCCGAGATACTGCACGAGGTTGTACGTGAACGAATCGTAATTGTCGATGACTAAGACCATGACTATTTCAATTCACAATCCCTGTTTGAGCGAGCTCGAGGGCTCGCAGAAGTGCTCGCGCTTTATCCCTGGTCTCCTCGTACTCAGCTGCCGGACTGGAATCCATCACGATGCCGGCGCCGGCCTGCACGTAGGCCTTGCGGCCCGACATGATCACCGTCCGAATCGCGATGCAGAAATCCAGGTTGCCGGCGAAATCGAGATAGCCGACCGCGCCCGCGTACAGGCCGCGACCACACGGCTCGAGATCCCGGATGATCTGCATCGCGCGCACTTTGGGTGCTCCGGAGACCGTCCCGGCCGGAAAACACGACACGAGCGCGTCGAGCCGATCGCGATCATCGGCGAGGCGTCCCTCGACGATGGAGGTGAGATGCATGACGTGAGAGAAGCGCTCGAGGCCCATGAACTGCGGCACACGCACCGAACCGTACGTGCACACCCGCCCGACATCGTTCCTGCCGAGGTCGACGAGCATGACGTGCTCGGCCCGTTCTTTCTCGTTCCGCTGTAGTTCCTCTCCCAGGCGGACATCCTCCTCGGTCGTACGGCCGCGCGGCCGCGTGCCGGCAATCGGATGCGTTTCAACGCGGGTTCCCTCGACGCGTACCAGCATCTCGGGCGAGGAGCCCACGACCGAGACACCGCCCATGCGGATGAAATACATGTACGGCGAGGGGTTGACGTGACGGAGCGCGCGATACACCGTGAAGGGATCGACGGCTACTTCGGTTTCGAACCGCTGCGAGAGGACGACCTGGTAGATGTCGCCGGCGGCAATGAACTCTTTCGCCGTCCGCACCTGCGCCTCGAACTGCTCTCGTGTGTGGTTCGATCGGACCTCGAGTGCCGCCGCAGTGCCCCCGTGCGGGCGCGACAAGCCTCGGTCGAGCTCGCGCTCCAGAAACTGAATCTTGGCGCACGCAAACCCGTAGAGCGACTCCAGGTCGTCGTCCGCCGTGACGCGGGCGTTGGCGATGATGAGGATCCGGTGCTTCACGTGATCGAAGGCGAGCACGGTATCAAACAGCATGAAGCCCGCCTGGTCGGCGCCGTCGCTTCCGCTGCCAAGCTCGCCGAGCACGGGCTCGAACCACGACGCGGCGCCGTACCCCAGATAGCCGACCGCGCCGCCCGTGAAGCGCGGGAGGTCCGGCACATACGGCGACTGGAAGTCGGTCATCAGGCTGCGCAGCGTGTCGACAAACGGCCGGTCGCTCTCGGTCATCGCACCGCCCCGCTCCATGGTGGTGCGGCCGTCGCGCGCGCGCAGGATCAGAAACGGATCCTTGCCGAGAAACGAGTACCGCCCGACGTGCTCGCCGCCTTCGACGCTCTCGAGGAGGAAGGCGTAGTCGGCGTGTTCGGCAATCTTCAGGAACGCCGACACCGGCGTCAGCAGATCCGCCATGATCTCCTTGCAGACGGGCACAAACGTGCCACGCGCGGCGAGATCTTTGAACTCTTCAAACGACGTGATTTGCATCGCGTGTGAACTCCGCGAGCCGCTTGAGCGCGGCCTCGCGCATAATGGCCGCCGGCGGCCGCACGCCGGTCCACCACTGACACTGCTCCTGCGCCTGACCGACGAGCATGTCGAGCCCGCCCGTCGTCTGACAGCCGGCGCGGGCCGCCTCGCGCAACAGACGAGTCTCGATCGGGTTGTAGACCAGGTCGTACACGTGGCGGCCCGTCAGGTGCCGGGCGTCAATCGGCGTGTCGTCGACTCGCGGATAGGTGCCGACCGGCGTGCAGTTGACGAGCATGTCCCAGCTGCCCGGCTCGGGCGGATACGGTCCACTCTCCGCCAACACGGCTGCCGCCACCACCTCGGCCTGCCGGGTGTTGCGGGCGTGGAGTCGGACGCGGCAGCCGCTCGACCCGAGCGCAATGGCCACGGCCCGTGCCGCACCACCGGCCCCCAGCACCGCCGCCCTCAAGCCGGGAAGCGACACGCGCCCTTTGAGCGGCGCCAAAAATCCTCCCACGTCGCTGTTGCCGCCGATCCAGCGTCCGTCGATCACGCGAACCGTGTTGATGGCGCCGACACGCCGGGCCACGGCGTCCACCTCGTCTACGCGATCGGCGAGCGACACCTTGTGCGGTATCGTGACGCTCGCCCCCTTGATGTTCATCGCGCGACCGAAGGTCACAAAATCCTCCGCACTCGCGGTCGGAAACGGCAGATAGACAGCATCCACCTCGGCGGCGACAAAGGCCGCGTTGTGCATGGCCGGGGAGACGGAGTGTGACACCGGCAGCCCGACGAGTCCGTACACGTCGGTCGCATCGGTCAGCGTGCGAAAGTGGTAATCATTCAACAGCGTCGTCGTCGTGAGCTGGCCGACCTGGTGCTCAGATCCAGCGTAGGTCCACATCGACCCAAACCGCCCGGCCAGCACACGCGTGGCGAGTCCGCAGTCCCCCATTCCAACCGCGACGTATCCACCGCCCTGCCCCATTCGAGCACCGAGCTCGATGAGCGGCACGCAGTCGGCCAGCTGCCTGGTCTTCACGGCGATCTTGACGACTTCCGCGCCGCTCGCCCGCATCGTCTGGACGCGCTCTCCGAGATCGTTCGGCACCCCGTCAAAGTCGTGGAACGAGAGCACGATCCGCCGGCCGCCCGTCTGACGGAGCAGATCGCCAAACTCCGCGCGCCACTCGATGTCCACATACTCCGCGCCCAGTGCGATGGCATCGCCGAGGATGCGCCGGCGCTCCTCCTCGGCGCCACCAAATCGTCCGCCCTCCCAAGTGGGCCGGCAGGTGACGATGACCGGACCGCGGCGACCGGCAAGCGCCGCGGCAACGTCCGGATCCTTCACCGAATCGAGACGCAGCTCGACGATGTCGGCGTCGGCTGCGGCTTGGTCCCGCTTGCGGCGCAGCTCCGCCGTCGTAGGCGCGGTGACGGTTACACACAGGAGCGGCATAAATAAAAAAGCCCCTTCAACCGGTCGGGCTGAAGAGGCTCTCTGAAAAATCTGTTTCGCGCGGTGGCAGGTCAGGCCAAGGCGGATGCCTCTCCAGTCGCAAACCAATACCACCGCCACGCCGCCGCGGACCCCGATATCCGGGGCGGCGCCTGAATGGTGCGAAAGGAGAATGACATCGGCATTCGACCAACCACGAAGCCCTGACTCTAACAAACGCGCATCCGCAGTGTCAACGTTCCCACGCAATATCGCCCATTTCTCCTTGACCAGCAAGCACTTCAGCCCGAATAATGAGACGTCTGAGTCTCGAGCCGTAAGCCCCAAGCCTGGAGCCACAAGCCTTATGCCGCTTCGCCGGATCACGATCGCGGTCCTGTTGGCACTGAGCGGACTCACCGTGCTCGTTGCGGCCCAGGCGCAGACCGCCCTGATGGGCATCGACGAGATTCGTCCCGGCATGATCGGCGTCGGCCGGACGGTGTTCGACGGGACGCGCGTCGAGGAGTTCACGGTCAACATCCTTGGCGTCCTCGAGAACGTCATCGGCACGCGCCGCAACCTGATTCTTGCCCGACTGGAAGGTGGTCCCCTCGCCGCGACTGGCGTCATCGCCGGCATGAGCGGAAGCCCGGTTTACATTGACGGACGCCTGATCGGCGCCGTCTCGTACTCGCTCGGCAGCTTCTCGAAGGAACCGATCGCGGGCATCACGCCCATCGCCGAGATGACCGACGCCGCGGCGACCGGCGGGGCCCGGCCGGCGGGCGCGCGCGCCCAGCTCGACTTTCCACTCACCCGCGAGAATCTGGCGGCGGCGTTTCGCAGAGCGCTCAACTGGAATCGTCCGTTCGCCGAGAGCCCGAGAGATGCCGAGCTTCAGGGCGTGAGCGCCGTGGTCGGCGTGGCCGGCGGCCAGCTTGGCACCTGGCTTCGTCCGATCGCGACGCCTCTTGTGATGTCAGGCTTCGAGCCCGACGTGAGCGATCTCCTCGCCGGCGCGTTCAGCACACAGGGATTCGTGCCGACCGGCGGCGGCGGCGGCGAAGCGCGGATTGGCGAGATGCCGTTTGAGGGGCCGCTCAAGCCGGGCGACGCCATCGGCGTGATGCTCGTCAACGGCGATCTGCAATTGGGCGGAACCGGCACGGTGACTCACCTGGAGGGCGACCGTGTGTACGCCTTTGGCCATCCGCTGTACAACCTGGGACCGACCGAATTTCCGATGACCCGGGCGTACGTCTACACGGTCCTGCCGAGCCTCTTTCTTTCGCTCAAGCTGTCGTCGACCAGTGAGGTCATCGGCACACTGCTGCAGGACCGGGCGACGGCCGTCGCCGGCCGGCTGGGGCCCGGCCCGCGCATGATTCCGATCACGCTCACGCTCACGTCAGATCGCGGGCCCAGCCGCACCTTCCGGTTTGGCGTCGTCAACGACCAGTTATTTACGCCGCTTTCGACCTACGTCGCGCTCCTCAACACACTCGGCTCCTACGAGCGGCAGTTCGGCTCGGCGACCTTTGGCATCAAAGGCACGGCGACGCTCAAGGGCCATGACGCGATCGCGTTCGACAATCTCTTCTCGAGCGCCCAATCGGCACTCGACGTCTCCACGCACGTCGTGGCGCCCCTCACCTACTTGATGAACAACGACTTCGAGAAGGTGGAGGTCGATCGGATCGAGCTCACCTTCGCGTCGGTCGAAGAGCCGAAGACGGCGACGCTCGAGCGCGTCTGGATCGACGACCCGCGGCCGCGCGCCGGACGCCAGGTCCCGCTCAAGGTCTTGATGCGCACCTATCGAGGAGAGGAAGTCGTACGGACGGTGCCGATCGATATTCCAGCCAACGCGAACGGCACGCTCTCGCTGGTGGTGCAGGACGGGTTGCGCCTCGGCCTTGCCGAGCAGCGCGAGACGCGTTCGCCGCAGCGCACGGTCGATCAGGTGATCAAGTCGCTCAACAAGGCACGCCGGAACAACGCGCTGTACGTCAAGCTGCAGAGCGCCAATCCCGGCGCCATCGTCAACGGCGAGCTTCTCTCGTCGTTGCCGCCGTCGGTACTGGCCGTCCTCGAGGCCGACCGCAGCAGCGGCAACGTCGGTGCACTTGGTACGGCCACCCTCGGAGAATGGGAAATCGCCACCGAGCATGCCGTCACCGGCTTTCGCACGCTGTCTGTCACGGTTTCACCAAACTAACCGTGAGTGACGGTTTCTTAAGGCGTGTGTGGGGTCCGCCTTCAGGCGGGCCAATCCGGCTGAAGCCGGATCCCACTAAATTCTTTCGCGCAGCTGCGATCGTCGTCGCGTTGGCGCTCGCACCTCTCTACGCCTCGTCGCCGAAGTTCTTTCAGGCGTCGACTGAGGCCGACTTCCTCAAGGGCGAACTGGAGAATCTGGCCATCGACACGGGCGGTCAGCTGGTGCTCGGTCCCAGCACAGAGTTGATCTACGAAACGTCGTCGCCCTTCCTCTGGTCGATGATCGCCGCCCCCGACGGCTCGCTGTTTGTGGGAACGGGCAACGAAGGCAAGGTGTTCCGCGTCGACGCTCAGGGCAGAGGGTCGGTCTTCTTCGACAGCGCCGAGCTCGAGGTCCACGCCATCGCGCCCGCGCCAGACGGCGGTTTGTACGTCGGCACCTCGCCGGACGGCAAGATCTACAAGGTCGATCGTAACGGCGGGGCCACGACGTTCTTCGATCCCGAGGACAAGTACATCTGGGCGCTCACGATTGACCCCAGAGGGAATCTCTACGCCGGCACCGGCGAGAAGGGCGTCGTCTACAAGATCGCGCCAGGCGGAACCGGCGCACCGTTTTACAGGACCAATGCGACTCATGCGACCTCGCTTGCCGTGAACGGGGCGGGTGAGTTGCTGGTCGGGACCGGCTCGCCGGGACGCGTGTTGAAAGTTGACGCCGAGGGCAAGGGCTTCCTGCTCCTCGATTCACCGTTTCAGGAGATTCGGGCGCTCCGCTTCGACGACAAGGGCATGCTGTACGTCGGAGGGCTGAACGGCCGCGCGTCCGGCGGTTCGGCGACGCCGCCCGTCGATCTTACCTCCGACCGGCCGACGCCCGATCCTGGGCGCACGTTGGTTCCGTCGGTGTCGGTCGAGGTGACGTCGATCTCCATTGCGAGCGTGCCGAGCGCGTCGACCGGAGCCGCACGCGACGATGCACGTGCCGCAAAGGGGGCCGTGTACCGCATCAACCCGGATGGCGTCTGGGATCAGCTCTGGGAGTCGCGCGATGATTCACCCTACGACCTGACCTTCGATCAGGAGGGCGCGGTCCTCATTGGCACGGGGAGCAAGGGAAAGATGTATCGTCTGCAGGGCGATCCCTTGCGCCCGACGCTCGTGGCGCGCGCGAGCGCACAACAGGTGACGGCGCTCTACAGGGACGGGCGAGGCCGCCTGTACTATGCGACGGCCAATCCGGGCAAGATCTTCAGGCTGGCAGCCGACCGCGCCGTCCGTGGCACGTACGAGTCCGAGCCGCGCGACGCCCAGATGGTGGCCACCTGGGGCACGCTCAGCTGGCGCGGCAGAACGACGGGGGGCAGCCGCATCGAGCTGTTCACGCGGACGGGCAACACCCAGACGCCAGACGAGACGTGGAGTGCGTGGTCGAGGGCCTATTCCGACCCGATCGGCTCTCCGATCACCAGCCCCAAGGCCCGGTACCTCCAGTGGCGCGCCGTGTTGACGGGCCGAGGCGACGGCCCGGTCCTGACCTCTGTCACGGCCGCGTACCTGCAGCGCAACCTCAGACCGCAGGTCCGCTCCATTACGGTGCACCCGCCAGGCATCGTCTTTCAGAAGGCGTTTTCGGGAGGGGAACCCGATCTCGCAGGATTCGACGATCAGACCACGCCCGACCGCAAGCTCGCCGTCGCCGCCGCCCAGCCGAGCGGTGGGGGCGCTCCCGTCCTCGGCCGCCGGGCGTATCAGAAAGGCCTTCAGACGCTCGTCTGGCGGGCCGACGACGGGAACGACGACGAGCTCGTGTATGACGTCCTGTACAGGCGCGAGGGCGAGACGACGTGGAAGACCCTTCGACAAGCCATCTCCGACTTGATCCTCGTCTGGGATACGACAGCCGTGCCCAACGGGACGTACATCGTCAAGATTGTCGCGTCCGACGCGCCGTCCAATCCAGGCGACGACGCGCTCGGCGGCGACCTTGAGAGCTCGTCGCTTGAAATCGACAATACTCCACCGGTGATTACGGCGAGCGGCGTGAGGGTCGATCGCGGACGCTCGATTGTGAGCTTCGAGGTCAAGGACGACCACTCCCCGATCCAGCGTGTGGAAGTCTCAGAAGATGGTCAGCGCTGGCGCGGCGTGTCCCCGGTGGACGGGATTGCTGATTCCCGCGAGGAACGCTACCAGCTGACGATTGATGGGCTGCTGACCGAGCGTGGGCTGACGCTACGCGCCATCGACACCATGAATAACGTGGCGGCGGCTCACGTCGACCGAAACTAGTCAGGAATTACGAATCAGGACCTGAGCGGAAGCGACCGACGCGCGCTTTTTCGTTGTCGGCGTGAGCTGTGAATCCGCAGCCGGAGGCTTGCTCGCGCGGACCGTCATGTCCGTGACAAGCCACAGTACGCCGGCCACGCGGCGGCTCTCCAACCGCGCGCGCGCCACGGTGTCGATCAACTCTTCAATCAACTTGACCTGGCCCGACGCAGCGTGATGCGTGCTCGCTTTGAGCGACGCGAGGGGCTCGAGACGACCTTCATTGATGAGCGCGGCATCGAGGGCAAAGACCGCATCCTCTTCGGCCGACTCGGTCGAGCGCTGAAAGCGCTCCCCAAAGCGGGCGCGGCACTCGGAGACCGCCGCCACCTCGGCGGCCGGCTCACATTCGAGCCGCATCGCCATCACGTTGACGATCCCGGCGAGCGAGTCGGGCCGTTCGGAGGCCGTCAGCCGCGTCATGCCGAACAGGCTGGCGACGCAGACGAGCGCGGCCACCGTCGCGCCGAAGCCCGCGCACGCCAGGTGCATGTCCTCGCACATCAGCTCGAGCCGCGGGAGCCACGACAGCGCGCGTTCCGCCTTGAGCCGGCTGACAACGCCCGCTGCGCTGACGCCAGCCGCCTGGTCGGCGGCCAGCATCGCACGACCGGGCCCGGCCGCGCGAAGCGCCGCCCCGATCGTTTGCAGATCGGCAAATGCCGCCGCGCAGCCGTCGCACCAGTCCAAGTGGGCGCCGACTGCAATCTGGTCGCTGACCGGCAACTCGTCGTCGTGAAACGCATCAAGCCGCCGGCGGGTTGCCGCGCAGGTGAGGGCTTTCATAAGGTCCTCGCGTCACGAAGTTCCAGACGAAGCGCCTGACGAGCACGGGTCAGGCGCGACTTGACGGTGCCGACCGCTACCCCCAGGGAATAGGCGATCTCTTCGTAGCTCAGGCCGTCGATCTCGCGTAGCACAATGGCTGTTCTTTGATCGAACGGCAGCCGCCCCAGCGCATCCTCCAGGCGCCCTGCGAGCTCCTTTTGAGCCAGCAACCGGTCGGGCGTCGATTCCCCACCCGACGCACACTCACCGTGCGCCGCTTCGTGCTGATCGAGGGACACCTGATCGGCGCGATGCCGGCGGCGCCAGAAACGCTGGCGGTTGCGGACCTGATTGACGGTGATGCGGTACATCCATGTGCGAAGGCTCGAGTGACCGCGGAACCGGCCGATGGTGCGGAAGACCCGGAGGAACACGTCCTGGGAGAGGTCCAACGCTTCGTCGCGATCGCCAAGCAAGTTCATCGCGAGCTGGACGACCATCCGCTGGTGCTCGCCCACCAGCTCCACGTACGCGCCTTCGTCCCCGCTGGCACAGCGCTGCGCCAGGACGGCGTCGCGGCCGCCGATGTCGAGCCATTCGTTGGCACGTGCTGGCTGAACAGCAGAGTCCCCGGGAGCGGGTGGCACGGAGCAGGTGCCTCCTAACCTTTCCTAAACTCTCCCAACTATAACAAGTTAGACCCCGGAGGGGGACGAAGGTTCCCGCCTTCGCCCTTCGGGCTTCGGCGTGGCCAGCCGAAGCTCGTAGAGCCAAGGCGCCGAGGCTCACCCCTGCTACGATAAGGCCGATGAAGCGCCTTCTGCTCGCGGCAGTGGCTCTTGCCGCCCTGTCGGTCGGTGGGGCGGCTCTCTATCAGGCAGTTGACCGCGCGCGTGAGTACGGGGCGCTGCTCGTCGGTGGCGATCAGGCGCTCCGCGAAGAGCAGACGTTCGCCGCGATCGAGGCGTACAGCGGGGCCATTGCCTTGCGTCCCGATTCCATGCTCGCTCACTTCCGGCGTGGCGAGACGTACCGACGCCAGGGCGAGTTCGAGCAAGCCGTGCGTGATTTCGGGACCGCGGCGGCGCTCGACCCGGCGGCCATCCGGCCGCTCGAAGCTCTCGGCGACGTCCTCTACGAACTGGAGCGCTTCAGCCAGGCGGCGACCACGTACGGCCGCGCGTTGCGGCTCGACGATGGATCGGTCCGGGTCAGCTACAAGCTTGCACTGGCTCGCTACCACAACGAGGACCTCGACGGCACGCTGACCGCGCTTGCCGACACGCTACAGCTGGACGACCGCCACCCCGACGCCACCCATCTGCTCGGGATGTGCCTGCGAGAGAAAGGGCGGAGTCCGGAGGCGATTCAAGCGTTTGAGAAGGCCGTGGTCCTGTCGCCCGGGCTGGTCGCCGCACGCGAGGAGCTCGCCGATCTGTACGGAGCAGCCGGCCGGCACGCCGAAGAGATCGCTCAGCTGCAGACGTTGGCAGGACTCGACGGCGCACGCATCGAGCGACAGATTGCGCTGGGCCTCGCCCACGCGCGCGCCGGCCACGCCGACCTCGCCGTGTTCACGCTCGGCAGCGCGCTCGAGCGCTCGCCCGACGATCCGCTCGTGTATGCAGCGCTCGGCCGCGTCTGGCTGGATCTGGCTGAGGAGCGCACCGATGCGCTGCGCAAGGCGCTCGAGGCACTCAGGCGGGCGGCCTCGATCCCGGGCGCGACGAGCGACGTCCTGACGTTGTACGGACGCGCCCTCATTCGGGACGGGCAGTTCGCCGCCGCCGAGGGCGCCCTGCAGCAGGCCGCCACGCGTTTCCCCATCGACCCCGATGCCTGGACGCTCGGCGCCTCGGCTGCCGAGCGGCTGGGCCATCTCGACGGTGCCCGCGCCGCGCTCGTCAAGTACACGAGCCTCGTCTCCGAGGGTCCTGAGATCGTGCCGCACGCCAGGCGCATCGCCGACCTGTCGCTGCGCCTGAACGACCCGCGAACGGCCGTCACGTGGCTCACTCGCGCCGCCGCTCTCGCTCCCGACGACCCGGTCCTGCCGGGCTTGCTGACCGAGGCCCAGCGCCGCATTCGTCCTTGAACTCTCAGTTGACTTGACATCGGCAGGTCAACAGAGAGATCGCGGAGTCCACCGGGCTATTCAAACCACGGAGTCGCAGGGCCACAGAGGCGCTCGGTCTGTCAGCAGGCGCATTTGATCTCTGTGGCTCTGTGGTTTATTAACTCTGCGGTCTCTGCGCTCTCTGCGTCGATGGATGGGCCCTACCGCTGCTTTGGATCGGTGAGGTCGCGCAGGCCATCACCGACGAAGTTCAGTCCCAGCACGAGAAGCGCAATGGCGAGGCCTGGGACAATCGTCAGATGCGGTGCATCCAGTAGATGCGCCCGTCCCCCGTTCAGCATCGAGCCCCAGCTCGGCGTCGGCGGCTGAACGCCCAGACCGAGAAAGCTGAGCGCAGCTTCGCCGATAATCGCCGCTGCCATACCGAGCGTGGCCTGGACGACGACGGCTGGGAGCGCCGTGGGCACGACGTGCCGCCAGAGTACGCGTGACGTGCCGGCGCCGAGCGCGCGGGCCGCCTGTACGTACTCGAACTCGCGGGCGCGCAGCACCTGTCCGCGCACGAGCCTCGCATACCCGACCCACCCGATCGCCGTGAGCGCCAGCAGGACGTTCGCCAGACTCGGTCCGAGCGCCGCGACGAGCGCAATCGCCAGCAACAATCCCGGGAACGCCATCAGGATATCGATGACGCGGCTGAGGACGTCGTCGATCGCGCCACCCAGGTAGCCGGCGACGGCCCCCACAAGCGTGCCCACCGACGCCGACACCGAGACGACGGTCAGGCCGACGGCAAAGGAGATGCGGGCGCCGGTCAGCACGCGCGCGAGGATGTCGCGTCCGAGCTCGTCGAGGCCAAAGGGGTGTCCCCGCATCGGACCCGCGAGCCGGAGTGGCAGCTCCTGCGCGGACGGATCGAAGGGCGCCAGCCAGGGTCCGACAATCGCCGCCAGCGCTGCGGCGCCCACAATCGTGGACCCGACCGTCAACATGACATTGTGGTGCTGGCGTGGATCACTCATACCGGATGCGTGGATCGAGCAAGCCGTACACGAGATCGGTCAGGAGATTCATCGTGACGTAGGTGATGGCGATGAGGAGCACGCAGCCTTGCACCAACGGATAGTCGCGAAAGTTGATCGACTGAATGAGCAGGCGGCCGACGCCTGGCCACGCGAAGATTGTCTCCGTGATGATCGCGCCGGTCAGCACCGCCCCTATCTGCAGGCCGAGGACCGTCACGATGGGAATGAGGCTGTTGCGAAACGCGTGCCGCAGGACCGCGCGGATCTGCGAGACGCCGCGGGCGCGCGCTGCCAGCACGTACGGCTCTCTCAGTTCTTCGATGACACTGGCCCGCGTCATCCGCGCGAGCAAGGCCGACAGCGGCGCGCCGAGCGTGATCGCCGGCAGTACCAGATGCGCGAGCGTGCCGCTGCCAGAAACGGGCAACCAACC
>Ga0156278_1149_pt1 | contig 23014 bp, 29 predicted proteins | sample RifCSPlowO2_12_FD_107927 | JGI IMG/M metagenome (GOLD analysis project Ga0156278, IMG submission 107927) | Acidobacteria bacterium RIFCSPLOWO2_12_FULL_65_11
CCTTCTTCGCCATGGCTTTGAATGCCTCGGCCCGCTTGGTTGTGTCCTTCACGCCGCGGATCCCCTGATCGGTGAACTTTCCGAGCACAATGTAGGTTGCCATCTCTGCCTCCCTTCACAACTACTGCACAGCCGTCAAAGTCAAGAACTCAACGAGAGTATAGAGCGTCGTCATGCTGATGTGTTCGATTGTCCAGGAGTTCGAAGGTCGTTGGCAAGGTGCTCAGCAGGTTGCTGAAGACGCCGTCTAAACGCTGCGGCGCTTATCGAGGGGAATCCTGCTGTAGTGAGGCGGAAGTGTCTACTCTATCGAGGACACTTCCCGCGTCGGCTCCAGCGCGGCGTTAACCGTTCACCCTCGAATGAGCCCGCGCCAGACTCAACCCTCGCGCGTTGGATGCCGTGGCGGATTGTCCCCTAAAGCGGCGCGACGGCGATCGATCGCGGGACCCGATGACGGTGACGTCCGGCCCGGCGGTCGAAACGAGTGATGCCGTTCGTACCCTCTCCCTCGTCGACCGAACGCTGGGCCAAGCGCTCGCCCACGTGGCGGCGACGCCGCGCCGCTGTCGGTCGGCCGATCACTTCGCCTGAATCGACCTGAGATATGCGACGACGTTGTCGATCCGCGCCTGGGCAATCGTGTCCGAGGGGTCGAGTGACTGGAAGATCGGTCCCCAGACAGGCATCTCCGATGATCCGTGCGCCTGCGCGTCCGACCGACCCGCGGTGATGAAGCGTGTTACACGCTCGGCCGGAAACTGTCCACGGTTATTGGCGGCCAGCTTCGTCAGATCCGCGGGCGGTGTCTTGAGGGCGGAGGCGGCGGGCCCCTTGCCGCGTGCGTCACGTCCGTGACACGTGGCGCAGTAATATCTGAAGATGTCGGGTCCGGACAACGACGGCATCACGAGGGTCGGCGTAATGTTGACGGATTGAGGTTGGCCGGCAGTTGCCGCGGTCGCGAAGAGCAACGCAATACCCAATAATCGCATCGTCATGGAACGACTCCTTGTACAGCTGCTCGGTAGAGAAAAAGGGCACCGCACGCGCATCGGAACCGCTCGCACACGGCGGCTGCAGTCTACCGCGCGGGCGGCGTCGCCACAATCACCTACAAGTCGTTTCGCCACTGCCAATCGGCGTGGGCCGATATCCTTGGACATGCTGGAGCCGGCGCTCGCGCGCGCCGCTGCGCACGGCTTTTTCATCATCCACTTGGGCAACGGCAAGGCGGCCTTCGCCGCGCTCTCGAACCACCGCGACGTGGATCTCCAGATCGCCTATCTCGCAGAGTGGGCATAGAACACACCAGGTGCAGACGCAGTCATGAGCACGGTACTCTCGAAAGACGGCACCGCGATCGCGTTCGATCGGTCGGGCAAGGGACCGGCGATCGTCCTGGTGGACGGAGCGCTCTGCCATCGATCGTCGGGACCGAGCAGGCCGCTCGCTGCACTCCTGACGCTGCACTTCACCGTGTTCACCTACGACCGTCGTGGTCGAGGTGAGAGCGGCGACACAGCGCCTTATGCGGTCGAGCGCGAGGTCGAAGACCTCGAAGCCCTCATCAAGGAAGCCGGTGGATCGGCGTTCGTGTACGGCATCTCCTCCGGTGCGGCCCTTGCCCTCGAGGCGGCACGTCGCGGGCTCGCGATCGAGAAGCTGGCGCTCTACGAGGCGCCGTTCATCGTCGACGACAGTCGTCTTTCACTTCCGAAAGACTACGTGGCACAGCTCAACGAGCTGATCGCCGCGGATCGTCGAGCTGACGCGGTCAGGCTTTTCATGAGCGTCGTGGGCGTGCCGACCGTGTTCGTCACCATGATGCGAGTGACGCCAGCGTGGTCGAGACTCAAGTCTGTTGCGCACACGCTCGTCTACGACACGCTCATCGTGCAAGACAACCAGAGAGGCAGGCCACTGCCGGCCGCGCGCTGGGCCTCAGTCACGGCGCCCACGCTCGTGGTGGTTGGCGGGGAGAGCCCCCCGTGGATGCGCAACGCCTCGCACGCGCTGGCAGACGTGCTCCCGAACGCGACGCATCACGCCTTGGAGGGCGAAACGCACATGGTCAGGCCGACGGCTCTCGCTCCGGTGCTGGTCGAGTTCTTCGCGTGCTGAAGAAAGGCCACCACTCGGTCTATGTCGTCTATCTGCGCAACCCCAAGGGCGACGGCAAGGCCGGCTACTACGTCGGCACGACCGGACTCTCCCCCGCTGGCGAACAGTCTGCGTAAGCGGGGGTACGTGGTGTTCGGCGGACACTAGGCGACTTTTGGCAGACGTGACGCGGAACGCTCCTGAGGATACGATGACGGTGCCACTGAAGCTCGGCATCCTTCCATAGCGAGGCTGACACCTATGAAGCGCATTCGCCACGTTCTCTGTGCGTCGGATTTCTCAAGTGCATCGCGTCGCGCCTTTGCCACAGCGGTCACCATGGCACAGTCGCTCGACGCGAAGCTGACGATCGGATATGTGATTCGGCCACTCATCGTGACGGCACCCGAGCAGTACCTCGATGCCGTGACGGTCGATCAACTGCGCAAGGAGGAGCGGCGATGGAGCGCACGACAACTCGAGAAACTGGCCGACAGCGCCAAGAAGGCGGGCGTCAGAGCGGCCACGCTGCTTCGGGACGGCGATCCCAGTGAACAGATCGTCCGTGCCAGCCGATCGACGCGAGCCGATATCATCGTGCTCGGCACACACGGGCGGCGGGGATTGTCAAAATTCTTCCTCGGCAGTGTGGCGGCGCGCGTCGTCGCGACAGCGCCGTGCCCGGTCGTGACAGTCCGAGGGAAATAAGGCAGGACAGGCCGATCCCCGATCAGCACAACTGATCGGGGACGCCTAGATCGCTCAGACCTTACCAGCGAGGTTCGCGACGAGGGCGGTGACTTCCGCCGCCGCCGGAGCCGGCGCCCGCGTACTCCGGCTTCGGGCGCGCCTCATTCACGGTGAGTGCGCGGCCGCCCAGCTGATGCCCGTTCAGCTTCGCAGCGGCCGTCTGTGCTTCCTCGTCTGTGGTCATTTCCACAAACGCAAAGCCCCGAGCTCGACCGGTCGCCATGTCGCGCATGACGCGCACCGAATCGACGGAACCGAAGGGTCCGAACAGCTCTTGCAGCTCGGTCTCACCGATCTCGTATGGGAGATTTCCAACGTACAACTTCCGACTCATACTCTCTACTCCTTGCGCGCTCGTTCCGAGCACGGTCCGCGACCTTCAAAGGCCACGGACGCTTGAGGAAACTCTCCTGAGTGGACTATCCACTCATGCTCGGCGATCACGCAATTGAGGAGCGAGGCAGGAACGGCTGGATCGACTCTCGAAGGCGGAACTAAGCAGTAGGACCGGTGTCCGCCATTCGCTCCAAGACACTATACTGCTGTGACCGTGGTCAGTCAGTCGTACCGATCGGCACGCCGCGTCGTGCTCGTGGGCATCGCCGTCAGCGGCATGCTCTCATGCAGCAACATCATCATCGGCCTTCTGGCGCACTCCATCTCCGTGGTGGCAACGGGGTTCGAGTTTGCCGGCGATACGCTCGCATCGAGCATCGTCTTGATTGGGATGAGGGTGGCGGCTCGGCCGGCTGACGAAGATCACCCGTACGGGCACGGGCGATTCGAGACGCTCTCGGCGTTCGTGGTCGGCGTGGTCCTCGCTGCAGGCGGCGTGATGATCTGTTACCAGTCCTTGCAGGCCATTGGCGAGCCGCACGCGCCCCCCGGCGCGAGCGCCGCCGTGGCGCTCGTCGGCGCGATCGTGCTGCGCACCATCATGTCGTCGGTGAAGTTCCGTGTGGGCCGCCGGCTTCGCAGCTCGGCCCTGGTCGCCGACGCGTGGAATGACGCGGTCGATATTCTGTCGGCGCTCGCCGCCCTGACCGCCGTCGGGCTCGCGACCTACGATCCCGGCCGGTTCCTGGCCGCCGATCACTACGGCGGGTTCGTCGTCGGCATCGTGGTCGTCATCACCGGCATCCGCGTCGTGCGCGACGCGTCGCTCGAGCTCGCAGACACCATGCCGGCGCCGGAGCTGACCGAAGAGATTCTGCGGGTCGCGAGATCGGTGGCGGGCGTGCAGGGTGTCGACAAAGTGTTCGCCCGAAAGACCGGCCTGCAGTATCACATCGATCTGCACATCGAAGTGGATCCGGCGCTGACGGTCGCCGCGTCCCACGCGATTGCCGGGCACGTGCGGGCGACCCTCAAGCGCGACCTGCCGTGGGTGGCCGACGTCCTGGTGCACGTTGAACCAGCAGTCGGCTCGGGATAGGCGGCCCCTGGTCTACTCCGAGCCGTCGGCGCGGGTCACGGCCACCGCACGCTCGTCACCACGGCCTGAAACTCGAACACGCCAGGGATTGCAGCAGACTTCGCAGTCCTGGACGAAGCTGCCTGTCATGTCGGGCTCAAGGTAGATCTCGAGCTGTTCGCCACAGTACGGACACACGACCAGGAATTCGGCTTTCATCAAGAGGCTCCGCGCACTCAGAGGCTTCGCGCGAGACGGAACCCAAAGTCGTTGTAGCGAAAAGAGGGATCGAGCTTGCCGCGCAGGGTGACGCGGCACATCGTGCGCGCGTGACGCCACGATCCGCCCCGCGAGGCGCGCCGCACGCCGTGGTCGGGGCCGGCAGGATTCCGCTCCGGCGACTGGCTGTAATAATCCTTTAATGTTTCCTATCGTCAAGGCATGAGAACAGTTGGGTGACGGCTTACCTCATCTTTTCCACTCTGGTATCCGAATGGCGACTTGAAGGCTTGCCAGTATCGAGACAACAGCTAGATGGCGCTCCAGCCGCCGTCGACCACCAGCGCACTGCCGGTGACGAAGCGCGACTCGTCAGAAGCCAGGAAGAGAGCCGCATCGGCAATGTCCACCGGCTCGGCCTGGTAGTCATCGTGGCGTATTCGCAGTGGCGTTGCAGCCCGGAATTTGTCGGATATCTCTTTGATACGGTGTAACGGCGCGGCCAATGCCGTCTTGGTCGAGCCCGGACAGAGCACGTTGATATTGACTCCGCTCGAGCCATACTCGACAGCAAGCGCCCGGATCATATTGATCACTGCCGCCTTGGCAGTGCAGTAGCTGGCCAGTCCGGCCACTCCCACCATGCCGAAGTTCGACGAGACGGCGACGACCTTCCCATAGCGGGCAGGCACGAAGTGACGGAGCGCCGCCTGGACGCAGCTGAAAATACCGCGCACATTGACGGCCATGCATCGATCGAAATCTTCGATCTTGACCTCCCGCGAATCCCCCATCGGGCCGATTGCGCCCGCTGAACACGCCATGATGTGAAGGGCGCCGTAACGCTCGACGACAGCGTCAACGGCCCGGTCGACGGCCGGCGCATCGCACACGTCGAGCGACAGGAACTCCGCCTTCCCGCCTTCCTTGCGAATCAGTTCGTGGGTCGGATCGCCGCCCTCGTACGGGTTGGGTTGGCGCGAAACGACCATGACCGTTGCGCCTTCCCGGGCATAACGAAGCGCCATCGCGCGGCCGATTCCCGATGTTGCCCCGGTGACAAAGGCGACCTTGCCGGCCAGCCGGACCGATCCGTTTGATGCGGTCATACCACAATCTCCCCATCAATCCGAGATTGCGAGCGCTGAAATTTCATGCCGGAAGCCTTCAAACCATAACCCCGTCATCGACGGGAAGCTGAATGCCGGCGGCGCGCTCATGTCGAAAAAGTCCTTGGCGACGTTCATCACCACGTCCCAATGGCGCACGTCCTTCTGAAATGCGGTGATCTCCGCCACATGTCCCATCGTCAATCCGAAGCCTTCAAGTGTCTCGCGCATCGCTTCAAAGATGAAACGTACCTGGCCTGGAGAATCGCCGACAAACATCGGCGAGCCGTCCGAAGCCGACGCGACCTGTCCCGCGACGCAGACAAGTGTGCCATGGCCTTTCTTGGCAGCGCCGGCAATCGGGTAGATGTCTTTCCACCAGATCGAATCCGGTGTGCTGCCGACGCGTCCGCCCGGGGTAAGGTCGGCAATCGATGTGTAGGCCGCCAACATATCCGTCTTCAACAGACCGGCTGCACCGACGTGGCTCGTGACCGCAGCTTCGTTGCAATGGATCGTTCCCATGACATCGGGCATGTACACTTTTTCGAACGTCGCAGGGCCACCCCGGATATCGAGATGGAACGATGTGAAGTCCAGAAGGTCGGTCACCTTCCCGCCCGCTTGGCCAACCACCTCCAGCATCCGCTGGTAGCACACCCTTGCCTGCTCGACATGGTCCAGCGGATGCGCACAGTTGCCATCGCGGTCTGCTGCGGTCTGACCCGATATGAAGACGAGAGAGCCTTTCTTGCAGGCCGATGAAACCGGATATTTCTTCAGCCAGGCCTGCGAGTCCGGCAGGAAGCACTGCCTTGGTTCCTTGCCCAGATGAGCAATCGCGCGAATCATCAGCCGTGCGCCGCGATGTTGACAGCCGAGATAGCCAACGGGCGTCCAGGCCGGATATTCACTTGGAAAGTACTCGCGGCCGATGTTGAAGACCGTTTCAATGTCGCGAACGTCCGTGTGGAAGGAGACGAGGGCCAGGATGTCACGTAAGCTTCCTCCCGCCTGCTCGAGGATATCCCTCAAGCGCTTGAACAACGCGTGCGCCTGCGCTTCGAGATCGCCCGTGATCACTCCATTCGCATCGAGCGCCACCTGGCCCCCAGTGAACAGGAGGTCGCCGACATGCACAACCGGAGACACCGGTGCGCCGTCGCGCGCAGTGTCGGAGCGAAGGATCTGTCGAACCGACTGTGATTGCTTGCTCATCAGTGTGTTCCTCGTCAAATTCCGCCTGGACACCGACCCCATCCAAACCCGTCCGATTTCCCGCGAAGGATTACTGTCTCGCGAATTGGCGACCTGTTGTCTGTTGTCTGGCCGGGGGGGCAGATCTGAGAACGTTCCGTTAACCCAGGAACCCCTCTAATGTTTCCTCATAGGTGATCACTTAACGGCCAGCACGATTGTGAGGCCGGCGCGCAATCGGCCCGTGCCCATGGTGAACCAGCCGCCTGCGATCGGCGCGAACGCGGAGGTGAGCACCGAAGAGCCCGAGTCGGCCACCGCGCGATCATAGTTCAGAAGGCAACGACGCTGACGACGTTGAGCCTGTAGAAGAGCCCTTCGAGGAAACGACCGTTTTCGACGAGCGGCAGGAGCGGGACGGAAGTAACCGAGACGACTTGCAGGTCGGCAGGACGTCCGCTCATCCAGTCGTACAGCTCAATCTGCTGACTTGGTGTCAACGCGGCGACATCCCCCAGCAGCAACGTGCCGCTCCGCTGCGAGGGCAAGTACCGGCCGACGGGCAGCAGACGGGCGCACACCGGCCGCGCGCACAAGCCCGTCAAAGATGTCACGACCGACTCGATCTCAACGCCACGACAGAGAACGAGAAGGTTTGGCCGTCGCTCTTGGGAGAGCAGGGATCGCAGCCATTTGGCTTCGGAAAACGAGACGCCATCGGACGGACGCACCACGGTCATTTGAACGGATCTCGCCCTCAGACGTGCCCAACGGCGTCATCCCCCCCACCAGCGAGGGATCCGACGGGTGTCGGGTCGCCTACACACGAGGTATTAACGACGTTCGGACGCAAACCGAACAGGCTGGGGGATCCCCTAGGGCTTGGGCGCGCGGCTCGTGCGGAGATAGTGGGGACTGTATTGCAGGCCGTACTGGGTCGTCAGCTTGGTGGTGGCTTTCTGGCGTTTGAATTCCTCGCTGGCCAGACGGATCGCCTCCTGCTCTTCGGCGGTGCATTCGCGCATGGTGATCTCTTCGCGCGGGACGAAGACCACCTGTCCAATCGGCAGGCTGTGCGATCCCGAAATCCCCTCTCCCGGCTGCAGGACGTAGCGGAATTCCGACTGGTGCGGATACCAATCGGTCTCGACGCGGATGACGAGCATCGGCGCAATCGGCCGCTCGATCATGTTGAAGATCGGGGTGTACACGGTGTCCCAGCCAGGCGGGGTCTGAAAGTTCCACGCGCCGCGCAGCGAGATGGCTCCCGCCGGCGTGTTGAGGTCCTCGGGCACGACGAAGGTCCGCGCCATCTGCAGCGCGTTTTCCCGCGTCGTCGTCTCTTCGCGGGTCAGGAATTTGACTTCTTCCTTGAATTTGCCGACGCCGCCCACTGGAAGGATGTAGGTGACGGAAAGGATCGGCTCCCACTTCCCTCCCGTGGGATTCACGTAATAGATCAGCCGGTACTGTCCCTCGCCGTGATACTCGATGTGAAACGATTCGTTCGCCACGAGCGGGGGATAGACCATGAACCCGAGCGCGCTCCCGGCCTCGAGGACGGGACAATGGCGGGCGTGCTGCGGCAGGAGCGGCCGCTGAGCCTCGCGGCGTGGCTTGAGACCGACGCCGGGGCGAGTTGAGTTGGGAAAGAGTCGAACTTCCATGCGCGTATCTTAGCCGGGAATGTCATCCCCGGTGCTAGACTCCGTTGATGGGATCCACGATCCAGCCAATACCGCCGCCGCGTTCGCGCAAGAAAATCCTGCTCGTGTACCCGAAGTTCCCGGTGTCGTTCTGGAGCTTCGGCTTCATCAGGCACATCGGGGGCTTCACGGCCGTGATGCCCCCGCTCGGACTGGCCATCCTCGGGGCGCTGACTCCTCCGGAACTCGACGTCGACATCGTGGACGAGAACGTCGAGCCCATCGACTTTGACGCCGACTGCGATCTCGTCGCGCTGTCCGCGATGGCGATCCAGGAGACGCGCCTCTTCGAGATCGCGGACGCGTTCAGGCGGCGCGGCAAGCTGGTCTGCATGGGCGGCCCGATTTGCAACGTCGTGCCGGAGCGATGCCGCCCGCACTGCGATGTGCTGTTCGAGGGCGAGGGCGAGTACACGTGGAAGCAGTTCCTGGCCGAGTGGCAGCGCGGCACGCACTCGGACCGCTACGTGCAGACAGACAAGATCGACATGCGGGACAGCCCCGCCCCGCGGATTGAGCTGCTCAAGATCGACCGGTACCGCCTGGGATGCGTGCAGACCACGCGGGGCTGTCCGTTCAAGTGCGAGTTCTGCGACATCATCGTCACCTACGGCCGGAAGGTGCGCGCGAAGCCGGTCGAGGCCGTCATCCTCGAACTGGAGCGTTGGGCCAGCCGCGGAGTGGATTTCGTGACGCTGGCCGACGACAACCTGGTAGGCGATCGCGCCTATTGCCGCAAGATGCTACAGGCGGTCGGCGACTGGAACCGGGCGCGCGACGTGCCCATCAGTCTGTACGCGGAGATGTCGGTCGATGCCGTGCGCGACCCCGAGCTGCTCGACCTGTGCCGCCACGCGAACATCACCGAGATGTTCCTCGGCATTGAAACGCCACGCAAGGCCGGGTTGCGGGAAACCTTGAAGATGCAGAACGTCGCGACGGATCTGGTGACGACGGTGAAGACCATCCAGAGTTACGGCATGGTGACCGTCGCCGGCATGATCGTCGGATTCGACAGCGACGATCGCGAGATCTTCGAAGATCAATACGCCTTTCTTCAAGAGGCCGGCATCCCGATTGTCATGCTGGGCCTGCTGCAGGCGATTCCCCGCACCCCGCTCTACGAGCGCCTTGAGAAAGCCGGGCGCCTCCGCTCTCCGGCGCAAGGGAACAACACGCTCTCATTCACCAACATCGAGCCGGTCTGCATGAGGTACGAGGACCTCGTGAACGGCTACCGCACGCTCTTCACCAGGCTCTACACGCTCGAGGCGATCGGCGATCGCTGGCTCGCGAACGTCGACCAATGGCGGAGCGTGCCGACGCGTCCGTGGATCCAGAAGCCGATGGGCCGGTTTCGGCCGTTCATGCTCCTCCAGACGCTCCTCATCCTGAAATGGTACGTCGCCAGACCGTCCCGCTTCGCGTTCTTCTGTCGGATGATCGCCGGCACGCTGGTCAGGCTGCCTCGTGCCGTCCCCCAGACGTTCAGCTATCTCGCGTACTTCATCCATCTCAGAGAGTACGCGGAGAAGGTCGTCGCCAAGGAATGGAGGTTCAGTTATTTCCTCGGCGACGTCGACACGTCTCGCAACCAGTTCGGTGAGGGCGGTGCCATCAACATGGTGAAGAAAGAGGCGGCGGGCGGCCCCAAGGCCGCGGCCTGAGACCGGGCCGGATTCCAGATCTCACACCAGACACACTCGCCGTGACAGCCAGACGCTTCGTCATGACGCCCGTCGGCTCGGCCGGCGACGTCCATCCCTTCGTCGGCCTCGGCCGGGCGCTCCGCGCCCGCGGCCACGAAGTGGTCATCGTCACCGGCGAGACCTTTGAGACGCTCGTCCGCCGGGCCGGCTTGAGCTTTCACGCGACCCATTCGGTGGAAGAGTTCGACCGGATTTCGAAAGATCCTGATCTTTGGCACCCGCGCCGCGGATTGCGGGTCGTCCTGGGACAGGTCGCATCGGCGCTCCAGCTCGGCTACGAGCGCATCAACGACGTGTACGAGCCCGGACGTACGGTACTCGTCGGCCATTCCATCAGCTTCTTCACGCGCATCTTCGAGGAGAAGCACAACGTCCCTGCCGCCACCGTGCACCTGGCGCCGTCGATCTTTCGATCGGATCATGTTCAGCCAGCCATTGCTCCAGGCTTCCATATCTCCCGTGCGCCGCGATGGACGAAGCGGAGCTTCTGGTGGGCAATCGATCGCGTGTTGATCGACCCGCTGATCGCGCCGCACTTGAACCGATTCCGGCACGAACTGGGCCTGCCGCCGGTGACCCGGGTGATGCGCGACTGGATGCACTCGCCACGCCGCATCATCGGCCTGTTCCCTGAGTGGTTCGGGCCTCCACAGCCTGACTGGCCAGCGGCACTGCGACTGACGGGCTTCCCGCTCTACGACGAGTCCGACCAGCAGCAGATCTCGCCGAGGCTCGGACAGTTTCTCGACAAGGGCACGCCGCCCATCGTCTTCACGCCCGGCTCGGCGCACCAGGCGGCCGGGGCCTTTTTCCGCGCGGCAGTCGACGCCTGCGATCACCTCGGGCGACGTGGTCTCCTGCTCACTCGGCATGTCGAGCAGCTGCCCTAACTACCTGCATCCGTGCACCACGAGCCGTACGCGCCGTTGTCGCTCGTGTTGCCACGATGCACGGCGCTCGTCCACCACGGCGGCATCGGGACCTCGGCGCAAGGCCTCGCGGCCGGCGTGCCGCAGTTGACGATGCCAATGGGGTTCGATCAGCCGGACAATGCCACCCGGTTGTTCCGGCTCGGCGTGGGGCGCTGGGTGATGCCATCGAGGTTTCGGGGGAAGACGGTCGCAGCCGCGCTAGGTGAACTCCTCGACGATCCACGGGTCGCTGCCGCCTGTGCGCGCTGGTCGACGCAGGTCAAGACAAGCGCTGCGATCGACCGGACGTGCGATCTGCTGGAGGAGCGTGCAATCTGAAGTCCGGCGCCCTCCAGTGGATCCATGGCCCTTTCCTGGTGTCCGACTGGCACCAACTCCGGATCAAATCGAAACGCCCTACAGGCCGGGCGGCTGGACGGTGCGACAGGTCGTCCACCACGTGCCCGACAGCCATCTCCACGCCTACGCGCGCTTCAAGCTGGCGCTGACCGAGCATGAACCGACGATTAAGCCCTACGACGAAGCGAAGTGGGCCGAACTGCCGGACACACAGACCGTGTCCCCCGAGGTGTCGCTGACACTCCTCGAGGCGCTCCACCAACGTTGGGTCGCCTTGCTGCGCTCGTTGTCCCCCGCGGACTATCGCCGGACGTTTCGGCATCCCGATCGCGGGCGCGTCCTGACGCTCGACGAGGTACTGGGCATCTACGCATGGCACGGTCGCCACCACGTCGCACACATCACTGCACTGCGACAGCGCCAAGGGTGGTAGTGGCGATGCCATTTCTCACTCGCCTGATCGTCAACGCAGCGGCGTTGTGGGTCGCGACGAGGGTCGTGTCGGGCGTCACGTACACGGGCGACTGGCTGCCATTTCTGGGCGTCGCAGCGGTGTTCGGCGTCGTCAACGCCTTCATCCGGCCCGTCGCAAAGATCCTCACCTTCCCGCTCATCATCGTCACGCTCGGCATCTTTGCGCTCGTCGTCAACGGCCTCATCCGGCCCGTCGCAAAGATCCTCACCTTCCCGCTCATCATCGTCACGCTCGGCATCTTTGCGCTCGTCGTCAACGGCCTGATGCTGTGGCTGACCAGCTCGCTCGCCGCGGGGCTCGGCCTGGGCTTCCACGTCGGTGGTTTCTGGTCGGCGTTCTGGGGCGCGCTCGTCGTAAGCATCGTCAGCACGATCCTTTCTCTCCTCGTGGCCGGGCGTTCTGATAAGGTAGAGCCTTGAGGGCCCCTTATGTTGATTAAACGCCCGGCCGACATCCCGAGCTCCGAGATTACCGACCGGAGGGTCTACGTCAACCGGCGCACGTTCATCCGCGCCGCGGCGGCCGCAGCCGCGGCGGCCGGGACCGCGGGTGTGCTGGGCTGCGGTGGGGCCGACACGGGGACGCCGCAGCCGGCGACCAAGCCCACGACCTCGCCCGCGAGCGGGTTCGCCGACGTCACAGAGAGCGCGTTCAGCACCACCGAGCCGGTGAATACGTTGGAGCAGGTCAGCACCTACAACAACTACTACGAGTTCGGCACCGACAAGAGCTCGCCGGCGAGGTACGCGAAGCTGCTCAGGACAGCACCCTGGTCGGTCGCGGTCGAAGGCGAATGCGCCAAGCCGGCCGTCTGGCACCTCGAAGACATCCTCAGGGGGCAAACGCTCGAAGAGCGTATCTATCGGCTGCGCTGCGTCGAGGCCTGGTCGATGGTCATTCCGTGGATCGGGTTCCCGCTCGCTGATTTCATCGCGCGATGCGAGCCGACCTCAAAGGCGAAGTTCGTGCAGTTCTTCACGCTCGACGACGCGGCGCAAATGCCCGGCGTGCGTGTGCCGGTCCTGGACTGGCCGTACACGGAAGGCCTGCGGATGGACGAAGCGATGCATCCGCTGACCATCCTTGCGGTGGGCCTCTACGGCGAGGTGCTGCCGAACCAGAACGGCGCACCGATTCGCCTGGTGGTGCCCTGGAAGTACGGCTTCAAGGGCATCAAGTCGATCGTCCGCATGCGGTTCGTCGAGCAAGAGCCGCGCAGCAGCTGGCAGATCTCGGCGCCGAGCGAGTACGGCTTCTACTCCAACGTCAACCCGAGCGTGGACCATCCGCGCTGGAGCCAGGCGAGAGAGAACCGGCTGCCGGGGTTCCTCAGAAACCGTCCGACGCTGATGTTCAACGGGTACGCCGACCAGGTCGCGCAGCTGTACTCGGGGATGGATCTCCGGCGCAACTTCTAGCCCGACTTTCCACAGACGTCGCTACACGCGTCGCCGATTGCGCTACGAGCCGCCCTTCTTGGGCGGCCCCGCCGCCCGCCGGGCCGCCTCGGCGTGATGGCGCGCGAACTCCTGACTGATGCGATCGAGCACCTGCCGCTCCTGATCCGTGACCTTGCCGAATCCCAGGATCCCGCCCGAGGCCGACGCGATGGCGGTGCAGTAACTGAGGAGATCGCGCTGACTGGCGTCGCGTTCGCCGGCTGGACCCGCCTGCAGGATGGCGCCGATGGCGCGAAGCGTGGTGTCGAAGACTTCCTCTGACGGGCGCGTCGCCAGCCATTTCGCGAGCTGCCGGTCGGCCTCGGAACCCTCGGCAACGCCGCGCGAGCGCGCCGCCTCGACGATCAAGGCGCGCTCCTGGTCCGACACACTGCCTTCGGCCCAGGCCATCTGCACGAGCGGCACGAGGTGGAGCAGCATCACGGTCTCGGGCGTGTAGCCGAGCGCCTGCAGATCCTTCAGAATCTCTTCGTCGGCCACGCCAGCCCGCTCCCCCAGCTGGCGGCGCGCGGCGGCCTCCTCGCCGCGCCGCCGCAGCTTCTCGATCAGTTCCTGTTCTCGTTTATGGAAGTACGCCTCTTCGAGCCCACGGCCCCTCTTCGCAAGTCCATCCTGGTCCGCCACTGCCCCACCCCTCTCCTTGAAGCCGTCGTTCGCCCGCTCAGTTCTTCGTCATGCCGAAGCCGGTAATCACCGCCTCGACGTTGTGGCTGTACCGAAAGCCATAGACGCCGTCGGTGGACTGTAATCTGCCGGCGCCAACGAGTTGCGCCCGGTCATAGCCGGCGACGACGGTGCCGTTGACGGCGCACTCGGCGCGGCCGCCTTTGACGGTCCAGACGATATCCTGCGTGACAGGCTGGCCGACAGCCGCGGCTCGGTTCACCGCGGCGTTCCGCGACGTGTTGAGCAGCGTAAAGACCATCGGGCCGCTGAATCCGCGGACAAGGGCCTGGCCGTCGCCGTACGCGACGCAATAGACGAGGCTCATCTGATCGGTGCCCATGCTGGTACCACCGATGAAGATGCCGTACGAGTGCGGGTGGCTGTTGAGCTCCATGAATCGCGGCTCGAGAAACGTCGCCTTCACCGTGTAGTCGCCGCTCGCCGTATTCGCCGGATTCCAGTAAGTGGTCGCAGGACCGGCGGTGATGTGCAGGGTGTTCCCCTCCTGGACGAACTTCGAGTCGTTGAGCACGCGCCCCTGCCGGGCCGAACTCGCATCGATCTTGCCTGTCCAGCCCTGAACGAAAATGCCGCCTCCTGGAACGACGCGATCGGCGTCTTGCGCGTAGAGCACGGCCCCGGCGGCAAGCGCCACGCCGAGCGTCACGGCTGACATGAATCCGACACGCATGAGAGTCTCCTTCGAAGACGAAAAGGCGCACACAAGGGAAACGCCCGACCGGGCAATGCCGGTGCGGGCGTTTCACATGCGCTTTTTGCGCGTCCCGGTAAGAACCGGGACTTCATTGGTGACGGTCGTTCGTCTGTTCGCGCATCACGCCATTATCAGTGCCTGCGTGAGGCGCCACCCAGGCCCGGCGGAGTTTCCATGAACACCTCCTGGACAAGAGAAGCGTGACGAGAGCTGATTCTACGCCTGCACGATGCTGCTGTCGACCCCTCAAATTTGATCCCGTCCTGCCCGGGACGCAATACTACGTTGGCAACCGTATGTCCGAGATCGAGACAACTTCAGCCCTGCGTGTCCGCAATCTGCGTAAGAGCTTCCAGGAGGTAATCGCCGTCGACGGCATCGATCTGGAGGTGCGCGCGGGCGAGTGTTTCGGCCTGCTCGGCCCCAACGGCGCCGGCAAGACCACGACCGTCGAGATCTGCGAAGGACTGACCGAGCCGGATGCGGGAGAGGTGGAGGTGCTCGGACGCCGCTGGGCCAGCGACGCGGATGCGTTACGACAGCGGCTCGGCATTCAGCTGCAGGAGACACAACTCTCCGACAAGCTGACGGTGGTCGAGACGCTGAACCTGTTCCGCAGCTTCTTTGGTCAAGGTCCAACGCCTGGCGAAGTGATCGCCCTGGTCCAGCTCGAGGAGAAGCGTCACGCGAAAGTGGTGACGCTCTCCGGCGGTCAGAAGCAACGGCTGGCGCTCGCCTGCTCGCTCGTGGGCGATCCCGATCTGCTCTTTCTCGACGAGCCCACGACCGGACTCGACCCGCAGGCCCGGCGCCAGGTATGGGATCTCATCGAAGAGTTCAGGCGAGCCGGCCGCACGATCCTGCTGACGACGCACTATATGGAGGAGGCCGAGCGGCTCTGCGATCGTGTGGCCATCATGGACCACGGCAGGGTCATCGCGCGCGGCAGCCCTCGTGAGCTCATTGAAGATCTGGACCGTCAGGGCAAGCCCCTCACCGAACTGCGCGCGCGCACGGCGACACTCGAGGACGTCTTCGTCTCACTGACGGGACATCACTTGCGCGATGAGTGAAAGCCTTCCGCAGACACGGCGCCAGACGTCGACGCCGGGCCGCGCGGGCCTCGGCCACCCCTTGCTCCAGCTCGTGCTGGTCCGCATCCGCGAGTTCGCGCGCGAGCCCGAGGCGGTATTCTGGGCCATCTTCTTTCCCATTCTGCTGACGGTGGGACTCGGCGTCGCGTTTCGCAACCGCCCGGCCGAGGTGCTGCCGGTTGTGACGTCTTCGTCCACCCTTGCCTCCGCGTTGCGGCAGGATCCGGCGCTCGACGTGACCGAGCTCGCCGCGGACGCTGCCGCCGACCTACTGAGCAGCGGCAAGGTGGTCCTGCTCGTCGAGCCCAGCGCGGATGGCTCGGTGGTGTATCGCTACGACGACACGAACCCGGAGGGTCGCACGGCACGCCTGCTCGCCGATCGCGCGATTCAGCGCGCCGCCGGCCGTGCGGACCCGGTCCCCTTCAGCGATCGATTGGTTCGCGAGGCTGGCTCCCGGTATATTGACTTTGTCGTCCCGGGGCTCGTGGGTTTGGGCATCATGAGCAACACGCTCTGGGGCCTCGGCTTCTCCATCGTGGATTCGCGACGCCGCAAGTTGATCAAGCGCCTGATGGCGACGCCGATGTCGCGCACCGACTACCTGTTGTCTCACTTGTTCTGGCGGATGATGGTGCTCGTGGTCGAGGTCGGCGTGCCGGTGGGATTTGGCGTGCTGGCGTTCGGCGTGCCGGTGCGTGGTCGCCTGCTGGATCTGGTCGTGCTGTGCGTGCTCGCCTCGCTCGCGTTCAGCGCCATGGGCCTCCTCTGTGCCTCCCGCGCACGAACGATCGAAGGCGTGTCGGGCCTGATTAATCTGGCGCAGGTGCCGATGTGGATTCTCTCCGGCGTGTTCTTTACCTCAGAGCGCTTCCCGGACGCCGCGCAGCCTTTTATCCGGGCGTTGCCGCTGACGGCGCTGATTGACGCGCTGCGCGCCCACATGCTGTGGGGCGCGAGCCTGCCGCAACTCGCTCCGCAGCTCGGCACACTCGGCGCCTGGCTGGTGGTGTGTTTCGCTCTGGCGCTGAAGCTCTTCCGCTGGCGCTGACGCGATGTTCCGCAGACGGTTTCACGGAGCGCGGCGTTTCTTTCTGATCGTGCCAGGCATTCTCGTGGCGCTCGCCCTGACTGGCGTGCTCTACCAGACCCTGAGCGTTCGGCGCTGGTCTACCCGCTTTCCGCCGCCGGGCAGGCTGGTCGACGTGGGCGGACGTCGGCTGCACCTTATTTGTACAGGTGAAGGCGCGCCCACCGTGATTTTTGAGTCGAGCGGGTTTGGCAGTTCGCTCGGCTTTGACGCCGTGCGAGCGGAGGTCAGCATTCAGACGCGAGCCTGTGCGTACGACCGCATGGAGATGGCGTGGAGCGATGCGGGTGACGCCGTCATCTCCGCCGGACTGTTGGCCGACGATCTGGAGCGGCTGCTGGATCGGGCCCGCCTCGCTCCGCCCTACATCCTCGTCCCCGCGTCGATTGGTGGTCTGACCGTCGAGTTGTTTGCGCGACGGCATCCCGAACAGGTTGCGGGGCTGGTTTTCGTCGATGCCGCACAGAGCGCGCTCGCCGAACGTGCGGCGCTCAGCCGCGGCGTTTCCATCGTGCAGCGGACGCCGTCGGCTGCAGCGCCTGGTTAGACCGCGTGGCTTGTGCGGCCTCATACAGCGTTTCGGGAGCGATATCAGCCCCATTGGGCCAGACCACGGTGCCGCCCTCGATGAAGAAGCGTCGAAAGTAGCTGGGTGTCCTCAAGGGCTTGAACACGGGGCCGTCGAGCCACAGTTCAAAATCGACCGTTGACTCGGACTGGTCGTTGAACACGAGGTGAATCCGAAACTCGCCTCGATACTCGGCTCGAACGACACCTGGTAGGAAAGCCATGATGGGCCTACTCCAATGGCGCGATCTTCTCGAGCGGTTGACCCGCTTTCGTCTTCGCCCAATTCGCCTCGAGTTCGGCCCGGTGAAGGACCGCCCATTGGCGAATCAGCCGCAGCGCCGTTTTCGACTGAATGTTGCCGACGACCATCTTACCGCTGAAGTCGAACTTGCCGTCCTGGCCTTGATGCTCGGCGTGGAAGTGTGCCGGGGCATGTTCCTTGTAGTACATCCGCACGATGATTCCGAAGAAGGTCGAAATGATAGGCACGGCGGCAGTATACCGTCGTCGGCGTGAGGCTACCTGCCTCGCGCCTTCAGGGGCCCTCTTTCAATCTCTTTGATTTTCGATCCGGATGTTGGTTATTCAGCGGTCAACGACCGGCGCTGAGCCGCGCGGATCTGCGACACGTTACCACGGACGACAACACCGCGTCGGCTCCAGCGCCTGGTTAGCCGGCCCGCCAGTTTGTTGCCGTAGTCTTTGAACTCATTCAACATACCGCTGGTTGGTGGGTTTGGTAACCTGATTGGAAATTAGCGCGTTAACAAACCCACCAAGAGAGTAAGCTAGGCGCAGCTGAAAACCCATGGCTCATACCCTAAAGGTTGTTGCTGCGGAAGCCCTAACGAAAGGCGCGCTCGTTCGGTTGCTGCGACGAGGCGGCCATTATGTGGCTCGGAAGATTAGCGGATTCGGTGAGGGCGTGCCGAGCGTCTGGGTTACAACCGAGGCAGCCAGCAAAGGCAGGCTCGTCGTCGTGCGTCGCGGCAACAAACGTAAGAGCTAGTCTTCCTCTTTCCCGTCTGGCTCAAGTAAGTCGTGTATCCGTTTTACGCGACTTCCTATCACGAATAGCTGCACCATAACAAAAGCCAGACCGAGGAGGATGATTACGGCCGCATCGTTATTCATCGCGCCTTCCTTCTCTGCGTCCGGCGTTTCTTCGGCTTCGCCTTCCGCGTATCCGCATCGTACGAATTCATTTTGAGCTTGGTTCGGCCTTGAATTGTCCAACGCGCGAAATGAGCCGCGCGTCTCGGCGACATGATCGCACAGACCGTGAAACGCGTCGGCTCCATTTCGATGTTGGACGGCCGCTCGACCGAGCGATCACCGGCCGAAACGCTCGCGAGAGCCCAGACGCGCGAACAACCCGTGAAGCGGCGCGCCGCCCCACCACGTCGGCAACCCAAAACGGTGGCGTGAAGCACGGCGCTCGACTAGTCCCATCGACGGCATGACCAACCCGGCCGAACCCACGCGGGCGCGAGCGCTCGACGATGGCCAGGGCCCAGATTCGAGAACTACCGAACGAGGGGAAGCCGGCGGCGCGCCGCCGATCGAGAGTGCAACGTTGGTCGAAACGGACGCCGACGCGCTGAGTTGACCCCGCCGCCCGATCGGTCGTCCTCCGAAGAGTGATCCGAAGTTCTTCGGTTTTCGCCCGTCCGTCCAACGTCGGCGCTGAGCCGCGCGGCTCGGCGACACCTTACCACGGACGAAAAAGCCGCGTCGGCTCCAGCGCAAGTTAGACGGCCCGTTCGAATTTGTTAAGTGTCGCCTTGATTCTTGCCACCTGATTGATGTGCACGAGATCGTGGCCGGCGCAAAGACGAACCATTTCCTCAAGAGTCTGTTCACCACGCTCGGCATGAACCGCAACCCTTCGCAGGTCGGCCTTTGAGGCACGCCCCAGTAAGTTGAGATTCGATTCCCGGAACACCGTGAACTGTCTCAGCGCCTGCTGAGGATCGGCCTCTCGATAATGGAGCCGCGATGCCCAGAGATCTTGGTCGTAGCCGATGAGCGGAGGGCGTTCGTGGGCCAGCGTCATGCGTAGGCGAAACCCCCAGACCAATTCGGAATCAGCCAGATGTTGCAGTACGTCGGTGACCGACCACTTGCCGTCCGCTTCCGGTTCCTTAAGCTGTTGCACTGATAGACCCTGAAGCGCTTCGTCGAGCACCCGTGCCGTCTGTGTAAGAACGTCGAGAGGATTCCTATTGCCGAGGAGGTCTAGAAGCGCGGCCACGTATTGAGCCGCGTGCTCAGGTGCTGAGGCCGCTGAGTTGGTGAAGACTGACATTTCAAGACTCAGTTCGAAATTGATGGCCGTCTAACGTTGGCGCTGAGCCGCGGCGCATCTCTTACCACGCGCGCCGTCGGCTCCAGCGCGCAGTTAGACAGCTCAGATCCGCGCTATTCGGCAGGCAATCAGGGGACCTTCCGTGTCTCACGTTGAAAGCACTGGCGGCCGGCGCCGTGCGACCAAAAAGCGTCGCCTGTGGGCCGACCTGCCTCTCCCGAATCACGCTCGAACCGCGCACACAGTTCGTACGTCTCGGCTTCCAGCGGCCGGTACTCGTAGGGGTCGCTCGTGCTCGGGTCAGTGAATCTGACATTTCCTCCCGGCTCCTTCCGGAGTCCGTCTAACGACTCGGGGAGGCTCGCATGCCGAGTCCAATAGAGATCGACCGCCCGCGCCATGCTGGCCAAGTCTTGAACGCGGCGCTCGTCCATCCGACGCGCGCGCTCTTCGGCGGGTGAACCAATAAGGGAGATTCCCACCGCGACTGCCGCAATGACGACGGCTGTCACGAGGACGCCAAGAACTTGAGGCCGCGAGAGCTTCTTCACGCTTTGACGTCCTTCTCGTCAAGGCGCAGGTCGGAGAGGTAGTACCAAAAGATCGTCCCGGCGATCACGCCGACGGTCAGCACCTTCAGCACAAATCGTACGGTCAGCTCGCCACCAAGAAGGCTGTAAACGAGGCTCGTGAAGTCGCCGATCAACACGCACGCCGCAACGAACAGCGTCAGGTAGGTCAACCATCGCCGAATGGGCGACGTACGTTTGCTCGCGTCCAAATTGGTGGCACGGTTCGTGAGCCGAGATACGTACAGAAACACGGGCAGCGCAACAATCAAAGCCGAGACCGAAAATCGGATCGACTCACGGAGGTACGTCTCCGGCAGCGACGAAGCAGGATCTGGAAGCGCCCGGTTAATGAACTGGAACAGAAGACTTCCCAGATTGAACGCAATGACATACAGGGTCGTGAAGAGCAGGAGGTACATGAACGCCTCCCGCGCAAAAAGTGACGGCCTTGGCCGAGGAACGGGTATCGGAAACTCGATCGGGGCAAAGGCCGCTAGTGCCCTGTTCACCTGCTCGGGCTTCCAACCAGCCCCCCTGAGAGCCTGTTCGACCTGGGCGCGTGGCAATCCGCGGCCCAGCGCGTCCCTGACAAAGTCGATCAATTCGTCGCTGGCAGCCATGGTTCTCACCCTCTCTTGAGAAACCGACCAATGCATGTTCTTCAGAACTCGACATTGCCTGTCTAACGCTCGGCATCAGCCGCGCCGCCTTGCGGCGTCGGCTGCATGCCGTTGTTATGCCTCAATCCCGGATTTCCCACTGTGGATTCCATACGACCTCCCAGAGATGCTGATCGGGATCCTGAAAGTAGCCCGCGTAACCGCCCCAGAAGGTTTCCTGAGCCGGCTTTACGATGACGGCGCCAGCATTTGTGGCTTGCTCCATAACCGCATCGACTTCTGCTTTGGAGATGCCCCAGTAGCTGTTGAAAATTGAAGCGGCGGCTCCTCACTGCTCGTGATACACGAGTGGTGACCAAACCGAGGCTGAAGGCCTCACAGAGAAGGAGCCGCCATGAAAACGAAGTCTCGCATAGCCCCTGTCGTTCCCCAAGCTGAATCCCTGCGTCACCTGCCCTTGGTGGATTTGCTCGTCGATACGCGCACGGAGTTGCTGGAGCTGGCCCAGAAGTCTGGAATGAAGGTGTTTCTCACGATGCTGGAGGAAGATCGGACGGCGTTGTGTGGGCTGCGGTACGCCCACGAGCCTGACCGGCCAGCGAGTCGGGCGGGCCGCACGCCGAGTGAGGTCGTCCTGGGCGGGCGAAAGGTGACGATGCAGCGGCCGCGCGTGCGCACGGCGGACGGCGAAGTGCCGCTGCCGACGTTCCAGACGATGGCGGCCACCGATCCGCTTGACCGGCGCGTCGTCGAACAGATGCTGGTCGGCGTGGCCACGCGGCAGTACGCGCGGAGCTTGGAGCCGGTCGGCCCCGAGATGACGGTCCGTGGGATCAGTAAGAGCGCCGTCAGTCGCCGGTTCGTCGCGCGGACGAAGGCACAGTTGCTGGCGTGGCAAACGACCCCGTTGGACACGCTCGCGTTGGCGGTGCTCCTGATCGATGGGGTGCACGTCGGCGAACACTGCCTCCTCGTCGCGCTGGGGATCACCGAGGACGGGACGAAACACGCCTTGGGTCTCTGGGAGGGCTCGACGGAGAATGCGACGCTCTGTCAGAGCTTGCTCACGAATCTGCAGAGTCGCGGGCTGCGCACCAATCGCAGCCTGCTGGTGATTCTCGACGGCTCGAAAGCGTTGCATCGAGCGGTCCGGGACACGTTTGGCGACCTGGCGCTGATCCAGCGCTGCCAAATTCACAAGCTGCGGAATATTCTCGACCACTTGCCGGAGCGGCAGCGCCCGTGGGTCAAAGCGATCCTTAACCGGGCGTACGCCAGCGACGACGTGCCGAAGGCCACGCGCCTACTCAAGGATCTCGCCACCCGGCTCGAGGCCGACTATCCCAGCGCGGCCGAGAGCGTGCGCGAAGGCCTCGAGGAAACCCTGACGATCATCGGTCTGAAGTTGCCGACGGTGCTGCGGCGATCCTTGAGCACGACCAACGCGGCCGAAAGCCTCATCAGCCGCACGCGTCAGGTGAAACGAAACGTCAAGCGGTGGCGCGGCGGGCAGATGGTGGTACGCTGGGTCGCCGCCGGCGTCCTCGAAGCCGTCAAAGGCTTCCGACGCTTGAAGGGCTACAAAGAAATGCCGCAATTGGTCGCAGCCCTGCGGGCTCGGGATCAGCAGCTCGGCGTCGTGAAGGTCGCAGCGGAGCATGTCGCGTAGTCGTCATCCGAGCCGCCGCTGAATTTCAACAGGTGCCGGGGCAATTCCTCTGCTTTGGACGAGACGTTATGCCCGAGTGTGAACTCTGTGGGACTTGGGTCGCTTAGAGGAAGACCTGAATCGTGGGAAATGCTGCCGCGTGGCCAGATTGCTAACTTCGATCCGCCATGCAAATCAAAAAAAGCCACCGCCCGATGTTCGAATTCTTTGCCGATAATGCCTTCCGTCCTTAGGCCAAGGCCATCGCGATAGAAGCGAAGCGCCCGCTCCAAGTCGTTAACGCCGATGGTAACCACT
>Ga0156278_1046_pt1 | contig 23011 bp, 17 predicted proteins | sample RifCSPlowO2_12_FD_107927 | JGI IMG/M metagenome (GOLD analysis project Ga0156278, IMG submission 107927) | Acidobacteria bacterium RIFCSPLOWO2_12_FULL_65_11
CATCGCGGAGCGCTCGCCGGCGGAGGGATCACCCTCGCCGTACTCGGGTCCGGGCTTGACGTCATTTATCCTCCCGAGCACGCACCTCTCGCGCGCGAGGTGGAACAGACGGGTCTACTGGTGAGCGAACTCGTGCCCGGAACCCCTCCGCTCAAGCCGTTCTTCCCACTCCGGAACCGTATTATCAGCGGCCTGTCGCGCGCCGTCGTTGTGATCGAGGCGGGGGAGAGGAGCGGGTCGCTCATCACCGCGCGATGCGCCCTCGAGCAGGGCCGAGAGGTGCTCGCCGTGCCTGGCAACGTGCTGAGCGGCCGGAACCGCGGAGCCCACGCCTTGCTGCGGGACGGCGCAAAGATCGTGGAGTCGGTGGACGATATCTTGGAGGAGATTCCGGGGAGCGTTTGTCTGGAGCCGTCCCCCACCACTGAACAGAGACTGCCGAACGCGGTCCCCGATCGGGTGCTGGCGTGCCTCACGCCTGGCGAGGCCACGGATCTTGACGCGATTGCGGAACGATCGGGGATGACGACGGCACGGCTCCTGCCGCGATTGTTCGAGCTTGAACTCAAGGGGCTCGTCACCCGCGCCGGGGGTGGCCGATTCGTACGAAGTTGACAGATCGTGTTAGGGTGAACAGCACTGGCTAGTGGCTCATGGAGCCGCCAGCCACTGAGTCAAATGGCAAAAGCACTTGTCGTGGTGGAGTCGCCGGCCAAGGCGAAGACCATCAACAAATATCTGGGCCGCGATTACAAGGTTATCGCGTCGATGGGACACATCCGCGATCTGCCCAAGAGCAAGCTGGGTGTCGATATCGACCACGATTTTGCTGAAGAGTACGAGTCGATTGCGTCGCGCAAGAAGATCATCAAAGAGCTGAAGGCCGCGGCGAAGGATGCCTCGGACATTTACGTCGCGACCGACCCGGATCGCGAGGGCGAGGCGATCGGCTGGCACCTCAAGCACGAATTGGGGGGGAAGAGGCGCAAGATTCATCGGCTGACCTTCAACGAGATCACCAAGAAAGCCGTTCAATACGCGCTCGAGCATCCGCGCGCGATCGACGAGAAGATGGTCGAGGCGCAGCGCGCCCGCCGTGTCCTCGATCGCCTGGTTGGCTACAAGATCAGTCCCATTCTGTGGGACAAGGTGCGGCGTGGCTTGAGCGCCGGGCGCGTGCAATCGGTGGCGCTCAAGCTGGTGAGAGATCGTGAGCGGGCGATAGAGGAATTCGTCGCCGAAGAGTATTGGCACCTGTTCGCGCGCCTCGCCTGCAACCAGCCGCCCGAATTTGACGCCAAGCTTGTCAAGAGTCACGGCGAGAACATCAAGATTGGCAACGAGGAACAGGCGAAGGCCGTCGTCGCGGCGCTCGAGCGGGCGTCGTGGGTGGTGTCATCGGTCACGACGAAAGAGCGCAAACGGCACGCCGCGCCGCCCTTCATTACGAGCAAGCTTCAGCAGACGGCGCGGTTTCCGGTGAAGAAGACGATGATGCTGGCCCAGCAGCTCTACGAAGGTGTCGAGTTGCCGGGGCTCGGCGTGGATGGACCGATCGGCCTCATCACGTACATGCGGACCGACTCGGTCCGCGTGGGCGACGATGCCCTTGTCGCGGTGCGTGAACACATCAAGGCTGCGTTTGGTGACGAGTACCTGCCCGAGAAGGCGAACGCCTACAAGTCGAAGGCGGACGCACAGGACGCGCACGAAGCCATCAGACCGACCTCGATGCAGTACGACCCGGAGACCGTCAGGCCGTACCTGACCCAGGATCAGTACTCGCTCTACCGGCTGATCTGGAACCGGTTCGTGGCCTCGCAGATGCCACCGGCGACGTTCGATGAAACGACGGTCGACATCACGGCCAACCCGTCGACCGGCTCAGGGCAGGGCGACTATCTGTTCCGCGTCAAGGGCACGGTCCCGAAGTTTGCGGGCTGGATGGCCACCTACGGCCTCACCCCCGGTGAGCCTGAGCAGAAGGAGCAGGCGAGCGGTCCTGGCGAAGACGTCCGAGCGCCAGAGTCCACCGTCGAGCGCGAGGCCGAGGAAGAGGAGAGTGCGGTGTCGGGCGTGCTGCCACCGCTCGCCGAGGGCGACCGGCTGGAGCTCAAGGCGCTCCGGCCCGACCAGAAATTCACGCAGCCGCCGCCTCGTTTTTCCGAAGCGACGCTCGTCAAGGAGCTCGAGGAGAACGGCATCGGCCGGCCGAGCACGTATGCCTCGATTATCAGCGTGCTGCAGGATCGCGACTACGTGGTCAAGCTCGAGGGGCGCTTCAAGCCGACCTCGCTCGGGGTGATCATCAGCGATCTGCTCGTGAAGAGCTTCGACGACATCATCGACGTCGAGTACACGCGCAGTCTCGAGGAAGATCTCGACAAGATCGAGCAAGGCAAGACCAACTACGTCAAGACGCTCGCCGGCTTCTATAAGAAGTTCAAGAAGGATCTGGCCCGCGCCGGCAAGGAGATGCAGAACCTCAAAGAGGGCATCAAGACCGACGAGATCTGCGATCGGTGCGGATTGCCGATGTTGATCAAAGTCGGCAGATTTGGTCCCTTCGTCGCGTGCAGCGGCTATCCTGATTGCACGAACACGCGCGAGATTGAGAAGCAGGAGCCGGAGTCGGAAACGGGCGAAGAGGAGATCGAGCCGTGCGAAAACTGCGGGAAGCCGATGGTCGTCAAGCGCGGACGTTTCGGCCAGTTTCTCGCCTGTTCTGGGTACCCTGAGTGCAAGACGACGCGGAAGCTGATTGCGACCAAGCTGGGGGGGCTGCGGGCGGCCAAGGCGGACCAGATCCTCGACGAGAAATGCCCGCGCTGCGGATCGAATCTGGTCCTCAAGCAGGGTCGCTTCGGCGAGTTCACCGCCTGCACCAAGTACCCCGAATGTCGGTACATCAAGCACAAGACCACGGGCGTCAGATGTCCGAAGGACGCCGACCGGGGCGGCGAGGTCGTCGAGCGCAAATCGCGTCGCGGCAAGATGTTTTTTGGCTGCTCGAACTATCCGGACTGCGATTTCGTGCTCTGGAATCGTCCGGTCAACGAGAAATGTCCCAAATGCAGCACGCCGTTCCTGGTTGAGAAAACGACGAAGAAGCACGGACGGCAGCTGCTCTGCGGCAATGAAGACTGCGACTACGCCCGATCTGAAGAACTGGTTGAAACGACCGCGTAGTCTGCAGTCATGATCCATATCATCGGCGGAGGGCTGGCTGGTTCGGAGGCGGCGTGGCAGGCCGCGTCTGAGGGCGTTCCGGTCACGCTGTACGAAATGCGCCCCGGTCGGCCCACGGCGGTCCACAAGAGCGATCGCCTCGCCGAGCTTGTCTGCAGCAACTCGTTCCGAGGCGACAAGCTCGACAATGCCGTCGGCCTGCTCAAAGCCGAGATGCGCCGGCTCGGCTCTCTCGTCATGCGCGCCGCCGAGGCGAGCCGCGTGCCGGCCGGCGCTGCGCTTGCGGTCGACCGCGCACGCTTCGCGGAGACCGTCACCCGTGCCCTTGGCGAACATCCCCTTGTGACCGTGGTTCGCCAAGAGGTCGTGGCCATCCCTTCCTCGACTGAGCGCGACCCGGTGATTGTGGCTACCGGTCCGCTGACCTCCGATGCGCTCTCCGCCGACATTGCCCGGCTCGTCGGCCGCGAGCACCTCTCCTTCTACGATGCGATCAGCCCGATCGTCTCGGCCGAGTCGATCGATCAGGGCAGGGTCTTTCGCGCCTCGCGCTGGAACCGTAACGTCGGGCCCAGGCCTGACGCCACCTGCGAGGGGACCGGGCGCGCCATCGGTTGTGCCATCGATGATGGCCAGGGCGACTATCTGAATTGTCCGCTCACGCGGGACGAGTACGCGCGTTTTTACGACGCGCTGACGCACGCCGAATCGGCCACGGTCCACGACTTCGACCAGGAGAAGTTTTTCGAAGGCTGCCTGCCGATCGAGGTGATGGCCCACCGGGGCGTGGACACCCTGCGGTTCGGGCCGATGAAGCCGGTCGGACTCGTCGAGCCCCGAACGGGTCGTCCCCCGTACGCGGTTGTGCAGCTTCGTCAGGACAGTCTCGCGGGCGATCACTACAGCCTGGTGGGGTTTCAGACGCAGCTGAAGTGGGCCGAGCAGGCGCGTGTCCTGCGGCTGATACCGGGCCTCGAACGCGCCGAGTTCGTGCGCTTCGGCATGGTGCACCGGAACACGTATGTCAATGGGCCGCACGTGCTCGCCGACACGTGGCAGGTGCGAAGGCTGCCCTCGGTGTTCTTCGCGGGCCAGATGTCCGGGGTCGAAGGCTACGTGGAGTCGGCGGCCTCGGGGTTGATGGCCGGGCTGGGAGCAGCCGCCTTGGCCCGCGGCGAGCCGATCGCGACGCCGCCTCGCACGACGGCCATCGGCGCGCTGGCTCACTACGTGTCGCATGCGGATCCCGCACACTACGATCCGTCGAACATCACGTTTGGGATCATGGAGGCGCTGCCCTCCCCGCCGCGCAGCAAGCTGGAGCGGAAGCTCGCGCTGTCCGAGCGGGCGCTGGTGGATCTTGCGGCGTGGATGTCACGGCATTCATCACTTGCGCGCGGGGCCTCTCCGACACCCGAGCGCGAGAGTCTACGCTCGAGCGCGAGGTCTTTCGCGGCCGGGGGTGGGGCCCCGGCCGCAATAGGAAAAAGCTGACCAGCGCGCCGATGCCCCATCATCTTAAGGACTTCCTGCAATTTCTCAAGCTCAATCGCAATGCATCGGCACACACCGTGCGCGCGTACGGCAGCGATCTCACTCAGTTTCTCGGTTGCGTGGCGCGCGGGGCCGATGTCAAGGTGGGCGATCTCGATCCAGCGCGCCTCGATCGCCAGGCGATTCGCGCCTTCATGGCCGAGCTGCACCGCGAGCGGCAGTCGCGCGCGACGGCCGCTCGCAAGCTGGCGGCCGTGCGGACGTTTCTGCGATATCTGCGCCGCGAGCGGATCATTGCCGACAACCCGGGGGCATTGGTCGCGACGCCGAAGCGGGAGGTCCGCATGCCCGCGCACCTGTCGGAAGATGAGGTGACGGCGCTCATCGCGGCGGCATCGGACCAGACGCCGCTCGGACGCCGCGATCGGGCGATTCTCGAGCTCTTCTACGCCTCTGGACTCCGTGTGAGCGAACTGGCCGGACTCGACCTCGAGGACGTCAATCTCGGCGCCAAGATGACCCGGGTACTCGGGAAGGGCGGCAAGGAGCGGATCATCCCGTTCAACAGCAGCACCGCGAAGGCGATCCGCGCGTATCTCAGCGATCGGGACCGGATAATTCGCTCACGGGCGAGCGCGGGTCCGGCTGAAGCCGGACGCCACGTACGCGCCCAGCCGTTGTTCATCAACTATCGCGGCGGACGGCTGACGGTGAGGAGCATCGGTCGACTGGTCCGGCGTTACGTCGCGGCATCGAGCGCCCGGATGGGCATTAGTCCGCACGCGCTGCGGCACTCATTTGCAACACATCTGCTCGAGCGTGGGGCCGACCTGCGGGCGATTCAGGAGTTGCTCGGCCACGCGCGCCTGAGCACGACGCAGCGCTATACACACGTCAGTACGGCGCAGCTGCTCGAGGTGTACCGAAAGGCGCACCCTCGAGCCTAAGACGCGGCGGCGACGGGCGGCGTCAGCGGCGCGGCCCGGCGGCCGCGGGGGAATTCGATGCCAAGCGTCTTGATCTTGTAGTTCATCACCCGGGGACTGATCGAGAGGAGCTCGGCCGCGTCCTTCTGCACCCAGTTTGACATCTTCAGGGCTTCAACCAGGGCATGGCGCTCGATGTCGTCGAGCGGGATGCCGGTTGGAGGAATCTTGACCACCGGCGCCTGATCGCGTCCGCCGCCGGCAGTCGGCGTGTCACCGAGACGCAGATCGGCCGCCGTGATGACCCGGCCCTCGGCCAGCAGCATGGCCCGCTCGATCGTGTTCTCGAGCTCACGGATGTTGCCGGGCCAGTTGTAGCGCATCAGCAGCTTCTGCGCGTCAGCGTCAAGTCCATCGATCCGTTTCTTCAACTCGGCAGCGAATCGCCCGATGAACGTGCTGGCGAGCGACACGATATCCTCCTTGCGCTCGCGTAGCGGCGGCATCTCAATGGAGACGACGTTGAGCCGATAGTAGAGGTCCTCGCGGAATTGGCCCGCCTGCACCATGGCCGGCAGATCGCGGTTGGTGGCCGCAATCAGCCGCACGTCGACGCGCAAGGTTCTGGTGCCGCCGAGGCGCTCGAACTCATGCTCCTGCAGCACGCGAAGGATCTTGGCCTGCGTGCTGGCGCTCATGTCGCCTATCTCGTCGAGAAACATGGTTCCGCCGTCGGCCTGCTCGAAGCGGCCGATGCGCTGCTTGTCGGCGCCGGTAAACGCGCCCTTTTCATGGCCAAAGAGCTCGGACTCGAGCAGGTTCTCCTGCAGGGCGGCACAGTTCACCTTGACGAAATTGCGCGCGCTGCGGAGCGAATTATGGTGTATCGCACCCGCGATCAGCTCTTTGCCGGTTCCCGTCTCCCCGCGGATCAGCACGGTCGTGTTGCTCTTGGCGACCTTCTTGACGATGTCGAGCACGCGTTCAAGCGCCGGACTCGATCCGACAATCCGGTCGAAGTTGTAGATATCCTGTTGGGTGCCGCGGAGGTACTCGAGCTCGTGCTTGAGGCGCTTGACCTCGAGGGCCTTCTCGATCTTGACCTCCATCTCCTCGATTTCGAACGGCTTCTGCACGTAGTCGAAGGCGCCGATCTTCATGGCCTCGACCGCGGTGTTCACCGAACCGAATGCCGTCATCAGGATGACGGCCGTCGTGGGGTGCAGCGCCCGGCAGGTGCGCAGCACATCCATGCCATCGCTGCCGCCCATCTTCAGATCGCTCAGGACGACATCGAAATAGTTATCGTGCAGACGCTCGATGGCGGCGTTGCCATTCGAGGCTTCTTCTACCTCGTGGCCCGCGCCGGTGAGCCCGCGGAGCAGTCCGCGCCGCAGCGCGTCGTGGTCATCGGCAATGAGAATGCGGCCCATGTCTTGTCCCCTCTGTGTGAACCGGACGGAATACTACTTGATCCACCCTGTGGTGCTCGACACGGGCAACGTGACGCGAAAACGTGTGCCCGCGCCGCTGCTGTTCACGTCGATGCGTCCGTCATGCGCGTCGACGATCTTCCGCACGATGGCCAACCCGAGACCGGAACCCTGGGGCTTGGTCGTGAAGAAGGGATCGAAGATCTTGTCGGTCAGATCCGCCGGCACGCCCGGCCCATCGTCGAGGATGTCGACAACGACGGTCGCCGCCGGGGGCTCGACCCCAGCGAGAGCCGGGCCCTCATCGCTCGTGCCGGTCGCGGCGCTGATCGTGATGTGACCGCTGCCGTCAAGTGCTTCGAACGCGTTGGCCAGCAGGTTGACGAACACCTGACACAACTGATGCTGATCCCCATCGATGACCGGCAGGTCGGACGCCATGGCGACGTTGACCGAAACGGCCCCGCGCGGGGCTTTGGTGTCGGCCATCGTCACGGCCTGGTGGATGACCTCGGCGACATGGGTGCGCTCGACCTGCAGCCGGATCGGCCGCACGAACTCGAGCATCTCGACCACGATGGCGTTGGCCAGTTTGGCCTCGCTGATGATGTCGGCGAGCAATGACTGCGCGTCGGTCGAATCGGGAACCTGGCGCCGAAGGAGGCCTGCCATCACCTCGATGCCCGCCAGCGGATTCTTTAGTTCGTGTGCGATGCCCGCGGCCATTTCACCAAGCGACGCCAGACGATCCCGCAGACGTTCTCGTTCTTCGAGCTGTTCGACCTGCGTCAGATCCTTGAAGAACATCACGGCGCCGATCGCGCGGCCGCCGTCGTCCTTGACCTGCGACAACGTGTAACCGATGACGCGATCGAGATCCTTCAGGCGCAGTTCGGCGCGGTTGGGCAAGTGGCTCAACTCGAAGGCGCTGGCGAGCACGCGGATGACGGCCGGCCGATCCCGGAGAACCTCCGCGAACAGGCGTCCCAGATCGCCTGGCTGACGCGTGAGCCCGAAGATTCGATACGCCTCGTCGTTCATCAGCGCCAGCGTGCCGTCGCGTCGAAACGCGATGACGCCGTTGCGCATACTGGTGACGACCTGCCGGAAGAAGCGGTCCTCTGCCGAGCGATCCTCAGGCGCCGAACGGCGGCTCTTAGCGAGCCGGTCGCCGCGTGGAGACGTCAGGGCGGATCGACGAGGGATTCGCGAGCGGCGACGCCGGGTCATCTGGGGGCACACTGGCCGTGTTACTCGATGGCGGCGGGGGGCAAACACTGTGCCCGCGCTCAACCGGAACCGAGAGGGAAAAAGCCGACTGAATCAATGAGTTACGGCGTAGACGACAGGGGCAAGCATAACAGAATCGTAATCCACTAACCGTTTTGTCGCACCTCGGCGAGACCCGTGGCGACGTGCAGCTCCTCCCACTGGTGCATGAGATCGCCAACTTGCCACATCAAGGCCTGATGCTGGTCGATGAGAGGCTGCGCGGCGATGCGGTCGTTGTAGAAGCCCGGCGCGGCCATCTTTTGCTCGATCTCGCGAATGGCCGCTTCGCATGAGGCGATGCGGGTTTCGAGCTGGTCGATCTCGGCCCGACGCGCCTGTTTGACCCGTTCGCGCCGCCGCCCTTCGGCGTCGGCGCGCTTCTTGTTCTCGTTCCGGTCCTTCTGGCTTTCTCGCGATGCCCCATCATTCTTAATTGCGTGGGGCCCCACCCCGGACGCACTCGCGGCATTTTTCACTTCTCGCGGGGCCCCACCCCCGCTCGTCTCGCTCGCCGCTTTGCGCTCGCTCGGGCCGCGGGCGCTGCGCTCGTGCGTATCTAGAACGGAATGTCGCCGACCCGCATTTGGATGGCTCCCATCCTGCCATCCTGCAATTCTGCCATCCTGCAATCCCTGTGGGTGGTCCTTGTGCCAGAGGTATTCCTTGTAGGTGCCGGGATAGACGATCGCCTGGCCGTTGGCAACTTCAATGATCTTCGTGGCCAGCCGCTCGACGAAGTACCGATCGTGCGACACAAAGCTGAGCGTGCCGCCATAGTCGACGAGCGCGTCGAGCAATACTTCTTTGGAATCCAGATCGAGATGGTTCGTCGGCTCGTCGAGCAACAGGGTGTTCGATGGGCACAGGAGCATCCGCGCGACGGCCAGGCGGGTTCGCTCACCACCAGAGAGCACCCGTACGGGCTTGTAGACATCGTCTCCAGAGAAGAGGAACCCGCCGAGGATGTGCCTGATCATGGGGACCATCTGCAGGGGTGATCCCGAGGCCAGCGTCTCATAGACCGTGAGGGAGGGATCGAGCCGCGTGGCTTCATCCTGCGCGAAGTACTGGATGACGAGGTTGTGGCCTTCGACACGCCGACCATCGTCTGGGGACTCCGCCCCGGAGAGCATGCGCATCAGCGTTGATTTGCCGGCGCCGTTGCTCCCGACGAGCGCGATGCGGTCACCTCGCTCGATGTGCAGGTCGACGTGGCGGAAGACCACAAGGTCTCCATACGCCTTCCGAGCGCTCTTGAGCTCGAGCACGGTACGGCCGCTCTTGCCGCACGTGGGGAAATCGAAGTGGATTCTCTTGTGCTCGGGCGGCACCTCAATCGGCACGACCTTCTCGATCAGCTTGATTCGGCTCTGGACCTGCGACGCTTTGGTGGCCTGATAACGGAAGCGATCGATGAACATCCGGATGCGCGCGATTTCTTCGTCTTGTTCGCGCTTCGCCTTCCGGAGCGCATCGATCCGCGCCTGATGCTCGACGAGATACGCGCTGTAGTTGCCCACGTAGTCGGTCAGCTTCCTGAGCGTGAGGTCGGCGATGCGCGTGACGACGGCGTCGAGAAAGAACCGATCGTGGCTGACAAGAATCACGGCGTGCGGGTAGTCGTTGAGGTACGTCTCGAGCCAGTTGCGCGCCTCAAGATCCAGATGATTGGTGGGTTCGTCAAGGAGCAGCAGGTTTGGCTGGCCGAGCAGCAGCTTGGCGAGCGCGATTCGCATCTGCCATCCGCCTGAGAACGTCTCGGTCGGTCGCTCGAAGTCGGCCCGCTTGAAGCCGAGGCCAGAGAGCACGGTCGCCGTCTTGAGGTCGATGCTGTAGCCGTCGTGCAGCCGGAAGCGATCCTGCAGGTCGCTGTAGCGGACCAGCATCGAGTCGTGCTCGGATTCCGGAATCGACGGATGGCCGAGACGCTCTTCGAGCGCATGCATCTCGGCCTTGATGGCCAGCAGGTCGCCAAAGGCCGCCGCGGCCTCATCGACGAGCGTGCGGCCCGCATGCGTCAAGCCATCCTGCGGCAGGTAGCCGACCGTCAGGGAGGCCGGCCGCAGGATGGCGCCTGAATCCGCCTCCTCGAGGCCGGCCATCATTCGCAGCAGCGTGGTCTTGCCGGCGCCGTTCGGACCGCACAGCCCAATCCGTTCGCGGTCGGTGATTTGCCACGTGACAGAATCGAACAGCACGCGGTCGCCGAACGATTTCGTCAGCTCAGAGAGCTGGATCATTCTCCCAGGGCCTTGGCGGCTGCCGCCAGGACCTGTGGCACGCGGAACGGCTTGGTGAGATAGCCGGCGACGCCAAGGTTGACGGCCTCGATGGCGCTCGACTCGGTCGAGAAACCGGTGATGATGATGACCGGCAGATCCGCTTTGTACCGCTTCGCCTCGCGGATCAAAGTCAGTCCATCCATCCCGGGCATCTTGAGGTCTGCGATCAGCAGATCGTACGGATACATCCGCATGCGCTCGAGCGCCGATCGTCCATCAGGGGCGACATCCACGTCGTATTCGGCGAGTGCGAGCGTTTTCGCCAGCAGATCCCGAATGCTCGCCTCATCGTCGACGACGAGCACGCGCGGGCGCGCGGCTCCGCCAGCAGGTCGGACGGGCGCGGCCGACGCGGCCGGACGCGAGCCGCCTCGTGGACGCTGGCTGTCGAGCCATGCGTCGATGTCACGCTTGCGGAAGCGCCACTGGCGGCCGACGCGCACCGCCGGAATCTTGCCGGCCTTGATCAGGCGGTAGACCGTTCGCAGGTTGACCTGGAGGTACTCCAAGACCTCTTCGGTCGTCAGAAACGTTTCATCGATCATGGGATCGGCGTCCCGGCGCCGGCGTCACGGGTAACTCGACGGTAAACACGGCCCCGCCGTCTGGGTGATTCGAGGCGACAATCTGTCCGCCGTGCTCCTGCACGATTCCATAGGCGATGGCCAGGCCAAGCCCGGTGCCCTGGCCGACTTCCTTCGTCGTGTAGAAGGGCTCGAACAGGCGCGAGAGCACGTCAGGCGCGATCCCGCCCCCGGTGTCGCGGACGGTCGCCACCACGGCATCCTTCGTCGGTCGCACGGCGGTCGTAATCTCGATGCGGCCGCCGCCGCCCGCCGAGGCAATCGCGTGCTCGGCGTTGATCACGATGTTGAGAAATACCTGGTGCAGCAGCAAGGAATCGCTCGAGACGCGCGGCAATTTCTCCTCATAGTGTCGCACGACTTCGATGTCGGCGGCGCGACACGCCGACGCCCGCAGCGCCACAACCTTCTGAAGCACCCCGTTGAGGCTGACCGCCCGGCGCTCCAGTCGCCGCGAGCCGGCAAAGACCAATAGGTTGCGCACGATCTTCGCGGTGCGATCGGCCTCGCGGTAGATCGTCTGCAACTCCCGCCGCAGCGGCTTGGGGAACGCCCCGGTCGTGCGCAGCAGTTCCAGGTGTCCCAGGACGCCCTGGAGCGGGTTGTTCAGCTCGTGGGCGATCCCGGCGATGAACTGACCGAGCGCCGCCAGCTTCTCTGACTGCGTGAGCCGCCGCCGCAGCTCCTCCCGTTCGGCTTCGAGCTGAGTCTGCAACGTGAGATCGCGGGCGACGATGACACTCCCGACGCGATCGCGCTCGTTGTTGAGCAGGTCGGTCACCGTCACCATGAACGGGCCGCGCAGCGTCGGGTCGAGGATCTCACGCGTGGTGGGCTCCGAGGGCCCGACGGGCCGGACCGATGCGGACAGCTCGCCGAGCCACGCGGCGAGTTCGGGCCCGATGCAGTCCGCGAGCGGCTGGTCGAGCAACTGCTCGCGTGCGCGCCCCAGACGCGCGGCGAACGCCTTGTTCACGTGTACGATCCGACCGCGCCGATCGGAGACGGCCACCAAGTGTGCGATCGAATCGAAGGTATTTTCCAGCTCACGCCGTGAGCGCATGACGTCGTCGAGCAGCTGCATGTTCTCGATCGCGCCGGAGAGCTGCCGCCCAAGCTCGTCCGCGCGGTCGAGGAGGTCTAACTCGCCGCCGGGCTCGATGCGCACGCCTTCGAAGATGATCGTGCCCAGGGCGCGGCGACGGCCACGCAGCGGCACCGTGACTGTGGAAGTCACGGTGGCGTCGGCGCCGCCCATCGTCTCGGCGCGCGCGCGACGCATGGCCGCCGCCACGGGCGACAGCGGATCGTCTGCATCGACGCGGGCATCACGGGCGGCGTGATCGGCGTCCGAGGATGCCTGGAGCACCAGATGACGCGCGCGGCGATCGTGAATCCACACCGAGGTGCGATCGGCGCCGAAGAGGCGGTTCGCCCCGTGACAGAAGATGTCGAGCCCAGCTGCCAGGCCGAGCGTCGCCGAAAGGCTCTCGGAGAACTCATCAAAGACTTGGCGGAGGTCGCGCTCGAGCTCGTCCCGCTGGCGAAGCCGGCAGAGCTCCAGTGCCGTCAAAAACGCGTCGGCCACCTGCGGGGCCTCGTGTCGCACCGAGGTGGCCGACACCGGACCGGCGAATCCGACGGCCAGCAAACCCACGCGGTCGGTGCCGTGCGCGAGCTGAAAGAGGAGCGCCGCCCGCGTATCAAGACGGCCCGCCAGATCGGGCATCTGCCGATCGGCGTCGGTGACCAGCAGCGGCGCCCGCCCGGCGAACGCCGCCGCCACGAGCGCCGCTTCATCGGCGGCGGGCAGCCAGGGGTCGGTATGCAGCACCTCGAGGCCGAACCCTGAGGTCGCCTGCATGGCGCCGTTCCGCGGATTGTGTTCGAAGAGCAGAGAGCGCGTGCCGCCCGTCACGTCGAGCGCATGCTGATGGAGGTGCGGGAGAAGATCGGTCAGCCGCGGTGTGTGAGCGAGCAGCGACACCAGGACCGCCGGCGCTGTCGCGGTGCCGGTCGGCGCCTTCCCGTCGGAGGGACGGGTCAGTCGCCGTGTTCGTGTGTCTCCGGACATCAGTAGTTTGACCGAGGATGGGCCGGAGCCCGATCCGCTTCACGCAGGCGCAGGCGGGGACCGCTCGGCTGCCGATTGTACGCGATCGATCGATCGTCCCTCAACTGGCGTGGTCGTGGCCCGAACCGTGGGCACTCCCTCCAAGCGATTCACTGCATTGAGGTTAGAGCCTTGACCAGCGTCGGAAGGTCCTCAGCATGCGCTTCAGGCCATTGCCCGCCATCTGCCGTCTAATTACCTCAATGAAGAGAGGACCGTCGCGCTCCGCATGACGTGGACAGACGAAGAGCTCGTCGCGCGATCCATCAGCGGCGATGCCGACAGCTTCAACGAACTCATCCGGCGATGGGAGCGTCCCATCTACGCCCTCGCGTACCGCACGATCGGTCGGGAGGAGGACGCGCGCGACGTGTGCCAGGAGACGTTTCTCCGCGCGTTTCGAGCGCTCCAGGGCTTCCGCGGTCAGGCCAAATTTTCCTCGTGGCTGTATCGGATTGCGCTCAATCTGTGCCACGACTGGATCCGGCGGGAGCGGCGGACGCCGGTCGTGCAAGCTCCCGAGGATGTCGACCTGATGGCTCTGGCGGCCGCAGCCGGGCCGTCAGAGTCAGTCGAGGATCTGCTCGCGCGCAAAGACCTCACGCGCGCGGTCGAGCGTGCGATGGCGCTGCTGCCCGATGAACAGCGGACGGCGATCGTCTTGAAGGAGTATCACGATCTGACCTTCCAGGAAATCGCCGACCTGGTGGGCTGTCCGCTGAGCACGGTGAAGACGCGCTTGTATCAGGGACTCACGGTGCTTCGCCGAGAACTGGCGAAGAGTGGCGGGTCGGAGCGGCCCCGGCTGAGATCCGTTGCGGGTCGGACCTCTTGATATCGGGTGGGATTGAGGATCATGAGAGACACACACTGCGATTACTCTGGCGATCGAGACGAGGCGCTCGTCGCGTATCTCTACGATGACATCGATCCGGCCGCGCGCGCCCTGTTCGATGCGCATCTGACAACATGCGCGGCGTGCCGTGACGAGTTGTCCGGGCTCGCGGGCGTTCGCGCCCGGCTCGGGCGGTGGCTGCCCCCGGAGCGCCAGCCAGCCGCCGCCAGCCGCTCGTCGCCAGCCACGAGCCACCAGTCACCAGCCACACGGAGAACGTGGTGGCGGGAGATTCCGGCGTGGGCGCAAGCGGCTGCCGCGCTACTGTTTCTTGGCGTCGCCGCTGGCATCGCAAACTTCGACGCGCGTTACGACAGTAGCGGCCTCAGTGTGCGGACCGGTTGGTCGAAACGCGCCGAGAGCGCCGTGCCGGCTCCTGTCCGTGGACCAGAGACAAATGCTCCCTGGCGGTCGGACATCGCCGCGCTCGAACAGCGGCTTCGAGCTGAGATCGGCCGGTCGAACAATGCAGGGACCACCCTCGCGTCGGTGGCGACGCGGCCCGATCGCCCGGCAGCGGCGCTCGACGCTGAGACGCTGGGGCGTGTACGGTCACTCATCGGCGACAGCGAACGGCGCCAGCAGCGTGAACTTGCGTTGCGCGTCGCCGAGATCATGCGCGACGTCAACGCACAGCGCCAGGCCGATCTTGTCAAGATTGATCGGAGCCTGGGCCTGATGCAGAACAACGCCGGCATGGAAGTGTTGAAGCAGCGCGAGCTGCTCAATTACGTCTTGCGCACGTCCCAAAGACAGCGATAGGGAGGTTGATCGTGAAGGTGATCATGTCAATGATGGTCGGCGGGCTCGTGGCGAGCGCGGGCATGGGGTCCGCGCAAACCACGGCCGAGGCGAGGGCCGCCGCCGAGCAGCGGCAGTCACGTTATCAGATTGGCGTGATGGAGCGGGTCCTCGAGGGTGCCGTCGAGCACGGGGCCTCGGAAATGCGGAGTCGCTGGCAGACGGTGATGCAGACCGAAATGCTCATCTTGGACAACGCGCGCGTCCGCGGCTTCAGGCTGGAAGGCTACGGTGTGTTCTTCGACGTCATCGTGCCGTCGGTCGAAGGGACGCTCGCCTGGAGCTTCCGCGTGCTGGATCAGAACGACCTCGGTCTGAACAGCGCCCTTCAGGCGATCAAGGCGTACGTCGCCGCCGCCGGCAACGCCGACCTCGAACAGGCACTCAAGCGGATCGAGCTCCAGGTCGATCCGACCATCCTGGCGCGAGCCGCGTCGCCCTCTGCGGGCTCTGGGGCCAGAAACGCGGTTGGGTCGGCTGCGTCGACCGGCGCTGATAAGGCTCCAGCCGATCCGATCCTCAGCGATCCGTTGGAAACCTTCCGGACCGAGGTGAAGCAGGCACTGATGGACGCCATGCTCGATCACAGCAGTTCGCTTGGGATTGGCCCGGCTGAGTGGCTGACCGTGGCGGCCCGTCGCAACGAAGACCGGCCGCAGCTCGCGCCGGCCGACAGCGACGCCCGGACCGTGTTTATTCGCGTCCGTGGCAGCGATTTGCTGGCGTTTCTAGCCCGCCAGATCTCGCGCGAAGAGGCACTCAAGCGCATGGAGGTGCGAGTGTTCTAGAATAGCGCGCATGTGCGCGTCGCTCAGGCCTCGCCTCCTCTTCGTTCTGCTGTCGGGACTTGTCGTCGCAGGCTGCGGTGACCCCACCGTCAACCTCAAGCAGGGTTTGCAGCTGGAGATTGTTTCCACCGGCTGGTTCGACGCCGGCATCGTCGACGGTAAGAACAAGCTGGTCCCAGCCCTCGTCATTAAACTGCAGAACGTCTCGGACCAGAACCTGGTATCCCTGCAGATCAACGCCATCTTTCACCGCGTGACTGAGACCCAAGAGTGGGGCACCGGATTCATCACCGCGGCAGGGTCCGGTGGCCTTCGGCCGGGGATGACGACGGCGCCTCTGACTGTGAAGTCGCACCTCGGGTACACCGGCACTGAGCCGCGTGCCGAGATGCTCAATAACTCAAGGTTCGTCGACGCGAAGGTCGATCTGTTCGCCAAGTACGGATCGATCCAATGGACGAAGATCGGCGAGTCTGTCATCTCGCGTCAGCTCCTCGCCCCATGACCCCGGCGCGGTCCGCGTGACCGGGAACGTCTCGCCGTCGCTGGATCGACGCCTCGGTCCGTTGGACGCCGCTGCCATCGTCGTCTCCAACGTCATTGGCGGGGGCATCTTTTTCGTCCCGATTCTCGTGGCGCAGATCCTCCCCGACGCCCGATCGATTCTGATCGTCTGGGCGGTCGGCGGCGGACTGGCCTTTGCGGGCGCCATGGCGTACGCCGAGCTCGCGGCGCTTCGGCCTCACGCGGGCGGCGAATATGTATATTTGCGCGAGGCGTACGGGCCAGCGGCCGCGTTTCTGAGCGGATGGACGTCGTTTGTCGCCGGGTTTTCAGGAGGCATTGCCGCCAGCGCGTTGGCGCTGGCCGATTACGTCGGGCGGTTCGCCCCCGCAGCGGCTGACGTCACGCCGCTCTTGACCCTCCCCGTGCCCGGCATTCCGCTCAACGTGTCGCCCAAGACGCTGGTGGCGCTCGTCGCGATCACCGGATTAGCGCTCGTGCACATTCGGGGTTTGCGACTGGGCCGTGTCGTGCAAAACGTGCTGGCCGGGACGAAAGTTGCGGCACTTGTGATCTTTGTCGCCCTCGGCTTCGCCATTGGCCGTGGAACGCCGACGCCGCTCGTGAGTTCGGCAACCACCGGCATCACGCCAATGCTGCTGGCGCTCATTCCCGTCATGTTCACGTATTCGGGCTGGAACGCCGCAGCGTACGTGGCCGAGGAAGTGCGATCGCCGGAACGGAACCTGCCACTCGCGCTGGGGCTGGGGACGCTGGCGGTCGTCGCGATCTATCTGGGCCTCAATGCGCTGTATCTGTATGCCGTCCCGATCGCCGAGCTGGCGGCGGTTCCCGGCGCCCGCCTGATTGACACCGTCGCGGAGCACCTGTTCGGCGTGGTCGCCGGCGGTCTGCTCGCCGCCTTCTCGATCGTCAGTCTCGCGGCTGGAGTGAGCGCCATGCTGATTGCGGGCCCGCGCGTGTATTTCGCGATGGCGCGCGACGGGGTATTTGCGGCGCGCGCCGGCGACATTCATCCGCGCTCGCGCGCGCCGGTGGGTGCCGTGGTCGCGCAGGCGATGTGGAGTGGCGTCCTCGTCCTGTCGGGAACGCTGTCCGAGCTCGTGAGCTACACCGGGTTTGCCGTAGTACTCTTCTCGGCCATTGCCGTAGCGGCGGTGTTCGTGCTGCGGTATCGGCAGCCCAACGCACGGCGTCCGTTTCGAGCCTGGGGCTATCCATGGGCGCCGGCGATCTTTGTTGCTGCGAGTGCTGTGATGCTCGTCAACGAAATCTGGCGGAGCCCCGGTACCTCGGCGGCGGGGCTCGCCATCATGACCGCAGGGGTGCCGGTCTACTGGTGGATGCGCCGCCGGGCCGTCAACAACACCGACAGCGTCAGGAGCAGCCGCGCGCCATCGCTGGCAGTGAACCCCAGCCGCGATCGGGGCGAGCGTCGAGCCAGATAGTCCAGCACCGCGCGCGCCGCCCGGGTGGTCAACGGTCCCGTCGCTCGCAGGTCCACGCGACCGAGATCGCCGCTACGTGCTGACGCCGGACACGGCTCAATGATACAGTCGGAAAATCGATGATTCACGCGACAACGATTCTCGCGGTCCGGCATCGTGACCGCGCCGTCCTGGCCGGCGACGGACAGGTGACGTTCGGCCAGACTGTGGTCAAGCAGCGGGCCCGCAAGATTCGGCGGCTCTACAACGATCGCATTCTCGCCGGGTTTGCCGGCTCGGCGGCCGATTCGTTCGCCCTGTTTGCGCGGTTCGAGTCCAAACTCGAGCAGTATCGTGGCAACCTGGAACGCTCGGCTGTAGAGCTGGCGAAGGACTGGCGCACCGATCGCATCCTCCGGCGGCTCGAGGCGATGCTGGTCGTGCTCGACAAGACATCGATGTTCCTGCTGTCGGGTACCGGCGATCTCATCGAGCCCGACGATGGCATCGTGGCCATCGGCTCCGGAGGGCCCTACGCGCTGGCTGCCGCCAAAGCGCTCGCGCACAACACCGATCTGGACGCGCGCGCGATTGCCGAGCAGGCGATGGCGATTGCCGCGGAAATCTGCATCTACACGAACGCCAACATCGTGCTGGAAGAGCTGTAGTGGCCATCTCGCTGCCTGAAACCACGCAGACCTCGGCCGACAGCCTGACGCCGCGGCAGATCGTCGCCGAGCTGGACAAGTACGTGATTGGTCAGGCCGCAGCCAAGCGGGCCGTGGCCATCGCACTGCGCAATCGGATGCGGCGCCAGAAGCTGGCGCCGGAGCTCGCCGAGGAGATCGCGCCGAAGAACATCCTGATGATCGGGCCGACCGGCGTCGGCAAGACCGAGATTGCCCGGCGGCTCGCGCGGCTGGCGCAGTCGCCGTTTCTCAAGGTCGAGGCCTCGAAGTTCACCGAGGTCGGGTACGTCGGACGCGACGTGGAGTCGATGGTCCGCGATCTGGTGGAGCTCGGCGTCGACATGGTCCGCGCGGAGCGTCTCGATGAGGTACGCGGGAAAGCCGGACTGAACGCCGAAGACCGCCTGCTCGACATCCTACTGCCGCCCACGCGGCCGACCTCACCCGACGAGGACGTCTCCGCCGTGCGCGAGCAGCAGCAGCAGACGCGCGAACGATTCCGCGATCAGCTCCACGCCGGTCGCCTCGACGACCGGATCGTCGAGATCGATGTCAGGGAGAAATCGTTCCCCTCCTTCGAGATCTTCGCCGGGTCCTCTATCGAGGAGATCGACGTCAATCTGAAGGACATGTTGCCTGGTCTGTTCCAGGGCAAGACGAAGCGGCGACGGATGAAGGTCTCCGAGGCCGTGGAGTACCTGACACAAGAAGAGGAGCAGAAGCTCATTGACATGGACAGTGTCGCGCGGACGGCGGTCGTTCGCGTGGAACAGGCCGGCATCATCTTCGTTGACGAGATCGACAAGATCGCCGGGCGCGAAGGGGGCCAGGGTCCGGACGTGAGCCGCGAAGGCGTGCAGCGCGACATCCTCCCCATCGTCGAGGGGACGACGGTGAACACGAAGTACGGCATGGTGCGCACCGATCACATTCTGTTCATCGCGGCCGGCGCGTTTCATGTCTCAAAGCCGTCGGATCTGATTCCGGAGCTGCAGGGCCGGTTTCCCATCCGCGTGGAACTCGAGCCGCTTGGCAGAGAGGAGTTCGTGCGAATTCTCACGGAACCGCGCAGCGCACTCGTCAAGCAGTACATGGCCCTGATGGAGACCGAGGGGATTACGTTGACGTTCACCGCGGATGCGATCCACGCCATTGCGGACTTCGCGACGAGAGTCAACGAGCGCACCGAGAATATCGGCGCCCGCCGCCTGCATACCGTGATGGAAAAGCTGCTCGACGAGATTTCCTTCGAAGGACCGGATCTCGTCGAGAAGACGGTGACGATCGACGAGGCGTACGTCACGAAGATGCTGGCGGCCATCGTCAAGAATGAGGATCTGTCGCGGTACATTCTGTGACGCAGGAGGGGTCGTGAAAGAGACTCCCGTCCCCTTTGTCGTGCTGCTCCTCGTCGCGGTGCTCACCGCCGCCTGTGGCAAGAGGGGCGCGCCGCTCCCGCCCCTTGTCAAGCTCCCAGCCGCGCCCGCCGAGCTCAGGGCTGAACGCCGCGGCGACACGGTTCATCTGCGGTTCACGGTTCCGAAAGCCAATACCGACGACACGCGTCCCGCAAACGTGGCCCGCGTCGACATCTACGGGTTCAGCGGCCCCCTCGCGGTGACCGACGAAGATCTGATCAGGCAGGGCACGCGGATCGCCAGCGTACCCGTCAAGACGCCGCGCGATCCGAACGACACCATCGAGCCCGGCGAATCTGAGGACGGGTTGGCGCCACTTGTGGGCGACGGACTCGATCAGGGAGCGAGTACCGGCGTCCAGGAGACGCTGGCGCCGGCCGGGACGAGTCCTGCCGCACCAGGCGCGATCGTGCGAACCTACGTGGGTGTGGGCGTGACGGCCAAGGGGCGCAGGGGGCCCTTCTCGGTGCGCGCGGCCGTTCCGATCGGGCCGTCGCCCTTGGCACCGAGGGGGACGAGTGCGACGTACGACGAGCTGACCATCACGATCACGTGGCAGGCGGTTGACGGGCCTGCCCAGGAATCAGCCGCCGGTGCGCCGGCGGCGGCCGGCACCACGCTGAGAGCGATTGCGTACCATGTGTACGAAGTCCCTTCGACCTTTGTGCCTGAAACGTCCGGCTCGATCCGGATGCCACAGCAGACCGTCGCGGCAGAAACGCGACTCACGGACGCGCCCGTAGCGGACACGCGGTACCTCGACACGCGCATGGCGTGGGGTGCGACGCGATGTTATATCGTCCGGGCGGTGCTGAGTCTTGACGCGCTGGCCGTGGAGGGTGGCGAGGCGTCGCCGGCCTGCGTCACGCTGATTGACACGTTCCCACCCCTGGCGCCGACCGGGTTGCAGGCGGTCGCCGGCGAGGGAACGATCAGCCTGATCTGGGACGCCAATGCCGAGATGGATCTGGACGGGTACGTCGTGATGCGGGCCGTCCGGCCCGGCGAGGCGTTCATATCGATCACCCCAGATCCGATTCACGAGACAACTTTCAGGGACGAGGTGCCGGCGGGCGGTCTCTACGCCTATGCGGTCGTGGCGGTCGACCGGGCCGGCAACCGCAGTCCGTCGTCGAACCGCGTCGAAGAGACCGGACGGTGAGTTACCATGGGATTGCTGATTTCGGATTGTGGATTGTTGGTTGGTACCGCGTTGGTGAGCACGACGGATCGAGCTTGGCTTAGATGGGCCGACCAATCGGCAATCAGCATTCAGCAATCAGCTATGTAAGGAGTCACCTATGAAGCTCTTCGTCGATACCGGCAGCATCAAGGACATCGAGGCCGTCGCGGCCCTGGGCATTCTCGATGGCGTGACGACCAATCCGTCGCTCTTGGCGAAGGAACCGGGCGACTTCCGGCAGAATCTGAAACGGATCTGCGACATCGTCAAGGGCCCGGTGAGCGGTGAAGTGACCGCGACCGATGTCGCCGGGATGCTCCGGCAAGGCCGCGAGATTGCGAAGATTGACGACCATATGGTGGTGAAGGTGCCACTGACACGAGACGGCATCAGAGCGTGCAAGACGCTTTCGGGCGAAGGCATTCGTGTCAACGTGACGCTGGTATTTTCAGCGGCGCAGGCCATCCTTGCCGCCAAGGCTGGCGCCACCTTCGTCAGCCCGTTCGTCGGCCGGCTCGATGACATCGCGACCAACGGCATGGATCTGATTCGCGAGATCGTGGACATCTACGACAACTATGAGTTCGCGACCGAGGTTCTCGTGGCGAGTTGCCGCCATCCGATTCACATCGTCGAGGCGGCCCGGATGGGGGCCGATATCTGCACCTGCCCGCCGGCGGTGATCGACCAGATGTTCAACCACCCGCTGACGAGCATCGGGCTCGAGAAGTTCCTTGCGGATTGGGAGAAGTCGCAGGCAGCTCGCGTCTGACCAGCCACCAGCGGACCGGGGGCCTGCCGCCAGCCCCCATCCGACCCGCCGGTTGGCGCGACATCCCGTAACGCGCCGTAATGTCTGGCTTTGGCCGGACTACAATAGAGGCTGGTCTAGCGTGCTTCTCACCGAACTGGGCAGTGCTTTTGCAAGAAGCCGACCGACCCCCTTCAGACGTGAACGTCAAACACGCATTGATGCGCAAGATACTGTCGCTGAACGTGCACACCGCCGGTACAGGAGCCACAGAAGGCGCTGAGGGGACGTCTGCGGACGCGGGTGCGCCGCCCGGTCGTCCTCTCATGAACCTGTTGGGTCGACTTCCGGTGCGAAGGATTCTTCGGTACACCGGCCTGAGCCTGATGCTGGCCGTTGCGATCCTTGCCGCGTCCCTCGTAGCATCGCTGACGGTCGATCTGGGGCCTTCGGTGCGCTCGTACGCGGAATCGGCCGGGTCCAGGTACATCGAGCGGCCGCTTCACATCGGCAAGCTCTCGATCCATCTGCTCACGGGCCGGGTCGTCGTAGAGGATCTGGCGATCGAGGGCGTGCGTCCCGGAGATCGACCCTTCTTCACCGCGAAACACATTGCAGTGGCCCTCGACTGGACTACGGCGTTCCGACGCATTCCGGAGATCACGATCGCGTCGGTGGAGATGACCGACTGGCAGATGCTGGCTGAGAAATGGGAACGCGGGAGGCACAACTTCCCGAAGTTCGGGCGCGATAACCAAGAACCCGACGGACCGAAGCGCTTCGAGACGACGCTCAAGTATCTGCGTGCCTCGCGGGGTCAGTTCACGTTCGAAGACCACGGAGCCCCGTGGAGCATCGTATGCCCGAATCTGAATATCACCATCGGCAACGTGCCGAACTATCACGGCGAAGCCGTGTTTACCGGCGGCATCGTGCAGATCCAGGATCATCTGCCGATGTGGACCGACATGAAGGCCCGTTTCGTGGTCGACGGATCGCAGATTCGCCTGGACCGTATCGACTTCACCTCTGACGGGTCGACCACCGTCGCGCGCGGCGCGGTCGATACGGCGAAATGGCCCGAGCAGAGCTACGACTTCGAGTCCCGCATGCACTTTCAGCGCATGCGCGAGTTGTTTTTCAGGGACGAGACGTGGCAGCTTGCCGGCGACGGCGATTTCACTGGCAAGTTCCACATTATCAAAGGCCCCGATGACACCCCCGACAGCTACGATTTGAGC
>Ga0156278_1147_pt1 | contig 22929 bp, 21 predicted proteins | sample RifCSPlowO2_12_FD_107927 | JGI IMG/M metagenome (GOLD analysis project Ga0156278, IMG submission 107927) | Acidobacteria bacterium RIFCSPLOWO2_12_FULL_65_11
CTCTTTTTTCTAACGAGGCCCTGCCTCAGACCGTGCCCCTCTCTCCGAACCGTACGCAACATGCTCGACGGTCTGAGGCAGGGCCTCGTTAGTTCTTCTTCTTCAACAGAGTCTTCAGCTCTGCAAATGACTCAATGGTGACGTCGGCCTTCGACGGTCCCAGGTCCACGAAGCCCGTGTACTTGATCGTCTTGAAGCCTCTGTCGTGGGCCGGGTTGATGTCGGTCGACGGCTTGTCGCCCACCATCGCCGCCTCCTGAGGCTCGATCCCCCGCTCTCGGAGCTCCTGGGCCAGCACGTCGTAGAGCGTCCCGTCCTCTTTCGTGTATCCCTTGTATCTCGGGTCGACCGTGCTGGATTCCAGATTGATCTTGCCCTGAGGGGTCACGAGCTCCTTGAAGTATTTGACGAGACCCTTGCCCTTTAGAAACTTGGACACGATGTCGGTGCCGACCGGGCCCAGGGTCTTCTTCATCTCGGATACAACCTGCAGCTCGATGCCCTGCGCCTGAAGGTGCTCCAGGGCATCGACCAGGCCTTCGCCGATGTCGAGCAGTTCCTGCTCCTTCTTGCTGAAGAGCTCGATGGCCTCTTGCTCGCCGCCGAGCACGAAACGGTGGATTTCGTCTCGATGCCCTTCCTTGACCCCGCCGTAGCTGCCGTACTTCTCCTTGAGGATCCTGTACTTCCTGATCCTGTCGGGGATGAGCTCAGGCTTCCCCAGCTCCTTGTAGATCTCACCGAACAGCAGCGGGTTTCTCAGCCCTCCGGGCTCCATAATGCATTGCCCGAAGTCGAACCCGACCCATTTGACGTCCATAACTCCTCAAGGTCCGGCTCAAGCCGGACACTACGGCAGTCCGGCTCAAGCCGGACGCTACGACGCGCGCCTGACGACCTCGACGATGCCGTTGTCGCCGTCCACGCGGATGATGTCGCCATTCCTGATCGAGTTGGTGGCCTTCCACGTGCCGACGACTGCGGCAATGCCATATTCGCGCGCCGCGATGGCCGCGTGCGTCAGCATGCCGCCCGTATCGGTGACGACGGCAGAGATCTTGAGAAAGAGCGGCGTCCACGCGGTGCCGGTGTAGGGACAGACCAGGATCTCGCCGGCCTGCAGGCTCGGGAAGTCCTCGAAGTTCATGATCACCCGGGCCGGCCCTTCGACCTTGCCGGGCGCCCCGGGGAACCCTTCGAGCCGTTCGACCACTTCCTTCTCGCCCTTTGGATGCAGCACGTCGTCGATGATGCCAAAGACTTTGATGGCGATCGGATCGGTCATCGTTTGGGGGACGGCGCCCACCGTGAGCGGCGCGTCGGCGTCGGCCGCGTTCTGCGCGCGGTCCTGCTTCCGCTCCTCCACGAGGACCGGCGTCAGCGTCTGGTAGTGATGCGCGCCGATCTTTTCGCTGCGGATCAAGTCGCTCAGGATCTCGACCAGTTCGTGGTACGTCAGGTAGAACACGTCCTCCGGCTGCGCGAGCAGGCCGAGCTTGCGGAGACGCCGGCCGGCGGCCATCAGGGAATAATGGAGCGCGGCCGTGCAGCCCTGGTCGATGTAGAACCCGTGGTCCTCCTGGTAGGCGTAAATCTGCTGGGCCACCTTGAGGAACCGGCGGAACTCCTTCATCGCCTTTTCGTCGAACTTCTTCTCGCGCTGAAGCTTGGCCTCGAACGCCTTAATGGCGTCGTTCCGCTTCTTGATGACGTCGGCCCGCGCCTTGTCGAAGTTCCAGCCGTCGTCCATCCGCCGGAAATAGCTCTTGATGGTGTCGAGCACCGGCCCCGGATCTTCCTTCCAGGTCGGGAAGAGGACGTCGAGATGGGCGGCCGAGATGCGGTTGCCGTAGGTATTGAGGAACGCCGTGAACCGCTTCAGCCAGCTCTTGCCGGCGGGCTTTTTCTCGAGCGCCTTCATCAGGGCGTCGCCCTGCGTCTTGAGGAACAGCGCCTTGAGGCCCGTCTGGGCCGCCAGCTGCGCCAGCTTCCAGAGCTCCTCGTCGGTCTTGGCCGGCATACCCTCGAAGCCCTTGAGCAGGGTGACGAAGTCCTTTTCCGCGAGGCCAAGGTTCTTGCAGTAGGCTTCGAACTCCAGATAGAGCCCGTCGGCCGGGTACATCAGGATGAAATGGATTTCCCAGGCGCGCTGGTTCATCTGCTCGGCTTTCTTGACGTGCGCGAGCAGTTTGGCGATCGGAAGGCTGTCGGCTTTGTCGATCTGAAGCGCCTTGATGTTCCTGACGATCTCGTTGATGTACTTCCGGTAGTACTCCGGCCAGTGGTCCTTGTTCCATTCGAGGAGCTTGCCGAACTTCTTCGCGCGCTCGCCGATTTCCTTCGGGTCGTCGATCAACGTGAAGCCCAGATAGACTCGCCCTTTGTGGATCTTCACGAAGGCGCCCTTGCTGGGCGGCAGCTGGGTCTGATCGGCCGCGACGTGGTAGCCCCACGCGTGATGCTTCTGGATCGTCGTCATGCCCATCGGCGAGATGGGATAGGGCTGGTGCAGATCGTCTCTGAACCAGAACAGCTCCTTGTCGATCTCGGGCCGCAGCGTCCGCATGGCGGAGATGCTTCGGTCCGTGGACACCCCTGCATTTTTGCTCATTGCGTCACTTCTTTTTCTTTTTCGATGTTGTTTTCACAGCCGTCGTTTTCTTGACCGCCTTCTTCTTCGCCGACTTCTTCGCGGCCTTCTTTTTCCCCGGGGCCGACTTTTTCGCCGGCGCCTTCTTGGGAGCTCTTGGCGGCGTCACCGCAGAAGTCTTGGCTGGCGCTTGAGCGTGCGGAGTCTCTTCGAGCCCGCGAATCTTGCGGGTCTGCAGAATGTAAAGGATTTTATCTTGGAAGGCCCATTCGACGTCAACGTTGAAGCCGAAGTGCTTCTCGATGCGCTTGCCGACGGTGCCGATCTCGACGGCCTCTTTGTCCGAAATGCTGGGCACATGGGCGCGGTCGGGCGGCACGTGCTTCTCCGCACGCCCCGCCCCGCTGTCATCCATCGTCACCATCACCGTCTTTTCGACGATGCGCTTTTGCTTGATGGCGAGGGTGGCTTTGTCGAGAGCGAAGAAGTCGTTCATGGACTTGCCCGACACGACCGATTCGCCCAGTCCCCAGTTGGACTCGATGACCATCTCGCCGAGGTTCTTGGTGATCGGATTGGCGCTGAAGAACACGCCGGCGCTGTAGGAGTCGACCATCAGCTGCACGATCGGCGCGATGACGCCGTCCTGGTGTGCGAGCTTCTGTCGAAAGCGGGCGAAGGCCGCCCGTGCGGTCCACAGCGACGACCAGCACTCGCGGACTTTCTCGAGCACCTGATCTTCGCCCACCACGTAGTGGTAGGTGTCCATCATGCCCGGGAAGGACGAGACGGGAGAGTGCTTGACGGCCACCGACGAGCGCACGGCGACGTAGCGCTGCGCCTTGGTCACCAGGTGCGTGTAGCGCGTGCGGATCTCCTGATCGAGATCCCCCGGTATCGTCGCCGCCGCGATGAGCGCCCGGATCTGTCCGGTCCGCTCTTCCACGCCCAGGTAGTCCTCGAAATTGAGGGTGGCGGCGATGGCGGCGATCTTCTGTTTCAGCCCGTTGACCTCGATGACCCTGGTCAGCGCGTCGCCGGTCACACAGAAGCCGCCCGGCACGCGGATGCCGGCGCGGGTCAGCTCGCCGAGGCCGGCGGCCTTGCCGCCGCATCGCTCGGTATCTGTCAGTTTGATTTCCTCGAACGGTAGAACAAGTGTGCTCATGATTTTTCCAAAGACAAGGGGATCAGCAAATGGCGATTATCCCTGCGGCGAAGGGCTTGTCAAGGCCGGGCGCTCGTACCCGGGACACCGGAGGACCGGCAGACGCGGATACTTCGGGAACGCGGGATCGCTGGCCGAGCGCTCGCAGCAGTAGAAGACGGCGCGGGCGGACGGGACCCGCCTCGCGTGCGTGCAATCCGCACAAAGCCCCGCAATGTCACGCTCGGCCGGGTCTGAACTGCTCACTTGTAAGTCTCAAGTTTGAACGTGCTTTACTCGGTGTTATCCCCCGCTTCGACATCTCAGCGTCGATATCGAGTGCCGTCCGCCTGCCGGAGACGCCGCCAGGCACCGTCCAGAAGACCTCGAATTCCAAGCCGTCGGGATCCTTGGCGTACAGCGACAGGCTCGTGCCGTGATTCGACGAGCCGACCAGCGCACCGACCTCCATCAGCCGTTGCTGCGCGCGCGCCAGGTCCCGGAGATCGGCGACTTCCCACGCCGAATGATAAATGCGCGCGACCCGTTCGTCGGGCGGCAAGGCGCCGGGCTGCTCGAACAGGCCGAGATCGTGGTCGTCAGGGTTGCCGGGGATCTTCAGAAAGGCGGCGCCGGGCCGTTGCCTGCTGACCTCGAGACCGAGCACGTCGCAGTAAAAACGGACGCTCCGCTCGACGTTCGACACCCACAGCACGATGTGCTGCATCCGCGCGATCCCGAGGCCCTTTGCCGCTGTACCCATCGTGAAAATCTCCTCCGCGCCGGTCATTATGCTCTACCCAGACAGCTCCTGGCGCGCACTCGCCAAGATGGCCACGAGTGCGGGGTGGCTCATGCGGCGCTCGACCGAGATGGCGTAATACCGCACGCGGACCTCATCGATCTGGCCGATCCGCCGGACGCCGTACTGGCGCGTCACGTCGTGCGCGATGGCGCTCGGCACCGGAAACAGCGCCCACCCGTTCTCGCCGACGACTTTGAGCAGCGTGCTGTCGTCGAATTCGCCGAGCACCACCGGGTGGATGTTCTGCTCGTGGAACCAGTCGTCGAGCGCGCGCCGCAGCGCCGACGTCTCAGTGGGCATGAGCACCGGCGCCCCCTCGAGCGATTGTGGAAACCCCTCACCATACCGTGTCGCGAGGGCTTCGGTCCCGAAGAAGGACACGCCACACTCCCCAAGCAGATGGCTGAACGCACGGATCTTCGCGGTCGGCGCCACGGGCGTGTCGGCCACCACTACATCGAGGCGGTGTACGGCCAGATCGGCCAGCAGCCGCTCGGTCTGACCCTCACGGCAGACCAATCGCACCGGTTCCGGCATGTTCAACACGTGCTGCAACAGGCGGTAGACAACCAACTTCGGAACGAAGTTGGCGATCCCCACCGCCAGCCGGAGCGGCCGGCTGGCGGGTCGGCCCTTCAGCGTTTCCTGGAGCTCCCGCCCGATCGCAAAGATCTCGTCGGCGTACCGAAAGACCGTCTGTCCCATCTCGGTGAGGACCATCCGGCGGCCCGAACGCAGAAACAGCTTCTCGCCGAGCGTATCTTCGAGCGTCTTGAGCTGGCCACTGATGGTCGGCTGCGCCAGGCCGAGCTGCTTACTGGCGCGGGCGACGGTGCCCTCGCGCGCGACCGTCCAGAAGTACAGCAGGTGGTGGTAGTTAAGCCATTCCATGGTTTTTCCGATGTATGCCTTCCAAACATTCTATTTGTGGATGCTATCAAGAATGCGGTATTTTCCCTGTCTCGACGGCACGCTGACAACCGCGTCAGAGCCTCGGCAGTCACCGCACAACCAATCAGGAAGAAGGGATTCTATGGCACAGCAAAGAACCGTGGACGTTCACAATCACCTCTACCCCAAGGAATATCTGGACTTTTTGGCCGGCCGCAAGGGTAAACAGCACCGCGCCGAGCAGACCGGGCCCAACAGCTACCTGCTGTGGGACGAGGACGTCATCATCGCGCACATCGACCGCGCCGGTCACTACGACCCGGTCCAGCGGATCGCAGACCTCGACAAGGCTGGTCTCGACACGCAGGTCATGAGCAAGACGATTCCCGACCCCTCGGTGCTGCCGCGCGACGAAGGCATCTACTGGTCGACGAAGGTCAACGACCACTACGCCGAGGTCTGCGCGAAGTATCCGCACCGCCTGTACTCGATGGCGTGCCTTCCCTACCAGGACGTGGACGCGGCATGCAAGGAGCTCGAGCGCTGCATCAAGCTTGGGGTCAAGGGCATCCAGATGTTCTCGAACTGCAACGGCGAGGTCATGTGGAACATGAAGTTCGACCCCATCTTCAAGATGGCCAGTGACCACAGGCTGCCGATCCTGATGCATCCGACGACGCCCTTGACGAAGGACGCGATGAAGAAGAGCCGCATCCCGTATCAGCTCTACGGCTATACGGTGGATACGAGCCTTGCCACCGTGGCCCTCATCTTCAACGGCGTCTTCCAGCGCCACAAGAACCTCCACGTCGTGCACGCGCACCTCGGCGGCGTCGTGCCGTATCTGGTACGGCGGCTCCAGGACTCGTGGAAGGGCTACTCCAAGGAGTGGGGTCTCTCGCTCGACGAGCTCCCGGCGGACACGTACAAGAAGCGCGTCCATCCAGACACGACGTCGTTCTACCTGCCGGCCATGAAGTGCTGTCTGGAATGGGTGGGCCCGAATCAGATGGTCATCGGCACCGACTACGCGCACCGCGTGGGCGATCCGGAAGGCGCCATCAGGGCCGTCCTGGATCTCGGCAAGCAGGCGGGTCTGTCGCCCGACCAGATCGATCGGATCCTCGGCAAGAACGCTGAAGAACTGTACAACCTGCCGCCGATGCCAGAGGGCAAGGGCGCACCGAAGCGAGCGACCGCGTCGGTCTAGGGACGAGAAGCTAGGCTAGGGACTGGAGGCTGGAGGCTGGGCACGTTTCCCCTGGCCTCTAGCCTCTTTTCATTTATTCCGGAAGCGTACTCGGCGGAGCGAACAAGCTGCGCGCAACACGCCGCCCGTAGATTTTCACCACATCCTCAGAGTAAGCTGATGCGGCCCGATTTCGCGGCATTCGCCGCTTCGTCGGGGCTCGCCCGAACCTTGGAAATCGTCTTCTACTATTTGGCAGCCGCCAGCGTCGCGAGTGCGATCCTGGCTGTGACTCGCCGAAACCCCGTGCACAGCGTGCTCTGGGTGCTCGCCCTCTTCTTCCATGTCGCGGGGATTTTCCTGCTCGTCAGTGCGGCGTTCCTGGCCGCCGTGCAGATCATCGTCTATGCGGGCGCCATCCTGGTGTTCTACCTCTTCGTGCTGATGCTGCTCGACCTGCCGCGCGAGCAGGCGGGAGCGCGATTCGGCACGCATTGGCCGCTTGGAGCGGCCGCCGGGCTGATGTTTGCGGCGCTGATGTGGTACGCGAGCCAATCGGATCTCGGGCCACCGGCGGCGCCTCCCCCAGAGGGTGGCCCAGCGCTTGGAAGCCTTGCGGCCGTTGGAACCGCGCTCTTCACCGAGTTCGCGCTGCCCTTCGAGATCGCCTCGCTGATTCTTCTGGCCGCCATCGTGGGCACGATCGTGATTGCCCGGAGAAGGAGGGAGTCCTGATGGTCCCGGCGGGCGCGTGTCTGGTACTCAGCGCGGTGCTGTTCGGAATTGGCCTCATCGGGTTCCTCAGCCGACGCAACCTTATTCTTATGCTTGTCTCGGTTGAGATCATGCTCAACGCCGTCAACGTCAGCCTCGCCGGCTTCAGCCGGCAGCTGCAGGACCAACGCGGCCAGATCCTGGCCCTGTTTGTCATCGCGGTGGCGGCCGCCGAGGCGGCGGTCGGCTTGGGGCTCGTGCTCGCACTGAATCGAAACCGTCCGGGAGTCAGTGTGGAGGACCTGACCCAGCTGAAGTGGTGACGCCAGGCATGGAGTCTGTACCAGTCTTCTCAATCACGCCCCTCGTTGCGATTCTGATTTCGGCGATCGGCGCGCTCCTCATTGCCGGCACCGGGGAACGCCGCGCCAACCTGCGGGAATTCTGGTCGGTCGCCGCAGGCATTCTGCAGGTCGGCTGCGTGGCGTCGATGATTCCCGACGTCCTGGCGGGTCGCACGCCTCAGGCGATCCTCTTCAAGGTCCTTCCTGGAGTCGAGATCGCCTTTCGCGTCGACGCCTTCGGGCTGCTGTTTGCGTTGGGGGCGGCGGCGCTCTGGATCGCGGCCTCGTTCTACTCGATCGGCTACATGCGCACGCTCGAGGAGCACGCGCAGACCCGCTATTTCTCGTGCTTCGCCCTGGCGCTCACAGCCACGATGGGTGTGGCCTTCGCCGCCAACCTGTTTACGCTGTTTCTGTTCTACGAGGCGCTGACGCTCGCCACCTATCCCCTCGTGGCGCACAAGGAAACGGCGGAGGCCAGGGCCGGCGCCCGCAAGTACGTCATTTATCTCTTGGGGGCGGCCAAGCTGTTGCTCGTGCCGGCCGTCATCGTGATCTACAACGTCGCCGGCACGCTCGACTTCCGGAGCGGCGGCATCCTGCCCGCTGAGGCCGTGGCGGCGCAGCCGGGGTTGCTGTATCTCATCTTTGCGCTCTTCCTGTTTGGTTTTGCGAAGAACGCCGTCATGCCCATGCACAGCTGGCTGCCCGCCGCGATGGTGGCCCCCACGCCGGTCAGCGCGCTTCTGCATGCCGTGGCCGTGGTGAAGACGGGGGTCTTTTCCACGCTCCGGGTGTTCCTGTTCGTGTTCGGTCCCACGGCCATGCGACAGCTCGGCGCCGACAACCTCGCGCTGGGGGTTGCGGCCGTCACGATTCTCGGAGGGTCGCTGCTGGCCCTCGGCCAGGACAACATCAAGGCACGGCTAGCCTTCTCGACCGTCAGCCAGCTGTCCTACATCATCCTCGGCGGCGCGCTCCTCAACGCCAACGGCGTCCTCGGCGGCATCACGCACATCACCAACCACGCCGTCTCGAAGATCACTCTCTTCTTGTGCGCCGGCTCGATTTACGCTTCCGCGCACAAGACGGAGGTCAGTCAGATTTCCGGGCTCGCCAAGCAGATGCCGTGGACGATGGCCGCGTTTGCGATCGCGTCCCTGAGCCTGGTCGGCATTCCTCCGGCATCCGGATTCGTCTCCAAGTGGTACCTCGCGCTCGGGTCGCTCGAGGACGGGCATCCGTGGCTGCTGGTGGTGCTGCTGGCCAGTTCGCTCCTGAACGCGGCGTATCTCGGCCCCATCGTCTACAAGGCGTATTTCGAAGAGGCGCCTGACGAGGGGCACGATCACGGTCACGTCCGTGAGGTGCCATGGATGGTCGTTCCCCTGGTCGTCACGGCCGTGGGGAGCCTCCTGCTCGGTATCTATCCGGCTCCTGTCCTGAAGCTGGCCGGGATGGTGTGGCGATGAAGTTTCTCGAACGGCAGCTGGAGGATCCGGCGCGCTTGACGCGCCTGAAGCGCTGGTTCTACGCCGGTCTGGCGGTGGTTGCCCTGAGCGAAATCGCGGCGCCGTATGTCTTCCACGAGGAGCACGCAGAGTTCGCGTTCGAAAATCTTCCGGCCTGGGAATCGGTGTACGGGTTGATTTCCTGCGCCGCGATCATCATCGGGTCGAAGCTGCTCGGGAAGCTGTGGCTGATGCGTCGGGAAGACTACTATGACCGTTGAGTGGGTGCACCCAGGGCTCGTCCTGATCGTGGGCGCGTGGGTCGTGCCCTTCGTCAAGGGCAGACTCAAGCAGCTCGCCATGGTGCTGCTCCCGACCGCGGCGCTCCTGCTCTGCCTTCGCATGGAGCCGGGGACGTACGGCACGGTGGCTTTCCTTGGACAGGAGCTCGTCTTTGGCCGCGTCGATCGGCTGAGCCTGGTTTTTTCGTACGTCTTTGCGCTCCTGACGCTCATCGGGATGGTCTACGCGCTCCACGTGGACGACGACAGCCAGCACGTGGTGGCGCTCACCTACGGCGGCGCCGCCCTTGGCGCCACGTTCGCGGGAGACCTGCTGTCGCTCTTCGTGTTCTCGGAAATCATGGCCGTGTCGGCGGTGCTCCTCGTCTGGCTGCGCCGTACGCCGGCTTCCATCGCCGCCGGGTTCCGCTACCTGCTCGTCCACGTCTTCGGCGGTCTGTGCCTCCTGGCGGGCACGGTGCTCATCTGGTCCCAGACCGGCTCGATCGCCTTTGGGAGCATGTCGGCGTACGCGGGGAGCGCCGCGTTCGGGCTGATCCTGGTCGCCTTCCTCATCAATGCCGCCGTGCCGCCGCTTGGCGCCTGGCTGCCCGACGCCTACCCGGAGGCCACCGTGACGGGAGCCGTCTTCATGACGGCCTTCACCACCAAATCGGCGGTCTACTGCCTGATTCGAGGATTCGCCGGGACGGAGATTCTCGTGTGGTGGGGCGCGGCCATGGCGCTCTACGGCGTCGTGTACGCCGTCCTCGAGAACGACGCGCGGCGGCTGCTCGCGTACCACATCATCAGCCAGGTGGGCTACATGGTGTGCGGCGTGGGCATCGGCACCGAGCTCGCGATCAACGGCGCCACGGCCCACGCGTTCGCGCACATTCTCTATAAGGCGGTTCTCTTCATGGGCGCCGGCGCCGTACTCGAAGTCACCGGCCGGCGGAAGCTCGGCGAGATGGGCGGGCTCTACAAGACGATGCCCGTAACGTTGACGCTCTACATGGTCGGGGCGTTCGCCATCTCGGCGGTGCCGCTCTTCAGCGGCTTTGTCAGCAAGTCGATGGTGGTGTCCTCAGCGGCCGAGACGAGCCGCATGGGTATCTTCCTTGCCCTCACGCTGGCGTCGTCGGGGACCTTCCTCCACACGGGGCTCAAGCTTCCGTATTACATGTTCTTCGGTAAGGATTCCGGCCTGAGAGGCCACGAGCCGTCGTCGAACATGCTCGTGGGCATGGGTCTGGCGGCAGCGGCCTGCGTGATCATCGGCGTCTTCCCTTCGCTCTTGTACGAGCACCTTCCGTTTGCCGTGGAGTACGCCCCCTATACGGCGCGGCACGTCACCGACACGCTGGGGATGCTGGGCTTCACCGCGCTCGGATTTTTCCTGCTGCTCAAGCACCTGGATCCCGAGCCGAGCGTCAGCCTCGACACCGACTGGTTCTATCGCCGCGGCGTGTCGGCTGTGCTGCCGGGTCTCAATCGCGGGCTGGCCCTCATCGAGGGCGTGGTGGGGCAGGTCTACGAGGTCGTGATGCAGCGCTACGTGCTCGGCGCCGGGTCGCGGCTGCGCGATCTCGATGCTCGAGCGATCGACGCCGCAGCGGTGGGCGTCGGCCGCTACACTGAAACCTTGAGCAGGGACCTGAGAGGGACGGTCACCGGCAACGCTCAGTACTACGGGCTGGTCATGGCCGCCGGTGTGTTGGCGGCTATCGCGCTGGCGGTGTTCGGCCTGTGACGACCTACCCGATCCTCTCGGTCACGACGTTTCTGCCCCTGGTGGGAGCGGCCGCCATCTTCTTCCTGAACGAGCGGCTGGCTCGGTGGATAGCCCTGGCGACGACGCTCGCCACACTGGCTCTCTCCGTCCCGCTCTACCTGCAGTTCGACAAGGCCTCGAGCGCCCTGCAGTTTGTGGAAGTCGCGCGCTGGATTCCGTCCTGGAACGTGAGTTATGGGATGGGCGTGGACGGCATCAGCCTTCCGTTCGTCTTTCTGTCGGTGCTGATGAGCGTGCTGTGCGTGGCCGTCTCGTGGACGGCCGTTCAGACACGCGTGCGAGACTTCTACGCCGCCCTGCTGGTGTCCGAGACGGCGATGGTTGGTCTGTTCGCCGCCACGAATTTCTTCCTCTTCTACCTGTTCTGGGAGCTGATGATCGTTCCGCTGTTTCTCCTCATCGGCGTGTGGGGAGGACCCGGCCGCACCTACGCCGCCGTCAAATTCCTGATGTTTACGCTGGCCGGCAGCGTGCTGATGCTCGTCGGGCTGATCGCCCTCCTGTACCTGGGCAACACGCTGGACTTCCAGGAGCTCGCCGGGGCGACGAGGCTGAACCCGACGGCCCAGGCATGGCTCTTTGTGGCCTTTCTGGCCGCCTTCGCCGTGAAGGTGCCCATGTTCCCCGTGCACACGTGGCTGCCGGACGCTCACACCGAGGCGCCCACCGCCGGCAGCGTGATCCTTGCGGGAATTCTCCTCAAGATGGGCGCCTACGGGTTCCTGCGCATCTCTCTGCCCATCCTCCCCGATGCCGTCCAGCTCTTTCTCACGCCGATGCTGGTGCTCTCCGCGACAGCCATCGTCTATGGCGCGTACGTGACGCTGGCACAGACCGATGTCAAGCGTCTCATCGCCTATTCGAGCATCAGCCACATGGGCTTCGTGACGCTGGGGATCTTTACGCTGAACCGCAATGGTGTTGAAGGCGCGATCCTCCAGATGGTGAACCACGGGATCGTCACCGGCGCCCTCTTCCTGTGCATCGGCATGATCTACGAGCGCACGCACACACGCGAGATCGCCGATTACGGCGGCCTGGCTAAAGTCGCGCCGATCTACTCGACGTTTCTGGCGCTCTTCTGTCTGGCCGCTGCAGGATTCCCGGGGCTCAATTCCTTCGTCGGCGAGTTCCTCATCATCAGCGGCGGCTTCAAGGCCCGGGCCTGGCTCGGAGTCATGGGGGTGTGGGGCGTCGCCCTCGGCACCACGTACATCCTCTGGCTGTATTACCGCGTCGTGCTCGGCGAGGTCCGGCCGAAGCTGCGAGAGCTCCGGCTCGACCTCAACCTCCGAGAGGTGGCCACGCTGGTCCCCCTGGCGCTGCTCGTGCTCGTCATCGGTGTCTATCCGGAGATCGTCCTGAGCTTTCTTCGCGCGTCGGTGACACAGCTGCTGGGAGCGGTCTCCGGGGCGGGCACGGTGGGGCGCCTGTGACGGATCTGCTTCTCCTCCTGCCCGAGATCGTGCTGGTTGTCATGGCGCTCTCGCTCATCGTCGTCGCGCGCCGTGTCGAGCGCGCTCAGTCTGCGGCGATATTCACGGTCATCGCTGCCGCTGCCGCCATCTTCGCCGGCTGGGCGTTTTCGGGTGCTGGCCCTGCGACTGGATTCGGCGCCACCATCTCGGGCGACGGCTACGCCCAATTCTTCAACGTGCTGTTTGCCGCCAACCTGGCCCTGGCCGCGCTCCTCTCCGTGAAGCACCTCGACGCGGAGCACGTTCGGCCGGCCGAGTTCTATGCGCTGCTCTTGCTGAGCTCGACAGGCATGATGCTGGCCGCGGCGGCCACCGACCTCCTGGTGGTCTATCTCGGACTGGAGCTGATGACCCTGTGTTCGTACATCATGGTGGGGATCACGCGTGACCGATCGATCTCCAATGAGGCGGCGATCAAGTACTTCCTCCTGGCCTCCTTCGCATCGGCGCTGCTGCTCTACGGAATAAGCCTTGCCTATGGCGTCACCGGCGCCACCGATTTCCAGGCGATCGCCTCGGCGGCGTCCTCGCGCGGCCTGGCCGGGCACCCGCTCCTGCTCGTCGCCGTCGCGCTGGTGGCCGTGGGACTCGCCTTCAAGATCGCGGCGGTGCCGTTTCACGCGTGGGCCCCCGATGCCTACCAGGGGGCCAGCGCACCGGTCGCGGCCTTTCTCGCCGCGGGCTCGAAAGCTGCGGGTCTGGCGGCGCTCGGACGCGTGGGCCTCATCGCGTTTGCGCCCGAGCAGCGCGTCTGGGCGGGGATCCTGGTGGGGCTCGCGGCGCTCTCGATCGCGGGAGGGAGCTTGCTCGCGCTGTCCCAGTCCAACATGAAGCGTCTGCTGGCGTATTCCTCCATCGCGCATGCGGGATACGCGCTCTTGGGCCTGGTCTCCGGAACGCCCGACGGGATCTCCGCGACGATGACGTACTCGTTCGTGTATGCCTTCATGACGCTTGGCGCCTTCGGCGTCGTCATCGGCCTGGGCGAGCGTGGAGAAGATCTGGCGGGCTTCCGCGGCCTGGCGGCGACCGCTCCCGGGACAGCCGCGCTGATGTTGCTCTTTCTCCTGTCCTTGACCGGCATCCCGCCAACGGCGGGATTCGCCGCCAAGTTCGGCGTCATCCTGAACGCCGTGCGATCGGGCCATCTCGTGCTGGCCGTCCTGGCGGTGGTGTGCAGCGTGGTGTCGGCGTTCTTTTACCTGCGAGTGGCGGTCTACATGTATATGACCGAGCCGCAGGGTGTGGCGCCGGGACGCCTGCCGGCTGAGGTGTCGGCCGCGCTGGCCGTCGCCGCGTTTCTTACCATCATGGGCGGGATGTTTCCCGAGACGTTCACGGCGTGGACGGTGCCCCCGTCGTAGCCGTAACGTACATGTAGAATGGAACTTCCGAGAAAGGGGCCGTACGCCTGTTCGTGGGCTGCTGACTGATGAGTGAATACCTCGGCATCGTGATCTTCTTCGTCCTGTCAGGGGCGGTGGTGAGCGCCTTCATCCTGCTCTCATCGGTGCTCGGCCCGAAGAAGCCGTCGGCGGTGAAATCAGAGCCGTTCGAGTGTGGAGAGGTTCCCTTCGCTCTCCCAATGGGCCGTGTCGACGTCAAGTTCTATCTGACGGCGATTCTGTTCATCCTGTTCGACGTGGAACTGGTGTTTCTGTATCCGTGGGCGGTTGCGTACCGCGGGCTCGGCGTCTCAGGCCTGGTGGAGATGGTCATCTTCGTGGTGATCCTGATGGCCGGGTTCTTCTACGCGTGGGACAACGGCGCGCTCGAGTGGAGTTGAAAAGCGCCTGCGGCCATGCCGAAGCGGCGGTCATGTAACACCGCAGCGAGGCATCGGCGTCAGTTCGCGGCGGGGGTGGGGCCCCGCCGCCAGTGATTAATGTGGGGCCCCAACGAGCGGAGTAATAAATGTCTGAAGCAGGATTCTTCACCACTCGACTCGACGAGGCCGTCGGCTGGGCCAGGAAATTCTCCATCTTCCAGTATCCGTTCGTGACGGCCTGCTGCGGCATGGAATACATGGCCACCGCCTGCTCGCATTACGACGTCGACCGCTTCGGCGCCGGCTTGCCGCGATTCTCGCCGCGCCAGGCGGACGTGCTCTTCGTGGTCGGTACCATCAGCCACAAGATGGCGCCCGTGCTCAAGCGCATCTACGATCAGATGGCCGAGCCCAAGTGGGTCGTCGCCTTCGGGGTCTGCACGTGCACGGGCGGTTTCTACGACAACTATGCGACCGTCATGGGCATCGACACGATCATCCCGGTGGATGTCTACATCCCGGGCTGTCCCCCGCGGCCGGAGTACGTGCTCGACGGCCTGATGAAGCTGCAGGTCAAGATCCAGGAGCACGGCGTCAGCGGGGCGCGCTCGGCTCCCGAGAGCCGGCCGGCGGAGCTCGTCCGATGAATGCGGCGTCTTTGATTCAAGCGCTCAGAGATCGTTTTCCGCACGCGGTACAGGCCGCCCACTCGTACCGCGGCGACGCGACCGTGCTGATTGGCCGGGAGTCTCTGCTCGAGGTGGCGCGGACTCTGAAAGAAGACCCCGCGTTTCAGATGAGTTTTCTCATGGACCTGACGGCCGTGGATTTCTCCGCGTACGGGAAGAAGCGATCGCCAGCCTTCTTTGCCCACTCTGGCGTGGCCGTGAAACCTTCACCGGAGATTCCAGACGAAGAGCCATGGCCCGGCCCTCCAGCGCCGGCGCGCTTTGTGGTCGTCTGCCATCTGTTTTCCCTGCCCCTCAAGCATCGGCTGCGAATCGAGATCCCTGTCGAAGAAGCGGATGCGGAGGTCGATTCCCTGACGTCGGTGTGGGCCAGTGCGAACTGGCTCGAGCGGGAGGTCTGGGACATGTTCGGCATCCGCTTCCACGGACATCCGAATTTGAAGCGCATCTTGATGTACGACGAGTTCGTCGGCCATCCGCTCCGAAAGGACTACCCGGTCAACAAGCGACAGCCGCTCATCGGGCCGATCAACTAGCGATCCAGGCGCCATTGATGGATCCTACGCAGACACCCAAGAGCATTCCGGGGGAACCGGAAACCCGGGAGATGCTCCTCAACGTCGGTCCCGCGCACCCGTCCATGCACGGGATCATCCGCATCATCGCCAAGCTCGACGGCGAGCAAGTGCTCGACACCGACGTCGAGATCGGCTTCCTCCATCGAGGCTTCGAGAAGATGGCGGAGACGGTCGACTACAACGGGGTGATGCCCTATACCGACCGGCTCAACTACGTCTCGCCGCTCATCAACAACGTCGGCTATTGCATGGCCGTGGAGAAGCTGCTTGGTCTTTCGGTGCCGGAGCGCTGCCACTATATCCGCGTCATCGTGTCGGAAATCTCAAGGATCACCGATCACCTCACCTGCGTGGGTGCGGGCGCCATGGAGCTGGGGGCGTTCAGCGTCTTCCTCTACATGATCAAGGCACGGGAGTTTCTCTGGGAACTCGTCGAGATGGTGACGGGCGCGCGCCTGACCGTGTCCTACTGTCGTGTGGGCGGCGTGAAGGGCGACCTGCCTGAGGGGTTCGAGGCGCAGTGCCGGCACGCGCTGCAGGAAACACGCAAGGTCCTCAAGGAGGCGGACGCGCTGCTCACGCGCAATCGCATTTTCGTCGACCGCATGTCGGGGACCGGGAAGATCTCCGCGGAGGACGCCATTTCGTACGGCATCACCGGGCCCTTCCTGCGTGGCAGCGGCGTCGCCTACGACGTGCGCAAGGACTGCCCGTACGCCGTGTACGACCGATTCGAGTTCGACGTGCCGGTCGGAACCCGTGGAGACAACTACGACCGGTACCTCGTGCGCATGGAGGAGATGGAACAGTCCATCCGGATCGTCGAGCAGGCCTTGCGGGACATTCCGCCGGGCCCGGTCCTCGCCAACCCCGAGACCGGCCGTCCGATTCCAGCGGCCGAGATGGTGGATGAAGGCAAGATGGGCCGCATCGCGGGGATTGTCGACCACCGCGCCGTGATCGATCCCACGCTCGAGGGCGCGGCCAAGTCCCAGCATGGCGGCATCGAAGCCGGCGAGAAGCGCGTGTTCCTGCCCGCCAAGGAAGATACCTACGGCAACATCGAAGGGCTGATGCAGCACTTCAAGCTGGTCATGTACGGCCACGGCATTCGGCCGCCCAAGGGCGAGGTCTATTTTCCGGTGGAGGGCGCCAACGGAGAACTGGGGTTCTATGTGGTCAGCGACGGGACCGGGAGCGCCTATCGCGTGCGTGTTCGTCCACCGTGCTTCGCCATCATGGCGGCGCTTCCCAAACTGCTTGTCGGCGACATGATTGCCGACATTACTCCAACATTCGGGTCGATCAACATGATCGGCGGTGAGCTCGACCGGTGAACCTCGAAGCGCTCGAACCACAAGCTCGGGACATCATCCGACGCTACGACCAGAGGCGGGCAGCCGTGCTGCCCCTCCTGTGGCTGGTTCAGGAGAACTTCGGCTACGTCTCTTCTGAGGCCGAGTTCTGGGTCGGACGCCTCGTGGGCATCGCGGTGTCCCACGTGCGGGAAGTGGTGTCCTTCTACACCATGTATCGCACACAGCCGGCGGGCAGGCGCGAACTTCGCGTGTGCACGAGCCTGCCCTGCGTGCTGCGCGGCGCAGAGGGCGTGCTCGGCCGGCTCAAGCAGCGCCTGAGCATCGGCCCGGGCGAGACGACCCCGGGCGGCGAGCTGACGCTGACCGAAGTCGAGTGCCTGTGTGCCTGCGAGATTGCGCCCATGGCGCAGCTCGACGAGCAGTTTGTCGGGCCGCTCGATGGTGCGAGCCTCGAGGCCCTCGTGCGTGAGGCGCTCAGAGATCCAAAGGCCTCAGGCCAGATTCAGGAACCCCAGCCCTTCATCGACACGAGCGGCCCGGTGCTCTCGACGCGATTCAAGGATCCGGAGGGCACGTGGCTCGATGCCTACGTCGCGGACCAGGGGTACGTGGCCGCCAAGAAGGCGCTCTCGATGACGCCGGCTCAGATCATTGACGAGGTGCTGCGGGCCAACCTCCGCGGCCTGGGCGGCGCGGGCTTTCCCACAGGAAGAAAGTGGTCGTTCATCCCGAAGGACAACCCCAAGCCCAAGTATCTCGTGGTCAACGCCGACGAGGGAGAGCCCGGGACGTTCAAGGATCGCTACATCCTCGAGCGGGATCCCCACGCGCTGCTCGAAGGCATGCTGATCGCAGCCTACACGATTGGGAGCCACAAGGCCTACGTCTACATTCGCGGCGAGTACTTCCGGCCCGCCAAGCGCTTCCAACGCGCCGTCGACGAAGCCTACGCACGAGGCTGGCTCGGGAAGAACATTCAGGGGAGTGGCTTCGATCTCGATGTGGTGGTCCACCGCGGCGCGGGCGCCTACATCTGCGGCGAGGAAACCGCCTTGCTCAGCTCGCTCGAGGGCGGCAAGGGATTCCCCAAGCTCAAGCCGCCGTTCCCCGCCATCTCCGGCCTCTTCCAGTGCCCCACGATCGTCAACAACGTCGAAACGCTCGCCTGCGTGCCGTTCATCCTGCGCGAGGGCGCCGAACGGTTTGCCGCGCTGGGGACGCCCAAGCAGGGCGGCACCCGGCTATTTTCGGTGAGCGGGCACGTCAATCGCCCCGGTCTGTACGAAGCGCCGGTGGGCGTGACGCTGCGGGAGATGATCGACAAGCATGCCGGGGGCGTGCGTGGCGGCCGAAGGATCAAAGCGGTGATTCCCGGCGGTATCTCGGCCAAGGTGCTGACGGCGGACGAGATCGACGTAAAGATGGACTTCGACTCGTTGATGGCGGCCGGCACCATGGCCGGCTCGGCCGGCGTGATCGTGATGGACGACACCACCTCGATGGTCGAGGCCCTGCAGTCGGCGGTCAAGTTCTTCGCGCACGAATCCTGCGGTCAGTGCTCGCCGTGCCGTGAAGGCACCGGCTGGGTGAACCGCATCATGCATCGCATCGTGGAGGGACAAGGCAGGCTCCAGGACCTGGACGACCTGCTCGGCATCGCGCGCGCCATGGAGGGCAAGACGATCTGCGTGTTCGCCGACGCGGCCGCCTGGCCGATTCAGTCCTACATCACGAAGTTCCGCGCGGAGTTCGAAGAATTCATTCGGACCGGACGACGCGTTCCCCAGGAGGTCGCCGAGTGCCGACCCTGACGATTGACGGCCGGCAGATTGAGAGTCCTGAGGGCAGCACGGTCATCCAGGCCGCGGAGAAGCTCGGCGTGTTCGTGCCGCGCTACTGCTACCACCCGGGCCTCTCGATCGCCGGCAACTGCCGGATCTGCCTCGTGGAAGTGGAAAAGAACCCCAAGCTCCAGATCGCCTGCAATACACCGGTGGCCGAGGGGATGGTGGTGCACACGAAGAGCGCGAAGGTCGAGGAGGGCCGGCGCTCGGTGCTGGAGTTCCTCCTGGCCAATCACCCGCTCGACTGCCCGGTTTGCGACCAGTCGGGAGAATGCGACCTTCAGAACTTCTACATGAACTTCGGGCTCTACGACCCGAGGTTCCGCGAGCAGAAGGTCAAGAAGAAGAAGGCCGTGGCCGTCGGCCCGCACGTGATGCTCGATCAAGAGCGCTGCATCCTCTGCTCACGCTGCGAGCGTTTCACCGACGAGATCTCAAAGACCGGCGAGTTCGGCATCTTTCAGCGAGGCGACAGAGCCCAGGTTGGCCTCTATCCAGGCCAGCAGCTCGACAATCGCTACTCGGCCAACGTCGTGGACATCTGCCCGGTCGGAGCGCTGACCGAGCGGGATTTTCGTTTCAAGGCCAGGGTCTGGTACCTCTCAAGCGCGCCAACCGTGTGCAACGGATGCGCGCAGGGGTGCAACGTGGACATCCATTACGTCCTCGACAGACCGCATCTCAACGACGGCGCGCGGATCCTGCGCTTGAAACCTCGCTACAACGAACACGTCAACCAGTGGTGGATGTGTGATGAGGGGCGCTACGGGTTCGGCTGGGTCGACAAGGGACGCCTGAAGAAGGTGCGCCATCAAGGACGCGACGCCACATGGGAACAGGCGATCGCCGCCATCGCCGCGGAGCTGGATCAGATCCGTCAAAACGGCACCGGCTCGACACTCGGTGTGATGGCCTCCACGCAGCTCACCAACGAGGAGCTCTTCCTCGTCCGCGAGATCTTCCAGGGTGTCCTGGGCGCTCGCGTGGCGGTTTCCGGTCCGAGACCGCCTGGCGACAGTGACGACTTCCTCATCAAGGCCGACAAGAATCCGAACACGCATGGCGCGGCGCTCGTCGGCTTGTCCGATCACAGTGCGCCGACCTCTGCCAGCATCATCGATGACGCCGTTCAAGGGCGCCTTGAGGCCCTGTGGGTCTTCGGACACGATCTGACGACGTTGGCCGATGAGAAGACGCTCGAGGAGCTGTCGCGCAGGCTTCGACTCTTTGTCTTCTCGGGCACCAACGACAACCCGACGGTGCGCTGGTCGCACTGGGTGCTGCCCACCTCAGCCTACGTGGAGAAGGACGGGACGTTCGTGAACAGCCGCGGTCGGGTGCAGCGCATCGGTGTCGCGTTTCCACCGCTACCGAATTCGCGAGAAGACTGGAGTGTGCTGCTCGAAATCGCCCGGCAACTGAACCACCCGCTGGCCTGGCGCAATCCCCAGGAGATCTTCCAGGCGATGGCTCAGACGCTGGCGCCGTTCGCGGGCCTGACCTACGACGCGCTGGCATCCCAGGGAGCAGGGGCGGCCACGCCATGACAGACGTGATGACAGAGGTGGCCATCAAGCTCGCCGTGGTGTTCGTCATGTTCTTCGGCGTGATGAACCTGGCGGGGCTCCATACCTGGATCGAGCGCAAGCAATCGGCCATCATCCAGGACAGAATCGGCGCCAACCGCGCGAGCATCTTTGGATTCCGGTTGATGGGCCTGCTCCATCCGCTGGCCGACGCGGTCAAGATGTTCACCAAGGAAGACCTCGTCCCGGCCGGGGCGGATAAGGTGCTCCACACGCTGGCCCCTGCGTTCTCGGTCTTTTTCGCTCTCGTCGCGTTTGCCGGCATCCCGTTTGGAGATCGTCTGGTCCTGGGCGACCGCATCATTGAGCTGCAGCCCGCCAAGATCGACATCGCGCTGCTCTACATTTTTGCGATGCTCTCGTTAGGCGTCTACGGCGTGATCCTGGCCGGGTTTGCCTCTCGCAACAACTACGCGATGCTCGGTGGACTGCGCGCGACTGCGCAGATGATCTCTTACGAGATTGCCCTGGGCATCGCCATCATCGGCATCGTCATGGTGTACGGGACGACGGACCTGCAGGAGATCGTGCGCGGCCAGGGAGGGAACTATTGGGGCTGGATCCCCCGATGGGGCATCGTTGTTCAACCTGTCGCCTTCTTTGTGTTCCTGACGGCGGCCCTCGCTGAAACCAAGAGAATTCCTTTCGACCTTCCCGAAGGGGAATCGGAGATCATCGGGTACTTCGTCGAGTACAGCGGGATGAAGTTCGGGATGTTCTTTCTCACGGATTTCCTGGAGACCATCCTGGTCGCCTGCCTGGCCACCACGCTCTTTTTCGGCGGGTGGCAGGTTCCGTACCTGATATCGGACGGGTTCCACTTCCCCTGGGGAGCAGTGCTTCCCGTGTCCCAGTGGACGTATGTCCTGTTGGGGGTTACGAGCTTCTCGATCAAAGTCCTGGTCTTCTGCTTTCTGTTCATGCAGATCCGTTGGACGCTGCCGCGCTTTCGCTACGATCAGCTGATGAACCTGGGCTGGCTGGGACTCTTTCCGATCTCGGTGGCCAACATGCTGGTGACGGCCGTGGTGCTGCAGCTGACCGGCGGGAGGCCCTGATGGCCGTCAAGGTGATGCGGCGCCGGGAGCTGACGTTCTGGGAACAGCTCTATCTTCCCCAGATCCTCACCGGTCTACGGATCACGTTCGCGCACTTTTTCCGGAACATGTTTTTTCACACCGCCCACAGCCTGGGCCTGCTCAAACAGTTCGCGGCGGCTGTGACGTTCCAGTACCCCGAACAGCCCAGGCCGCTCGCGAACCGTTTCAGGAGCCGCCACCGGCTCACGGTCCGTGAGGAGGGAACGCCCCGCTGCGTGGGGTGCATGCTCTGCGAGACCGTCTGCCCCGCCAAGTGCATCACGATCGTGGCCGGGGAGCACCCCGACCCCAACGTCGAGAAGTACCCGGTCCGGTTCGACATCGATCTCGGGGTTTGCGTGTACTGCGGCTTCTGCGTCGAGGTGTGTCCCGAGGACGCCATCCGCATGGACACCCAGATCCTCGATGTGGCTGCCTACTCTCGCAACGCGATGAAGCTCGACATCCACGAGCTGATGAACCCGGCGCTCAGGAAGCCGCTTCCCGAAGGGAGCTGCACCTTGAAGTTCCCCCACGTGTGCCAACTCTCCGGTGGGCATGTGAAGGGGAGCTGGGAAGAGGTGTACGGAAAGGGCGCTGCTCACGCCGCTCCGATTCACCCCGGGCACTACTAAGCTTTCGAACAATAGAAAAGCCCGCTGTGTGCGTGAGCACAGCGGGCTTCGGTAATACTGCCGGCAGCGACCTACTCTCCCACACAGTTTCCCGTGCAGTACCATCGGCGGTAGCAGGCTTAACTTCCGTGTTCGGAATGGGAACGGGTGGGGCCCTGCTCCTATGACCACCGGCATACTTGCTGCCTGGGGTCCTGGAAACTTAAAAGTTAGAAGTTAAAACTAAAAAGGACTATGTCCTCCTAAATTTTCCCTTTTCCCTTTTAACTTTCCCAGGTCGTCCCAGACAATCTTGTCAAAGAACTCGACTGAATATCCTGCAAACGGTAGTTTGACCGAGCCGCACTCACGCAGTGCTTCTGCGTGCATTACGAAAAACAATTTATGGTCAAGCCTCACGGCTGATTAGTATCGGTAAGCTGAACGTGTCGCCACGCTTCCACACCCGACCTATGTACCTGGTCATCTTCCAGGAGCCTTTAGGGATCTTGCGATCCAGGGAGATCTCATCTTGTGGAGGGTTTCACGCTTAGATGCCTTCAGCGTTTCTCCCTTCCGGACGTAGCTACCCGGCGCTGCCGCTGGCGCGACAACCGGTACACTAGAGGTCCGTCCAACCCGGTCCTCTCGTACTAAGGTCAGCCCCACTCAAATCTCCTACGCCCATGGCAGATAGAGACCGAACTGTCTCGCGACGTTCTAAACCCAGCTCACGTACCGCTTTAACCGGCGAACAGCCGGACCCT